>JACCDS010631826.1_pt1 | contig 34383 bp, 31 predicted proteins | sample 7446441 | NCBI WGS metagenome assembly JACCDS01 (sample SAMN15323445, study PRJNA562643) | freshwater metagenome | isolation source: river surface water | place: USA:Blue River Watershed | collected 2017-08-17
GCATGTCGAAGGGTGCGAGCTTTGCGAGCGACGCCCCGGCGCTGGCGGAGCTGGCCATCGGGAAGGGGCTTCATCTTAACCTGACCGAGGCGCAGATCGGAACCCGATTTTTCTTGCCGCTGCGTTCATTGATCCTGCGAAGCTATGCGCGACTGATCGACGCGAATCAAGTCCGTATTGAAATCGAGGAGCAATGCGATGCCTTCGAGACGGCGTTCAGGCAGGCACCCGAGTATGTCGATGGCCATCAGCATGTGCATCAACTGCCGGTGGTGCGCGATCTGCTGCTGCCGATCCTGCAACGGCGCTATGGTCAGCACAGACCCTGGCTGCGCTCGACCCGCGCGCCGCGTGGCATCGCCTCTGCCGGCGAGCGCTTCAAGGCACGGCTCATCGAAACACTGGGCGCGCGGGGCTTTGGCCAACAGGCGAAGGCGGCAGGCTTCATCACCAACCCTCACCTGCTCGGTGTGTATGACTTCACCGGCGATGCGCAGCATTACCTGCAACGACTGGATGGCTGGCTCGCGCTGGCGTCGCCCGATGACGTGTTGATGTGCCACCCCGCCCGTGGCAGCGCGCCGGGTGACGCGATCGGCCACCAGCGCGAGGTCGAATTTTCGGCGCTGTCAGATACGTCACTGCCATCGCTGCTGGCGCAGCGGCAGGTACGGATCGCGTCCGGCACTGAGACGATGCGTTGTGGCGTCTGACGGCCGCTATCTGACTGCGGCGATGACGACGCCTATCTGAGGCGCCTATTTCAGCGAAAAGATCTGATCGTATTCGCCGCCATCATCAAAATGCCGCTTCTGTGCCGCGCGCCAGCCACCGAATACGTCGTCGACCGTAAATAACTTGATCGGCTTGAACGTGTGTTTCTTTGCAATCGTCTCTGAGCGTGGCCGCAGGTGCTGCCGTGCGATCACCTCTTGCGCAGCGTCGCTGTATAAAAATTGCAGATAAGCCGTCGCCTGCTTACGAATACCCTTGCGATCGACCACCTTGTCAACCACCGCCACCGGTGACTCGGCCAGCACCGACACCGATGGATACACAATCTCGAAGTCGTCACCGAGCTCCTTCTTCACCAGGAAGACTTCATTCTCGAAGGTTGCCAGCACATCACCAATGCCCCGCTGCGTGAACGTCACGGTTGCCGCGCGACCGCCAGTATCCAGAATCGGCACATTGCGGAACAGACGCGCGACCTGATCCCGGGCTTGCGCTTCAGTGCCACCGTTACGGATCACCGAACCCCAGCTGGCCAGATAGGAGTAGCGGCCATTGCCCGAGGTTTTCGGATTAGGAATGATCACCTTCACACCCGGCCGGCTAAGGTCGGCCCATTCGCGAATGCCTTTCGGATTGCCTTTGCGGACGAGGAAGACGATGGTGGAATAAAACGGCGATGCATTGTGTGGAAAGCGCGTGGCCCAGTCGCGTGACAACACACTCGCATCCGCCAGCACATCCAGATCGCTGCCCTGATTCATCGTGACCACCGATGCCTGCAGGCCCTCGGCCACGGACCTCACCTGTTTGCTCGATCCGCCGTGCGACTGGTTGATCACGAGGTCTTCGCCGTGCAGCTTCTTCCATTCCGCAATAAACAGCGGATTGATTTCCTTGAACAGTTCACGCGTCACGTCATACGACACGTTCAACAAAACAGCCTCTGACGACTGCGCGGGGCTGGCGCATAGCCATAGCGGCAGCAACAGCGGCAGCACCCGCAACAAAGGGCTCAGCAAAGAACCCGATAACCGACGACGAAAGGACAGGATGGCCATCGTTCTTCTCCTTGGAATGTTCATCCGAAGCATTCTGCATAAAAGCAGCGCCCTTGCCCAAGTCTCTTTTCATCGTTGCTTATGCGATTTATGGCGACGCGGCGGCATGACATGAATCGCATATTCATGCGCGAAAGAATTCGTTCGTGCGGCACACGGCGCTTGTTACGCTCGGCTTCCCTCGTTTCAACCTATCGATGCAGACCATGCCCAGCACCGCATTCCATCACTATCTAGCACGACTCGCCGGCCCCGCCACCGGCCCCGTCACCGATTCGCACAGCGAGCGCAAGCTCTGGCGCGATGACGAAGGTCGCATCCAGGGCAAGTTCTTCAGCTGCTCACTTACCAGCGTCTTCCAGCCGGTACGCGGAATCGGCGGCGAGCTGTTCGGCTTCGAGGCGCAGGCACAGTCGTATGCGAAGCAGGATCGCGGCCTCTCCGTCTGGCGGCTGCTGAACAATGCTGCCAGCGATAACGAATCCATTGAACTCGACCGCTTGTGCCGCATGCTGCACGTACTGAATTTTTTCCGGCAGGTGCCCGATCCGTCGGCAACGCTGATGATCGATGTTCATGAGCGGCTGCTCGCAGCGATTTCAGACAATCATGGTGCTGTGTTTCGTCGCATCGTCGACGGCCTGAATTTGCCTGCCAATCGCATCGTGCTTCAGTTACCAAGCACCGGCGCGCGTTACCAGTGGGCCATCGGCTGCGTGATCGACAGCTATCGTCGCCATGGCTTTCGCGTGGCGACCCGCGCTGCGAACGCCGAGGAAGCATTACGTCAGATCGGACAGTTGCGACCCGACGTCATCCGGCTGGACCTGCATGCAACAGGATCCGCGGATGATCTTGCCGAGCTGCTGGATCAGGCACAGTCATCCACCGTTCAACTGCTGCTGTCACGCGTGGACACGAACGACGATCTGTACAAGCTGGCGCAAGTCATCACACCGACGGATGCCGACCAGCGTGGTGCCCCATGGCTGCAGGGCGCACTGACTGGTGAACCCTCGCCATCACTGGCCCGTTGCACCGCTGCCTACCCGCGCCAGAAAATCGGCCAGATCGTCGGCAAAGGCCTGTACATCCATCAGGAAGCCATCGTGCCCATGCGCTGAATCAATCTGCAGCAGCTCGGCCGAGGGCAACAAGCGCACCAGCTCGAACTGCTCCTGCGGCACATACAGCGCATCGCTCGCAATGCTGCCGATCAGCACTGGCAGCGTCATCGAGCCCAGCACCTCGGCATACGCACCACGTCCGCGCGAGAGATCGTGCGTATCCATCGCATCCAGCAAAATGCGATAGCTATGCGCATCAAACCGGTCCACCAGTGCTGCGCCATGAAAACGCAGCCATTCCTGCACTGCGAATGCCGTGCCGGCCTTCCCGGCACGACGGTCAAAACGCCGCTCCAGCGAGCAGGCACTGCGATAGCCCACCATTGCCATTGACCGTGCAGCAGCCAGCCCCTGCAACGGCGGATCTTCCGGCGCATAGTGACCATCGCGGTAGCGCGGATCAGCAGCCAGTGCCATCCGCTGTGCCTCGCTCCATGCCAGGCACCAGGCGGAATGCCGCCCGCTGGCTGCAATGCTCACCACCGAGCGCACGCGCTCCTGATCCAGCCACGCCCATTCCAGCGCCTGCAGACCGCCGAGCGAGCCGCCAATCACCGACTGGATTCGTCGTATGCCCAGCGCATCGGCCAGCTGTCGTTGCGCATTGACCTGATCGCGGATCGTCAGCGAAGGGAAGCGGCCGCCCCACCAGTGGCCATCCGGTGCGAGGCTGGTGGGGCCGGTGCTGCCATAACAACCGCCCAGCACATTGCTGCAAATGACGAAATAGCGATCGGTATCGATCGCCTTGCCTGGGCCGAGCAGCGGCTGCCACCAGTCGTCCGCATCGGCCGATCCGGTCAGCGCGTGACAGATCACGATCGCATTGTCGGCCCGCGCGGACAGTCGGCCCCAGCTGCGAAACGCCAGTTCGACACCGGGCAGCAAGGTGCCCGACTCGAGCGCCAGCGGCGCTTCGAGCCGTAGCGTTCGGGTCGCCGTCGATAACTTGAATGCAGCGCCCATGTCGCCGTATCGTCCTCAGGCCGCTGCGCGCAGCGAATGCGCAACCTGGTCCAGCGCCTGCGTGAAGTCGGCCTGGATATCATCGATATGCTCGATGCCCACAGACACGCGAATCAGATCCGGCCGCACGCCGGCGCCCAGCTGTTCCTGCTCGGAGAGCTGCTGGTGCGTGGTCGATGCCGGATGAATCACCAGCGTCTTCGCGTCGCCGACGTTGGCAAGGTGGCTGGCCAGCTGCACGCTGTTGATGAAGGTCTGCGCCGCTGCTGCACCGCCACGGATGCCAAAATTCAGCACCGCGCCAAAGCCATTGCGCAGGTACTTCTTCGCCAACGCATGGTAAGGACTGTCCTCCAGCCCGTTGTACTCTACCCAGGCCACTTGCGGATGCGTCTTCAGCCAGCGAGCCAGCGCGAGTGCATTATCGACATGCCGCTGCACGCGCAGCGACAGCGTCTCCACGCCCTGTAGCAACTGGAAGGCATTGAATGGCGACAGGCTCGGGCCAAGATCACGCAGACCTTCCACGCGCGCTCGGATCGCAAAGGCGATATTGCCGAACGGGCCGTCACTGCCGAACACGTCCCAGAACTTCAACCCGTGATAACTCGGCGACGGCTCGGTGAAGAGCGGGAACTTGCCGTTACCCCAGTTGAATTTACCCGAGTCGACAATCACGCCGCCCACTGAGGTGCCGTGGCCACCGATCCATTTGGTGGCCGACTGCACAACGATATCGGCACCATGGTCAATCGGGCGCGCAATGAAACCGGCAGCGCCGAACGTATTGTCGACCACCAGCGGAATGCCGGCGTCATGCGCGACCTTCGCGAGCGCCTCCAGGTCCGGCACATTGAAGCGCGGATTGCCGATGGTCTCGACATACAGTGCCTTGGTGTTGGCATCGATCGCTTTTCTGAAATCGTCCGGATGGTCGCCATCGACGAACTTCACCTGAATCCCGAGACGCGGCAGCGCGACCTTGAACTGATTGTAGGTGCCGCCGTACAGGTAGCTGGTCGACACAATATTGTCACCCGCCTGCGCAATCGTTGACAGGGCGAGAAACTGCGCCGCCTGTCCCGAGCTGGTCGCCACGGCTGCGACACCGCCCTCGAGTGCTGCAATGCGCTGCTCGAAGACATCGGTGGTCGGGTTCATGATGCGTGTGTAGATGTTGCCAAACTCCTGCAGTGCAAACAGCTTCGCGCCATGGTCCGTGCTGTTGAACGTGTAAGACGTGGTCTGATAGATCGGCACGGCACGCGCATTGGTGCCGGGCGCAGGCGACTGCCCTGCGTGCACCTGCAGGGTTTCATAACGATACTGTTTGCGGATGTCTGCGGTGTCAGTCATGGCCGGTTCTCCTTGAAAAAGTGATGACCGATCGTACTGGGTGCCTGCAAGCCGACCAACGAATAAATCCGGATTTCGATATACGTTTCATCGCTCGTGCGACAGGCCGACACCTCCACTCTGCCTGCTCGAAAATTTTCATATCCATGCGTGAAACGATTCGTTGGCAAACGAGTGGCCGCTTTCTAAAATCGATATTCATTCGCTTTCGCCTGACACCATGAATATCGATCTCCGAGGACTGCCCGCCTTCATTGTTCCCGGCCTGCATGGCAGCGGCGAAGCTCACTGGCAAACGCACTGGCAGCGACTGCATCCCGCATTCAGGCGCATCGAGCAACACCACTGGGATGTGCCGCTGCTGCCGGTCTGGTCGCGGCGGATTGCCGATGTGCTGGCCGATTCGCTGGCCGATGACGACACACCCGTGGTGCTGATTGCGCACAGCTTTGGCTGCCTCGCCAGCATTCATGCAGCAGTATTTCGCGATGCACCGATCGCTGCTGCGCTGCTGGTCGCACCGGCCGATCCGGCGAAATTCGGTATCGAAGCTGAAATGATGCATGGTCCATTACCCTTCCCCACCACGGTCGTTGCGAGCAGCAATGATCCGTGGCTGCGCCTTGAGCGGGCGCGCAGCTGGGCGCAACTGTGGGGTGCCGAATTCGTCGAGGCCGGCGCACTCGGGCATATCAATGCCGACTCTGGCCTCGGTGAATGGCTGGCCGGCACGAACTTGCTTCAACGTCTGATTGATCGGGTGCCGACGACCTATCGCCTGCGACCATCACCGCCTGTCCGTGTCTGCTGCCGCCTTACCTATTAAGTACTGCGGCAGCGGCCGCTGGCAATGGCACGCGGCAACCGCCTGAACAGACACCTCAGTTGATGAGCAAGTGACCGAGCTTGGTGCGTTTCGTCTCCAGGTAGCTACGATTCTCCTCACGCGGCGGCACGATCAGCGGAACACGCTCAACGACCTGCAGGGCATACCGGCAAATCTCATCGAGCTTGACCGGATTATTGGATAGCAGCCGGATCTTGCCCAGTCCCAGTTCGTTCAGGATGCGCGCTCCGACCGCATAGCTACGCGCGTCAACCGGCAGGCCGAGTTCCTGGTTCGCCTCGACCGTGTCGCGGCCGCTGTCCTGAAGCCGGTAGGCCTGCAGCTTGTGTCCCAGACCTATGCCGCGCCCTTCATGCCCACGCAGATAGACCAGCACTCCCTGCCCCTCCTCGGCGATCTTGCGCAGCGCAAGATCAAGCTGGCTGCCGCAATCGCAGCGCAGCGAACCGAGCAGATCGCCGGTCAGGCATTCGGAATGCACGCGCACCAGCACATTGTCTTTGCCGGCAACATCGCCCATCACCAGCGCGAGATGCTCAATGTCTTCATAGATACCCCGGAATACATGTGCCTTGAAGACGCCGTAACGCGTCGGCATCAGCGACTCGGCCTGGTGCTCGACGATCGCCTCGGTGCGCTTGCGATAGGCAATCAGGTCAGCGATCGTAATCATCAGCAGCCCGTGCTCACGCGCAAAGGCTTCCAGCTGCGGACGGCGCGCCATGCTGCCATCGTCATTGACGATCTCACACAGCACACCGACTGGTGCCAACCCCGCAAGCCGCGCCAGGTCAACCGCCGCTTCCGTATGGCCGGGCCGCTGCAACACGCCGCCAGCCTTCGCCCTGAGCGGGAACACATGGCCCGGACGGGCAAAGTCCGTCGGCTGCGACTCGGGCGACGCCAGCGCGCGAATCGTGGCGCTGCGATCGGCGGCTGAAATACCCGTCGTCGTGCCATGACGGTAATCTACGCTGACGGTGAAGGCCGTTTGATGGCTTTCGGTATTCGCAGTCACCATCAGCGGCAGATCCAGCCGGTCCAGCCACTCGCCCTGCATGCCGACGCAGACCAGCCCGCTGCTGTGCTGCACCAGGAAGGCCATCGCCTCGGTGCTTATTTTTTCGGCAGCGATAATCAGATCGCCCTCGTTTTCGCGTGATTCGTCATCGACCACAACGACGAACTTGCCTTGCGCGATGGCGGCAATCGCGTCTTCAACCCTGGCAAACTTCATGAATACGTCCTCTTGAATCAAGAATAAAAAGAAGGGGTTGGCACACGCTCGTTGAGCAGCCAGTCGCCCAGCTCGCGCAGCTTGTAGTCGACCGGGTCATGCAGGGTATGCGTGCGCGCATTACGCCAGTAGCGATCCAGTCGCAAACGAGCGGCCGTCGCCCGCGCACCGAGTACCTCAAACATACGACTGCTGACCGACAGGCTGGCGCGCGTGGCCGCCACTTTGGCGGTGGCAATATCGATCGCAATCGTGCCCCGCTGTGCCGGTGTCACACCCGAGCGGCCGGCATCCCAGCCTGTCTGGAAGCTGGCCAGCGCACGATCGGCAAGCGTTGTCGCACCAGCCACTTCGACCCACAGATCGCCGATCGTGCGCAGCACATACGGATCGGCACGGATCTTCTCCAGCGACGGCACCGGCAAGCCGTGTAGATAAGATTTGGCTTCCTGCAGCGCACCTTCGGCAATCCCAAGGTAGATATTGGTCAGGATCAGCTGCGCCAGACTGGGCCGCAAGCTTGCGTGCGGCGATCCCATCGGGCCCGGATCGAGCAGCAGCTCGTCGGCGCGTACGGCCACGCGGTCGAAGCTGACCGTGCCACTGTCGGTCTGGCGCTGACCCATGTTGTCCCAGTCACCATGCACTCGGATGCCCTCACGGTGCGTCGGTATCGCAGCGATACGCAGCCGTCCCTCAGGATCCTCGAGCGCAGAGACGATCAGCATGTCGGAATCACTGGCACCCGAGCAGAAGCTCTTCGTTCCCGAGATCTCCCAGCCATCGGCAGTCCGCTCGATGCGAGTGCGCGTGTCAAGCGGATTGAGCGCATTGCCCCAGAACCAGCCTTCGTCCACGGTACGCTTCAGCAGCGACGCCGCCTGTGTCTCACTGCCAAAGAACTGTACCGTCGCCAGCATCAGGTGGTGAAACGCAAACAAATGTGCCAGCGAGCTGTCTACCCGTGCAATCGTCCGCACCGTCTGCAAGGTGCCAACCCAGTTGTCGCCCAAGCCACCGGATGCGACTGGCACGGACTGACGTAGCAGGCCGCTGGCACGGAGACGGTCCCGTTCATGCTTGGCCGTGCCGCCGCGCTCGTCGCGCTCGACGGCCGTCGCGGCGAACTCGACACTGAGCGCCGCGACACTCTCAAGGATCTCAGCACTACGCAATCCGCTGGTAGCCGCCAGCGTGTGTGCTGACTGAATTTTTCCCATGGCGTCAGCTCTCCGAGGCCAGTCGCTGGCTGGCCGGCGCGACGTAGTTGCTGGCGACGACTTCGCCGAAAGGGCCGGTCAGCTTCTGGCCCGGCAGCGCACCTGGTGCGCTGATGCCCAACGCAGGGAATAGCAGCTCCGCCACGCGATAGGCCTCTTCGAGATGCGGATAGCCGGAGAAAACAAAGGTATCGATACCCAGGGCCTGATATTCGTGTACCCGCTCAGCCACCACCTCCGGGCTGCCCACCAGCGCGGTGCCAGCGCCACCGCGCACCAGGCCCACTCCGGCCCAAAGGTTGGGGCTGACTTCAAGCGCCTCGCGGGTGCGTTGTCCACGGTGTAGTGCGGTCATTCGCTGCTGCCCGACCGATTCCATCCGCGCAAACGCCTGCTGCGCGCGCTGGATGGTGGCGTCATCCAGGCGGCTGATCAGCGAGTCAGCCGCCGCCCACGCTTCCTCATCGGTCTCGCGCACGATCACATGCAGCCGGATCCCGAACTTCACAGTTCGGCCCTTGCGCGCGGCCCGTTCACGCACATCACGAATTTTTTCGGCGACGGCCGCTGGCGGCTCACCCCAGGTCAGATAAACATCGACCTGTCCAGCCGCGAGGTCATGCGCCGCCTCGGACGAGCCGCCAAAATACAGCGGCGGCCGCGGCGACTGCACCGGCGGATACAGCAGCTTGCCCTTATCGATCTGCAGGAACTCACCGTCGAGGCTGGTCTCTTCACCGCTGCCGCTGCGCGCCAGCAAGTCTTCCCAGATGCGCACGAATTCCGATGACGCGCGATAGCGTTCGCCATGGTCGAGGAACAGGCCGTCACCACGAATCTCCTGCGTATCGCCGCCCGTGACGAGATTTAGCAGCAGCCGTCCGCCGGACAGACGATCCAGCGTGGCGGTCATGCGCGCGGCGAGCGCAGGTTGCATCAGGCCGGGACGCAACGCGACCAGAAAGCGCAGATGGCGGGTGGCGCCGATCAGGCTCGATGCCACGACCCACGGGTCTTCGCAGGAACGACCCGTGGGCAGCAGCACACCGTAATAGCCGAGCGCATCGGCGGCACTGGCGACCTGTCGCACATAGTCGAAATTGACTTCGCGCGCGCCTTCGGTCGTGCCGAGGTAGCGTGAGTCGCCGTGGGTTGGTATGAACCAGAGAATATTCATCAGAAGCCTCGTCGTAGCAATGGAATGCGAATGTGGATCGCCACAAGCCATCGCGAAAACCATGCCAGTCGACAAGTGCTTGTTTCCATAGCGATTTCCCTTGGCATGCCTGTCAACGATTGTTGCTGTGGCAGCAGTTGACGTCTGCACTGCTGCTACAGCAACAGCGTAGGACCGGCGATGGGGTCGCGCAGAGATGCCGACTCATCGAGGTTCAGCAGGTCTGCCGGGCATTGCTGTCGTGACGATTGCGAAATCAAATATGTACACACGAATTGCTTCGTTGGCGCTGCTCGTCGTGCGTGCTACCGTCATCGCTACTCGTTGTTCTGCTGAACTTCTTACGGACTTCTGCCGAACTTCTGCTCAACCTCTGCGATATTCGCGCTGCCTATGCGCGGCCGACGATGCATCGATACCCATGAAACTCATCACGCTTCCGAACTCGCGCAGTCTCGCGACATCCATACGTGCCACGGCACTCGTCTTCGAAGATCCACGATCGAAGGCGCTGCTCGAGCGTATCGAGCGTATTGCGCCCAGCGATGCCAGTGCGCTCATCATTGGCGAAACCGGCACTGGCAAAGAGCTGATCGCGCGCCATGTGCATGCTCTGAGCCGGCGGTATGACGGTCCCTTCGTGCCGGTGAATTGCGGCGCGCTCACCGAGTCGCTGGTCGAGAGCGAGTTGTTCGGCCATGAGAAGGGTGCCTTCACCGGCGCAATCGCGCAGCGTGTCGGCTGGTTCGAGGCTGCCAATGGCGGCACGATCTTCCTCGACGAGGTCGGCGATCTGCCGCTGTCGGTGCAGGTGAAGCTCTTACGCGTGCTGCAGGAGCGGGAGATCTACCGGGTCGGCTCACGCACCCCGATTCCGATCGACATCCGCGTGATTGCCGCGACCAATGTCCGGCTTGATGAAGCCGTGGCGGCCGGCCACTTTCGCGAAGATCTGTTGTACCGCCTGCGCGTGGTCAGCCTGGAGCTGCTGCCGTTGCGCGACCGGCCGGGCGACATTCTGCCAATCGCCACCCACTTTGTGCGCGACTACAGCCGCCGGCTGGGCTTTGCACAGCCGGCCGAACTCAGTAAAGCTACGATTCAGGCACTGCATGCGCATGCCTGGCCGGGCAATATCCGTGAACTGGAGAACGCGATTCATCATGCGCTGCTGGTCTGCATGGATGGCCGTATCGAACCGGAAAACCTGCAGTTCGCCGTCCGCGCTGCACCGCACAGCACAACGACGGCGGTCACGTCCGAGGACGCTGTCGGCCAGTTCGAGGCAGCGCTACGGGCCCTGTTCGAGCGCCAGCCGCCGCAGCTGTTCGAACAACTGGAAAATCTTATTTTCCGTACAGCCTTTCGTTATTGCGACCATAACCAGTTGCAGACGGCACGGCTGCTCGATATCAGCCGCAACGTGGTTCGGGCACGGCTGCTGCGCAGTGGCGACCTGCACGCGCTAACGAAGCAGGCGCCAGCAAGACCCGACGCCGTGAAGTCCGCCGTACCACAGCGCCCCCCAGAGCCGATGGCGTACGTGGCGCCGGCCGGAATCGCTGACGCCGGCCGCACTGCGCCCACAGTCGTACCATTCATCGACATACCCGAAACGGCCCTCGTTCATGACGCCCACCTCGGCGCACTCATGCACGACTGGATCAGCTGAGTCTACGGTCACGGCCGCTGCGCAGCGCGCCCCCTTCACACAGCGGGCCGGCCGTGATAGTGCTTTGCATCGCGGAAGCTCTGCCGGCCTTGCGCACCGACTCCAAGGTAGAACTGACGCACATCATCACGCGCTTCCAGATCCGCAGCCGTCCCCTCGCTGGCAACCGTGCCGCTATCGAGAATGTACGCCTGGTCGGCATAGCGCAACGCAACTGCCGCATTCTGCTCGGCCAGCAGGAAACTGGTGCCCTGCTCGCGATTGAGCGTGTGGAGAATGCCAAAGATTTCTTCGACCACCAGCGGGGCCAGTCCCATGGATGGCTCATCGAGCAGCACAAGCTGCGGCTCCGCGATCAGAGCACGACCAATGGCCACCATCTGCTGTTCGCCACCCGACGTCAAACCCGCGGCTTTCCGGCGCAACAGCTTCAGCCGCGGGAAGTAGCTGTAGATACGCTCCAGCGCGTCGGCCATCTGGGCGCGTGACGGCCGCGTGACATAGCTACCGACCTGCAGATTCTCTTCGACCGACAACTGACGGAAGCAATGTCGGCCTTCCAGAACCTGGGCCAAACCATGACGTACCCGCTCAGCCGGGGACAGGCCGGTGATGTCACGCCCAAGGTAGTGAATGCTGCCCTGCCTGAGCGTACCGTTCTCAACGGCGATCAGTCCTGAGGCCACTTTCAGCGTCGTGCTCTTGCCGGCACCGTTTGCGCCCAGCAGCGCAACGATAGCGCCAGCAGGCACACGGAGACTGACATCGCGTACGGCGAGGATGGCCTCGTCATAGACGACCTCAATGTCGCGCAATTCGAGAATGGCGCCAGCGGTGTCAGTCAAGGCGGTCATAGCGAGCTTCCTCGTTGGTATCAGGATGAAGGGATGAGTGACGCAGCTGTCGCATGCTCAGGCGGCCTGCTTCTGCGCGTCGGGACTGCCGCCAATCTGCCAGACATAGGGCGGCTCGGCGCCATTGATCAGCCAATCGCCAACCACTTTGGCTTTGTAAATCAGTGGATTGTGGCAAGACACCGTGCGCGCATTGCGCCAATGCCGGTCGAGCAAATGACGCTCGGACGCCGATGAGGCCGACAGCGCATTGAACAGCTCCGTCGACGCGCGCAGCGCCAGTTCCGACACCACCAGTTGGCCCTGCGCCGACTCGATCTCGGCGTCGATATTGGCCAGCCGCTCGGCATCATCGTCACCGCCAAACCGCGCCTCATAGGCGCGCTGCGCCGGCACGGCGGCACGAATGGCCGTCGCTTCGGCCGCATACGCCAGTGCTGAAATCTGTCCGACGACTTGCTGCACCTGCACGTCATTGCGGACCAGTGACGCATTGCCATGACTGAAAATGCGCTTGCGCTCGCGTACATGGTGAGCGACGTCCCGCTCTGCCGCGCGGGCGATCCCCGCCAGTACCGCAAGCAGTACAAGCTGGTACAGCGCGGTCTGGTAGCGGAAACGGCTGTCGAAATCGATCAGGTTCTCGGGCTCGACCACTGCATCGTCAAAGACCGACGTGCCGCTACCCGTGGTGCGCTGGCCGAAGCCATCCCAGTCATCCTGCTGGCGCACACCCGGCTGGTGCACCTTCACCGCCGCAATCACCTGACGGCCCGTGTCGGCACGGGTTGCAAACACATCGATCCAGTCGGCAAACAGACTGCCGGTGCTGTAGTACTTGCTGCCATTGACGACCCAGCGGTCCTGCTTGCGCGAGACCACGGTGTTGACATTGCCGATCTTGACGTCGCCGACCTCGGTCCAGGCATTACCGACCAGCTCGCCGGCGACAAATCGGCGGAACCATTCAGTGCGGTTCGATGTGTCATGGGCATTCAGCCGGTCTTCGACGAAGGCAAAGTGGCCGCGCAGCGCCTGGGGAACATTCGAATCTGCCGTCGCCAGCTCAATCAACAACTGAATCAATTGCGGCAGCGAGGCACCGTCACCGCCATAGACCTGTGGAACGCGCACCGCGCCAAAGCCGGCTTCCTTCAGCCAGCGCACCGGCTCATATGGCAGCTGGCGATGACGCTCGCGGTCAAGCGCACCTTCGGCGATACGGGCAAAAATCGGTCGGAAGCGTGCCGCCAGCGTTTCATAATCGGCGCCCGTCGACAACACGGCTGGCCTGCTGGGCTCGACCGTTGCCTGTGCTGAGGGTGGCAAGGTCGACAAGGTCTGTGAACTCATAAACTCTCCATAAACAAGTCCACTGGCCAGCGCCGGACAGCGCCGGCCAGCGGGAACGACTCAGAGGTAGTAGATCAGGATTCTTTGGCGCAATTACGCGGGGTAATCCCTTTTTCCTTCGCATAGTCGGCCGCCGATTTTTCAATGATCGGTCGCAACAATGCGCGGTCAGCCTGCACCCAGTCGCTGATCACTTTCCACTGCTTGCCATCCCATTGCTGGAAGCGCACTGCACCACCGCCTTCATGGTCAGCGCAGGACAGCTTCAGTCGCTGCAGCAGGCCAAATGCGCCCAGTTCTCGCAACCGCTTGTCATCGATGTTCAGGTTCTCGAAGCCCCAGCGGACCTCTTCTCCCGACAGCGGACGCTTGCCGAATCTCGCCTGCGCGACACGCACAGCCTCGACATTCAGGATGCCGTTGACGACCCCGAGGTTGTAGTACACCGAACCAAAGCCGGCCGGATCCTTCAGGTTGCCCTTGCCTGCCTTCACCACATGTTTGCTGATCTCACGCAGCACCTCGAAGTTGGTGCCGGACGGGTGCGTCGTGATGGAGATATAGCCTTTGGCCGCCTCACCAGCCGGCTGCGCATCATCTTCGGAATTGCTCCAGATGTTGCCAATCACGCGATCGACCGGAAAGCCGGTCTTCTGTGCCGTCTTCAGCGCCACCGGATTCATCACGCCCCAGCCGCGCAGGATCACGTAATCCGGCTTGATGCGGCGAATGTTCAGCCATTGCGACTGCTGCTCGTTGCCGGGATGCGGCACTTCGATATGGGTCAGCTCGAAGCCATACTTCTTCGCCAGGATATCAAGCACCGGGATCGTCTCTTTGCCATAGGGCGAACCGTGATACAGCGTGACGATCTTCTTGCCTCTGAGCTTGTCGAGTCCGCCAAACTTGCCGCCGATGTAGTTGATGATCGCGGACACTTCGCTGTACGGATTCAGCTGCAGCGGAAACGCATACGGGAAAACGCTGCCGTCAGTGGAATCGGTGCGGCCATGATTGATGGTGATCAGCGGGATCTTGTCGGTAGTCGATCGCTCCAGCGTAGCGTAGGCGATGCCGACACTGAGCGGATTGGTCGCTGCCGCCGGCGCGCCATTCAGACCCTTCTTCAGACGCTCGTAGCATTCGACGCCTTTCTCAACCACGTATTCGGTCTCGCATTCCGACCAGGTAAGCTTGACGCCGTTGACGCCACCATCACGCTGGTTGATGAGCTGCAGATAGTCGATGAAGCCGCCGAAGAAGCCGATACCACCGGCTGCATACGGTCCGATCCGGTAAGACTGCAGTGGGAAGTACTGCTCGCTCGCTGCCGTCGCCGGCTGACCTGCCAGCAGCGCGATACTGAGACCGGCAGCCAGTGCGGCCGTCTTGACACTGATTTTGTTGAACATACGTGAAAGACTCCTTGTGAACAGGGTGTTGGAGAAGCGGTGTCAGGAACAAACATTGATCAGTCGTGAGAACGCAGCTCAGTAGCGCAGGGGCCAGATGCGCGCACGGTTGCGTACGTTCTGCCAGAGCCGGGCAAGGCCTTCGGGCTCGCGGATCAGGAACACGATGATCAACACGCCGAAGACGATCTTCTGGAAATTTTCAGCATCGCTGACATCGATGCCTGATCCGAGCAGTGAATTGCTGAGGTGGCTGAGCAGCACCGGCAGCAGCACGATGAAGGCCGCGCCGATGAAATTGCCAGCAATGCTGCCCATGCCACCAATGATGATGATGAACAGAATCTGGAACGATCGCGTCAGGTCGAAGCCATGTGGCTCGACCGTGCCAAGATAGGTGAACGCCCACAGCGCACCAGCTACGCCAAGATAGAATCCACTGATGGCAAACGCCGTCAGCTTGGCGCGGACTACAGGGATGCCGATCACGGCAGCGGCCGTATCCATGTCGCGCACCGCCATCCAATGACGACCCAGGTCGGTGCTGACCAGCTGGCTTGCGAACGCCGTGAGCGCAATTACGATCAACAGCGTGAGCAGATAGCGGCCCGATGGCGAGCTGAAGTCAAGCGGACCGATCGTAAGCGGCGGCGCCGAGATCACGCCGGACGAACTGTGATTCGAGAACCAGCCGAAATGCGTCAACACCCACTGAATGAAAAACTGCGCCGCGAGCGTCGAAACGATCAGGTAGAAACCCTTGATACGCGCGCTCGGTAGACCGAAAAACACGCCGATGGCCGCTGCTACTACGCCACCGAGTGCAATACCTGCCAATAGCGGTAGTCCGGGGATACGCAACAGGAAGTTATAGGTGGCGAATGCGCCGACGGCCATGAAGGCTGCCGAACCCAGTGACAGCTGACCGGCATAGCCAGTGAGCAGGTTCAGCCCAAGACCTGCCAGCGAGAAGACCAAGAAAGGCACCAGGATCGCACTGTACAGGTAATCGCTGCCAACGAATGGCAGCACGGCGATGGCGACGAATAGCATGGCCGCCACCAGGGCGCGCTCTTGCCACAGCCTGAACAGGCGACGGTCGTCGCGGTAGCGGGTCGCAAATTGTCCGGTTTCACTGAAGAGCATCATCAAACCCTTTCGATATGGCGTTCGCCGAACAGGCCGGTCGGCCGCACCAGCAGGAACAACATCGCCAGTACATACGGGAACCAGTTTTCAATGCCGCCGCCCACCAACGGACCGATGTAGACTTCGGCCAGCTTTTCCGAGGCACCGATCAGCAGGCCACCGACGATCGCGCCGACGATGGAGGAAAAGCCACCGATGATCAGTACTGGCAACGCCTTCAGCACCACCAACGACAGCGAGAACTGCACACCGAGGCGTGCTCCCCACAACAGACCGGCGACCAGCGCAACAAAGCCGGCTACTGACCAGACCAATGCCCAGATCGCCGGCAGGCGTAGGCCAACCGCCAGCGCAGCGAGCTGGTCATCCGCAACGGCACGCAACGACAGACCCATGCGGGTGTGGTTGAAGAGCAGGCTCAGGCCGATCACGAGCGAGGCCGCAATACCTGAGGCAAACAGGTCGAACTGGCTCAGCAAGATGCCGCGAACCTCCAGAGGTTCGTCGCGGATACCTAGCTCGAGGCCATGCACTTGCGAGCCCCACAAGGTCTGTGCGAGACCTTCGATGACATAGCTGATCCCCAGCGTCGCCATGAATAGCGTGATCGGCGGACGATTGACCAGATGGCGCAGTACGCCGCGCTCGATCGCGAATGCCAGTGCCAGCATCGCCAGCAGCGTGATAGCGAATGCGCCGGCGAAGCCAATGCCGCGCTCAAGCAGACTGACGAAGGTCAGCGCGGCAAACAGCACCATGGACCCCTGGGCAAAATTAAAGACACCGGAAGCTTTGTAGATAAGTACAAAGCCGATCGCGACCATCGAATACATCACGCCAGCCAGCAGGCCACCGGTGAAGACTTCCAGAAAAAATTCCATGGCTGCTCTCCTCAATGCGCCAGGCCAACGTAGGCAGCAATCACCTCCGGCTGATTACGTACCTCGTCCGGTGTGCCGTCGCCGATCTTGCGGCCGTAATCGAGCACGACCACGTGATCCGAGATATCCATCACGACTCCCAGGTCATGCTCAATCAGGACGACGGTGGTCCGGAATTCGCGATTGACGTCAAGAATGAACGCGCACATGTCCTGCTTCTCCTCGAGGTTCATGCCAGCCATCGGCTCGTCAAGCAGTAGCAACCGCGGTTCGCTCGCCAGCGCGCGGCCCAACTCGACGCGCTTCTGTAGGCCGTAAGGCAGCCGGGACACGAAGGTGTGTCGATAAGGCTGCAAATGCAGGAAGTCGATGATTTCTTCGGCACGCTGCCGGTGCGCTTCCTGCTCGTAGGTCGCCGCTGGCAGATGCAGCAACTGTGACAGCCAGCCGTGCCGGGTCTGCAGGTAGTGGCCGGCCAGAATGTTGTCCAGCACGGACATACCCTTGAACAGCGCAATGTTCTGGAAGGTACGCGCGATGCCAAGGCGAGCTGCCTGCTCTGGGTTGATACGTGCGTGGCGCACGCCATCGAACAGCACCGCGCCGGTATTGGCACGATAGACGCCATTGATCACGTTCAAGATCGAGCTCTTACCGGCGCCGTTCGGGCCGATCAGAGAAAAGATCTCGCCGCGCTTAACCGCAAAGCTAATGTCATTGACCGCCTTCACGCCGCCAAACGACAGCGAGATCCGGTCGAGCGCGAGGATCGGTAGCTGCGTGGCACTCATACGGTCACCTGCGTGACGATATGCGGCGCAAAGCCGTTCAGTCCGCCCAGACCGTGCAGGCGCTCGCCGGCAGGAGCATCAGATACGCCATCGCGCAGCGGCAGCGCCGCTTGCGGCTCGGGCCAATGCCGCACCTGAATGCCAAGCGCGGCGAAAAACTGCCGTGTGTCAGCATCGAGATCGGCGCCGACCAGCAGCGGCGAACGCACGCGGGTGAAGCCAATCACTTCGCGCAGTGCGCGCCGGACCAGTGCCGCAAGCAGTACAGGTGCGCGACGTTGGCCGTCGCCAAGTACGCGGTCGATCAGGCCGCGCATGAGGGTTCCCTCAGCCGGCAGCCGTGTCTTCACCAGCGCTGCCAGCCGTGCGTAGGTATCGCGCGTGCCAGCAACCAATGTCGGGCCAAGCTCGCGGCGGTCATGATCACGCGTAGCCAGGTTCTCCGGAAAATTCAGACTGAAACCAGTGATCAGCCATGGCGCGATCAGGTAGCGGGCGTGGCCGCCGGCAGTGAAGCCACGCGATGCGAGCGCAACTTCCTGCGCGTCCAGCCGCTCCGCCACGATCAGCTCCTGGCCTGCTCTCATCGAATCGCTGTGCGTGACCGGCCACTGCACGATCCGGCCTTCACCATTCAGATCAAGGAAGTGGAAGGCCACCTGGCCAGCACCAGCGCGTAACGGCAGCGTGCTATGTGGCCGGGCCGATGCCAGCGCGGCATAGGCCACCAGGTAGGGCGCATGAGAGTGACTGTCATAACCATGACCGTTGCCAGCCTGGGGATTCCCCTGATCGCCGACCAGTCCGCGGCCATCGGCAAAGGCCAGTGTGCGCAGCCTCGGCTGAGAGCCCAGTGCAGCCAGCACACGATCGACTTGCTGCTGATCTTCAGCAAAGACATGTAGGGCGGCCGAACCAGCAACAATGTGCATGACATGCGCATCGCCCTGCGCCGGATCGATCAGAGCGGCCGAGCCCCCCAGCCACTGTGCTGCCAGCGCCACCAGCAAGGCTTCGGCACGCGGATGCGACACCAGCAGCAATCGGTCGCCAGCGCCAAAGCCGCGTGCCGACAGAGCGGATGAGAGCGCCGCCACTTCGGCAGCGACCTCGTTCCAGGACTTTGCGTGCCACAGGCCAAGACGCTTCTGCCTGAGCGCAATCGCATTCGGTCGCAGTAGCGCTTGCTGCGCAAGCGCATCGACGAGTGTGTGAAGCGGGGCGGACGCCGGCGTATCGAGTGTCGTCATGTCAGTTTCCTGGAGTGACGTTCAGGCGGCCTTGAGCCCTTGCTGCTGCTCCAGCGCGCGTACCAGCGGCAGCACGCGCTTGCCGAAATACTCGACTTCTTCGATGAAATGCAGAAAGCCGCTCAGCACCAGATCGACGCCGACCGCCTTTAGGTCAACGATGCGCTGCGCGATCTGCTCAGGCGTGCCAATCAAGTTAGTCTTGAAGCCGTCGTTGTACTGAACCAGGTCATCAAAGCTCGACTTTGCCCAGTTACCCTCGCCCTCCGGTGAGGCCTTGCCAGCCTGCTTGACCTCATGGCCGAAGGCATTGACCGCCTCAGGATCAGCCTGCGCGATGATGTCGTTCAGCACGGACTGGGCCTCTTCCTCGGTGTCACGGGCGATGATGAAGGCGTTCACACCGATCTTGACGCTGCGACCCTCGGCCGCTGCACGGGCGCGGATGTCGTCGACCTGCGCCTTGATGCCTTCGACCGAATTGCCGTTCGTGAAATACCAGTCCGACACGCGCGCGGCCATGTCACGCGCAGCGCGTGAGCTGCCCCCCTGAAAAATTTCAGGGTGCGGTTGTTGTATCGGCTTCGGCTTCAACGTGTAGTTACGGACACGGTAGAAATCACCACTGAAACTGAAATTGTCTTCAGTCCAGATGCCACGCAAGACACGGATGAATTCTTCCGAGCGGCGATATCGTTCGTCATGTTCGAGCCAGGGCTCACCGATGGCGTGGAATTCACCGCGGAACCAGCCACTGACCACATTGATCGCAATGCGTCCCTGTGTGATGTGGTCAATCGTCGCCAGCTGCTTGGCGACCACGACCGGATTCCATGGTCCCGGCAGAATGGCGGCCAGCACCTTCAGCCGCGTCGTGGCATGCAGCAGCGCCTGGCTGAATGAAACTGACTCATGCTGGTTCTCGGCGCCATAGCCGGCAGTGAAACGGATCTGGCTCAGCGCGTAGTCAAAGCCGGCCTCCTCGGCCTTCTTTGCAAGACGCTGGTTGTAATCGAGATCCCAGCTGGTGCGCTGCTCGATCTTGCTGATGACGAGGCCGCCACTGACGTTCGGTACCCAGTAGGCGAATTTGATCGGATTGGTTTCTTGGCTGGTACTCATGGCAGCTCCGTTAAATGAATGAATGTCTGCATCGGTGAATCAGTGAACCGATGAATCGTTAGATCAGTGAAGAATCGAATGGCAGCTCACCGCCGGTGACGCTGTTGATCAGGCGGCCTGGCTCAGCGGTACGCTGGAAGTCGCCAGCCACGGCAGCGCACGGTCGACAGCGAGATCAATGCGATCCAGCAGCGGCTGGCTACTAATGCGGTAGTCTGTGAAATCGGCGTCAGTGGCATACACGCCGATCGGTAGCGTCAGGCTCTGGAAGAAGCTGAACAAAGGTCGCAGCTGATGGTCGATGACGAGTGCATGGCGATCACTGCCGCCGGACGCCGCCAGCAGTACCGGCACATTGAACAGAGCCTCGTGGTGAACCAGATCGAACAGATGCTTGAACAGGCCGGTATACGAGCCGCGATAGACCGGCGTACCGACGATCAGCAGATCAGCGCTCTCGATCGCTTTCACAGAAGCGCGCACGTCGGGATGACTGTCTTTCAGCGACGTGGTCGATCCAAGATGCGTCACAAGCTTCGCGATCTCCAGCGACTCGACTTGCAGCTTGCGCCGGCGCCCGAGTTCCGCGGCGATGGTCTCGACCAGGACAGAGGTTTTCGATGGAACGGAAGGGCTGCCAGATACGGTGACGACTTTCAGAGGGTGGCTCATGGGTTTACTCCAGTCAGGGTTCAGTGCCACACAATCGACGGTGGCCTGCCTTTTCTTTTGCAGGGACTATGCCAGCGCAGGTTTCTTTGTAAATTCAGCGAGTTATAAAAATCATGCTGATCGCGCTGCTGCTGCAGCAGCAGGCAAAGTGATGATCGCTTGCTGCAGCAGCAGCAATGCGCACAGATTGAGAAGGCAGGCATGGGACCGGGGATCACCCAAGACGATCGCGGCGACGAGCGGAATGAATGGGCGCCTTGGCACGATCGCCCGGCGCTGCGGCGGAAATCGTCTATCGATACATGAAACGATTCGTTGGAAGACCCGGTGGCGTCTCCTAGAATGAGTTTGTCTTCGGGTCGTTACAGCGACATCACCCGCATGGCATCGCCGTTCAGTCTCCGATCTTTCTTGCAGGATCTTCGCGCAGGCACCCCCGCAAAGGGTGCCTGCTTTTTTTTAGGCGTTCAAAAGTGCAGTCGACGGAAATGAGCCTGCCGGCTGAGGAACAGCCATCCCGACAACTCGGATCGACACGCGGCACAACACTTGCGGTACAGCAGAATGATCAAGGAAATCGGACAGTGACATGCCGAAGGCAAGGCACTCCAGGTCGAGGGTGCAGGGCACGCAGTCAGTGTGAAGGAGTAAGTGCGGGAATAAGTGCGGGATAAAGATGAGATGCTGAAAGCTTGAATGCGAGGGGGCAGGTTCTGGAAGCGATGTTCGACGCGCTATGGCCGGATACCTGAAAACGCCGCAATCAAAGCCATAGTGCAAGGATCCGACGGGCGCACAGACCGCCGGATCATGACTGAACTTAACGATACTGCAAATACCGCACCCAGCGATCACCCGCGAGCTGTACCACACTGACCAGCGCCACCAGCACCACGATCACCGCGACCATGACCTGCGTATCGAAGCGCTGATAGCCAAACCGGATCGCAAGATCACCCAGACCGCCAGCGCCAACGGCGCCGGCCATCGCTGATGCCCCGATCATCGACACCAGCGTGATCGTGAAGCCGCCAATAATGCTGGGTAATGCCTCAGGCAGCAGCACATGCCAGACGATGTGCCAGCGACGGCAGCCCATCGCCTGCGCCGCCTCGATCAGTCCGGCGTCGACTTCGCGCAGGCTGACTTCCACCAGACGCGCAAAGAACGGGGTGGCGCTGATCGTCAATGGCACGATCGCTGCCCAGACACCGATGGTGGTGCCGGCAATTAGCCGCGTCAGCGGAATCAGCGCAACCAGTAACACAATGAAGGGCGTCGCACGGCAGCTGTTCACCACCAACCCCAGGACCCGGTTCAGCGATCGCGAGGCAAGCACACCGCCCGGCGCGGTCACCACCAGCACCACGCCAAGCAGCAGGCCCGCAACAGCCGTGATGGCCGCTGACACACCGACCATCAGCAGCGTTTCAAGCAGTGCATCGAGCAGTCGCTCGGTCAGGTGCTCAGTCAGATGTTCAGTCAGGAATTTGTCCATAGCCCAGTGCCTCGACGCGATGCGCCGCTCCGTGTTCAACAATTATCTGTGGATCCACCTGCGCCGCCGACATCACCGCAATGACCAGGCGACCGATCGGCCTGCCCTGGATCCGCTCAAGGCTGCCGTGCAGCAGACGTACTTCGCCCTGCATCAATGCACTGATCTGCGCAAAATCCGGCTCGAGGCCGTCTTCACCGCTATAAGCAAGCGCCATCACACGCGCATGGCGGCCTTGCGCTGGTGGAGAAAGCGACAGCGATAACGCCACTTCTGCGGGCGAGTGCTGCTGCAGCGGCGCCAGCAAAGCCCGCGTCGCCTCGGCAACCGGGGCACCGAAGACCTGCCATACCTCCCCCTGTTCGACGATGCGTCCGCGCTCAAGCACGACGACGTGATCACAGATGTCGCGGATCACTTCCATCTCGTGCGTGATCAGAACGATGGTCAGTCCGAGTGACTGATTGATCGTGCGCAGCAAGGTAAGAATGGACTGCGTCGTTTCGGGGTCGAGCGCCGAGGTCGCCTCATCGCACAGCAGGATTTCGGGGGAATGCACCAGTGCGCGGGCAATGCCGACGCGCTGCTTTTGTCCGCCGGACAAGCGGCCGGGATACACCGCCTGCTTGCCATCGAGGCCCACCAGTGCCAGCAACTCATTCACGCGGCGCTGAATGTCAGCCGCCGGTACACCAGCGACCTGCAGTGGCAATGCAATATTGGCCGCGACGGTCTTGGACGACAGCAGATTGAAGTGCTGAAAAATCATACCGATACGACGGCGCAGCGCGACCAGGCCGTGCTCGTTGAGAGCGGCGATGTCGTCGCCATCAACCAGTACGCGGCCGCTGGTGGGCGACTCCAGCCGGTTGATCGTGCGTAGAAGGCTGGATTTACCCGCACCGCTGCGGCCGATGATGCCAACGATGCGGCCTGCAGGAATCGTCAGATGAATGTCGTCCAGCGCCTGTACCGTGCCGGCCGCCGACGCATAGCGCTTGCTGACACCGATAAAGCGAATCTCGCCGGCACGCTGCAGCGGCGCCGCTGATCCAACGCCAGCCAGGGACGCCAGCTCGCCTTCCCCTGCGCGCTTCATGGCAACCACGCGAGTTTGTAGAGACGGCTGTCATTGGCAAAAGATTTCTTAATCTGTTCCCGTACGGCCGCGGACTCATAAAAAATCTTGATGAATTGCCGGATCTTTGGGTCGTTCGCCTTGTCCGCCCGAGCGACGAAGCGGATCGCATACGCCATGTCGGCCACGCCCGAATAGATCAGGCCGGCGCTGGCGATCTGCGGCTTGCCGGCACTGATGAAATGCGCCGGAATGCCCTGCGCCAGATCGACATCCTCGATCGCCCTGACCAGCTGAGGACCTTCAACCTCGACGAACTTCAGATGACGCGGATTGGCCACGATATCGCGCAGCGTTGCTCGCGCGCCCACGCCTTCACGCAAGCGGATCAGGCCGGCCTTCTCCAGCAGCAGAAGACCACGCACCTGATTGGTTGGGTCGCTGGCGAGTGCGACTCGCGCGCCGTCCTTCAGCTCATCCAGCCGCTTTACTTTCAGCGAAAACAGACCCACATTCGACAGCACGCCCACACCCGCCACGGCGAATTTGTAGCCACGCTGGCGAATGGCATGGTCAAGAAAGGGCTGGTGCTGATAGTAGTTCAGATCAAGATCACCGGCGGCAAGCGCTTCATTTGGCAAGGTCCAATCGGTGAACTCGATGATCTTCACGTCCAGCCCCTGCCTTTTTGCCTCGGCCACCGCAGCGCTCACGGTATCGGCGTGTACGCCGGCCGAGGCACCGATCTTCAGCGTTTGCGCACTAGCGACAGTGATGGTACTCATCAGCAGCCAGGCTGCCAATGCGGCGGCTTGGCGGAAAAAACGGGCAGCGGTGTGTGGCGCAGAAAACGTCAGGAATGGCATGAAAAATTGACCTCGTGTCTGGAAGTTGAGTCCGGTATGAGCAGGCGGGCGGGCATGCCAAGTGCGGGGGCGGCAAAGCTGCAATGCGGTTCGCTTGATTAGCTCGAAGACGAGATCGTAGGGAACGCCAGCTTTGCCGACAACGAATCTGTCCGCATTTGCATATCCGTTTCATGAGCGATGCCGGACGTCTGGACGGCGCCGACAGCCATCAGCTGATGCTGTGCGCATTGGTCTGACACAGAAACGTATGGAACGGAAGCTGATGTGGCGGCGTCCGCTGCTGGAGGTGGTGGAGGTACTTTAGATACTGGAGATACTGAAATCGCTGAAGGACAAGCAGGAGGCTGCGCTACGGGTACTGCTGGCTTGGCTTTCGCAACAACGACTTAAGTGATTTTGCGAGGCGCCTGCCAACGACCATGGCGAGAGGTAGGGACAAACTGTCGGTTCGGGTGCGAGTGCGAGTGCGGGTGCGAGTGCAGGTACGGCAGCGCCGGATCAGGAAGGCGAGGTATTGAGGGAGAAAGCCATGTCGCTGACAAGCGAGTCCGCAGCGACACGCATCAATCGTTGTGGGTGGCGAGCCGGGCTGCATTTGGGCAGCCTGGCTTGTCGCCGGTGGACTTACTCGTCGATCCTGACCACGTCATCCGGCTCGAAGTCATCGGGCGTCACACCATCGCCAATACCGCTGACCATGACGGCGGTCTCGTCAGATTGCTTGATGAAATATTCGGCACTGATCAGGTCAAAAAATTTCTGGCCGATAGCGACCTCGCTGAAATGCACGCGGCGCTGCTTTGCTTGGGTAGTCAATTTATCGTTCCTTTGGATCGGGCGCTGGTATGCGGTCACGATCCGGTTTAAAAAACAAAACCCCGCCGAGCCTGGGCGACAGCGGGGTTGGGGACGCGTTCTCGTCGTGGTGGCCATACATGGCGCCATCGGACAAGCTGAGACAGGTTGAACGTGCCATCGCAGGCAAGCCCGTGGCAGCCTTGCAGCGGCATGACAGCTGTCGTCGCAGCGGCGAAATTTTAGCAGGCTTTTTCTTCCAGTCAGCGGAATGTGCGAGCGTAGAAGCCTGCCGCGCTGAGTCCATCCTTCGCCTCTCGCAGACGCCCAAACAGGATCTGTTACGGGTTTACCGGGCCAGCACGGCGACAGGCGTACGATCACCCCGATACCGGTTCCCGCACGTTTTGCACTGGTATGACACGCGGATAGCGGGAAAGTACGATGTATGATGATCGGTATCGTTTCCATAAGCGCAAGGTCGGCGCGATGATCCAACGGCGCCGAATGACAGGCAACCAACCGGGAGGAACGTGATGAAAGCTTTGAAATCCATCGTGGGTATTCTGTTCATCAGCCTGGCAGGAACGGCCGCCGCACTGCCGGCCGACTGGGATCCGTTCCTCGAATGTACGAAAGACTTTGTACCGATATCGCGACCGGCGGGGCCGTTCGAAACTGTCGTGGCCGAGCGGATCATCGAGAAATGCGTGCGTGTGCCGCCGCCCGATCTGCCGTCGATCAATCAGTCGCTTGACAACTTTCGCCCGACGGCCGGGAATGCCACGCTGCAGGATGTGCCTTGCGAAAAGATTCCTGGCACGATCAGTGCGCTGAAAAACAAGATCGCCAAATATAACGAAGCGATCAAGCAGGTCGATGCCGCGATTACCAGTGGCCAGGAGGCTCAGAAAATCGTTGGCGACACCATCCAGACGCTGACGCCACTCAGTCAGTCTCAGGGCGCTGCATGCTCGAACGTCTACCGGCCCTACATCATCGCCTTCGAGAAAAAGGCGAAGCAATTACGGGCAGCCTGCCGGCAGGTCTCACTGCCCAACCGCCAGGATTGCATGGAGGATGTCGAGGCGGACACCAACATCACGTCGGGCGTGTGGCCGCTGTATCTGAAAATGCGCGCAAAGTGCGATCCATTCGAAGCGACCTCATCCAAACTGCAGGACGCCAAGGCCAAGGAAGCCAAGTACAAAAGCGATCTGATCAAGCTGCGCAATGAGCGTCAACAGCTCGTCGCTGACAAGGCGCGCACGCAGTGGCAGATCAACCAGCTCAGGCAAGAGGGCAATGACTGTCCGAAGCCGTGGGATTAAACGGCGCAACGGTGAACCGCACAGCGGCCCCGCTTCAACAGCGTCTGCAGCGTCTGCAGCGTCTATAGCTGCACGCCACGCGTGAGCGCACCGTCGACGACCAGATTGGTGCCGCTGATGAAGCTGGCCGCTGGGCTGGCAAGAAACACCGCGGCATTCGCTACCTCTTGCGGCGTCCCCATGCGTCCTGTCGGGTTCAGTGCCAGCGCCTCGCGAAAGAGGTCGGGATTGTCGTGCTCAATGGTTTCCCAAACGCCGCCGGCAAAATAGGTATTGCCAGGAGAGACCGAATTTGCACGAATGCCGCGGCCGGCAAGCTGCAGGGCGAGCCCCTGCGTGTAATGAACGATGGCGGCTTTGAATGCGCCATACGGCCCGGCAGCAAAATCAATTTCCCGCCCCGACACGCTGGACAAGGTCACGATCGACGCCGCCTGACTGCGCAAGAGGTAAGGCATCGCGGCATCTACCAGCCGCACCGTTCCCATCAGATCAACGCCGAACCCAAGCGACCAGCTGGCTTCGGTCGACGGTATCGCCAGCGCGCTGACATTGGCAATCACGATATCGATGCCCCTCATGCGCTCGCCCGCTTCCTGCACCCAGTCAGCCAGCGCCACCTGATCGGCGATATCGAGCGCACGTCCATGCACGCGCTCGCCGTAGTTTGAAGCGCATGCATGAACGGCCGCCGCAACCTCATCGACACGCCTTGCACAGAAGCTGACCTGTGCGCCTTCGGCCAGCAGCGTGTCGACGATGGCACGTCCGATGCCGCGCGTTCCCCCGGTGAGAACGGCGTTGAGTCCTTGTAGTTTCAAATCCATACTTGCCTCATGAAATGATGTTGATCGATGGCGGCACATTGCCGGCCGGCGAGCGCGTGATCAGGCTCACTGCGAATGCACGCCATCCGGACGAGCGGCGTTGGCGACGCCGCGATTCAGGGTGCCCTGCAAGATGCGGTCAGCCTGAATCAGATTCCTGGCCACCTCTTCAATCGGAATTCGCTGCGACTGCGCCTCGGAGCGCAGCCGCGCATAGGCATCGTCATCCGACATGTTCTGCATTCTCATCAAGATGGCCTTGCCCTCTTCGACGATGCGGAAATTGACAAACTTGCGCTCGAGCCGGGCGATGCGGGCCGTCTGTTTGTCATAGGCGCGCTTGTGCCACAGCGCCATGACCATGGCCGACAACAAGCCGGTGGCACGGACCGGCGCGGTCAGCATGCCCATCACGCCGATGCGCAAGGCCTCGTCCATCAGCGCAGGATTCTCAAAGCTGCTGATGGAAATGATCGGCGGCGCATCCTCACTGAGCCATTCATAGCGGATCTCCCGCACATCGGGAACGATGGTGAGAAAAATCAGATCAATATCCGGGCTGATTTCCTCTGGCGGTGGCCACTGCATTTCAACGTCGCAGCCAATACGCCGCAACTGATTCAGTACCGTCAGACCGTCGTTGTCCTGCGGGCTCAGGATCAGCACTTTCGGTTGCCGCGCCAGGATCGCGCGCGTGATGCTGCCGGACGGGTTGTTGCCGCGCTCGCTCATGACTGCCCTGCCCGCTCAGCACTGCCCCAGTCCAGAAAATGCTTGACCATGTACGGGTCAGGATCGATGCGCTTGCCGAGGTCTTGCACGATGGTGAACTGGCCACGGCCGTTCGCCTGCCCAATGCGTGGGTACAGGCTGGTGTGATGATTGGATGGATCAATCCGCACCCGGCCCTGCGGTGCCTCGATCTCGCTGCCGACCAGGCTTTGCAGCAGCTCTCGCGACGAATCACTACCGGCCTGACGACAGGCGTTCGCCATGAGATGCACAGCAACGTATGAGGCTTCCCAGTTCATGTTCGGAATCGCACGACCGCCGTGACGGCTGTTGAAAAAGCGGTCAAGCACACTTCGATTCAATGGCGAATCCAGACTCTGAAAGTACGGTGACGATGTGTAATGACCAAAGGCAGCCTCCGGATCCATCAGCGCGACTTCGGCTTCCGATGTATTGAGGCTGGCGATCGGCATCTTGCGCGGATCAAGGCCGGCTTGCCGGAATGCTTCATACAAATACGGAACGGTGTTGCCGATCAGGGTGCAGAAAATGAAATCGGGATTGCGCTGCCGAATGTCAGCGACGATCTCATCAATCGCCTCACGATTCGCATGCAGGCTGACGTAGCGCTCAGCCACGATTTCATGGCCGGGATAATTCGAGATCAGCGACTGCATCGTCCGGTTGGTTTCATACGGATAGACGTAGCGCGATCCGATCATGTACACCCGCGCACCAAACTTAGGCACGATATAGCGGGCGAGCTGCAGAATATTCTGGTTTGGTGCAGCGCCGGTGTAGATGATGTTCTCGGAAAACTCAAAGCCCTCGTACTGCTGGGGGTAGAACAGCAGCTTGTCGTGACGCTCGACGATGGGCAGCATCGCCTTGCGGCTGCTCGACATATAGCCACCGAAAATCACATTGATTTTGTCCTCGAGAATTAAGCGCTCGAGTGCCAATTTATAGCGAGAGTTGTCTGACTGCGGATCGTAGTGAACGGAAATCAGCTCACGACCGCCGACGCCGCCCAGGCCGTTGATTTCATCGATCGCGAACAAGGCACCGTAAAGCTGCGATGACTCTTGTTGCGAGGTGACGCCGGACTTTGAAAACAGCAGACCGACGCGAATGGGATCCTGATGGCTCATATCGGTATAAAAAGCAAAAGATATGCCCAGGAGTCATCAACGCGGCTCGCCGGCGCCGCAGGCACCGGCGAAGTCAGCAAACAGCCACGCTTATCCGAGCACGACAACCGATGGCTCCTTCACGTGTGCTTCAGACGGCGTACTGCTCGTAGGCATGCGCAGCACGCAGCACGGTCGCATCGTCAAAGTGACGACCGGTCAGCATCAGTCCAACCGGCAGATCTTTCGCGCCCTTGCACGGAATGCTGATCGACGGATGGCCGGTCAGGTCGAAGGCGGCCGTATTGGCACACATGTTGAGTGCGTTGCGTACGAAGGTCTTGCGATCGACCTCCGGGCTCGCGGGGATCGTCATGGCTGTCTGCGGCGTTGTTGGCATCAGCACGAGATCAAACTCGCTGAAGGCCTTCTCGTACGCCCGGTTCAGCAGGTTGGCGAAGTTGCGCGCACGCGCATAGAACACGCCGTTGTAATGGTCTTCCATGTAATCGGCGATCAGCACGCCCATCTTGGCCGTCGGCGAGAAGTCGCCACCATTGGTCTTGATGCCGCGCCGCATCGCCGACATCAGGTGCGGGTAGTACCAGCCTTTGTGCTGGTACGCATGATGACCGGCATAGAAGCTGTTGATGCCGCCCTCGATGGCCACCGTATTCCAGACGGGCGTGACCATCGTGTGCTCGGGGATGGAAATCTCGGTAACGATCGCACCCATCTTGGCCAGCAGGCGAGCCGCTTCCATCACGGTGTCATCCACGATCTTCATGCCATAACGCGAACCGAAGCCTTCCTTGATGACAGCGATCTTCAGACCCTTGACGTCGCCGGTCAGCGCCTTCGTGTAGTCCTGCACTGGCACCGTGGCGGGCTGGCGCGGGTCATCACCATCAGCACCGGCGAGCACGTCCAGCATCAGCGCCGCATCGGCGACATTCGTCGTCATCGGGCCGATATGATCGATGGTGAGATCGAAGCCGACGATACCGGTATAAGGAATCAAACCATGCGTCGGCTTGTGGCCGACGGTACCGGACCAGGCGCTAGGAATCCGGATCGAACCACCCTGGTCACCGCCAATCGCAATATCGACCATGCCACTCGCTACTGCTGCCGCTGAGCCGCACGACGATCCGCCGGAGGCCCGTGCCGGGTCGCGCGGATTGCGCGTCGGTCCATAAGCGCTGGTATGACCGCCGCCGGAAAAGGCAAAGTCATCGGTATTCAGCACGGCCGTGATGTGGCCGCCCGCTTGCAGCATGCGGGTGACGATGGTGGCATCAATGTCCGGCGTGAAGCCATACAGCAGACGCGATGCACACGTCATCGGCAGGCCGGCCACGCAGATCGTATCTTTGACGCCGATGGTCTTGCCCGATAGCGGCCCGCTCATATCGGCATTGACCGAGCAACGCTGAACGATCGCATTCAGCGGATCTTCTTCCGGCGTCGGTCGGCCCAGTGGTACGCGAACCGCAGGCAGCACGGCACGCTGCGGATCCGGGTACTGCTCCAGCTCGTCATACAGCGCGAGATTTTCGCAGACGAGCTCGTAATAGTCGGCGATCTCGGCTTCCGTCAGTTGCAGAGAGCGGCGATCGCTGGCGTTGTGCAAATCGGCGATGGAAGGGCGACGTAAAGGCATCTCAATGGCTCCACAGAAAAATGAGGGGGAAGTCAGCGGGGCCGCGCGCACCGGTCAATGCGCGCGGCATGGATCAGGTTCAGCTTTCGAGGTAATGCTTGGCGATGGCGGCACCAACGGTGTACTTGGGGTCGACGAAGTTACCCAGCCTGACCTTGCCGCACTGGCTCAGCAGCATGTAGGCATCCCACTGATCAAAATGAAAGTCTTTCGTCATCCAGCGGATCAGCTCGCGGTAGGCGATGCGCGTGGCATCTTCCAGCGGGCGGGCGCTGCCGATGCCCATGATGCATTGCTCGTTTTCCAGCCGTGGCCAGTCGATCTGCCACTGCTTGATCAGATCGACGCGAATGGTCGTCACACTCGCATACTCCACGGCCGTGCCACACACTTCACCATCGCCCTGGCAGGCATGCGCATCGCCGATGAATAGCCGCGCTCCGGGCGAGCGCACCGGCAGATAGGTGATGCTGCCCGGCCCCATGTCGGGCAGGTCCATGTTGCCGCCGTGGTTGTCCGGCGTGAGCGAGTTGATTGAGTCGATTTCGGGCGACACGCTCAGTGTGCCGATGTGCGGCTTGTAATCCAGGGTGGTGCGCTGGCTCCAGTAAACGTGCTTGTCGTCGAGCTTGATCTTGCGTACTTTCTCCGGTAACGGATCATTCAGCATCGCCGTTGCATCGGTACCGGTAAGTGCGCCGAAATGCGGAATCATGCAGCAGATGCCATGCGGGTCATGTCCGCGCGGCTGCATGCTCTCGATGTACACCGCCACCACGTCACCCTTCTCGGCGCCTTCGATCATGATCGGGCCATTCTGCGGGTTCAGAAAAGGCATTTTCAATAGCTGGCTGGGTGAGTCGCCTTCCGAGGTGATCGCGCCTTCGAAGGCATCGCGGGTATCGACGATGATGCGGTCGCCGGGCTTCACATATAGCACCGGTTCAGAATAAGGACCGATCGTGTAGTGAAACTGCTTCTGCATGGCCTCGTTCAGGTGGTGGGACTGCGGCTCTCGGCCCGCGCCGACGCCGCGCTGCATCATGATGGAGTTGTTTATCCAGCTCATCGCTTTTCCTTGTGATTTGTGACTTGTTACTTGTGATTTATGTGGGTGATGCCATCGCGCCTTCAGGTCGCTTTCAGGTCGCTTTCAGGTCGCTGTCATGGCGTTTGAGTCAATTTCGTGAACCTTCGCTAGACCGCCAGATGGCGTCGCATCAGTGCTTCGTCATGCAAGTCATCCGTACTCAGCAGACTGACGACACGGCCCTTGTCGACCACGGCGCAGCGCGATGCGGCGGTTTCGACCATGTGCATGTTCTGTTCGACGAGCAGTACGCCGATGCCAAGTGTTCGAGCAATGTCGACCAGCCGCTCGGAAATCGCCTGCACGATCGACGGTTGAATACCCTCGGAAGGCTCGTCCAGCAGCAGCACCCGCGGCTTGCCGACCAGCACACGCGCAATCGCTAGTTGCTGCTGCTCGCCGCCACTCATGGTTCCGGCCTTCTGACGCAGTCGGGTGCGCAATATCGGGAAAAAATCCAGCGCGGCGTCCATGTCGGACGCCTTGCCGGCCTTCAGCACCTGCAGGCCGACCTTCATGTTTTCTTCCACGGTCAGCCCCGGAAAAATCTCGCGGCCCTGCGGTACATAGCCCAAGCCAGCGCGAGCTCGCTGGTCGGGCGAGAAACGTGAAATGTCCGTGCCGTTCAGCGTGATGCTGCCGCCGTCGGTCGGCAGCAGACCCATCAGGGTGCGCATGAAGGTGGTCTTGCCGACGCCATTGCGACCGATGATGGCAATGACTTCCGCTGGCTGCAGGCTGAGCGCCATGCCATTCAACACACGGCCACCGTCATAGCCCGACTGCAGGTTGCTCACTTCCAGCAATGCCGATCCCATTATTTTTTCCCCAGATAGATTTCAGCCACGTCGTCGCGTTCGAGCACCTCGTTCAGCGCGCCGTCGGCAAATACCCGACCGCCATGCAGCACCGTGACGCGGGTGGCAACCTGCCGCACGAAGTCCATGTCATGTTCCACAATCAGGATCGTCAGGCCCTCGGCCTTCAGGCGGTTCACCAGCTCGCCGGTCTGCCGGGTTTCATCGTCGGACATGCCTGCCACCGGCTCGTCGAGCAGCAAGATCTTGGGCTTCAGCGCAACCGCCATGCCAATCTCCAGCCACTGCTTTTTGCCGTGGGAGAGGTTGCCGGCCTTGACCTGCTGCTCTTGTGTGAGATTGAACAGATCCAGCAACCGGTCCCGCGTTGCGCTGCGCTCATGCAACGTGGTCGAGCGCTGCAACGCGAGCGTCAAATGGTCCTCCACCGTCAGGTCGGGAAAGATGCCGGGGATCTGGAATTTGATGCTCATGCCATCCTGTACCCGTCGAAATGGCGGAGCCGCCGAGATATCGGTGCCAAAGAAATGGACCGATCCCTGAGTCGGCCGGTGTTCCCCCACCAGCAGCTTGAAGAAGGTGCTTTTACCCGCGCCGTTGGGGCCGATCACACATCGGGTTTCCCCTTGTTCGATCTGGAAATCAATACCGTTGATGACTTGCGCGCCACCGAAGTACTTGCGCAGGCCTCTCGTTTCGAGAATGACGTTCATGGGCTTGCTCGCTCAGCGTTTGATCAGCGTTTATTCAGCGTTTATTCTTCGGCGTCGCGAAAGACGGCATCAGACGCACTAGCCCGTCGCGGAGGGTGGGCATGAGTCCTCTGGGCGTGGCCATCACGACGAACAGCAGAATCGCGCCCATCAGGACCAGCGCGTACTGGCTACCGTAGACCGCAAGCTCTTGCGACAGGATGGTCAGCGCTACCGTGGCGAGCACGACACCGGGCAGGCTTTTGCGGCCACCGGTGGCAACCCAGATGATCGGCATCGATGCCGCTGTCAGACCCATGGACGATGGCGTGATGTACGAGCCCCACAGGGTGTAGAGCACACCCGAAAGCCCGCCGAGCGTGCTGCCGACGATGAAGATCACCAGCTGATAGCGACGGATGTCGATGCCGAGCATTTCGGCGCGATGCGGGTTCTCACGAATCGATTCCAGCGTCAGGCCAAACGACGACCTGAGCAACAGGCGGATGGCCAGATACACCACGGACAGCAGAATCACGACCAGGAAATAGAACGGTGTGCCTTCCAGCAGCAACAGCTCACCGCCGCTGCCCGGCAGCGACAGCGCGGGCATCGCCGACATGCCATTAAAGCCATTCAGGCGCGCGCTGCCGATGGCCCACTGCGGACCCGCGGTCTGTGCCATGAAGGTTTCCAGCACCAGGGTGACGGACAGCGTCACGATGCCGATGAACACATCGCGGATGCCGCCATAGAAAATCATGTAGCCGAGCGCCGCAGCAAGCAATGCCGACAGGCCAAGCGCGATCAGTACGCCCGACCAGGTGGTCAGCGGCGCTTCACCAAAATTAATCGTGAACACGCCATACGCATAACCGGCCAGCCCGAAGAACGCCGTCTGTCCAAACGACAGAATGCCGCCGTAGCCCCACATCGCTGACAGCCCCATCGCGCCGAACACCCAGACGAGGCAATAGGCGA
>JACCDS011846476.1_pt1 | contig 34372 bp, 16 predicted proteins | sample 7446441 | NCBI WGS metagenome assembly JACCDS01 (sample SAMN15323445, study PRJNA562643) | freshwater metagenome | isolation source: river surface water | place: USA:Blue River Watershed | collected 2017-08-17
GCTTGCACCGTGTAACCCGCCGACACAACAGTAGGTGTTGGTGATACAGTGAAATTAGATTGTGCAGTAATGAGGCCAGCACAAAGGCAAAGTAATAAAGTGTAAAGTTGTTTCATAGGTGTAATTTTATTGCAATATAATAACTAATTTGATATACGCAACACGCATACCCATTGCAATGCAGCGTTTTAACCATCTCAAACACCAATAAGTAAAATTAATACCATGCTCATTAAAAGCTATAAGGCGATTAATCAAGAGAAATAGGCACGTTCGACTTTTGTTCGTGTCGTTTGTAAATTTGTTTTACTACGTACCAAGAGAGGTAACCACTTCCAATACCCAGGCAAGCTCCCGTTAACACATCGCTCGGATAATGCACGCCCAACCTAAGGCGAGAATACCCTACCAGTGAAGCATAACTATACGCTATGGCGGTAACGTACCATTTGTTGGCACTCAGGCTCCAAACGGTGGCGCTAACAAACGCAGCGGTGGTATGTCCACTTGGAAAGGAGTGCGGACCCACATACGGATCGCGTTGCGTTATGGTAGTTGCATAGGTAACAAATGGGCGTGGGCGATCAACCAGAAACTTAACCGTAGTCGATACCCCCACTGCCAGGCCAATGGCGCCAGCGCTGCTCCATGCATTTTGATTCAAGACCTTTTTGTTCTTCTTGTACTCAATTAACCAAGCTGTAGAAAACGAAAGTGGCAAGGCAGCATAGACCGAGTGGCTGGTAAATTGCATGGCTTTGTCCCATTGCGGCTTGTTACCAGCATTCAGCGATGAAAGCACTTTTACTTCGAGTGGTTGTGCTGAAAGCGGCACGGAAAAGACAATCAAAAAAAAGCAGCCGAAGAAACGTAACAGCACTTTCGAAGGGGGTGCAACCAAAAAGTTGCAGTTAAAAGTTGTTGTAGGTTTCACGCGTTGAAGATAGGCAATTTGGAAGGAAGTGATACAAGGCCGTAGGCGCGCGTAAGGGATTGCAGGCAGTAGCTTTGTGAAGCGAAGCCATAGCGGGGTGTGCAAACAGGAGGCGGAACGCCCCCGGATTTGCCTCCCCGCTGAGGCTTTGCAAACAAACTACAGCCGGAAAGCCCGACCCCCGCACAAAAGGGTAAAAGTAAATTTCGATAAAGCCCCTTTTGTTGCGGGGGATACGCCCAAATAAAAAAAACTAAGAATGAAAAATATAGATGTTGCCCCATCAAAAAAATGGAGTAAAAAAAACACGAAATCATTTTGTTAGTTGTAGATGAATGGCTATAATAGCGGTCTATTACACCCTACGAATGCGATTTATGACCCTATATTAATGAAGCTAGTGAATGGATTGATGAATGACCGTGAAGAAATGAAACGTGAAGAAGAACTAAAGAAAAAGGAATTAAAAAATAAACGCTTATCGCCAGGCCTAAGGGAATTTAGAAATAGCCTGTTCAAGTCCAGCTCGGTAAAAAATGTGCGCCAATTGAGTCCACGAGCGCATTTTCATCCGAGTCCGGTTGAACCGAATGGCTTGCCCCATCCTAATTCTTCGGATGAAAAAAGAATCATAAAACTATTGGTGGCCGAAACCACCATTCCTGGTTTTCTGGATTTGCTACTAAGTATCGTACACCGAAGACGGGGAGAATTTGGCAACGTCATGTTTAGCATCGTGTCGGTTCACGATCCTTCACGATTTAATCACGAATTGGTGCGCAATAATCTAATTACATTTGTTGAGGACTTATTTTTATTACAACTCACCACCAGTAACCAAGAGCCATTTGAGAACATTGTTTTACTCGCCACCGGAACAACAGTTGACGCACTAGCAAGTACAGTTGAAAAACAACTCAACGCAAATGCATTGATCATGTCTGACCGTGTCGATTTGATGGAACAACACCACCTACTTGAGTCGCATGTTATTTCTGTGATACTCAAAAAAATCAGTATTCTTACTGAAGAATGAAGCAACTTCCTTTATGAGGTTGGACGTGTTTTTAGTTTTGGTTTTATCCCCGTTTTTTTTATCTTAGTAAAATTAACTGGGTATTTAGCTACGCCTAATTTTCTCAGTAGCCGTGCTGTACTTATTACTTGATAAAAATACTTATGCTTAAAAACTTCGTCCTTATTGCCTTAGTATTCGAACTAACTTCTTGTTCAACCGCTGATCAACCCATGATTAAAAAAGTGGTATGTGGTGACTCGTTCTCTCAAGAATTTTTCGATTCTGCTGGAAATCCCTATACCATGATGGTGCCCGGAAATTGCGATACGATTGAGATTTCACAGGACTCTGCTGAGCTGTTAGAACATCTTGAACTTATGCCACGAAAATAAATGGCGACCTTTTAGAACGCTTCTCAGTTCGCTTTCATATGGTGAGGTGCTGTTAATTTGAAAATTTAACGCTTCTTCACGTAACCTTTTCTTATTCTCGAAAGTAAGAAGAATCAAGACCTCCACACAAAGGCCATGATGAGAAAGGATTACATACTAAAATCATTGCTTTTGCTTGGCGGCTTTTTGCTGTCACTCCCATTCCTCTCTCAACGCGATAGTCTCGGATACAACGCCGCCTACTGGAGCGGTTACGCAGACAAGTTGCAGCTACCGCCCGAACAACGCTTGGAGTTTTTAAACGCTCACAAACGGCTTAAAGACGGTGTGCCAACAACACACCAACAACAACCATTTACAACCGCTGCTAAAAATTCAACAGCCTCCACCTTCGCGGGACCGTGCATCAATGCTGATTTTGAAACAGGCAATTTTTCTGGTTGGAATCGTTCGTCGGGTTACCACCCTTTATTTAACGCGGCAGGCTGTTGCCCGAATGCAGGGGGACAGCAACTCATTACCTCCGGCGCGGGCGTAGATCCTTTTGGCGGATTTCCAGTCGTTTTTCCAGGTGGTAATTTCTCACTGCGATTAGGCACCAGCGGCACAGGCGGTGAAGCTGATCGTATCGAACAAACGTTCTTAGTTAGCACCAACAACGCCAACTTTACCTACCGCTACGCAGTGGTGCTCGAAGACCCCGGACATGCCAACAACCAACAACCCGCTTTCTTGGTTGAGATGTTAGATTCTACCGGTGCGCAGATACCGTGTACCTACTACTACGTTGCAGCAGGACAAGGCATTCCCGGATTTTTTAATTCTTCAACCGCCGGTGTCATTTACAAACCTTGGACGACCGTTGCCCTGAACCTTAACCCTTATATCGGACAAAATTTAACCATTCGTTTCAGCACCTACGACTGTTCATTAGGCGGGCATTTTGGTTATGCCTATATCGACGGAGTGTGTCAATCGTTCACCGGCAACGGGGCCGATACTATTTGCGCCGGCAGCAATACGGTGTTTTGCGCTCCAGTGGGCATGGCCAGTTATACGTGGAACGGTCCAGGTATTACCAACCTTGTAAATAATTGTGCTACCGTAGCGGCACAAGGCATATATACTGTGCAAACCGAATTGTTTACTGGTTGTCCCGGTCCTAGTTTTACCTATTCACTCACCCTTCAAAATTCACCTACCATAACCGCTAGCGCCGATCAAACCGTTTGTGCCAACAACGCGTCGGTGACCATTAACTCCACCATTACTGGTTATCCGGCCACACCCCAATGGACGACGAGTGGCACAGGCAACTGGATTAATCCATTTACAAACACGGCTGGTTATTTACCCTCTGCAGGCGACAAAACCACTGGCACGGTGTCGCTAGTGGTATCAACCATCGCCAATGGTAAGTGTGGCACCGATGCCGATACCGTAGTGATAAACATTACTCCTGCGCCTATACTTGCAACAGGCGGCACCGCCACCATTTGCAGTATTAATACACACACTTTCAACGCCACCGCTAGCAGTACGTTTAGCGGCGTATGGACAACCAGTGGCAGTGGCACTTTTACACCATCTGCTGCTGCACTTAATGCCATTTATCAACCAGGGACTTCCGACATTCTGAATGGCACAGTGCCCTTTACACTCACCTCTACCAACAATGGCAATTGTATAGCGGTTACCACTACGTTTGTATTGTACATCCATCAACAACCCACACTCACAGCCGCCACCTTGCCAACCATCTGTTCTACAGCATCCTTAGTAGCACTCAATAGCACGGTAACTGGTATAACTAACAGTGCTGTTTGGAGTAGCAATGGCACCGGTACGCTCCTCATTAGCGGTAATTCAAACGCAGCTTATTACTTGAGCTTGGCAGATAAAACACTCACCCAATTGAGTTATACACTCACATCAACAAACAATGGTGCTTGTGCCGCCTCATCTTCCGTAATTCCATTAACCATTACACCTCTTGCGACTGTTACAGCAGGCAATCATCAGCGTCTCTGCAGTACACAAAACTCCGTTGGATTAAATGGGACAGTGATTGGTGGCACCAGTACTGGGCTTTGGAGTACCAGTGGTAGCGGAACGTTGTCACCTTCAAACGCGCAACTCACCACTAATTACTTTTATTCTTCTAGTGATATTCAGAACGGACTTGTTACGTTTACACTTTCTTCAACCAATAATGGCGTTTGTCCATCACAAGCCGATACCCTTAGTCTTCGCATTGTTCAACAAGCTACCATAGCAGCCATACCCAATCGAACACTTTGCTCGCATTTACCATCGACCGCTCTCACTGCAACCGTCAATGGCTTTACCTCAACTGGCATTTGGAGCACTTCTGGCACTGGCACCATTGCCAACACCAACAGCACCACCACCAACTATACCTTCTCACCCGTTGATGTCTTAAACAGTCCTGTTTTATTTACCCTTACTTCTACGAACAACGATGTATGTGCAGCCGACACCCGCACAGCCTCTATCACCATTGTCCCTATTGCTACAGTTAATGCAGGCCCCAATCAATTTGTTTGTTCAGCACAAACAACCATTGCCTTAAGCGGAACTATAACTGGTGGAACAAGCAGCGGCATTTGGTCGTCAGTTACTGGCGGCGTATTCGCGCCTTCAACTAGTTTAACAAGCACGTATAGCCTTAACACCATCGACATCAATAACGGCTTTATAACTTTAACCCTTTCTTCCACCAACAACGGCACTTGTCCTGCTCGTGCCGACACCGTTCGAATGAAAATAATGAAGCAACCTGTTATCACAGTTCCTTCAAGCAACACCCTTTGTTCAACACAACCAACCTTTCAAATTAATGGTTCCCTTGTAGGAGGTATCAATCAAGTACTTTGGTCAACCTCTGGCTCGGGTACATTTGCCAACGGCGCTACAGCTATTACCAACATTTATCAAATTGCACCAAACGATGTGCAGGCAGGTGTGGTAATTTTTACTTTGGCTTCTGTCAATTCTACGCCCTGTCCAGAAGCAAGCGGCACGTTAAGCTTACAGCTTGATAAAATTGCACAAGTGGTGGCAGGGAGTCCACAAGTACTTTGCTCTAACACCCCCACCCTTTCATTGCTTGGAAACATTGGTGGTGGCGCTACTACCGGCACGTGGTCTTCGACTGGTAGCGGAGGGTATCCTGTGGGTAATGTGCCAGTCACTACTTATACCCTTTCAGGGGCCGATCGTTTTAAAACCCAATTACTATTTACGCTCACTTCAGTTGATAATGGCGTATGTCCACCTGTACGCGATACTGTGCGTATAACACTGCACACCTTACCTGTTGTAAAAGCGGGCAGCGACAAAGGCATTTGTAATACCCAATCCTTGGTGCCGCTCAACGGACAAGTGGCAGGTTATACCAATTCAGGCATTTGGAGCACCACTGGCGCAGGCAGTTTTGTTCCGTCACCCACGCTCATGAACAGCACTTATTTATTGGCCCCATCGGATTTTGTAAATGGAAAAATTGAATTTGTACTCACCTCTACCAACAATGGTGTTTGTCCCGCTATTCTCGATACCCTGCTTGTCTCTATTAGCAAGGCGCCCGTGGTTAACATCCAATCCGATTCTGTGGTGTGTGAAAAACAAAATCCTGTAGCCTTAAACGCCTCCATTCTATTTGGTAGTGGTTTGTATGAGTGGCAGAGCTCTGGTACCGGCACCTTCCTTCCAAATCCCAATCGCAGTAGTGTCAACTACCTGTTCTCGTCGACCGATGTAAAAAACGGCTACGTTTACTTTTCATTGATAACCAAGAACAATGGCGCTTGCGGCAATATGGCCTTTCCTAGAACATTACAACTGCTCCCAAGTGCCCACGCTCTTTTTAATGCTTCAACATACACCCTTACCTTGCCCGAAGGCGCAGTCGCTTTTACTAATCTAAGCAAACAAGCCGAGACCTTTCAGTGGCAATTTGGCGATGGCACTTCGAGCACATTAAAAGACCCTACAACCAATTATAAATTTACCGGTTACTACGATGTGGTATTAATTGCCGATAACAAGTACCATTGCTCTGACACCACTGTGCAACGCATCACTGTAATTAGCGAAGCCTTGTTTCCCAATGCCTTTACACCAAATGCTACCGGACCAAGTGATGGTCGTTACAACCCGCTCGACAATAGCAATGATGTGTTCTTTCCATTTACAGATGGCGTAATCAATTATGATTTGCAGATATACAACCGTTGGGGTGAGCTGATTTTCAGAAGCACGGATGTGAAGATTGGATGGGACGGTTACTTTAATGGTAAAATGTGCCAACAAGATACCTATGTGTGGAAAGCCAACATGGAATTTTTTGATGGAAGAAAATTAATCAGAGCTGGTACTATAACCCTGTTGCGATAATGAATAAGTTGGTGTTATACTTGTTAGTTGTACTTGCTGTGAATACAGCAACCGCACAGCATTTTCAGTTCTCGCAATTTTATGCAGCACCAACTTATGTGAATCCAGCCTTTACAGGAGCCAATGTGTGTTCACGATTTTCACTCAATTATCGTCAACAATGGTCGGGTGTGGGCGGCTTTGAGACTTATCAAGTTTCATACGATACCGGACTACCTGCTGTAAAGAGCGGATTCGGCTTCCAGGCATTTAGCGATAATACGGGTGCCGGTGGCATTAACACACGGCGTTATAGCGGACTGTATGCCTACGAAGTTCGCATTAGCAAGTCAGTAGTTGGGCGAGCAGGTTTTTCAGGTGGTTTTGTACAACGCAGTATTAATTATAATAACTTCACTTTTGCCGATCAAATTGCGCGCGGTAACTCTGCTGTTTCAACAGAGTCGCTAGTGGGTGCTAGTGCTAAGTACCTCGATTTATCGAGCGGCATATTGCTGTATGGAAAAAATTTCTGGGGTGGCTTTTCAGCAGTGCACATCAACCGCCCGAATCAATCGCTCATGAATGGATTTAGTCCCTTACCTCCCGAATTTTTACTTCATGGCGGTTACCGATTTGAAGTCGGCGATCACACCACCATCGATCAAAAAAACGACAACAACAACACCATCATGATTGCCGCTAATTACAAAAAACAAGCAAAATTTAATCAGATGGATATCGGTGTGTACTATACCAAGCACCAATTAGTGCTGGGGTTGTGGTACCGTGGACTTCCTTTTTTCAGACCAACTCCCTTATACAAGAATAGCGATGCCCTGGTTTTTTTGTTTGGAATAAGTTACGATCGGTACAAATTCGGATACAGTTATGATTACACGGTTTCAAAACTCACGAATTCACTTTCAAAAGGCACGTCAGAAATCAGTATGGCCTTTCAACTCTGCACCGCAGCAAAAAATAAATTTAGAAAAAAGAAGTACCCGCTCATCGTTTGTCCCAAATTTTAACCCCTCGTTCCTTCCTCTAAAACACCAATAAAAGTCACAAAACAAAGTGGCCATTTCTTGTTATCTTTATTGAATGAAATGGTTGACCCTGCTTTTTCTAACCGTGTTTTATTCCCTCCCAGCGCAAATTAATCTCGGAGATTATGTAAAAAACAAAGCCCTTGATGCTAAGGACAAAGCCAAGGATTTTGCGCACGACAAACTCGTTGATAAACTCGAAAAGCAACGGCAGCAATTCGATGAAAGCAACTTTAACTACGCCATATGTTTTACCGAAAACAGTGGCGCCTTTGAATCTGAAGAAAAAGGCAGCGCCATTGGTCAGTTGGCTTTAAACGCTGATCAAGCCATTCAAAAAGAATCCAAATCAGTAGAACAACGCGCCTATACCAATTTGCGCAATGGTGAGTTAATGATGGCTGGACACAAGTACCACTTGGCTGAAAAAAGTTTTTTACTTGCCCAATTCCTCTATCAAAGTGAGGGCCTTCAGCAAACCGTCAATTATGCCCAAACGCTGAGTAATCTCGGGTTATTATACCAAACTACTGGTCGTTTTACAAAGGCACTTAACTACCATGAAAAAGCGTTAGCGATACGCACCACTTTAAACAACGAAGGTTTAGTGGCCGTTTCTGAAAACAATCTTGGTGTTGCATACAAAGAAAGTGGTCAGTATTACCAAGCTACCCAGTATTTAATTCAGGCTCGAGCAAGAAGCGGTTCTGATAAACTTGCCTTAGCGCTGATAAAAAACAATTTGGCCATGATTGAATTGGATCTCAACAATTTCAAAAGCGCTGAAAAATTAATGAAAGAAGCGTTAACTATTGCCGAAACACTACTTAAGAAAGACGCCGCCAATTACATCAAATTACAAATCAACTACGCAACCATCTTAAAACAACAGAAAAAATTTTCAGAAGCCGAGGCTCTATATAAAAACGCCATCGCTATCAAGGAAAAAAAACTAGGCGTGCATCCCGACCTTGCCACCCTTAAGATAGGACTCGCTCAATTGTACCTTGAAATGGGCAAGAGCGCTGATGCCGGTCAACTTTTAGAAGATGCCGTTGCCATCAATAAAAAGAAATTAGGCGAAACACACCCAGCCACTTTATCGGCATTGGGTATCATCGGCAATTACTACCGACAAAATGGGCAAGCCAGTAAGGCTTTAGAAATACACCAAACCGTTGCCGAAAAGCGCAAGACGTTGTATGGCGAGGCACACCCTTTGTATATACAGTCGTTAGAGGACTTGGCCTTGTCGCAATTCAAAAATGAGAAGACAAATGAGTCGTTGTTTAACTACCAGGTTGTCATGAAACAAACCCTTTCCTTTATTAAAACCACCTTTAAATCACTGAACGAAGCTGAAAAAAGCGATTATTGGAATCGAACAGCCGTGCGCATCAACAATTACAACGGACTTGTATTAGCGCAAGCACTCACCACCCCTTCGCTCGTTAATAACGCGTACACCATTTTATTACAGACCCGCGGATTTTTAATGGATGGGTCGTCCCGCCTTCGCCACCGCATATTGAGCAGTAACGATACCTTGTTATCGGCGTTGTACAAAGAATGGTTGTCGACAATGGAGCAAATCAACCATGCTTATGAACTAAGTAAGGACGAAGTCAAACAAGAACAAATTAACCTTGATAGTTTAACACAGCGCGCTGGCTTGCTTGAACGTCAACTGTCGCTTCAAAGCAATGAGTTTAAAAATCAAAAAGAACAATCCTTACCGGGGACTGATCAAATTAAGTCTGCTTTAAGCGCAGGTGAAGCCTGTGTAGACATTGTATTGGTGCGTCCCTCTGAATTAAATAAGAGCGCTGTTTACTACGGCTTTGTGCTTACCCCATTTACATTAAAACTTTATACATTAGGAGATGGCAGTGCAATAGATAACGCCATTATCACTTTTCGGCAAAAAGCCACAGCTGGCCAAACAGAACAAGAGGCTTGGAAAACCGTTTGGAAAAACCTCGATGCACCGCTCAAAGGCACCACTAAATTATTTGTTTGTCCCGATGGCCTCTACCACCCATTAAGCTTGCCTGCATTAAGAGACCCTGCTGGCAGTTATTTAGCCGATAAACACACCATTGTGCTTACTGGAAACACCCATGATGTGCCGGCCATCAAGCAGCGAGAGAAGAACAAAACCAAGCCCTTGAATGCGTATATTTTTGCCAATCCAAAATTTGGTTCTGCCAGCTTGGTTGAACAACTGCCAGGGGCCGAGGCCGAAGCCGCCGCGATAAGCAAAATTCTATTGGCTAGTGGCATTCCCGTTGTTCAATTTAAAGGCGAGCGTGCCACTGAAAAAGTAGTAAAGGGACTAAAGTCCCCGTCGCTTTTACACGTTGCAACCCATGGTTACTTTCTCGACGATGTCAGTCAAGTCGAAAGTCAAAAACTCGTCGGTATAGAATTAGAAGCCGCCACCGAAAACCCGTTGTTGCGCAGCGGCCTTTTATTTGCTGGTTGCGAAAATGTGTTCGATCCCGACTACCATCCCGCTGACAAAGAAGAAAACGGCGTGTTGACCGCTTTTGAAGCCATGCGATTAAATCTCGATGAAACCCAATTAGTCGTGTTGAGTGCTTGTGAAACCGGATTAGGTAAGGTGCGTCAAGGAGAGGGCGTTTACGGCTTGCAACGCTCGATGATGGTTGCCGGTGCAAAAAACCTTCTCGTCAGTCTTTGGCCTGTAAGTGATGAAGCCACCAATTTATTAATGACCACTTTTTACAGCGCTTATCTCAAATCAGGCGTTATTGGTCAGGCTTACAACGATGCCATGAAAACCATTCGCAAGGCGTACCCCCAACCCTTTTATTGGGGCGCTTTTGTATTGATTTCCAGATAATTAATGGGTTTAATTATTTTCTAATATTAGAAAATAATTAAAGAAAAGGATTCTTATAAGATTGTCTCCTTTTCTAATCTTGCATTTATTATTTTGTGCCTCGATCTCCAACCCTTTCTTGTACGAGGCTGCCGAAAATCGTTGAACAGAGTAGGCATAACGTCATCATTTAAGCAAATGAAAAAAATTACTTTGCTGTTTGCCACCTTATTGGTGTGCGTTGGTTCTGTGTTAGGTCAGACACCAACTTATTTCAACACCAGTACCGCAGGGGGCGCAAACTCTTTTCCATTTAACAACAGTGCTACTTCCAGAAAAGTGCAATGGTTTATTCCAACAGGTTCACTCGGTAATATATCGCCCGGTAATAACATTACTGACGTTTATTTCCAACTAGGCTCTACTGCAAGCAGAACTTACCCGAATTTTTATGTAAAATTAAAACAAGGAACCGGCACTGGTTTAACCGGCACCGCAGGTGGTCCCATAGAACAAGGCATGGTGGTTTATTTCTGGGCGCAGAACTACACCATTAACTCCACCGCAGGTGGTTGGTTTAAAGTAACCCTACAAACCCCGTTCCTGTTTAATCCAGCCCTACCATTGGTTGTAGAAGTTGAGCACGACGGTACTTCAGGTACTGGCCCAACTGTTTATCAAGCTGTAAGTATTGCGGGACCAGGTAACGGACGTCAATGGGCCGATTACAACGTTAACAACATTACGGGCGTTGGAACCAACCAAGTTAATTTTGGTGTCGATGTAATGCCAGCTGTACCTTGTGCAGGCACTCCGGCATCAAACACCTTGTTGCCAAATACCTATAACACGTGTCCTGGCATCAACAACCCAACCGTTTCAATGGCGATGACTTATACAGATGGTGGGTTAACCTTTGCTTGGTATACTTCGACCGTGTCTAATGTAGGACCATTTACAGCAGTAACTGGCACCGCTTCTAGTTACCCTTCACCAACAATTGGGGTAACCACTTGGTACCAAGCAGTAGTAACTTGTACCAACAGTAATCAAAGTGCCACCATTTCACCAGCAACCTTCTCAGTAGCTGGCTCAACTACGAATACAGTGCCTTACAACGAAAACTTTGAAAGCATTTACCTCGTAGACCGTTTGCCTGATTGTTCGTGGAGTTCTACGGTAATTAGTACAGGTCTAAAAACCTACACCGCCGCTAATACCAATAACCGTATTCCAAATTCAGGTACTCGCTATGCTTCGTTTGTGAGCAATGGTGCTACCAATTATGTTTACACAAGTCCCATTCTACTTGAAGCTGGCGTTACCTATTCTGCCGGCATGTGGTACACAACTGATTTGGCAGGAAACACCAACTGGTCCAATTTAACGATGTTAATTACCCCAACACCGGGTCTGGCTAGCAGCACTGTCGTTGCTCAGGTAAACGGTGCTGTTGTGAGCCCTTTTTATAAATCATTAAGCAACACCTTTACCGTTTCCACAACCGGTCTTTATCATTTAGGAATTGGTGCAACAGGTGGTAGCGGCGCTACCAACTTCTTGAGCTTCGATGATTTATCAGTTACTATTCCTTGTACCAGTTCATTGAACCCTGTTAATGTTACCATTAACACGCCTTCTACAACTATTTGTAGTGGCCAAGTTGCCTTGCTTAATGCCAATGGTGCAACCACCTACACCTGGAACAACAACGCCGTTGGCGCATCCCAAAGTGCAACTCCTCTCGTTAATTCCCCTTTCAGTGTGATTGGCACCAATTCATTAACTGGCTGTACTGGTACTGCTAGCGTTAATATCACTGTAAAAGCCTCCCCTATGGTTAATGCCATTGCTGTACCTGCTGTGGCTTGTCAGGGACAAAAAGTGGCACTTTCTGCTGGTGGCGCTGTAAGTTATCAGTGGAGTCACAGTGCAACAGGCGCTATTACTACGGTTACTGCCAATAGTGGTGCCTCTTACACCGTTATCGGTACGGCGCAAAACAGTTGTGCTACAACCGCTGTAGTTAATTTACAAGTTAACAATAACCCTACAGTTTCGGCTTCCGTTTCACAAAACAACCTTTGTGCTGGTGAAACCATTACCCTCTCTGCACAAGGAGCAAGCAGCTATTGGTGGACCTCTACTACTAGCGGCACCATCTACAATGGTAACGTTGTTGTTTATCAGCCTACACGCGGCGCAAACGAAACATTTGTAGCAACAGGCGTTGATGCAAACGGTTGTTCATCTACTGCCAACGTGAGCTTTGTGGTTGATGCTTGTACTGGCATTCGCGAAATGGCTGGCACATTTGGCCAATTCAGAGCTTACCCAAATCCTGCGAGCGAAACTTTACACATCGAAAGCGAAAGCGGCAATGTAACAGAAGTGGTTGTAACCGATATGACCGGACGTGTTGTAATGAAAATGCAACCCAATGCCACTTCACACATCATCGATATTTCTTCACTTAATGGTGGTGTGTACATGGTAACGGTAACTAACGATCGCGGACAAGATACTGTGCGCATTGTAAAACAATAACCTACTCTCAACCTATTAAAAAAAGCCGCTCTAGTAGCGGCTTTTTTGTTGCCATACACCAACAAAAAGGCCGGTCCATATAACGAACCGGCCTTTAAGCGTTGTGTGATTGAATGTTTATTAGGCACTGCCTGTTTTGCGAACACCAGCCGCTTTTTTAACGCCTGCTGATGTTTTTGGCTTGGTAGTGTCCTTTGATGCTGCTTTGCGCGGTTTTGCTTTTTCTTCTGTTTTAACAGCCGCAACTTCCTTGCCACCTTCTTCAGCGTTCTCTTCTTTTTCTTTCAGATTGCCAGTGGTTTGAAGTGTGTTGTACCACGAAAATAATTTACGCATGTTACTAACGTAAACGCGCTCCTTGTCGTAGTCCGGTACAACACTGCCAAAATAGTCGGCAACTGCTTTATCGTCCGCTTTATTATCAATCGCTGCACCACCTTTTTCTTTTTCGAAAATAGCTGTCATAATTTCCTCTATTGGCTTATCATCGCCAGTAGTAAACATGCTTATATCGGTAAGTGTTGATACACGTGTTGAAGCGTAAACGTTAACTCTTTTTTTGTCGGTAAGCCCCTCTACAATAATACCGTTCTTGCTTTGCGCCACTATCTTGTATAGCCCGGGTTGTCCGGAAATGGCAATAATCCCTTTGAGGTCAATCATAATAATTTCTAAGTCTTACAAAGATAGGGATTTTTTTGGTAAAGAAAATGGCCAATAGTTCCTGTCACCCTACCGCTCTCTTTCCTTCTCCTGCCTTTAATAGGGGCGTACCCCCAGCAGCAAAAGGTTCTGTATCGAAACCCACTTTCAACCTTTTGCGCGGGGGTCGGGCTTTCCGGCTGTAGTTTGCTCGCCAAGCCAAGCGGGGTGGCAAATCCGGGGGCGTTCCACCTCCTGTTTGCACACCCCGCTAAGGCTTGTCTTCACAAAGCTACTGCCTGCAATCCCTTACGCTGGCTTTACGTGAACTCTTTTGCCATTACTAGCGCCATTGTTAAACGGCCTTTCACTACAATCCCCTCACCACTTGTGCCAACGTTACGCCTCAATCACTGTTCCCCAATCCCCCAAGCCAAGGCCTACTCCTTTTGTCTTACCACCTCGTACATGGTTTTTATAATGGCCTCTATGGCTTTCTGGTTAAATAAATAATAGTCGTTCTCAAAACACTTGATGTAGTAAAACGTGCCTTGATCGCCTTTCTTCTCAGAAATTGGCCAACTAAAATTCCACCCTGTGCCGCCACCATAGAGGTGGTACCCCTTTTGTTTTAAATCGCCGTACTGCAAAAAGTCTTGCAACTGAGTTATTTCTTGTCGCAACCGCTTATTGGTTACGGTTGTATCGAAGGTGTACTGTTTCACCATGCTTTCGTTAACAAGCACAAATTCTCTGAAATAGATGCGCGTCGTAATCCGCTCGGTATCTTCGGTGTAAGCGAAGCCTGTTCGACGAACCTTAACGCGCTTGTATTGCAAACGTTTCCCCTCGTAATAATTTATGTGATAAATAGCAGCAATCAAATGCGAATGGGTTAGCACATACGCTGTATCTAATAACCTGCCTTTTAAATCATAAAAGTTTAAAATTTGTGGTACATTAAATTCACTGTACCTGTCGAGCTTACCAATAATGGCGCTGTCTTTCAAAGTAACTTGTAGCAGTCGCTGTCCGTACTTTTCATCGGGCCAGCCCATCACTGTGGGCCACGCGTAAGGCCACGCATACCGCTTGTTTGCGAACTGCTCCTTTAACAGCAATTGCACCAAGGGATTGCCCTCTAATTTCGGATCGCGGATGGTTAAATCATAAATAGAATACTCGCCTTGATCAGACTTGCTCTTCCAATACAACTGTCCGTCTTTCTTTAATTTTTGAATCTGCTCATCGGTTGTCCATGTATAAAACGTTTGCCGACAAAAATCATTTTCATCAATGTGGCGGTTGATGTTATCAAAATCAAAAGTAGGACTGCATGCAGCCGCCGGCGCTCGTTTATACGCCAACGAATCGGTGCTCACACACACATCATCAATAAAAAAATAAGCCGCACCCGTGCGTTCATTGTCTCTAGGATGCCAAGCATTCTTGGGCTCGGTAAAAATGCCCACATACGCATATTGGTAATTACTATCGGCTACAAACGATCCTTTTATTATTGTCCAACCCGTATCTACAACAGGTTCCATATTCACAAACTGCGCGTAATCATGCACTATAGCATTGGTGCCCGTTGTACAACCATAAGGTAGTACTTGGTGTTCGTTCACCGTAAACTGCATGCCTTGGTGCGAAAAATAACTTCGGTCGGCTTTACGGTACCCTGGATTAATTTTAAACGACACATAGTAACGTGTGCCTACCTTTAAGGACTCACACAATTTAACCCCCAAAATGCCTTGGCGGGTATAATCAGATGTTGAAATAAGGTAACCCGCGCAAGCTTCGCCAGTAGGCGGATACACAGTACCCATGATGTTTCTCGGTACGTTGACCCACACGCCGCTTTGGCGCGCATACACATCGGGCGAACTATGATAAGCCTTCCATGGATAAGCTAGATAAAGGTTGTGATTACGAAAGGCATGACTCACTAAGTACTCAAAGCCACCATTGGGCACTAAATTGGTTTGTGACCTTACATGAAAAATGCTCACCAAAAAAAACACGGTGAGTAGATACTTGCATTGTTTACTGATTATTAAATAGGATTTCATTGATGCTTGTTTTCTAATGGTCTGCTTGTTTTATTTAATAATCAAGTAGCGTTACTTTTAAGCGCGTAAAAAAAAGAGGACAGTTCAGAGTAACCATTTTTGTAATCGTGCGTGAGGGATGTGCAGGGCTTGGTTCTTTTTTGGCGAATGATAATTGGCAGTAACCGCCAAAAAAAACCGGAGCGGAGCGGAGCCCGAAGCAGCCCGACCCCCGCACAAATGGGTGAAAGTACTTTTCGTGAAAGACCCATTTGTTGCGCGGGGGCACGCCCAAATACACTTACTTACTAATTTCCATTTATTTTTTAAAGGTACTTGTAATCATGCTTTCAAGAACGTTGATATCGACATCGGCCAACTTGTTTATGTACAAACAACCTTTACCGATTTTATGCTTGCCTAATTTTTTTAAGGCGGCTGAGTGTTGACCCATATCCATGAAGTACAACGATAAATTTGTTTTGCGCGGCGAGAGGCCAATTAAAAACCAATCGACTTCACGGCCCGAGGTAGGACTTTTATACCGCTTCTCACCAAAACCAATAATGCTGCTGCCCCACATTTTAGGTTTGGCTTTCGATGCCTTCGCCATCATTTTCAAAATCGTTTGGGTATCGGCCTTTTTTTGTTCGTCACCAACCGATTCAATAAAATCGTTGACGTTGGCTTCTGTTTTTGCTGTTTTAATTACTGCTAGTTTTGCCATGCGTTAATTCAGTTATTAGTATTCTCCCACTTTGTTCTCTCTATCTCCAACCAATCGCAAGGTATATCCGCGTGCATATACGATGCAATGTATGAAAGTCCACATTTTTCTAACGCCCTGCGCGATGCCACATTATTGACGTGGCACATACCGACAATTTTTGGCATATCAAAATGGTTGAAGCCATAAGCCAGCGCCGCCTTTGCCGATTCAGTAGCATACCCTTTACCCCAGTACAGCGGATGAAGGCGGTAGCCCACATCGTAAAAATTAGTTTGATTGTTTTCGTATGTAGTAATTAGTTTTAATCCCGCCCACCCAATTACTTTTCCACTTGCTTTTTCAACGGCCATCCACCGACCAATGCCATTGGTAAGGTATTGTTGCTGCACCATTTCAATCACTTCAACCGCCGTCGCCAATTGCGTGATAGGATTATTACCCAGGTAACGGTGTACTTCGACAAGTCGATCCATGGCAAATAAGTCTGGCGCATCAGTAGTGCGAAAATCACGCAAAATTAACCGTTCGGTTTCAACGTAGAACTCCACTTTACGCCGGCTTTTTTGCTCTTAAAAAAAACATGGCAATGGCCGTTGTCACCAAACCCATAACCAATGCGCCAATTAAACCTTGTACAGTGTAATTCGCATAATTAAAATTCGCTTCAGCCTCTGCCGTTGTGGCGTAATGACCTAATTCAACCGACCGTTTTATCACGTTCGGAAAATACTCTGGCGAAATAACATACGACGTAATCCATTGCGTTAACGGACTTAACACAGCAATAAAGACCGAGAGCAGTGTGCCTGAAATTAACCCTTGTTTATAAGACATAACACCACCATACGCTTGTTCGCGTTTGCGTTTTAGTGCCAGCACCATCACCCATATGGCGGGAATAGCATACAAATTAGTTAAATACAAATGGTAATCAATGTACTTCCCATGCAGTCCACCTGCTTTTTCAAGCACCATCCAAACAAGCGTCATTGCTGAAAAAATCAGCGCCCATTTAATTTCAATTTTTAACTGTGTCATGTTTTGTTTTAAGAAAGTTAACTGAATCTATCATTAATTGCGTGAGCACGTGTGTGTCAATATCCGATAACCGTTTCACGTACATACACGCTTTTCCCATTTTAAATTTTCCCAGTTTTTTAAGTAAGTCTTCTTGCACCTTTCCACCCGAATACACATAAAGTGAGAGCGCCGCCTTTCGTGGCGAAAAGCCAATGAGGGGCATTTCGCCTTGTTGGGCGCTACGTTCAGACTTGTAATGGTACTTCCCAAATCCTACAATCGATGGTCCCCACATTTTTGGTTTACAACCCGTCACGTCTTGCATTAATTGAATTAGCTGCAAGCTATCCTTTACTTTTTGTTCATTGTTCGAAAAGGCTTTTATAAATACCACCACATCGGCATCGTGTTCCTTTGTTTTAAGCTCTGCCATAGGTATTTTATTGTCTGAGTATTTTCTCCATCGCTCTTCCTTTTGCTAATTCATCAACTAATTTGTCGAGGTACCGAATTTTTTGCATCAACGGATCTTCAATGTTTTCAATTCGAACGCCACAAATGAGTCCCGTTATTTTATGCGCCTGACTATTCAAAGCAGGTGCTTCGGCAAAAAACGTTTCAAAATCAGTTCGGTTGTCAAGTATTTCTTTGATAGCCCTATCGGAGTACCCTGTTAGCCACGTCATCACTTGATGCAACTCCGCCACGGTCCGGCCCTTTTTCTCCACCTTGGTTACGTAATGAGGATAAACACTTGCAACAGGCATTTTCATCAGGCGTTGATTGTTTTTCTCGTTCATACGTAGTAATTATTCTTTATGGAGTTTGACAGACTAAAATAAGCAATTTTCGAATGAACACGTAATCCTTTTGTCGCCTTGTTAAAATTTAGGCGACCCTAAACTTTCGTCGCGAGCCGCACTAATTGCGGGTACCAGCCCGGTGTAACAATCGGACTTATTTATTCGTAACGATTTAAAAACAAGTTACTAGGTTGGCGTGTGAACCGGGCTCTACGCAGTAGTTTGTTTGTCAGCCACCAGCGCCCCTAAAGGCTACAGGGTCCCCGCATGCAGTAGCTGCGGGGCCGCTGTGCCTTAAAGGGCGCTAATGGCCGCCATCACAAAGCTACTTGCTGCGATCCCTCACGCTGCTTTTACAGAAAACAGCATCCCCACTACCCTGCTTTCTTTTACGCTTATGTTTTACAGAATCATTACCTTTAGTGTTTACAATTTTCTTATGAAGTACGAAGCAATTGACAAAAGTTTGTTCATCGAAAACCGTTCACGCTTTTGTAATTACCTGAAACCAGGTTCCATGGCCATTTTTGTAAGTAACGACATTATGCCCACCAATGCTGATGGCGCCATGGGCTTCCGTCAGAATTCTGACTTGTTTTACCTAACCGGCGTAGACCAAGAAGACACCATCTTGGTAATTTTTCCTGATGTAAAAGATGGTCGCCATAAAGAAGTGCTTTTCGTAAAAGAAACCAGTGAGTTAATTGCCATTTGGGAAGGCGCTAAATTAACTAAGGACGGCGCGCGCCAAGCGAGTGGTATTGAACACATTTATTGGCACCACGAATTTGAAAAAGTAATGCGCGGTTTTATTCTGCAAGCTGAAAACATCTACCTCAACAGCAACGAACATACCCGTAAATACATTGATACAGAAACCGCTCAAGACCGTTTCAACAAAGCCATGATGGCCAAGTACCCGTTGCATCGCTTCGAGCGCAGTGCGCCCATAATGCAGCATATTCGGTCGATGAAAAGCATGCGCGAAATTGAATTAATTCAACAAGCCTGCGACATTACCGAAAAAGGTTTTCGTCGTTTGCTCTCCTTTGTAAAACCGGGGGTGTGGGAATATGAAATAGAAGCAGAACTCATTCACGAATTTATTCGCAACCGTGCAGGCGGTTTTGCTTACGGCCCAATAATTGCTTCTGGTGCTAATGCGTGTGTGTTACACTATGTAGACAATAACCAACAGTGTAAGGACGGTGATTTGTTATTACTGGATGTAGCAGCAGAATACGCCAATTATGCTAGCGACCTTACCCGTTGTTTACCAGTAAATGGTAAATTTTCGAAACGCCAAAAAGCCATCTATGATGCGGTATTGCGTGTGCATAGGGCAGCAGCCAAGCAGTTGGTGCCCGGACAAACATTTGAAAAGTACAACAAGTTTGTGGCAGACATTATGACTGAAGAGTTACTACAATTGGGCTTGCTCACAAGTGAAGAAGTGAAAAACCAAAACCCTGCCAACCCTGCTATGCGGAAGTACTTTATGCACGGTACCAGTCATTTTCTTGGTCTCGATGTACACGATGTTGGCTTCTTCAACGAACCCATACAAGCGGGCATGGTGTTTACAGTAGAGCCTGGTATTTATGTGCGTGAAGAAGGCATTGGTGTGCGCATCGAAAACAATTTCTTGATCACCACCAATGGCCAACAAGATTTAATGAAGAACATTCCCATCGAAACCGAAGAAATAGAAGCGTTGATGCACCAGTCTAACTAATGACGCTGGTCATAAACTAACGCGTAGTTCGGACGTTTTAATTGTTAACCCTATTTCATCCCTCAAGCACCCAGTGTACTTGAGGGATGTTTGTTTTAAAGCAAACCCTGTAGCCAAACGGTATACAGCCAATGTGTAGTCGCTTCAACACGGCGATGCTGGCCTACTTCACAAAGCGGCAAACTGACTAATATCATTCTCCCTTATTTATGGTATTGCAAACAAGAACCAAGTGAAATAGATTTAGTAAAAATATCTTATGCTTATTCCGACCAATTCGCATCCTTCGCTCGCTACTATTTTTGCTGTTATTCCCAATGCCCACTACTTAGTAGAGAAGTTAGGCGTTAATGACGAGGAACTAAAGCAGCCGCTCAACGTAATAGCAACACAAAAAGGATTTACCGAAAATTTTTTAGAAGCACTTTTAGTCAGTTATGCCTCTGGCATGCAGATAAACCAAGATGCTCTAAAAGCCTTATCTGCCGGCGAATTGATGAAGTACCTCTCCTTGAGCCACCGGTATTATTTAGAGAAAAAACTTCCGGAAATTGAACAACACATAGAGCAAGTGGTAACCAAGCACGGCGCGTGTGATCCACTAGCCACCGTATTATGTGCCTTATTCGAAAAGTACCGTCAAAAACTCGAAGCGCATATACGCTACGAAGAAGAGGTGTTTTTCCCCTACGCCCTGCGGCTTATAAATGGCGAAGCATTGCCTAACGACAACCGCTATAACTCGACCATTTTTTTATCTCAACACACCAGTCTTGAAGACGATTTGCAATTTCTTTGCAGCTTCTTGCTTAATTCAGCGCACAAAACACAGCAATTACTTCCGTATAATGTGTTCTTATCACACATCACGTTGCTTGAAGCCGATCTCCACCAGCACAGCTGCATTGAAGAACAGGTATTAGTGCCAAAAATTCAAGAACTCGAAGCCTTACTCAACGCATAAAAAAAGCCCTGACAAGTCAGGGCTTTAATTTTATTCTTTAATTAACTCCAGCCAACCCTTAATTGGTTTGTTGTCGCCAAGATCAATCACGTAGAAATAGGTGCCTGCTGGCAAGAACTCACGGTCGGCAACAGTAGGCCACGATTTATTGTTATTGTTATAACCCGTAACCTCGTAAACCTTAGCGCCCCAACGGTTAAATATGGTGACTTTATTGGTTGGGTATAAATCAATATTATCGATGTTCCAAACGTCGTTCAATCCATTTTCGTTTAGCGTAATGGTGTTATAAATCTTCAGATCACACGAAGGTTGAATATCCAAAATAGTGAAGGTTCGTTCAACCGTATCTTTTCTGATATACGTGCTGGTGACAGTTGACGATACATTAATTCTAACCGAGTAATTACCTGCCGCAAGCTCTTTCACGGTGCTGCAGTCATTATTCGGACATTTTACACCACTCCACACATATTCAATGGTAGAATTGGTAAAGGTTACCCATGGCACTAACGTAATTGAACCGTCGTTACGCAAACGGCAACTTACATCCGTGATAACCGCATTGAATTCAATATCACCAGTACAAGGAATCACCGTATGCGTGTAGATAGTTGTGTTCGAACAACCATTTGAGCCTGTACCAATGACCGTATAATTGGTAGTCACCGAAGGCGAAATTGCCATGCTTGCGCTGTTAACTGTACCATTATACGTAAAGGTATCAGCGCCCACGGCCATTAAGCTGATAGTTTCGTTGGCACATGAAGCAGGATTAGAAGCAGTCACCGTTAACACCGGTAAGCTTCTAATAGAAAGCGCAACTGTAGTTGTGTCTAAACAGCCATTCGCATCCTGTCCTATTACCGTATAATCACCACCCGCAGTAGGCGTGAAATACGAGCCGTTGATAGCATTACCTGTCCATGTATAACTCACCGCACCGCTGGCAGTGAATTTCACAGAGTCCCCTTCACAAATCGAAGTAGAAGAAGCCACAGTGGTTAGCGTAGGGTTATTGTTCACCAACACAGTTGCAATAGCCGCTGCAGCTGATAAACAACCATCAGCACTAGTACCTGTTATGCTATACTGCGAGGTGATGGTAGGCGTTACCGCTGGTCCTGATGGAATAAACGTATATGTATCGGCACCAGAAGGCGATAAGGTAAAGCCATTGCCAACACAAATTGTACCATTAGCGACGGTAATAGTTGGTAATGGATTCACTACAACATCCATTGTTGTACCCGAGGCACTCAAACAACCATCGGCACTTGTGCCGGTAATTGTGTAATTGGTCGTAGTAGTCGGATTAACCACAGGGCCCGCAGGTAAGAACGTATACGTACTAGCACCAGCAGGTGTAATTGTATAACTATCATTTATACAAATAGCACCGTTTGTGGCAGTAATAACCGGAAGCGTGTAAACGGTTACAGTAGCTACACCAGGATTGATGGCATCACAACCGTATGAATAACTTCCGGCAACCGAATACGATGTAGTAATAGTTGGTGTAACCACAAAGCTGCCACCTGAAATGGTGTACGTATCTGCACCCGTTGGAACGATTGTATAACTGCTGCCTTCACAAAGCGTTGTACTCGACACGCTGATGGTTGGGTTAATCAGAACAGAAACCTGACTGATGGCCTGTACGGTGCTTATACAGCCTGCAGTGCTAGTACCACTTATGCTGTAGCTACTAGTTGTTAGTGGAGTCACGGTGAAGTTACTGCCAGTAATTGTATAAGTATCGGCACCTGTTGGTGTAATAACAAAAGTGCCGCCTTCACAAATAGTACCAGAGTTAACAGTAAGCACAGGTACTGCATTTACTGTTACAGTAACGATAGCAGCGGTTTGGCTTACGCAACCAGCTGTGCTGGTGCCGGTAACCGAATACGTCGTATTCACTAATGGGTTAACGGTATTTGATCCAGAAGAATAGGTGTAGTTAGTACCACCTAATGGCGTAATTGTATATACATCGCCAGCACAAATACTGCCAGAAAGCGCCGTAATAGTTGGTGTTGGATCAACCGTTACCTGCGACACTACCGTGTTACTTGTGCATCCAGTAGTAAATGAACCCGTAACTGAATAAGCGGTGGTTGTGAGTGGATTTACCGTGAAGTTGCCACCCGTAATTGTATAGCTAGTAGCACCACTTGGCACGATGGCAAACGTGCTGCCTTCACAAATACTACCACTGTTCACAGCAATTGTCGGACTAGCAAACACGGTTATTTGACTCACTGCTTGTACTGTGCTAACACATCCTGCCGTACTAGTACCACTCACACTGTAACTGGTGGTTGTAAGTGGTGTTACTGTAAAGTTGTTACCTGTTATGGTATAAGTGTCAGCACCTGAAGGAACAATCGCAATTGAATTGCCCGAACAAATAGAAGCAGAGTTGACTGTAATTATCGGAACCGCATAAACCGTTAAGTTCACCTGTGCAGGCGTGAGCGCTACGCAACCAGCAGCATTCGATCCAGAAACCGTATAGGATGTTGTGACCGTTGGTGAAACAATTGCAGTGCCCGATGAATACGTATAACTCGAGGCGCCCGAAGGTGTAATTGTAAATGACTGGCCCTCACATAAACTGCCCGAAGGAACTGTAATAGTTGGATTAGGGAACACGGTCACATTACTTACAATGGCAACCGTACTTGAACAGCCATTGGTACTAGTACCGGTAACACTATAAGCAGTCGTAGACGAAGGACTCACCGTAAAGTTATTTCCCGTTATGGTGTAGGTATTTGCGCCAGAAGGCACAATGGCTATTGATTGCCCATCGCACACACTACCACTGTTTACGGTAATTGTTGGTGTATTAAACACCGTTACTTGGCTAATAGCCGGCAGCGTTGCGGTGCAACCCACCGACGAGGTACCCGTAACTGTATAAGCCGAAGTTGTTGATGGACTCACCGTGAAGGTGCCGCCCGTTATGGTATAAGTAGCTGCGCCACTAGGCGTTATGATAGCCGCATTGCCAGTACAAATAGAAGTAGAGTTCACTGCCAAGGTTGGAATCGGACTCACCGTAATTTGTGCAACACCATTCATAGTACCTTGACTCGAGCAGCCAGTCGTTGCACTTCCAATAACGATAAAGAATGTACTTGATGGCGGGCTCACTAAGAAGCTACTTCCGGATACGGTGTAGCTACCAAACGGAATCGTGTAAGTACCGCCAACTCCGGCACCAGTTGGCGTGATGGTGAATATGCCATTTTCACAAATCGTTCCGCTTGCCACCGTAATAGTTGGGAAAACATTCACCGTCATAGTATGATACGCAATATTGCTACAGCCATTTGCATCCATCCCTGTAACAGTATAAATGGTGGTGACGGTAGGCGAAACCACTTGCGCTGATCCTGTGCCAATGCCCGTCCACGTATAACTTACGCCCCCAGTAACAGAAGCGGAACCACTACCACCAATACAGATAGTAGGGTCGCCACCAGCCACAATGTTTGGCAAGGCCAATATACTCACAGTTTGTACCGCAGTATTTGTGCAACCCGTAAGCGTACTAGTACCAGCTACAGTATACACTGAGGTGGCGGTTGGAGAGAAGGCAGTTCCATTGGTAATGCCAGAGCTCCAGGTGTAGGTGTTTGCCCCCGAACCAGACAACGCCACCGTGCTATTAGAACACACTTGAGTAGAAGATGCCACAACAGATACTGTTGGCAGAGCGTTCACTGTGCTTGAAATAACAAACGAGTAAAGCGGATTATTGCAGTCGTTGGTTTCAACGATAACTGTATTCGAATAACTACCTGTAGCTGTAGGTGACATTGCCACGGCAAATGTACCGCCCGTGCTTGCATTATAAATGGCTGGTGTGGCTGTTAATGTAAATGGCGTGCCCGTTGACGACAAACGTATGCTAGCAATTTGTAATGACGTTGTGCCACTGTTATAAAGCGAATACGTTTTAGAAGTTGCTGTCGTGTTTAAACACAATCCGCCAAAATCAGTAAGGTTCAACGTACTGGTAGTAGTAGCCCCAGTGGTAATGGTGTTTCCGTTGCCTGTTACCAATAAGGTGGCGCTTGGTGCAGTGGTAACCGTGTTACCTTGTGTTACCCCACCCGGACTCACCCAGTTTGAAACGGTCCCCGTCAAGGTAAAGTTATTCAAGGTAGCGTTGTAGTTATTACCCGACACATCGGTAATTGAGTTAACCCCTGCATTATTTAATGCCGGTGAACCTTGATTAAAGTGGTAGTTGGCAATTAAGCTTGAAGCGGTTGTTGCAATTTCCGTATTCAAATAGGTTTGAATTTCACATTGGGTTAAGGCTTTTGTCCAAACCAATACTTCATCAATAACCCCTTTAAACATTTCGCCACCAGATACATTTGCGCCTATGACAAAACTTCCACTAGGTGCAGTTACCGCGCTAAGCTGGGAGGAGCCCACAAATACGCCGTCTGCATACATATTTACAGTGTTGTTGTTTAACACCATCGATAGTGCCACCCATGTGTTCGTTGATAAAGCGTAGGTAGAAGTGACGATGCCAAATGGAGGCACATACGCGCAGAAATACCCACCAACATTCATCATTAAAGCATAAGAACCATTGGTGGCAATGAATTGATGGTAGCCTGTGCCACCAGTTAATTTCACTTTCGCCTGCATTGTGATGTTGTTGGTTGCTGTTGTTACAGGCGCTGTCCGCGAAGCAAAATCATTAATTCCATCGAAATACAACGCATCTGCGGTAGGCGCAATTCCCATAATAGCAAAGCTATAATTCGGATAAGTGCAATCATTGCTCAACACAGTAACTGTTGCATTTCTTGTACCAGTTGCTGTCGGCGTAAATACAACGGTAACCGCCATCGTTCCACCAGGAGCAACAGTAGTAGGTGCTGCAGATGTGACTGTAAATTCAGATGCATTTGCACCATTCAGTGTTACTTGCACCACATTTAATGCCGTTGTTCCTGAATTAGTCACAACAAATGTCCTACTCGATGCTGTACCAAAATCCGTAAAGTTGGAGGTTTGCGGTGTGAAGTTCGATGCCGCAATCGCATTCCCATTTCCGCTTACAGCGGCAACTGCAGATACTGTTGTGGTGGTACTAAATCCGTTTGCAACAGCACCTGGTGACACCCAATTCGAAAGAGTGCCAGTGAGTGCTAAATTAAATACAGTAAGATTATTCGATCCGGCAGCGTCGGTACAGGTTGTAACAGCTGTATTTACGCCACTTGGTATCCCTTGGTTGAAATGGTAATTCGCTGTTAATCCTGTAGCTGTAGTTGTAATTTCAGCACTTAGATACGTTTGCACTTCGCATGGCGTTAACACCTTATCCCAGAACCGCACTTCATCTACCTTTCCATTAAAGGTTTGTGCACCTGATAAATTACCTCCTACGCAGAAACTGCCACTAGGGGTAGCAGGACCGTTGAGTGTATTTGCATAAACAGCTATACCATTTGCGTAAAGAATATACTTGGTATTATCAATTGAGAGCGACAATTTGGTCCACACATTCGGTGTTAATGAATAGTTCAAGCCCCCAGTGTAAATCCCACCAATTAATACATTAACAGCAGATGAGTTAGATGGTAAAAACAAGCCGTAACCATTACCCCCTGTATTTCCGTTGTGCATAATCACCTGGGTATTGCCATTGGTTCCAGACCAATTTACCCAAGCTTCCATGGTAATGCTTGTTGTGTTGGTGCTAAAGAGCGGCGCCCTGAGGTTGTCGTTCGAGCCGTCTAATGCAATAGCAGAAGCAGGTGACACAGAAGCAGTAACAACAAAGCTAAAGGTTGGGATAACACAATCGTTGCTGCTAATGTTAACAGTTGCGGAACTAACTCCGGTGCTGGTCGGTGTTAGGCTAATTACAAATCCGGTTGTCCCGCTGCTCGCTACCAAGGTAGAAGGCACAGTGGTTAAACTAAATTGTGCGGCATTCGGTCCCGAGAAGTAAATAGCACCTACGTTAAGCGGACTCGTGCCTGCATTACTAATCGAGAATGTTTGCGCTGTCAAGCTGCCCATTGACGTGCCATTCAGCGTGGTAGTAGTATTACCAACTGGCACGTTGTTACCATTTCCTAAAACAGTTAATGATGCATTAACGGTCGCCGGTGTAGTAGAACCAGAGGTAACAGCTCCTGGGTTGACCCAGTTGGATGTGCTTCCTGATAAGGCAAAACCTGTTAGAGTACCTGAGCCTGAGCCTGTCGAATTTATAGCCAAGGAGGCTGTAGCATTGCTGCCACCAGGAACTCCTTGGTTGAAATGATAATTCGATGTGAGTCCAGTCATGGTGCTTGTAATCTCGCAGTTCATGTAAGTCTGTATGTCACATTGTGTTCTAGCATAATTCCACATGCGCACTTCATCCATTTTACCTTGGAAGAAATTGCCATTATCATACGAGCCAATGAGTACTGATGTAACACTGGCAGAAGGCGCAACAGAATTATTCATTGCCACCTGCACACCGTTTTTGTACAATTTCATGGTATTGGATGACGCATCAAATGTAACCGCCACGTGGTACCAGGTATTTGTAGTTAAAGCAGTAGGGTCTTGCACCTGCGTCCAGCTACCATCGTGACCTGACGCCAACTTAAATCCATTTGCTGAAGGGGCCCAGAAAACGCTTCCAACGTTGTTGGTTCCACTCGACATAATGTTATTCGAAATGCCCGAATTGGTTGAATAGATCCACGCCTCCTTAGTATAAGAACCGGATAGGGTATTATTAGTTACAACGTAGGCGCCAGTGCCACTAAAGTCGAGTGCGGCAGCAGGTTGAATGCTCGTGGTAATAACAAACGAATAGTTAGGATAAGCGCAATCGTTGCTAATCACATTCACTGTAGCCATTTGAACGCCAGTGGAAGTAGGTGTAATAGAAATTCCAAGTGTTGTACTGCCAGATGAAAGCGATGCCGATGGGATATTTGTCACACTGAACTGCGCCGCATTTGGTCCTGTAAAATAAATAGGTCCAATATTCAAATTGTTGGCACCTGATTTCTGAATTACGAATGAACCAGCAGTAGCTACTCCCATATCAGTTCCATTGTTTGTTGTGGTGGTAGTCCCTGTAGGTACATTGTTACCGTTACCAGTTAGCGATAAGGTGACGTTAACAGCTGCAGGTGTAGTTGAACCGGTAATCACACCTCCCGGATTTACCCAGTTCGACACACTTCCTGTGAGGACAAAGCCTGTTAATGTTCCGTTATTCGCACCAACAGCATCAGTGAGGGTTGTCACGGCCGAATTAGGTCCCGATGGTATACCTTGATTGAAGTGATAATTAGCCACGAGTCCGCTAGCGGTGCTAGTAATCTCACAGTTCATGTATTGTTGGAGTTCGCATTGTGTGCGAGCGGTATTCCACAACCGTACATCGTCGATAGTACCATTGAATAAGAAGTTGCTTGTTCTTTCGGCGCCAATAAACAAATTAAAGGTATTGGTGATGTTGAGTGTAGAAACAACCGTATTAGTATAGGACGCGTCTAAATTGCCATCAACAAACAATCGAATACTGTTTTGTGCACGATTTACGACCATGGCCACATGGTGCCATTGATTATCGTTGATGCCTGTTGTGCCCAATAGACCTTGAGCGGTACCAATTGCCGTAGTACCATCACCAATTTCAGCGGCCACTTTATTATTTAGCATGGCCAATTGATACCCTGAAACGTTTGCATTGCTTGACTTACAAACTAAACCTGTAAAGTTGGCGAAGGAGTTGGACGTTTTAACGTGAGCTTCAATGGTTAAATCACCTGTTCCAAAATTAATAGTAGAGCTATTGGCAACTGTAACAGAATTACTGCCATTAAAGCGCAATGCTTCGGCAGCAGTAACGCTAGCGCTAATGACAAAACTATAATTTGGATTCGCGCAATCATTGCTTTTGACATTCACTACTGCACTGGATACACCCACCGCTGTTGGTGTGAATAAAATACTAAATGTACTAGATCCACTCGCCGCAATCGAGGCAGTAGGCATAGCATTTACACTGAACTGAGCCGCGTTGGCACCTGTGAAGTTGATGGAATTAATGTACAAGGTGTTCGTTCCGGAATTAGTTGCCGCGAAAACACGTTGGTTGTTAGTATTGAAATCAGTAAAGTTATTGGTCGAGGTGTTTATTCCTATTGGAACATTATTACCATTACCACTCACCACCAATGTTACTTGTGGAGGAGAAGTAATCGTATACCCATTCGCTATTCCACCTGGACTAATCCAGTTGGATGTAGTGCCTGTTAATGCTACAGCAATTAAGGTGCCGTTGTTGTTTCCTGTAGCATCTAACACAGTGGTGACTGAGGTGTTAGGTCCAGATGGCACACCTTGATTAAAATGATAGTTGGCCATTAAACCCGAAGCTGTAGTCGTAATCTCAGCGCTCATATTGGTTTGAAGCTCACATTGAGTTCTTGCCGTATTCCACAATCGCACTTCATCTATTTCAACTGGGTGATAGTTGTTGCTATAATTGGCTATTTGCACATTCAAGGTGTTCGATGCTGCGGTTGGCGTTCCAACCCAAGTACTGGTAGGACCCGCACGAACGCCATCGATATAAATAGTAGCCCCATTCACATCCACAACCATAGCGGCATGGTGCCAATTATTATCGCTAATAGTTACTGTTGATGTAATTGGCCAATTCACATAATTACTTGCGTCCCCAAAATAATATCCGCTTACAGTACCCGAAGCGTAGTATAAATTCCAACCATTAAACAAGCCAGATGCATACTTACTTACTAATCCATAAGCACCGCTTGCGCTTAAGCCCGTTTTAAACCAGGTTTCGACAGTAAACGGTAATGTATTTAAAGTGTTGTTGTGTGCAACTGTAACGTAGTCATTAAACCCATCAAATTTAAATGCACTAGCAGGACTGGTGCTAGCAGTAATTACAAAACTAAACGTTGGATTTGTACAATCATTACTAGGAATGTTTACAGTGGCTGTGCTAATGCCAGTATTTGTTGGAGTTAATGTAATTACAAAGCTAGAGCCTCCGGTAGTAAGAGAACTTGCTGGTAAAGTGGTGACACTAAATTGTGAAGCGTTGGTGCCAGTGAAGTAAATTGAATTGATATTTAATGTTCCTGAACCTGCGTTATAGATGGAGAAGGTGCGGGATGCATTCGTTCCGAAATCTGTATTATTAAGCGTAGAACTTGAAGTTGAGCCAAAAGCAATAGCGTTACCATTACCTGTTATGCTAAAGGAGGCTGTTGGCGCATTGGTTGTTGTATACCCATTTACGATGGCCCCTGGACTAACCCAGTTGGTTGTTGTACCTGTTAACGCAAAACTAATAAGTGTTCCATTCGTGGCTGCAGCGGCATTTGTCGCAGTTGTTACAGAGGTATTACTGCCCGATGGCACTCCCTGATTAAAATGGAAATTGCCAATCAATCCAGTTGCCGTGGTTGGAATTTCACAATTCATAAAGGTTTGTATATCACATTGCGTCCTAGCCGTGTTCCAAACCCTTACTTCATCAATTTTTCCAACGAAATAATTCTGATAATTAATATTGGCACCAATCATGAAATTATTGACCGATGTTCCTGAACCTGAGTAGGCAGTTGTGTATGGTCCGTATTGAATACCGTTAACATACACATAAGCTTTATTGAGCGATTGTTGGTAAACCACTGCTAGGTGATACCACTGATTAGCCGAATAAGTGGTAACAGTTGCTTCAGAGGAATTGGCCGTGGCAACACGTATTTGATTTCCGTTGAGTGTGATAAACCTATCCCACCCACCATCATCAATAGCAGCAATGATGCGGTAACCTGCCGCGGTAGTAGTTGGATAAACCCAAGCTTCCCAAGTGGTGTTCGGCATTACATCTGTATCCGCATCAATACCGGTTTGTATTACTTGATTGCCATTGAAAGAAAGGGCTGAAGCGGCACTTGTAGTTCCTGAAATAACAAAACTATAATTTGGAAATGCACAATCATTTGAGGCAATTTTTACCACAGCACTGCAGTTACCAACGGCTGTAGGTGTAAATGTTATCGCAAACGAGGTCGTTCCAGTTGTAATCGCGTTAGCAGGTAGGGTGGTGACACTAAACAGTGCGCCACTTGTTCCAGCAAAAATTATGTTGCCAATGTTTAATGTGCCAGTACCTGCATTACTAATTACAAAACTATTGGTTGTTGATAGACCGAAATCAGTGAGGTTGGTGGTTGAAGTTGTAGCCCCAATTGGCACTGTGTTGCCATTTCCAGAAACGGTCAAACTTGATGAAATTGTAGCCGGCGTGGTAGAACCAGTAACTACACCGCCAGGAGAAGTCCAGTTTGAAGTCGCCCCCGTTAGCGTAAAATTAGTTAATGTGCCATTATTCGAAGCCGCTGAGTTACTTAGTGTGGTAACAGCTGTATTTGTGCCCGATGGTATACCTTGATTGAAATGTGAATTGAACACCAAACCACTAGCGGTGGACGTGATTTCACACTTCATGAATTGTTGAAGTTCACATTGTGTTCGCGCCACATTCCAAATGCGCACTTCATCGATGCTACCATTAAAGAACTCATTCAGGTTGTTCGATGTACCAATGGTGATGTTTGACGTAGTTGAAACAGACAATCCCGTTGGCGTGTCGCTTGCCAATAAAACACCATCTGCATAGATCGATCTTGTAACGCCGTCATAGGTAGCTGCCACATGGTGCCAGGCGCCGTTGGTAAGGGTTGGTGCCGTAACGATTAAATCATTAGCCCACCAATAATTCACAATAGTTCCACCACTTCCAAGTCTAAACGCATTGCATTGATTGTTCGTGCCATAGTTCCCCCAAGCCACAATACCCATGTTAGCGCTTGTTGTTGTCTTTATCCATGCTTCAATGGTATAAGGTGAATTGCCACTTGGAATTGACGTGCTTGATGCTACAGCCACGTAATCGTTTACCCCATCGAAAGTGAGTGCATCAGCAGGAGTGGTACTTGCACTAATGACAAAACTATAATTTGGCACAGCACAATCGTTGGAAGTAATATTTACTACAGCTGTTGTAATGCCCACAGCGGTAGGTGTAAACAGAACAGTAAACCCGGTTGTACCTGTAGTAACCGCACTAGCTGGTAGGACGGAGGTGCTAAAACGGCTTGCGCCTGTTCCTGTAAAGTAAATACTTCCGATAGCCAATGTGCCTGTACCTGCATTGGTGATGGAATAAGTTCTAGTAGTATTTGTGTTGAAGTCTGTGAAGTTGGCGGTAGAAGTTGAAACACCTACTGGTATGTTACTACCGTTACCACTCACAGCCATTGTGGCCGAAGGTGGAGCAGTTGTGGTTGAACCAGACACCACACCCCCTGGTGAAACCCAGTTGGAGGTGCTGCCGGCTAAAGAAAAGCTGTTCAAGGCGCCACTGTAGGTGCCTGCAGCATCTGTTAAAACAGTAACAGATGAATTTAGTCCTGAAGGAATACCTTGATTAAAATGATAATTCGCCATCAAGCCCGTTGCCGTGCTGGTTATTTCGCACCGCATATAGGTTTGAATTTCACATTGCGTACGTGCGGTATTCCATACCCGTAATTCATCCATTGAACCATTAAATGGATTGATATTGCTGGCTTGTTTACCAATATACAATGGGCCAATACCGGCATAGGCTGAACTAGCTAAATCACTTGCAACTAGTGCACCATCACAATAGATAAATCTGTTTTTACCATTAGTAGCGTTATTGGTATAGGTGTATACACATGCCCAATGGTGCCATTGACCATCAGTGGTTTGCGAACCACTGTAATCTAAGTCGTTACTATAAAAAGGGAAAGTGAATAAATTACTGTTCCGGAAGCCAATGTGTAACATGGAGTTGGCCGTGTTGGCAGTTCCTTGAGAAACAGCCACGTGGAAAACTCCGTTTGTACTTCTTTTCGCCCAAAACTCAACAGTAAACGGAGTGCCAGTTAATGTAGGTGATGTGCCAGTAACTACATAGTCATCAGAACCATCAAACGCCAAGGCGCTTGCGGGCGTAGTGCTAGCTGAAATCACAAAACTATAATTAGGGACTGTACAATCGTTGCTACTGATATTCACCACTGCACTAGAAATACCTGCAGCAGTAGGTGTAAATAGAATACTAAAGGTACTTGAACCACTGGCGGCAATGGAACTGGCTGGCGATGCGTTAACGCTGAACTGGGCAGCATTGGCACCGGTGAAAACTATCGGTCCAACGTTTAATGAACTAGTGCCAGTATTGCTTATTGAGAATGTTCTCGATGTGTTTGTTCCAAAATCTGTAAAGTTATTGGTACTGGTTCCCGCACCCACCGGCACGTTGTTACCATTGCCACTAACGGCGATGGTTGCCTGTGGAGCAGTTGTAACCGTATAATCATTCACTACGCCACCCGGACTAATCCAATTAGACGTTGTTCCTGTTAAAGTAAAACTGGTTAGGGTGCCTGTATATGCCCCTGTCGCATCAATCAGCGAGGTTACTGTTGTATTTGTGCCAGAAGGAACACCTTGATTAAAATGGTAGTTTGCAACCAATCCACTTGCGGTAGAAGTGATTTCGCAATTCATATATTGTTGAATTTCGCATTGGGTACGAACGGTATTCCAAATTCTTACTTCATCTAATGCACCACCTAGTACAAAAGCGTTGGCAATTGAACCGAGTAAAGTAACGTTAGTGCCTGTAAACGATGGGACTGAGGTGTTGTAAGATACAAGCACCCCATTTTTGTACAATTTCATCGTATTGCTTGGAGCATCGTAGGTTAAGGCTACGTGGTACCATGTATTGAAGCTAAGTGAGGTGGGATCTTGTACATAATTCCAAGTGCCATTATGCCCTGATGCGAGTTTATAGCCATTGCTTGAAGGTACCCATAAAGCATGCCCACTGGTTGTAGTTCCTCCGGAAATAATGTTGTTGGATGAGCTTGAGCTATTGATATAAATCCATGCTTCTTTTGTGTAACTGGCAGTAAGTGTGTTGTTGGTAGTAACATAATCATTGACACCGTCAAAGTTTAATGCACTGGCCGGACTGGCACTAGCCGTAATCACAAAACTATAATTAGGAACTGCACAGTCGTTACTGCTGATATTTACTACCGCACTTGATATGCCCACCGCTGTTGGTGTAAACAAGATGCTAAACGTGCTCGAGCCTGCTA
>JACCDS010193900.1_pt1 | contig 34356 bp, 64 predicted proteins | sample 7446441 | NCBI WGS metagenome assembly JACCDS01 (sample SAMN15323445, study PRJNA562643) | freshwater metagenome | isolation source: river surface water | place: USA:Blue River Watershed | collected 2017-08-17
CGACAGGTAGATGTGCCACATGGAGAGTCCGACCGTCAACTCCACGATCCGTCGGCGGACGGCTTCATCGTCTAGGTGGTGGTGGCGGCAGCAGGGGTCAACGCCGATCATCTTGAGCATCTCGCCGTTCGTGGAGAACGGTGCGAACTCGCTGTCATGGATGATCGCCGCCTCGAACCTCTCCATCTTGGGGTCGCCCTTCGGCTTCCGCCCTGCCATGATGGACTTGATGGACTTGAGCCGCTTGCGGCGGAGCCGATTGAACAGGTTGATGATTTCGGGATTTGGCTTGTTCATGTGGTCTCCCCCGCTTCGGTGCGCGCTGGTGTCGGATCGAGCCTGCCCCTCATCGCCAGCAACTGGATGGGTTCGATGCGGAGGTACTTGCAGATGGTTTCCGTTGCCCACTCGTTCCGCTCCTGATCCTGGGGGGAGGCGGCATCATCGTGTTCCCATGCCATGCGGCTGGAGAACTCCTTGAGGGCATCTGCCACGACCTTGTGGGGGTCGCCACCGCGGAGCCTCGACAGCAGCAGGGCCTCAATGATCAACTCCCTCTCGGGATGGTCGGTCGCCTCGAGTGGGTCGATGCAGGCTGCGGCCCCCTTCGGGGCGTGGATGATGTGTGAGGCGGCTGATGCAGCCGACCACAGCCTCATGTCGGTTGCGCTGATGTCATTCACCGCACCACCACCCAGCGCATGCAGGTGGCGAGGAGGTGGTTGTAGTCACCTCCCGTCGCCTCCCTGTAGAAGCGATCCACTTCGGACTTGTCAACGCCACCCTTCTTGAGGGCAACGCCCACCTTGCCCAGGATGCTGAACGCATTGCCGTCGGTCTTGGTGAGCTTCACGGTGATGTTGGGGTACTTCTGACCCTTGCTGGTGTCGGTGTGCATGGATGTGGTCTCCTCATCGCTGCGCGCTGGTGTGCGGGCCTCCCGAGCTGGCGGAGGCGCCTTGCCCATCTCGGGGTCAGGATTTCGCGCGGATCCTGCGGTCTACGCAAACCTTCATTGCATCGAGGAAATCGCTGTTGATGCGCTCGGCGTTGTCGATGACGACACCGATCTCCTCGACGACATTCTGGAGCACTTCGTCGATCTCATTCGGGGAGGCATCGCCCTCGCGGATGCGCTCGATGATGTTCTCGATCTCGACCACCTGATCCCCGAGCGCATCGGTGATGCGTTCACGGATCAGGCCGTCAAGCTCATTATCAATCTCATTCGGGGTGGGGGCATTGTGCTTGCTGAAACGGCCCTTGCGGTGCTTGTTCTTGTGCTTGTTCTTGATCATGCTGATGCTCCTCCTGCTGGTGCGCGCTGGTGTGCGGGCCTACCGAGCTGGCAGGCGCTCGATTTCGGACAGCGGTGCGTGCCGACGGTAGAAAAGGACAGGCCGTGCATCGGTTCCCTCGGGGGCGACCCTCGGGGATGCACGGCCTGCTTGCCCTTGCCTCTCGGGCTATGTTGCCCTCCGACCGGCAGGAGGCATTACCCTGACGGCCGTTTGGAAACCGCGGGACACGCGGCTTTGTTCGCCCACCTGCACCTTGCAAGGTGTCATTGGCTGTCCCAGCCAATGCAGATGGTCGCGTCCAGGTTGGGAAGCGGGAGGGGTTCCTCCCACCGCACCGTGCCTAACCCCTGTTTAGGCTCGCACGGTCGAGCATCCTGATTCTACGCCACGACCTCCTCGGAGATCAGTTCCTTATTCACCACGGTGTAGCTGCCGCTCTGGCGACCCTCGCGGTCGAGGTCGGGATTCATGGTCAGCTTGTAGACCTTGATGGTGTCGCCAGGGGCGACTGACGCCTCCTGGTCAACACGGAGCCGTGCGCCCTCGGCGCTGTTCCAGCTGTACACGCAGCGCCCGCTCCCGTTCCGCGCCCAGGAACCATCCGAACGGCGGTGTTCCGCGTCGAACATGATCTTGACCTTCAACTTCTTCTCTGCCATGAATCTGTCCTCCTGTGCAGATGTCCGTCCGCAGGTGCGCGCTGGTGTCAACGCTTGCCAGCCTCCAGGATCGGGAGGCCAGCTTCCGTCGGGATGTAGATGACGGCGTTGTTGCCGTTCTCCAAGTTCTGAATCCACTGCCAACGGAGGTAGGCATCGTTGTTCTTGAGGGATTCCCCGATGATCTTGTTCGCCTCCGCGACTCCCTTCGCGCGCTCCACTTCCGCGCGGGCGAGGGACTTCGCAGCCTCAAGCTTCGACTCGGCCTCAAGGACGGCGATGCGTCGGTTCCCCTCGGCTTGCGCAAACTCGGCCTCTCCCTGCATCGTGGCGGACCAGACGCGGTACTTCGGATAGATGGCGAAGCCGCCGATGATGGTGATGCCGACGGCGGTGATGCCGACGATCATCCCACGGGTGAAGAACGGGGTGTCGTTGTTGCTGCTTCCGTAGCTCATGTCTGTTTCCCTTTCATTCGGGTGATGGTCCGACGCCACACATGATGACGTGAACCTTGTGCTGGAGGAGGTTGATGTCGGCGTCAGAGAGGTCCATCCTCTCGCCGACCTTCTCCGCGATCTCCGCGTCGGCCAGGGCGACACGTGCCGCCTCAAGGATGGCGACGAGTTCGGACTCCGTAAGGTCGCTGATGAAGTTGTCGATCTTGTTGCTCATGGCTCTGTCCCGCCACTGGTGCGCGCTGGTTCGGCTTCCGGCCCGCCGGTGGCCAGGTCGGCCAGCACTTCGAGCATGTCCACCCCATATTCCTCGATCATCATTTGGGTGATCTCCCACTGGGGGCGGTTCCGTGCAAGCCACCATGCCGCGGACTCGGGATTGATCTCCACCTCGTAGCCGACAGGATTTGCACGCCACCCCTTCCCTGCCTGCTTGTTCGCGTACTCAAGGTAGAAGAACACCTTGTCAACGGCATCTGGCATCGGGTTGAGTTCGTAGGCGATGCGGTCAGAGGCATATCCGTGCCCCCAGCCCTCGCGCGCGATCTGCGCCACCTGCTCCTCCGTGGCCTTCTCGAACCACGGAGTCGCATCGAACCTCGCCATCGCCCCACGGTCATCTGCCTGTATGCGACCGAGGATGGTCTTGTATTTCATGGCTCCAACCCCGCTTCGGTGCGCGCTGGTTCCCGATGGAGGAGCTGGCGGAGCTTCGATCCGAGCTCGGTGTCGTCGGAGAGGAGCATCAGTGGGTCGCGCATCATGTCCACGACGCGGTGCATCTGCCCCACGCTCAACACGATCATGCACCGCTCCTTCTCGCCCGCCGAGATGAGGAGCTTGACGGGGAAGCGCACCTCCGAGGCAAAGAGCGACCACGCGGAGGGATACATCTCCATCAGGCGCTGCTGGTAGGCGGGGAGCTTGATCCGTGCGGTGACTTCACCGACTCGGGTGACCCAGCTCCCCTTCATCTTCCCTGCCGTCACATAGTTGAACCCAAAGCAGTAGGGGTGCGCCTTGAAGCGCCTGTTGGCTTCTGGATTGTCCTTGAACCTGCCCATGAAATGCTCTCTCCCTTGATAGGATGCTAGCGCATCCTATCAAGCCAAAGCGCGTCAGGCAAGGGGGGATCGGGAATCCGTGCAGATTTCGCCACAGATTGCGACACGGCGGATGCCCGTGCTGATCCAGAGGCGGGCGGGCATGAACAGCCCGTAGGAGAGGATGAGTGTTGCGATTGTCATGGTAGTGGCCTGTCGAACATGGATGTCCCGAGGGGCGTCCCCTGGATCATCTCGATCTCGGTGAGGATGTCGTTCCTGACGGTGCCTGGTTCGTCCCAAGATGCCATCCACAGCCTGTCCGCGAGGACGCGGTGCAGTGCATCAATGGCGATCTCGGTGATGTCGAACTCGGTGGGTGCGACGGCCCGACAGCCGGTGACGATGCAGCGGACGAACCTTGCTGCCGCACGAACCTCGTCGTTGGTGCCCCCTTCGAGGGTGCTGCGGAGTCGCCTCCACATCTCGGGGGTGGCGATTTCAGGCACCCAGTCCAATGCCGCGTCGTTGTCGAATGGCCCGTGGCCCCATGCGCCCATAGTGCTGCTCCTGTTGTTGCCACTTCCGCCCGACAGGTGCGCGCTGGTCTGGTCCCCTACTCCTCGATGTGCGCCATGCCCTCGAGGTGATCCACTTCGATCCACCTGTGGAGGTCGTCGAGTACGGTTCGCACAAGGCGCATGGATGCCATGATCTCCGAGAGGGATTTCACGGTTTCCGCAAAGCGGGCCTGGTCCATGACCCCTGCGCGATACATGGCGCCAGAGAATCCAACCTCGTTCTTCCGCCTGGGGTCGTAGTAGACGATCACCTTCTGGAGGATGGGGGCATGGATGGAGGCGTTGAGCGACCTGGGGTTGATGGTCCACCCGCACCCGTCCAGGCGACGCTGGGCCGCCCTGACGAACTGGGCACGGACCTCGGTTGAAAGTCTCCGCTTCGACATCTACTCCTCCACCGCCTCGGAGAGCATGATCTGTTCGTAGGAGATGAGGGTGCACCCCTTCTTCTGCATGGCGAGGTCGGTGAAGGCGAATCGCTCCTCCCCCGTGTCTTCCCGCTCGATGCGGATGCAGAAGGCTGGCTCGATGATGTTGCCCTCTCCGTCCTTCCACGCATATGGATTTCCAGAACTGTCGATCACGACCTCCACCCCCTCGGGGACGGAGATGCGGACGGTGACGGTGGCGTGAAACTCCTGTTCCTTCATGCCGACTTCCCACCCTCTAGTGCGCGCTGGTGCTCCACCTCGCCCATCCTGGCCATCACCAGCAGCGGGTCGATCTTCACTTCGAGCTCCTTTGCCAGTCGGCGGATCTGCGGGAGGTGGATCCAGCGTTCCCACCTGTCTGGGTGGTCGAAGCCGACGCATTCCGAAATGGCCACCACCGCCTCCCTGTCGCAGTCGCCCAGATCGACCTGGGCCTCATCTCCCGCAATCCACATGGTGCAACTGGCGGGGAGTTGCAGAACATCCCCATTGGTGCGCCTGTCCCCAAGCTGGATGTAGACATCATCGCCCCCGAAATCGAAGTTCAGCATCCAGGGGGTGTAGCCCTGGTCGTTGTCGAAGCCGAGTTCCAGCAGCTTCTTCCGCCTGATGTTCATTTCGCCCTCCTCCTGCGCTTGCGCCTGGTAGCCGCCCCCTCGGGATCCACTTCATCCTCGAGTCGGTCGAGTTCGGAGAATCCGAGGAGCCAAGCCACAGTGTCCCTGACGAACAGCGGCTCAAGTCGGGTGAGGATGGGGTGAATCCTGCTGAAATCTTCGTGAATCCTCCCCGCGGCAATGGATGATGCGACGGCTGCGGGCATGACATCGCGCTTCAGCCAGCGTCGGTCGGCGGATGCGTGGTAACTCCATTCACAGGATTCCTGCCATGTGATATGGTTTGTCCCATAGATGGGGAAGTGGTGGCTCATCTTCCCCTCGCCGTGGGGGAAGGAGAATGAGAACCTCACCTCGATGCTCCATTCACCGTAGTGTCGGCTGCTGAACGATGCGTACCCCGCATGGAGAGAATGTCCCTCTGGGAAGATGAATGGCATCAACCTGTTCATCCTCCTGCTGACGGAGCTGAGGTGGGCCGTCCATTCTGAATCTTCGATCTTGCTCATGGTCTTGCCCTGCCACTGGTGCGCGCTGGTACGCATGGATACCATCCGGATCCGGATGTGACAGGACTTTCTCCCCCGAATCCAAAAGAAAAGGCCCCCGCCTTTCGGCAGAGGCCCTACAGATGTTCAGGACGGGCTTCAGGCGCCCGTAGTCTCGGAGAGGCGGATGCCGTTCTCGTTCAACTTCTGCTCGATCTCCTTCAGGCTGGTCACGCCGAGGCTCTTCTGCTGGAGGAGTTCGGTGCGGGAGAGTCGGGCGATGGCGGTGATCTCCGTCTTGGAGAGGTCGCCAAACATCCGTGTGAGGACATTGCGGGGGCGGGTGGAGAGGTTGAGTTCAGCGATTGTCTTTACCATTGTTGTTTCCTTCTGCTGGGTTCACTCGTCGTCGTAGTCATCATCGTCGAAGTCATCCCAGTCATCTTCTTCGTCCGATTCCGTATGTTCATCCCCCGTCACCCACGGGCTGCGGGTGTGGAGGTATCCGATCACATTCACGCGGAGCATCCCTGCGTGGACGATCATGTTCCCAAGATCGTCCTCCACGAGGGTCCAGATACGGTTGGGTTCGATCTCCGAAAGGATGTGGGTTTCGCTCGGCTCGATGAGGCAGCATTCCCCATCGACCTCGAAGCCGTGGCACTCGCCCTCTGGATGGGGGAGTGGTTCGTATTTGTCGGTCCATTCCTGCTCGGTCATCGGTGCACCCTATGCTCGTTTCTTGCGGTCGGAAAAAATATACGCCCCCGAAAACTTCTCTCGGGGGCGTGGGGTGGAAGTTTCTGAAAGTTTCTCAAGAAATCTCGACGTCGATCCAACCCGCATCGTCGAGGCTGGTCGCCCGCCCCTGCTGGTGCCCCTTCAGGGCGTACTTGGCTCCGACCGCGACACCCATCATCTCGCGCACGGCGGGAGAGATGTCCCTCCACCCCTCTGCCATCACGACGAGGGGATCGTCGGAGAGGATGGCATTCACCACCGCCGCTGCGTCGGGGCCATCGTAGCCCTCCGCGAGGATGTCACCCGCCTGCGAGTAGTCGCCCAAGATGGCGATGCGGTCGCCTGCCCAGTGGCCGACGAGGGGGTGGTGCGCCGCGTCCCCGCCCCCGCGACCGTTGGAGGAGGCGAGGAGGAGGAAGAGCGCGGTGGAGGGGGATGCCTCCCACCCGATCTGCTCAAGGAGTTTCAGCCCCGAGCCGATGCGGTGCGGATGGATGAACTGCTTTTTGGTCAGGTTGACGATGTAGTGGTATTGTCCCATGACCCTGCCCCCGTGCAGGTGCGCGCTGGTGTGGAGCTACTGGCCTCGAGCTCCAGATCCTCAAGGATGCTGAACCCCACGAGCCAATCCATCCTGTCGGCGCTGAACAGCGGCGCAAGGGCGGAGGTGAGCTTGTAGATGCGGTTCACCCTTCCGCTGTGGAGGTGGGATTCAGAGAAGATGCGCTCGACCTCGTGCAGATGTCCCCATCGGTAGCTGACATCCCACCGCAGGTCGCGGGGGTTGGTCGGCTTCCCCTTCTCGAAGGTGATCTGGACCTTCATCTCCACGCTCTTCATGCCCCAGTAGGAGACATTCAGCTCCACCCACCCGATTGCGTAGTTCACGATGCGACACTTGGCCGTGAGCTCTGGAACTTCCTTGAGCGGATCCTTCAGCTTGACATGGGCGTTGTGTGGTGTCGCACCAGGGACGATGTGCCCGATGATCCTGTTCAGGCGGGTGCTGATCCCCCTGATGTGGCGCAGCCACTCGTCCATGTCTACGGCTTCATTCTGATTCATGCTGATTCAGTCCGCCGCCTGCTGCGCGCTGGTTGGCTTGCGGTTGCGGCGGAACTCGTCCTCGCCAACGAGCCTCACGAGCGAATCAGGGTGTGCAAGCCTGTAGGATGCCCAGACGAGCGGGAGGACGGAATCAATCTCCTTCGGAGCATGGGGTACATCTCCGAGGACTTCGGACATGGCATCGGCCTGGCTCCAGCCCCTGCCGCCCCACATGAAATTCTTGAGCTGGTCCATCTCTGGCATCGCGGCATAGGGGTAGAACCAGCGGACCCAGAGCTTGAACATGTGCCTCTGCCTCCCGCCCTGACGGTTGAGGGTCAGCTCCAGCCCGAAGCCATCGTCTCCCGTCCTGTAGCGGAGCAGCAAGACCCGACAGCTGGGAACCCAGCCTCCCCTGTGGTGGTGGAGGGCGGTCTTGAGGCGGCCTCGGACGGACTTGGCCAGGACTGACAGTTCATCAAGCCTCATCCTTTCAGTCATCGGAAGCCCCCATCTTGTCGTTGATGCGGAAGAGGAAGAAGAGGGTGAAGATTCCCGCAAGCACGAGGGCCGAGTTGACGGCCCCGAAGGTGCGGTCGAGCCAGCTGTAGAACCAGATCCAGACCAGCACGAGCAGGAACATCAGGATGTAGACCCCAGCCATGATCCCCAAAGTGGGCAGCAGCATCTTGTTCATTTGTGGCTCCTCCTATCGCTCGGAAACGCGGACACCCTCGCCGTCCCCGTCGGAGGGCGGCTTCCTGTCGATGCGGGTGATCCTGTCGAACGCCCAGTTCATCATGTTCATGGTCTCGACCGCACGGCGCAGGTCGGACTCCGCCATCTCACGGAGCTTCTTCTCCATCGGCGTTTCGATTTCCGTCTTGGTTTCATCCATGTCGTCGCCCCCCTCCCGTTGCGCGCTGGTCAGGTGATGGGACACAGGCGCCCCTCGATCCCGTTCATCCTGCTGTGCATTTCGGATGGGTCCATCACCGCGATCTTGGACTCCCCGAGACAGGTTGCCTTGCCGATGCGGATGATGGGCTGCATGATGCTGATGACGCAGGGTGTGAACCCGATGTTGAGATGCACGAGCGTCATCACCGCCTCCTCGCGCTTCGGGTGCTGGGAGGGTCGGACATTGACACTCTCACCACCATCGACGGACGCCACCCAGACCTCCGCGACGGTGAGCAGGGCGTCATATGACTCCTCATCTGTCCTGTTGTGGAGGTAGGTGGCAATCAGGTCCTTGGAGTTGTCGCAATCGACGAGGTGCATCACCGCCTCACCTCCGCCCTCGATGCCGTCCTTCACCAGGAGGGTAATCATTCCTGCAAGTCCTCCATGATCGACAATGACATGGCGGTTGATGGATTCGTAAGCCCTGGCGATGCTGATGATGTTGTCGATCCGCCGTTCGCCCGCCTCCGAAAGGCCCACCCTGGAGGTGTCAAGGAGCTTCTGGCGCAGTTCCGCGGTTTCTGTCGGGTTCATGTTTGGGTGGTTCTCCTGTTGCGCGCTGGTGCTTGAGCCGGTCACGGCAGCTTGAGCGGAACCTTGTTGATGGACAGGAAGGCAGAGCGTGGGATGTGGAGGTCGGTTGAATCGACGTCCACCTCCGAACCCAACAGGCCGACGACGACATCGCCATCGGTGTCGCCGCGAATCCACATGGGCATCATCACCGCCCCACGGGGCAGCCTGACGGGGCAATGCGCCTGGACGGCCGCACCGTCGAGATGCACAAGGGCAAAGGTGTATCCGCGGCGTGTCATCTTCTCTGCGACCTCTTGCAGACTCACGGCTGATCCTCCTGGTGGTTTCGGAAGGTCTTGCTGGAGAGCCATAGAAAGCAGGCGGTCCAGCCTGCGAGGAATCCCAGCGCCAGCAGTCCCGCCAGGAAAGAGAGGAAAATCAATCCATCGCTCATGCCTTCACCTCCTCGGGAGAATCTTCGGTGCGCTCGACCTCGCGGGAGAGCGCCTTCGCGCCCCGCCCCATCCACGGCTCCATGTGCATTGTACGGAACCACTGGGCAGGGGTGGGGATGAATCCCATGTCCTCCTGCACGTGCTGCTCCGCAATCGTGCGGACGGGAACCTCCCTGCCGTCCGACTTGCGGACGATGACGGTTCCAAACACCTGCTCACAGAGGAAGATACCAAAGGAGCTGTGGAGGATGGCGCGGTGACGGACATCGGGAATGTGCGCCTTCGTCTGGTCGAACCAGTCGTGGATCGCCTGATAGTCGGAGGGGATGCCCCCGAAACGCTTGGCGCTAGACTTGGCGTGGTAGTGTGGATGACTCATGTTCATTCCTTCCTGACGGTGCGCGCTGGTAGGCAGGCCTTGTCAACTCCGCCCGACCCAGGTGGGTCGGATCCAGATGAACTTCATCATCATATTGCCCTGACCGTGCCGCTGTCCGCGCATATGGCCGCGGCGGTAGTGCAGCCTCGGAGATGCGTGCGAACCTCCCGCAGGGGTCGAGACGGAGCGGACGAGGCCCATTGGATGCCCCTGCCACAACTCTGCCTTGCCCTTCTTGGGGTTTGCGCTCCTGGCAAGGGTCGGCGCGGGACGGGAGATGTCTCCGACCGTGTTCATGGCGATGATGAGCTTCATCATCATGCGGTAGCACCACTGGCTCTGCTCGGTGTCCTTCCTGGCTTCTTCATCCGCATACTTCTTCACCATCTCGTCGTGGGAGTTGTAGTGTCCCTTGCTGATGAAGTTCTCCATCGTGTCCGACCACGGGCCGCGCATCGGGATGCGGAACCATCCGATGCTCTGCTTCGTGTCGAGCATGACCATCTCGATGGTGCGGTCATCCATCGTGAGCACCGCCCCGTCATTTTCCCGACCGATGAGGTTCACGGCGACGCAGACGGGGGCGACCGTCATGGTCGAGCCATCTCCACCGTCGAGCTCGATGTCGAAAGACCCGTACAGCTTCGACATGGGGAGGCAGAACAGCATCGACCTGGCAGGCATCTCCACCTGCTCAAGGTCGATGTTGTCGAGATCGGTGTTGTCAAGTGCGTCGAGCAGATCGACGGTGGGGAAGTAGGTGGGCGCGCCCAACCTTGACAGTCCCTCCGAGGCCCGCTCAAAGCACCTTTTGCCCGTCGGGGAGATGGCGACATCCGAAACCACGCTCGGATGGAGGTGACAGATGGCCGCCTCCCACCAGAACCTCGGGTTGAAGTGACCTGCTGGCGGCATGATCCGCCTCGGCATCATCCGACCCAGGTCGTTGCGGAGTTCGTCGATGCCGTCGATGAATGCAGACTTTGCCTTCAGGATTTCGGTGATTTCTCGGTGCATGGATTCCTCTTGCCCCCTGTCCGCCTGACGGTGCGCGCTGGTGCCGCTCGATCACCGTACTGGGCGTTGCGCCACCTCGGCATCATGGATGCGCTGTTGATGTGGCCATTCGGATCAGGGAGGATGACGCGGAGGACAGGTCGCCCGCACTCCATTGCGGACAAGAAGGAGACATTCATGCCGCCTCCGATGATGTTCGGGATGATCGCCCCCTCCGCAGCCCGCCACCCTTCCAAGACCCGCTTGAAGAGCTCGTGGAAGATTTCTTGGGCCACCTCTTGCGTGAGGGGAATCGTGATCTGGAAATCGACATGGTTGGCGGAATCCTCGAAGCCGTGGGTGTGGAGATTCACACCGCTTGGGGAGTTGTCGAAGTCCTTGTCGTACACGAAGTGGGTGTAGAACCCGTACTTCCGCATACATTCCCGTGCCCACTTGTCGTGTGCGTCGATGGCAGCCCGAGACGTGCAACGCCTGTTCTTCATGCCTTCTTCTTCCTCCGCTTGCGCGCTGGTGCTTCAGCCGCCGCCTCCCTGCGCTCCGCCTCCTCCTTCGTGATGAGGTCGCCCTTCTCGTCATAGACGCAGGTGCACGCGCTCTGCGGATTGTCGCACAGGTCGCATTCGTATTCGCAGAAATCGACCTCCTCCACCTCGAAGCTGAAGGTGGGCATGAGCCTCACGGTGAAGTTGTTTGTCCACATCCCCGAGCCATCGCCCGCCCCGCCGTCGTCGCTGAAGCCGTAGAAGAAGTCGGAGGATATGCCGACCTTCGCGCAAAGTTCCTCCATCTTGTCGTCGTCGATTTCGGACTCCGAATCGTAGAAGTCTCCCTCGCAGGTGGGCTTGAAGTCCGTCGGGAGGATCGACATGGTGGTGCTCTGCAAGTCGCACTCGTCCGAGCCGCCCGTGTAGAGGTTTCCGCTGCAAGTGACCCCATAGGACATCATGGCAAGCGCCCCCATGATGAAGTTCACTCGGTCATCGTCGCATGAATCAATGCCCGAGCGGGAATCGGAGAGTTGGGCAAGCTCGATGATCCCGCTGTCCTTGTGCTCCCCCATGACCTCCTGGGGGATGACCGCTGCGAGGCGCGGGGAGATCATCAGGAGCTCGGTCATCAGCATGGCGGCTGAAGTCGGGGTGATCGGATCGTACTTCACGTGCTGCGGAACGCCCCCCACCCACCGCGTCCCACGCGCCGCTGCCTTTGCCGACAGCGTGTTCACGACCTCGCAGATATTGGCCATGCCATCTTCGCTGCCGAAGTAGCTGCTCCACCCATCCCACTGGCTGATCTTGGACTTCTTCTTGCGTGACTTCTTCATGGATTTGTCCTCTCTGCACCCTTCGGCCCGCAGGTGCGCGCTGGTCATAGCTCCCCCAGGAGCTTCGCCGTCTTGACCACCGACCTCACCCTGATGCCTGGAGGGGCCTGCTTCTCCATCCGCCAACGCTTGTCCACGGAAATCATGGCTCCGATCTTGAAGATCCATTCGCCCTTGCTGTTGCCCTTGATGAGCGATGGGTAGGAGACGTACCCAGGAGCACGGATCGCGTTGCTGCCATCCCCTGCCCAGTCGCCCTCCTTCGTGTAGTAGACCGTGCGACCATCGCGGAGCCGCACCCCCATGCCCAGGCTCATGTCGAAGAACTCTGCGACACAATCGTCTGGGAGCGGCCAGTAGATGGGGTCGGACCAGTGCGCCGTGTCATCGAGCATCATGTGAGAAACTACCTGACCGTCGGTGGTTATGCCCGTCACGCTCATCCGTCCTGCGGCGATGTCCTTGAAGCGGAAATCCTCATCCGACCAGGGTGTGATCTTGAACGACCTCCCGCTTTCATCAATGACAGGTATGACGGACCCGTCCTCCATGAGGGCGAAGCAGTGGTTGCCCGACATCGAGTCGCCCACCAGCTTCAGTGGACGACCTGGGAGGCTGGTGACCTTGTTCCAGTAGATGGACGGCCCCTCCTCCCGCGTCCGCCTGTTGCGGGCTATCTCGCGGGACTGTCGGTAGACATGGTTGTTCGGATCGACGACGTGCGTCGTCTGCGGACAGAGGACGTACCCATGAGCTTTCATCCACTGGGCATCATGCCCACCCCGCTCGTAGACGGAGCCGTCGGAAAAGAGGAGGCAGGGGCTGCCATGCAGCCCGCTCTCAACCACATCCATGACATCGAGCCCGAGGAGGTCGGGTGGCAGGGTGAAGGGCTTGTTGTCGTAGAAGCCCATCTGGTGCTGCTCAAGGTCAAATCCCCTCCCCCCATCCGCCTTATCCGAGAGGACGACGAAGGAGGTGTTCACCCGAACGATCTTGCGAACCTTCGGGGTGGGTGCGAGAGAGTCGTAAATGATTTCCATGCCATCTCCTGTCTTACGGTGCGCGCTGGTATGCGGGCCTCATGGCCTTGGTTGCCAGCCGCGTTCAGGCCGATCAGTTCCGTGGTCGGCGGGATTCAGCCCGTCGTAGATGTCGGAGCCGCCGTCGAGGGCATAGATGCTATCGACACCGTTGACGACCTCGCAACAGGTCTGCCATGCAGCCCGCTTCGAGCGCCAGTCGGAGGGGTGGATCTCCTGGGAAAGCCTACCCACCGTTTGGAGGGCAAGCGACTTGACCGACTCCTCGTGCTCTCCGAGGTGTCCGACAAGCTTGCCAGACACCACGGCTGCGATGTTGGCAACCGAGCTGTCCTCCGACTCCATGCCTCGGATGAGCCACAGCGCGATTGGACCCTGCATCTCCTTCAGCCACTTGTCAGTTTCATGGTTCATTGTCCGATTCCTGAAGTTGAACTTTGTTTTCGCGGCCATAAGACTCGGCCTCCTTTGCTTCTATTTGCTCTGCGCTGCGCGCTGGTTGCGGTTGGGAGAAACCCAGGTGATCTCCTCCAGACCTTCGAGGGCATCCGTCGGATACCCCGCCCGCCGGAGGCGGCGGACGAATGGCTCGATCTCGACTATCCCCGTCACGGCATCGAACTCGCATGAGTTCAATCCCGAAACACGGAGGGAGAATCCGCACCTGCTCATCCCATCCATCTTGAATGGGGAGGCGATCTCCCTCGGCGGAGGTGTGATTCCGCAGAGGTCGAAGGCGACGCCTCGTGGATGCGGGAGCATCATCCTCACGACAAGATCGGAGAGGGTCGATGGGAGCGCCCAGAAGATGGCGATTGCGCCTGCCTTCCCACGGAGGATCACTCCATGCTTCTTCACGGCTTTCTCAATCGCCGTGGTGAGGATGTCCACTAGAGGATGGTGGTGATGCCTCTCTATCCAGATGGGTGCGCCCGAATCGGTGCATGGGAATGTGATAAGCGAGAGCCTTTCGCCCTCGCCTACCACTTCGTCCACCCGCATGATTGGGATGGATATGTCTCCCATCAGCCCACCTTCTTGCGGAGGCGGTAGCGTGCAGCCCGTGCGTGCTGCCCGTTCCACTCGAGGACTGGGGGGAACTTCTTGTCGGAAGTCTTGTAGCCGCGGGTCATCGCCTGACGCATGAACGCGGTGGGGAGGCTGCACCCCGAAGCCTTCGCGATGTCAGCCATCGTGTGCCACTCGGAGGTGGCTCCCTTCAGCAGCCGCTCGATGCGGGGCTGGAGCGGGCCGAACTCGCGGCGGCGGCGCGGCTTCTTCGGCTCTGCCTTCTGCACCGCGCTTGCGGTGGAGCGGGTGGTCGCCATCTTCTCGTGTCCGTTGCGGAGCCCGAGGAGTTCCCCCACGGTCATGCCGAGGAGGATGTCGTTGATGCGGGACTGGAGGTTGTCGATCTGGAGGATTGCGTTGTTGTTGTTCTTGACTTTGGTCATACCCTGTTCGTCTTTCTGTTGCGCGCTGGTACTAGACCTCTGAAACCTTTGCGCTCCAGGCAAAGAGGTCGATCATCACTGAATAGTCCTTGTGCCTGCTCCAACGCTGCTGGAGCCGAATCGCCCGCGGGATGTCCTCGCGGAGCGTCCATTTGAGGCTCTGAAACATCATCTTCAAACCTGTCGGTATGGGGAGGTCTCCGATCATCTTCTCCCACTTCGCCTCTGCCCTCTCCCATGAGGTGTAGGCTCCGTCCGCAGGAGTAACTTCGTCAATCTCTATCATCTTGCCGCCGAGGAGCCTGTCAAGTTCATCCGTGGCAAATCTTGCCTCAATCCTCGAAACCCCCTGGGCAGCGAGGAAGCAGAGGGAGCTTCCAAGCTGCGCACCTCCGACCCGCCTGCTGAAGAACTCAATGTCATCATCGAGGCTGTGGAGGAGCCTGAAGCCTGGGTCAACCCCGTCAATCGCCATCTTGGCGACCCGCTCGGGGAGGAAGTTCATCATGTAGGAGCAGAGCGGATCGGGAACGAACTTCTGCACCTTCTCCGCGGCATCGAGGAGTGATCGGGACGATGCTATCTCCCCGTTGGCATCGTATTCGCCCGCCATCTTCGCCAGGTTGGCAATGAGCATCCTGGATGGCATCTCCATGTAGGACATGTCCAGTCCGCTCGGGTCGATGATGATTCCATGTCCCATCTCTGCATCTCCATCGCTAGTCGTTGAATCGCTTCATCATCTCAAACAGGTCCTCGTAGTGCCCGTGCGACCTGCCCTGGAGGCTTGCCGTGTAGCATTCGCTGGGTGCGCCCGACCTGCTGCGGAGGCCGATCTTCGTCAGGACGATATCGCTGACGATGTTCCAGCTGCACTCCCAGCTGATGTTCCACTTGGGGTTGATGGTGGGGAAGAACATATTTGGAATCTCCTCAAGCGTGACGAATCCGGAGCCTATCGAGTCGTTCATCATCTCCCGAAGTTCCCCGCAGCTCCCTGCATCACGGATGCAGGCGTATGCGCGCTGGTCCGACCACTCCTGGGCGCCCTTCCGCAAGCCCATCTCGATCTTGTCTTTCCCGATGCAGAGGCAGAGCCACCTCACGGCGGGCAGGTACGGCGGGAAGTCCATCCCGCTGAACTGTCTCACGCCCATCCTGTCCCCGTGCATCAGGAACAACTCGATGATCTCCCTGCCAGGTGCATCGGTCGGCCAGTATTTCGCAAGCCTCGGCCATGTGCTCGACATGATGACTGCCGCCTCTTCGATGCTGTCAGTCCGCTCGAGCATGAAGGATCCGAGGAGCAGGTTTCGCTCCCCCTCATCCTGCATGACATCGAGGAATGATGTCAAGAATCGACCCCGATCTGAATGTGGTTGCCCCACGGCGGAACCTCATGGGTGGTCATCACCCAGATGGTTTCGATCCCAGGGTCGCCACCGAAGTTGCCGTAGCCATCGGTGAGGTAGACCACGACATCGACGGGAACGCGGTTCTTCTCGATGTGCTCGAACACGGGTCGGAAGTCCGTGCCGCCGCCGCCAATGGGCATCGGCAGGGGGGAGTACGGATCGACCCACTCGCCGCTGTGGACATCGGCATCGCACGACATGATGTAGACGGGGCATCCGAACTGCTTGCGGATAGAGTCGATCTCCGCATGAGCCTGTGACACCTCCGCCTGTCCCATCGAACCCGAGGTGTCGATGGCGAAGGCGATCTTCGGCGCATCGAAGCCGACGAGCGAAGGGAAGTAGATGCCCTGATGGATGAGGCGGCGGTTGCAGGGGAGGAAGGTATACTGATCCCGATTCACACGCGAGACATTGTGGCGGAGGAGCTGCCGCAACTGCTCGACCCAATCGACCTTGCTCTTGATGAACTTGTCAACCTCGCGCTCGATGCGTGACGGCAGGTTGCCCATCTGCTTTGCGCGGTAGGCTGCGGCTGCGACCGCGCTCTCCCATGCGCCATCGCCCTTTGGGGTCTTGGCGCGGGCATCGCGGACATTCTTCACGTCGGAGAAGTCGCTGCCTCCGCTCTCGCCATCGCCGCTCTCGCCATCGCCGCTCTCGCCACTACCGTCGCCTCCACCCTGAACCATGTCGCCCGTCATGCCCGACTTGGGTGCGCGGATGGCGTTGCGGACGATGTGCTCGTAAATCTGCTCCGCCGACATATCTGCGTACTTGTCGTCGATGAGCATTCCCGACGGGACTGCATCGGGACGGGCGAAGTGGTCGCGGATGAGGAGGTTGATGGCGTAGTCGTGCGCCATGTTCCACAGCAACGGATCACGAGTCCCCTGACGCTCGAAGGCGCGGAAGGCGGGGTGGAACACCTCATGGGCGAACACGAAGATGAACTGTCGGTCGTTCAGCCCCGTCACGAAGTCGGGGTTGAAGGTGATCCGCCCCTTGTTGTCAACGCAAGCGGTGGGAATCTCCCTGCTCGTCCTGATGGAGAAGGACTCCGCAAGGATGGCGAAGAACGGGAACGCCCGATACATGGCGAAGGTGATTTCGTGAAGCCGCTCCGCGAAGGCAGCGTCGTTCTTGACCTGATCGGGGGTGAGTTCGGTGGTGGTGGTCATGTCTCTGATCCCGCGCAGGTGCGCGCTGGTATGTGGGAAAGGCCACCTCCCCTCCAGCCGTGCCTGACTGGAGGGGAGGCGAACCAAGAGGAGGTCAGGTGTTGCTGCCGTCGGACTCGCCGTTGCGGAAGGTCACGCCGTACTTGAGGAGGAGCGGGCGGTGCTTACGCGCCCACTCAAGGGCGACCTTCGACTGCATCGCCCTGTTCTTGAGGCTCCTGTCGTTGCAGTTGGTGATGTAGGCGAAGTAGAGGACGGCGATCTCGCTCGGGAGCGAGGCTGCGATCTCGTTGCAGCGGTTCAGCTGATCGTCCGAACGCTTCTTGCCATCGGTCGAGTTGAGGAGCCGCGAAGCAAGTGCCATCGCCACCGCGTAGGACACCGAGATGCGCTTGCCGTTGTGGTCGAACTTCGCCTTGCCCGCGATGAGGTCGTCGATGTTCGGCATCTCGTTGATCTCCTCCTGAAAGGCGGAGAAGGCGACGGCAGCGCCGCGACCGATGATCTGGGTGTACGACTCGCCATCGTCGATGCCCGCCTTGAGGAACGCGGACATATACGCCCACGAACGGGGGGAGGCGAAGTTCGCGTACTCGTCGTTCGGCTCGGTGGTGAGGTAGCCGTTCTGGAAGTTGAGGAACGCGATGATGTTGTCGTGAACCTCGTTCGCCATCGCCCACCGCGTCCAGTGCTCGACGGTGGGAACGTACTCCACCACGGCGAAGCGGTTGCGGAGCGGAGCGCCCATCGGGTTCACATGGGCGCGATGCGATGCCTTGTTGCCCGCCGCCACCATGTACCACCCGTCGGGAATCCTGTGCGGGCCGATGCGACGGTCGAGGATGAGCTGAAGCGCCGCATTCTGCACCGCGATGGGCGCGGTGTTGAGCTCATCAAAGAAGATGATGCCCTCGCCGTCCTTCGGGATGAAGTCAGGTCGCGCCCAATCGACCTCCTTGCCGTCAACGGTGGCATTCACCGTGGGCAGACCGCGCAGATCGACGGGATCAAGGGTGGAGAGTCGGATGTCGATGACCTTGCCGCCGTCGGCAGCCTGGAACACCTGCTGCGACTTGCCGACCCCAGGAGCGCCGAACACGAAGGTCGGGATGCCCGTCTTGCGGTTGCTGCGGATGGTGCGGACCAGATCCTTCGTGACCGCACCCGTGGACTTGCTGATTTCCTTGTTGCTCATTGTTACCTCTTGGTTCTCTTGGTTCTCTTGCCCCAGCAGGGGCTACTTGTCATTGATGTCGTTCTGCTGCGCGCTGGTATGGATTCCATCGCAGCTGATCGAAGCCCAGCGGCGCATCACGAGGTCGCCGTCGTTTCGGCTGTCGAAGTTGCGCACCCCGTGTCCACAGACATCCCATCCCGAACCGATGGGGCTCTCCATGAACGCGACGATGTGGGGGAGGAAGTCGTCCTTCGGGGGGCACTGGTTCGCAACACCCCTGATCTGGCTGACCGTCGGACGGGGCACGTCTCCTCCGTAAGAACTGCGGGTCAGGGCGACTTCGATATCGACGACGGGGGTGTTGCTCCCCACGTCCGTCATCGACCAGACCTCGATCTCACCTGCACGCATACGGCGGCAGTAGTCCTTCTGACAGGTGGCGAGGCAATGGGACATATCCCAGCCCTCGCGCCGCACCCACTCCTCATCGGCAGGGAGGCGGTAGAAGATGTAGTTCCCGCTCACGAACTGGGCGAGGCGCATCTTCTCCTCGACGGAAACGACCGCTGGGGCGAGCGTCCGAGAAGATGGGGCGAACACGTGATCTTCCGAAAGTTCACTGCTGGTATTGGTGGTCATATAGAACTAACCCGATCTGGTGCGCGCTGGTGTCAAAGCTTCATCAGCAGCATCATGTCCTGGTACTTCTCGGTACGACGGATGCGGTCTGGAATGACCCGCCTGAAATAGAACTCGTCCCCATAAGTCGCGACGAGATCAAACCATGCTTCGTCGGAGAGGTCCCACGGCATATCACGGATCGAACGGATATATCCCCAGCATGCGACCAATCCGTCCTGCTTGAGTGCGACGGTGTGGTAGAGACCGGCGGCGACCGCGGTCACGGTCCCGAGCCCTACGGGGACGTTGCACTGGCCGTAGAAGTTGTCTCCCCAGCACGCGACCGAGCCGTCCGCCTTGAGCGCGACGGTGTGATAGCTGCCCGCCGCGACCTGTCGCCAGCCGCCTTTGGGGGTCTTGGGCTTGCGGGTATAGTCGCTCATGGCATCACCACCTCATTTCTGGTGCGCGCTGGTATGCCCCACCTGGCAGGCCTTCCAGCAACCCAACGGGTTGGCGACCCCATTCCGCGACAACCGTCGGACAAATCACCAGATTTTCTTCCAGCCCGCAGTTCTCGCCTTCGGCTCAATGAGGGATCCGATGGGCTCGAGCCATTCTGAAACGAGACCGTGGAAGTCAGGCGGCCCCTTCGCCAGCCCCTTCGCAACCAGCGCCCAGGGAGCCCACAGGTGTTTGGCGTGCCAATCCCCTGGATCCTTGTGGTTGTGGAGGTACCCCTCCCTCAACTTGCTGTCGAGAGCCATCTCCATGTCCACGGCGAATTGAATCTTGGGACGGTTCACCACCCAGCCAAAGGTGCTGGGCACACAGAAGCTGAAGTATCCGGCATGCCACCTTGCCCAGCTGGGGAGGAGTTGGCTTTGGTCGTCAATCGAAGCCATGCGGGGCTTCCATCCCTTCTCCCCCTGCCATTCAAGAACCTCGCAGAAGGCAGGCCAGTAGCGCGTCGGATCAGGGCTCGGGGAATAGATGATGACCAGGTTGTTGCAATCGAACCTCCATGCGCAGTACCTGGGCATGACCCCATCTCGGGACTCCTCGATGGTGAAGCCGAGCCTGTCCATGTCCTTCAGGAAGGCGAGGCGACGGCGTTCCCATCGTGCGGTCACGTGCGGAGGATAAATCACATCATTCTGCACGGTTGCATCCCTGCTTTCGTATCATCATGTCACCAGGGACAGGTGTCCGAGCGGTTGAAGGAGCAGCATTGGAAATGCTGTGTGGGAGCAATCCCACCGTGGGTTCGAATCCCACCCTGTCCGTCCCCTGGATGGGTGGCCGAGTGGTCTAAGGCACCGGTTTACTAAACCGACGGAGCCCGTCTCCCGTGGGTTCGAATCCCACCCCATCCGTTTCGGAATCATCGCCATAAACTCTTGACAATCTCGATGTTTGCCTGCAGTTGGGCTGCGTCGTCGGGCATGTATAGAGACAGTGTTTCGATGTAGGCCTTTCGCCCGTCTTCATCCCACAGGTCGAAGTCTTCTTTCTCAAAGAACAGCGGCATGATGTTGCCCTCTCCGTCCTTCACGATTCTTCTGTTGATTCCGAACCAGAACAACCCGTCCCGCTCCATCTGGACTTCCTCGGGCACTGACCCGTCGTCTTCTGGGAGGGATACGTAGATTTTGGCATTGGGAAATCGCGCTCGGGCAAAGCCCTCCATCATGTCGTCAAGACCTGTGCATGCAGAATCCCACCACTGCTCTTGCGACCAGTCATCCGAGATGATCACCGGATTTTCTTCAGCGTCATCGTCATCGTCATCGTCATCGTCATCGTTTGGGTCTTCAGGCAACTTCGGCTCCTTGAGCATTTCGAACGGCCCGTGCGGCCTTTCGGCGTACCCAACAAACATCTTGCGCACCACAGAGCCATTGACATGCTCAAAGGCATAGACCACGGTTCCTATCGGCTGACGAGCCAACAGTTCTTGTGCATCGCTTTCAATATTGTCTTGCGACATCTGCTGTTTCTCCAATCAACTGTACGATTCGATCAGGTCGGCGACAGACATCGACCTCTCCAGTCTCCCACGGGTCCGAATCCCGCCCCATCCGCTCTTCAGCGCAAGCTCGCGACATTCTCTCGCGCCTCCGCGAGCTGCTGGGGGTTGATGTCCTGGGTGGGCTTGAAGTTTCCGCCGTTGCGGACGATGTTGTTCATGATCGCCCGCATACGCTCGCGGTCACCGCAGAATGTTTCGTGATAGAGCTCGGCGATGACCCCATCCATGGCATCAATGCTCACGCTGTGCACCCCGCCGCCGCCCTCGAAGCAGTTCTCGATCTGCTGGAGCATCCTGACGGGGAAATACTTGGTGAGTGGAGATGGGTCAAGCTTGGTGAAGATGTGGTCCTGGAGCTCAAGTGCCCCGTGCGCCGACCACTCCTCATCCCTGATGGAGAAATCGCCACATGACCTGCCCTTCCTGATGGCGGACATGAAGATGGCACCGAGGGCGCAGGCCTCGCAACCTCCTGCTGCCTTCACGATCTTGCAGATGGCAGAGGGGATTTGACCCACCTTGTCCGCCTCTTCCGCCACCAGCTCGCACAGGTCGAACTCGTTGAATGCGAGCCATGTGCCCGTCTGGGGCGTCAGGTTCCCAGCAGTGAGCTGGGAGAGGACATCGTTGGCGATCTTCACGCGCATCTTTGCGCTGGAGTTTTTCTTGGTGCTCATGTCGGTGCTCACTGGTCAGAGTCGATCAGGTCGGCCATCCGCATCACTTCCCTGCACACATCCATGCCTCCAGGCTGCCCGTTCACCCTGTGCATCTCCGCAGCCATTCCAAATGCAGTGCGCAGCATGAATGCGAGCTCCGTGTTCCTGAAGGTGAGGTCGAATGTCGTTCCATCCTCGCGGCGGAAGGTGGCCCAGAGGAATCCCCTGTGGTAGTCCGCCTTCACCAGGCGGTAGTCGGATGACTTGTTGTCAGTGATGACCTTCATTTCAGTGTTCCGTCCTCTCCACGGTGAACTTGGGCAGTGCCCGACGGGCGTAGCGTACGATGTTTCGGTACTGTTCGGGGGTGCAGATGAACGAGATGTCGAAGCTGCTGTTCTGGAGGCTGAATCCCGAACCGCAGAAAAACTTGGGGTATCGCATCTCCAGGTCCGTGATGATGGAGAAGTACCTACCCCTCTTGAAATGGAAGACGTAGTGGTGCTTCTTCTTGCGTCGTGTCCTTGTGGTCATGATGCATCTCCTAGACAAACCTGTCCAGCAGCCAATAATAACAGTGCCAGAAGATGCGGGGCTGCATCCATCCAGGCACGGTTCCAATCCACCATTCCATGAGTGGTTCAATGAGGTCGGTGGGTCGCCATTTGTCCATATGGTTGGCACGCCACAGGTGCGCGCTGGTACGCAACGCCCCCCGCGGGATTCGAACCTGCGACCTGCGCTTTAGGAAAGCGCTGCTCTATCCAGCTGAGCTAGGAGGGCTGATGGACAATCTTACGACGCATGGGCGAGAAACCGACAGGGATATTTCCTACCTGCGGCCGCAGAGAAACATTCAGTGGCAGCCGCAAGGCATTGCAGTGCCTCCTCCCCCGACTGCGCAGCCTCGGCCCTCTCCATCATGGCGACACCCATCATCCATGCCCCGCGGCAGGTCGGGTCAACATCGGCGGCTATGCTCGCCTCGGTCATCAGGCGGACAAGCCTCACTGTTCCGAAAGCGACATCTTGGTGCTGCACAATCATTCTCCGTGTTCCTCTTCCAGCAGTGCGAATGCACCACCTGGAGCAGACAGATGTACGAGGGGGGCCTTGAGGACGGGAGCCCCTCCCTCGGCGACGACAAATGTCGCTGTCTGATAGGGATTGTACCTCACCCTCCTCATGGATGCAACAATCTCAGCATCTGGCGAAGAGATGACCGTGCCGACGACGCCAGCGTGGACATTCTTGGACCTTTCTCTCATCACCCTCTCCCTCCCCGCCTGGGAGACCCTGAAGGTGGCATCGGAGAGGGTGACCTCGTCCAGGTGCGCCACGACACGACCCGAGCGCAGGTCTTTCAGCGACCAGCACGCCTTGTGCAGGTTGCGGTAGGCCATGACTCGGACGCCGACAGGTGCGGTGCGTGGAATGTTTCGCATACAGATGGCCCCCTCCCCGTGCGCGCTGGTGTCAGGATTTCATCGGCCCTGCCGAAAAAATCACGCATGAAGAAGCTTCCCGACTGCGCGCTGGTGTCACCAGACGACTGGGCGGACGCCTGCGGGCGGATCTGCACCATAGATGGATTCGAACTGACAGGCAAGGCGATACTGATTGCAGTGCGCAAGCCCAGTGACATCCCCGAGTGCGGAGAGTTCGCAAAGGCCCTGGCCCAGAGTTGCAACGACCTGATCAGGTTCGCCTCCCGCCACCCGCGTGTCATCGGGGAGAGGGAGCTGATCGACCTGTGCGTGGCGGTGAACAGGCGCCTCATCGCCGGCGCCATGGAGTCGAAGATGCTCAACGAGGGCAGGGAGGGGAGGAGGGTTGCGAAGGATGCCCCTCCCGACGGGGTCCCGCCATTCACCCACGAGGCGGCATGGAAGATGCTGGAGGACCACTCCGCCCTCCTGACCAGGGTGGCAGCCGAAATGGTTCCTGGAGACGGCACTGGCTACCTCCCCCTCGAGGTGGCCCAGCGTGCAGGTGGATTCGCCTACACATTCCCGTTCGACATGGCCACGGTCTGTCCATTCGGCGCCCTCAACGGGATGACAGGACGTCTTGTTGCAGAAGCAGTGCGCCTCCGCCTGAGGCTGCCCTTCTTCGGGTTCCAGATGACGCGTGCGCACTGGTCGGGAGAACTGGTCAGGCACAGGGAGAGGGGATATCATTTCTCCGAATTTTCCATCATTCCCGTCGCAGAGATGTACGGCAACGTCGTATAGTTGATGTTGATCCCGATCCCCCAAGGGGGCGGAGGTCTCCAGAGCCGCTTGCGTGTCCCGCACCACGCATTCAGGGCGGGAGATCGCTTGGACTACCACTCCATGAGGGTTCCTCCCTGGAACCCCCGCCCCCTTTCAGGATCATTTTACAAGATTTTTCTGGTGGATTGTTTGACCAGCGCGCAATTGCAACCTACATTTGGTTGAAGTACACGTCATCCGACCCGACAGCAAGTTGCCGACGGTCGCCTGACAACACCTTTTCTACAGGAGGTTGCTCCACCATGAGCAACGCAGAATCCTACAAGCCGCTCAGCGCGGCTGCGGCAGATGCACCGGCCGTCGTTTCGGTGCTGGCAAACAAGCTGTTGGCGAAGAAGGAAGCCCTCGACGGACACGAGCGCTTCGGCGATGTCGACGAGGCGGTGCTTCGGAATGTCCAGCGCCGCGGCGACTTCTCCATCCTCGTCTACGCAGAGGGCAGCGCCCAGATCGACAAGGGCTCGAAGGAGCGCCCGAACCTCCCCCTCGCCGCAGTGCTGGCGGAGGCGGTGGTCGCGGTGTTCGACAAGCTGCCCAAGTCGGCCCAGTCGAAGATCATCGACAGGGCGGCGGAGATCGCGACCAAGGTGCGCGAGGCAGACAGCGCTGGCGAGACGCTCCCCGTCAAGAGCAACGACAAGCTCATCAGCCTGGCGCAGACGGTTGCCCCCGATGTCGCCGAACTGGCGAAGGAGCGCCTGTCCGAACGGGACAAGTCTCCCTCCATCCGCACCACTGGAACCGCCTACATCCTGTCGGCGGAACTCGGCGGAGGCAGGGTGGCGGCAGCCATCAGCCCTGGAAATGAGACGCTCCAGACAGTGGCTGACATCGTGGCGAACGACCGCAAGGTGGCCGAGGAGTTCGGCATCACGGCAGCGACGGCACGCCGCATCGCGCGTCAGGTGAAGGAAGCACGGGCCCGCACCGAGTAGTCGGGAGGACCAATATTGGGGAAATTCAAAAAAAATAAGCGACACCCCTTGCATTGGTCCACAAAGTCAACTAGAGTCGCATCACAACAGTTCCAGCTGTGTGGCTGGACATAGAACAAAAGGAATCTGATAGAGCCATGAAGAACAACAGCAACATCACCATCGTCGACGCCTTCCGCATCGCCTCCCAGGTCTCGGGTCGCACCCCCGACACCATGACCCTGGGCGACGTGGCGGACATCTTCGGGAACATCTCCTCCCTCGTGGCTAGCGCCCTCGTGAACGGTGCCCCCGCGAAGGAGGCTCCGAAGGCGAAGGCCAAGGTCACCCGCACCCGCAAGGCGAAGGCTGCCCCCACTGTGGCGGAGCCGAAGGCTGACAGCGGCAACGACGGCAACGGCGGCAACGGCGGCAAGCGCGGCCGTGGTCGCCCGAAGGGCTCGGGTGGCGGCAGCCGCCCGGGTGGCCGTCGCGGACTCGTCGAGAAGATCATCTCGGATGCGGGCGGCACGATGCCCGTCGCCTCGGTGGCCAGCCAGGTCATCAAGGAGGAGGGCGTGACCGACGAGTCGAGCATCCCGAGCGTCCGCAACGCGGTGTACGCGATCATCAACAAGATGGTCGAGTCGGGCGAGGCGCACGTCGTCGCCGACAAGCCCCGCACCGTGGGTCTCGGCAGCCGTCAGAGCCAGCAGAGCGTCACCCGCTCGAAGGCTCCCGAGATGCACGAGATCGAGGCCTGACGCAGAGTTCAGTGCCTCTGCACAAGGGGCATAGACGACAGGGGCAGCCGCGTGGCTGCCCCTGTTTTCATTTGTCCTTCATCTGTTCAAGGCATGCGCCGCATGCACATGCGATTACAGCGATTGCAGGCATCGCCGCGAATACCATCTGGGCCAAAAAGTCAGTCATCGCTTCTTCCCCCCTGATTTGCGCCATCCGCCGCCCCGCTTGTTGTACCACTGCACCGCATAGGCGTTCGCATAGGCACTGGGGTAGACATCGAACTTCTTCTTCGCTGCAGCCTTCGCCCGCGACCACAATTCGGGATTGGTGGGCTTGTTCTTCTTCTTTTTCGCGCCCTTCTTCTTTTTGGCTGCAGTGCGTATCTCTTCCTCTGAACCTGCCACCCTCGCCTCGGGATCGAAGGACGGCATCATCCTTCCGCCCTCCTGACCCTCGAGGCTTGTGGACATGTTCGGGTTCTCGTCATCGAATGAACCCTGCATCCCTGAACCATCGGCATCTTCGAAGCCAGCCTGCATCTCACCGCTCGGCTCGATGTCGACCTCGATGGGCTCGCCACCCTCCAGGCCCCTGAGGAACCCATGAACCTCGGACACGTCGTCATGCGCGGTGGAGACATGGTCAAGCGCCCATGCATGTTCGTCAGGCAACCTGTCGACCATGTCTGCTGCCCTGGCGGCCATCTCTGCCGTCTCCACGAGTTTCTGCTTCGCCATGTCGGCGACAGGTCCAGCCGCCTTCTCCATGGCGCTCTTCAGGAGGTTCCAATCGATCAGTGATGGCGTCTTCTTCATGCCTGTTTTTTCAACAGGCCATGGTCAACCACCTCCATGCCGTGCGTAAGATTGTCTCATGACAGAAGAAAATCCCGATATGGCCAAGCTTGAGCGCATCCGTGGGCGCATCGAACTGTTCAAGGAGAGCACCACCATCGGCCCAAAGGGCATGGTTCTCGAAGACATGATCTGGATGGAGGCCCAGCTCAGGAAGCACCTGAAGCGGGATGATGTCCAGAACAAGTTCGACTGGATCAAGAAGACGACCAACATCACCATCTCCCCTCCGAAGTGGGAAGGCCCATTCTCGGATGGGGAGGACAACCGCAGCAAGTAGTGCAAATGGAACCGTGTGGTTCCACCCGCGGGGAGACCCCCCCTCGCGGGATCAACATCAGGGGACGAAATAGATTCGACTGGCAGGTTTTGCTTCAGGATGCGTGCAGAGGCTGGTGGGCAACTCTTCAAAAGCCGACCAAAACAGAGACGCCAACTCCTATCCAATGGCAATGGCCGCCTGAGCGGCCACAGCACCTGCAGCACTCTCCCGACTGCAGGTGCTGACCGACAGGGAGATGCATCTCCGCAGTGACGTGCCGAGCGGCGGAGCACAAGACATTCGGGACTCCCGGAGGATCACCCACCCGTCAGGTGACCCGAGGCAGAAGATGACGGGAGACGCACGTGGTGTCCTGAGGCAGTGTCTGATCAGCACGGGGGTGCGAATCCCCCCGTCTCCATTCCATTCGCTTGGCGCCGCCCCCGAGATTTTTCGGGGGCGGTTGCTTTCATGCAGCGTAAAATCGTCCTGCGCGGACGTAGCTCAACAGTAGAGTCTCTGCCTTCCATGCAGATGGTTGCGAGTGCAAGTCTCGTCGTCCGCTCTACCCCGTCACCACATAGAACCATTATGAATTGCATGAAAGAAGAACATGAAGGCAACCGAGCAGAAGGCGACAACCCGTCCACCGCACATGTCAGGCAGCGACGGGACGGTGTCCATGTGGACGACAGAGTCCCTCGAGGGCGTGCGCCGCGCGCACATCAGGTGCCCGCACTGCGACGAGGTCTCTACGTACACCCCATCGCAGTTGGCCCAGAGGCTGGGCTGGATCAGGCTCGCACTCCGGTGGACCAGCGTCGGGAGGAGGTTGCTCCCTTGAGCACCAAGGTGACCATTGCCCACGGCATCGACCCCTTCGACTTCCACCTCTACGAGGAGTCGGGCGATCCCGGCCACCTCCACCTGGAGGTGGTGAACGGCGACACAACCACCATCCACCGCATCCCGACGGGCGTGCTGATCGGCATCTCCCGGAGGATGGCGTCCGTCGACCTCCAGACAGTGCGGTGCGCCCGCAGGACGGATGCCGAGATCAGGGAGGATGCGGAGGGGGAGGTGCGTGCCCGTCAGGGCACGGAAGACAAGCTGACCCAGCTCTTCGGTGCCATCACCTACGGAGACCACAACGACCCGTTCGAGGAGCAGGTGGCCCGCGGTGTCTGGGCCATGACCCGGCAGCGGGACAGGTGCGCCGAGATCGTCTCCCTGGCAGAGCGCGTGGAGCAGGGGCTGGCATGAACATGCCCACCATCCTCCCCATCAGGGAGGACATGCTCGCGCGGTGCCTGGAGGAGGCATCGAGGAGGGTTCGCGACCTGGACAGGAAGCGGCGCCACTTCTCCTTTGCAGTGCGCAAGGGGAGGATCATCGCAGTGGGCCAGAACATCCCCAGAACCCACACGATGCCCCGCTCCCTTGGGTACAGGGGCGACTGGCCACACTCCGAGCTCGACCTCCTCATCAGGATGGGGGAGGAGAGGGACTGCACCCTTGTGAATGTCAGCCTCAACCTCCGCCGGGGGCTCCGGATGTCCAAGCCGTGCCCCGTCTGCAGTGGCTGGATTCCCGATGTGTTCAATCATTGTTTATATACAACATCCGAGGGATGGGAAACGCTTTTTTAGATGAATACATCACCATGAACGAAATCATGATCATCATCAGTGTTGCAGGTGCCGCAGGCGCCTGGCTTGCGGGCAGGAAGACGGGATACCACCGTGGCCTGACCGACGGGTTCACCCGTGGCTACGCAGCAGGCATCGACGCCGCCAGGCGGATCATGCCGGAGGCGAAGGTCAAGGGAGCTCCCCAGCCCCGCAAGAGTCCGAAAAAGAATCTTGAAGAACCTGCCTGGCTCGGCTAGGAGGCGCTTGCATCTGCGTAAGATGTGTGCTACAGTTGGGAGCATCTTAGCCCAACCCTTTTGATAGAGGTAGATAACATGGCCTATAGTGACCAGAATGGCGCCCCGCGCCGACAGGACCCACCACGTGCATTCGTCTTCCCGCCAAACCCCGTGATGCCACGGCAGGTCATGGTTGGGATGACCACCCCGCTTGCGAAGGAGCTTGCCTCCGTCATCCGCGAGGTGTTCGACGCCGAGCCCCCCGAGACGGAGGCCGAGCGCGAGGTCCTTGCCCTTGCAGGCAAGATCGAAACCCACATTGCAATCGCCGCCGCGAAGGGCGCTGCGAGGCGTGAAAAGCATGAGGCTGAAGCCGATCAGGAATGATCGGTGCCCCATCCTGCGCCAGTAGCTTAGCGGCCCAAAGCCGTCGACTCATAATCGACCCACCGCTGGTTCGAATCCAGCCTGGCGCATTCCCCCACAAGGAGTAAGTCATGAACAATCAGAGCAAGACAGGATCAGTGCTGTGCAACCTGGGATACTTCTCCCTGGTCGCTGCAGCGGTCGTCACCACCGCAGGATTCGGTGCTGCAGCTGGCGCAACTTCGTCCGAAGGCGGCGTGGGCATCTGGCCTTTCATCATCGGTGGCTCAGCCCTCTCCATGGCGGGAACCCTCCTCATCACATGGGGGATCGGTGCCCGCGTCGCCGAGCTGGCCGAGGGCGTGGAGGCGATGGGCAGGCAGCTGGATGACCTGGAGCGCAACCGCATCCACCTCCGCGAGGTCGACGACCTCATCCGCATGAACAACGAAGAGGTGCGCCGCAGGGAGATCGACGACCGCTTCAGCGACATCAACGCGAGCGTCGACGCCCGCATCGATGACATCCGCCGCGAGATGTCCAACCACCAGAAGACCATTGAGGTGCGTGGACTCGGCCGCCGCGCCGACGGAGCGGGCGCGGGCGCCTGACCCCAACACAGGAGTGGACAACATGTCTGATGGAATGCACAACCACCCCCTCCACCCGCACATCAAGTACGAGAGGGAGATGTGGGAAACCATCCGCGAACTGGGCATCAAGAAGGGCAAGGTCCACCCCGCATGCCGCTACAGCAACTGGGATGCATTCGTCAGTGCAGGCTTCCCATGGCACAACCATGGCGACAATGCATTCGCCAACCTCTCCCTCGGTGACAACTCCCGCAAGTGGGAGGCCCAGATGCACCAGGAAATCCTCGCCCGACGCGAGGCATCCAGGAACAGGCCGCGATACGACCCCATGTCCACCCCGGAGGGTGGCTACGGGTTCTGCAACATCCGCAGCCGCGGCGGAGTCCGCAGCATGACGGAGGAGATCATCGCCTCGCGTGGATCGGGCGACGTCGTCCCCGCATCTGCCAGGCTCTCCATGATCGCAGCCGCCACAGGTGGATACGGTGCTGCAGATGTGACCGTCAACTCCCCCGAGCCCCACATCGCCAGCCACCTCGAGGCCATCGCCCGTGGCGGACACCGTTCCCCAGGCGAACTGAAGCTGGCATAGATGCCCCTCCGCCACCTCGGCTACGCCTGCTGCAACAACCGCCTCGGTGCGGAGGGCCACTCCACAGCCAGGACCTTCCGCATTGCCAACTTCTCCATCCGCCGTGCCGCGGAGACGGCGGAGCGCAACCTGGAGGCCCTCAGGCAGATAATGCTGTGGAACTCCGACTGGGGCGTGTCCATCTTCAGGGTGGGCTCCAACCTCTTCCCATTCGCCGACCACCCCGAGCTGGGATACAACCCCATCGACCTGCAGCCCCACTTCGATGTGGAGGGCGCCTGCAGGGAGATCGGCAAGATCGCCCGCAGCGAGGGGATCGAGCTCACGGTGCACCCAGGGCAGTTCGTCTGCATGGGCTCCCCCAACCCGAAGGTGGTGGACCTGTCCCGACGCTGCCTCGAGTATCACGGTGACATGTCTGAACTGTTCGGATTTCCGGGGTGGAAGACAGTGTTCCATGTCGGTGGCACCTATGGCGACAAGGCGGGAACCCTGGAGAGGCTGACGGCCAACCTGGCCCTCCTCTCCCCCCGTGCAGCCGCAGGGCTCGTCATAGAGAATGATGACAAGGTCTCTGGCTATTCGGTGCGGGACCTGGTGGATTGGGGTGGGCTGCCCGTCGTCCTCGACATCCACCACCACCTGATACATCCAGACGGCATCGATGTGGTGGAGGCAGCAGAACTCGCCTTCTCCACATGGGGAGGGAGGATCCCCAAGATCCACATCTCCGAGCCCTGCCCACAGAAGGGTGGCACCTGCCGCGACCATGCGGAGATGCCGTCCATGCCCCCGCCCGAGTTGCGGGGAACCTATGATGCGGTGATGGAGTACAAGGGCAAGGAAGATGCCCTCATCCGCATGCGAGAGCTGCTCGCCCCAAATCTCTGAAATTCAGGGGAGGAATGGTCGATAAAGGTTTCGTATTTCCCATGGTGGGAAATACGAAGTTCTATAGGAGGATGCCCCATGGCATCAGCAGGTAAGGGTGGATTCGGTTCCACCAACATGAGGAAGAAGAAGGCAGCAGCCGCAGTCAAGACTGCGAATCGCAAGACCGACGCCGCGCGGAAGACAGCCGCAAAGGCAAAGACTCGCCCCGAAGGGGCTGGCGCGACCAGCAACACCAGGACAGCCTCACCACGCCGCACAAAGGCCTGATGGTTCCCGGTGCAGGCATTCTGGGAACGACCCAGGAAACCACGGAAAAGGGGCTCCCACATCGGGAGCCCCTGTCGTTTGGTACCCAGAATAGATGCTCCAGGAACCTCAGGCCCTGGTGTCCACATTCCCGCCCAGCCTGTCGTCACGGCCCTGCCCGCGGAGGCGATAGATCTCTGCAGCACTCTCGCTCGGTCCCCAGGAACGCTGCCTGATGGGGGCCCAGGATGACCGCTTGGAGGGGTCAAGGAGGGTCAGCTCCGAGTGGACAAGCCCCTCGTCATGACGGCGCAGGAGCGAACGTAGAGCCCCCTCCAGGCCTCCCCCATCCACCTCGGGAACCAGGATCTTCATCAGGGCGTCGGATACACTCCTGTACCCATGCGCCTCGACAAGACCCTCCAGCTCCGCCTTCACCCTGTCGTGCTCCGTGAAGTCGGGCCTGCCGCCCGCAACCTTCCGAACAGAATCTGAAACGAACTCCATCATGACATCTTCTCCTTTTCCCTACCCACTGTCCTCTCGAACAGAACTATCAGGTCCACCAGGTCTTCCGCCAACATCTGGACACCATCCACCTTCAACTCCTCAGGCCCCACACGGTCAAGCTTGTCGGCCAAGCCCCTCAACCTGTTCCGCAGCAGCGGGATGAGGCTCACCCCGCTCAGGTGGGCCACTCCCCCTGTCTTCAGGCGGCTTGCGGACGGAGATTCCATCCCCATCATGTCAGCCTCCTCATGGCCTTCTCGAGCCTCTCCAGGTGTCCCGATGCAAGCGCCCGTTCCACCTCCTCGTCCGTCATCCCATAGCCCTTCATGCGTTCGATGAAGGCCTCCCTGAGGGCCCTCTTCTTCTTGTCCTCGGGGGTGGGCTCCTCCGCCGCGGAGACCTGGATCCAGCCCGCAGCCAGACCCACCTTCTCCCAGGATTCGAAGTCGGCCACCTTCCTCATGATGGCAACCTCAACCTGGTGCCAGCCTTCAGCCGCTTCGGGTCACCTATCCCGTTCAACTTGGCGATCTCCCTCCACCGTGAGCTGTCGCCCAGGTGCTCCTTCGCCAGCGACCCCAGGGTGTCGCCAGGCTGGACGGTCACAGAGCCCTCAGCCCCCTCCACCTCCCCTGCAGGGGAGGGAGGCGGGGTGGGCTCCCGCCTCCCTGAGGAGGGCGACTCCGCTCCAGCGGAGCGCATGATTTCCGCGAGTTCCGTCGCCCTGCCCTTCACCTGCTCTGCCCAGTCGCTGTCCAGCATCTCGTCTGCGGCTGTGTTCCAGTCGCCCCTCTCCACTGCAGCCCTCATCTTCTTGAACGGGTCCAGGCCGCCTCCGCCCATGTTGTAGAGCATGTTCACCAGCACCTCCTGGGCAGGACGGGGGAAGGTGTCGAAACCCTTGAACCTCTTCCTGGCGGCGGAGACCGCATCCGCCACATCTGCCTTCAGCAGGTTCTCCGCCTGCGCCCTGGTCATCTTCTGACGACCCGAGAGCAGCCCCTGGGCCGACAGACCCTCACGGGAGAGGAGCCCATCGACGCCTCCCCTGCTCAGGTGGAAGCCATAGCCGACGCTCATCCCGCTCACATCCCTGTACGGGGTGGAGCGGAAGCCCTCATGCCTCTTCAGGGTCTCCAGGAAGCTCCCGTCAGCGGTGAAACCGCCTGACCGCTCTGAGGTGGGCGCACCCTCTGCGGCGGAGACCGCAGGTGAACCCAGCGCAAGGGCTCCTGCAAGCCCCAGCGTGGCGAACGGGTTGGCAGCTTCCTTGCTCCGCAGGTACCAGTTTCTTGTTTTCAGCATACAGGTGTTTACGCCCCGCCCACTGCTGCTCCTCCAAAAACCGCCCAGGAAGATTAAATAAAGCGGATTGTGGGGAGAGGTGGGGCTGGGTGGGTCATTTTCCCAAACTTTATTTATTCGGGAGGGGTCAGACCCGCGGTAACTCTCCTCCTCTGTTCCCGCTCCCATCCTCCCCTGTTCCCCCCCTCCTCCCCTGTTCCTCCCCTCCGCTCCTGACTCCCCTCCTCCTCCCTTCCCATCTCTCCCTCCCTTCCTATCCTCCCCTCCTCCTCCCTTCCCATCTCTCCCCATCCCCACGGGCTACCGCCCCATCTCCCTCATCTTCCCGATGAACGGCAGCCATGCCCGCGGGGGGTTCCCCCTTTCGCGCTCATACTCCGCGATCAGCCTCACCCACAGGAGGCCATCTCCGTTGTGCATGCCGGCCCAGCCCGCGCGGAGGAGCGGCGTGACCCGCCCTGACCTGATGAGCCTGTCTGCGGTGGCTGGCACTGGGTGGACCTCGAGCTTGTAGAGTTGGAGGGCAATGTCGGACAGCCCACCCATTTCACCCCCGTCCAGGAGGCGGGGGTCGGCCCCACCCAGCCTGCTCAGGACGGCGCGGGCCAGGGGGTGATCCTCCAGGTGGGGGATTCGGGGGTTGTCGGGGAGGGGGAATGAGCCCAGCCGGCTCCCCTTCTCGATGAACCTGTCCGTGACCTCCCGGGGCACCCTCCCCTCCCTCCTGACCCCCTCTGCAGCGACCTCCATGATGTCCCCCATCCCCTGGGGGATGTGGCCGGCATAGTCAACGAGCCTGCGGATGTTTGGATACTTCAGGTAGTGGGTGAGTGTTGCACCCTCCAGGAAGGATCTGTCGATCTGGGATTCGTCCTTCCCCAGGAGGAGGCCCGTGCGGACCATCCATTCGTACAGGAGCACTGCCCCCGAGGCCCCCTGCATCTCGATGGTCTTCCCCAGACCAGGTCTCCCCTCCCAGAGCCTGGCGGCATGGGTGGGATCCTCTGGTGTGGGAAGTCGACCGTCGAGGAGGAAATGGATCCAGCCCTCCTCTCCCCTCCTCTCCTCCCCTCCCCCGCGTCCGGCCGCTGAGGTCTTGGTGTGGTGGAGCCCCCCTGTCAGTCTGAATAGGTTCTTCTTGGTGGTCATGGTTTGGTTCCTCCCGGATTTTATCCTGGTGGGGCCTCGTAGAGCCTGCCGGATGCACGGAGGATGCCCTTCCATGACTCGGGGAGGTTCCCATCTTGGTGGAGGAGTTCGGCACCCTGGATGATCCAGTGGAGGCCGTGGCGGATGTCCTCGCGCCCCGTCACGAGACC
>JACCDS010566315.1_pt1 | contig 34313 bp, 25 predicted proteins | sample 7446441 | NCBI WGS metagenome assembly JACCDS01 (sample SAMN15323445, study PRJNA562643) | freshwater metagenome | isolation source: river surface water | place: USA:Blue River Watershed | collected 2017-08-17
AAAAAGCCCGGCCTTGCGGTCGGGCTTTTTTTTGGTGCGGATGAAGGGAATCGAACCCCCACGCCTCGCGGCGCTAGATCCTAAGTCTAGTGCGTCTACCAGTTTCGCCACATCCGCTTAGGAGGGGCAAAGATAGCGACTGCACCGTGGTTCTGAGGCGTAGCGCAATTTTATTCACAATTAACGCGGCGCGTCGGCAAACGAGGTACCTTTGATGTCTTATGGCGGTTCAAACGATTCTCCCTTCGGAACTCAGTATTCCCGACCTACAGCGCACCCTTCAGTTCGCGGTTGGTCCGCGCCCTATTGCACTGGTTTCAAGCATCAACCGCGACGGGTTGGTCAATCTTTCGCCGTTTAGCTTTTTTAACCTCTTTAGTTCGAATCCGCCTATTCTGGTGTTTTCACCGGCACGACGGGTTCGGGACAATTCAACCAAAGACACGCTCAACAATGTGCTCGAGGTACCCGAGGTGGTGATTCACGCGGTGAGCCATGCCATGGTCGAGCAGACGAGCTTGTCGAGTACCGAGTACGCTCGCGGTGTCAATGAGTTTACTAAGGCCGGATTCACGCAAGTTAAAAGCACACACGTAGCGCCTCCGCGCGTGGCCGAAGCGCCCGTTGCCTTGGAGTGCCGCGTCAACGATGTCGTTGCCCTGGGCGAAGGCCCTGGCGCCGGAAACCTAGTAATCTGTGAGGTAGTTGCCATCCACATTAACGACGACGTGCTTGATGAGGACGGCCGCCTCGACCAAGACCGACTTGACCTCGTCGGTCGATTGGGCGGCGACTGGTACGTACGCGCCCACGGGGATGCCCTTTTTGAGGTTGAAAAGCCCCTGGCTACCAAAGGAATCGGTGTAGACTCGCTTCCGCGCAGTGTGCGCATGTCTACGGTACTCACCGGCAACGATTTGGGCAAGCTCGGCAATGTAGAACTGCTGCCTTTGCAATCTGATGTTGAGGAGTTTATGCAGCATCACCGCATTCAAACTATCTTTAGGCAGTATGCCGACCCCATTGAGCGCCGAGAGGCCCTACACCAGTATGCCAAAGAGCAGCTCGATAAGGGCAAAGTCCACAAGGCCTGGAAGGCTTTGCTGGTCGACCGACTGAACACCCACAGCACTGACGACGAATAACCCCCCGATTAATTTTTTCTCTATTCCATGGAACTTACCGGAACCATTAAAAAACTTTTTGACGTACAACAGGTGAGCCCCACGTTTCGCAAGCGCGAGGTGGTGATTGAAACCGACGAAAACTACCCACAGGTGGTGATGTGTGAGTTCACGCAAGACCGTGCAGACATTCCGTCGCGCTACCGCGAGGGAGACAAGGTCACTGTTTCGATCAACATCCGCGGACGCGAGTGGACCAACCGCGACGGCGAAACCAAGTACTTTGTGAGCATTCAGGGATGGCGCATGGCCCCAGGCGACGGAACTGAAGGTGGCGGCGCACCACGCAGCAACGACCGCGGTGACCGTGGAGATCGCGGTGGCAACTACGGTGGTGGCAACGACCGCGGCGACCGCGGCGGCAACTACGGCGGTGGTGACCGTGGCGGAAACCGCAATCAAGGTGGAAACTTTGGTGGTGGCGACCCCATCGCGCGTGCGGCATCTTCTCAGGCTCCGGGCTTTGACAGCTCGAACGACGACGACGATTTGCCGTTCTGATTCACAATCCCCAAAGATTGATGATGGACGACTCGAGAGGGTCGTCTTTTTTTTGGCCCAGTAGCAAGATTTGCTGAGATTGGCTCGTTGGCTTGTTGGCCTTTTGCGCTTCGCGCTAGGTGCTTGGGCTGCTTCGCAGCAAGAGCCGCATCCCGGCTGGTTCATACCACACGGATCTTGAAGCTTGTGATTTGATGATACGTCACTTTTGCACCCGAGAGAAAAAGTAAAATCCGGTTATATCCGAATTGAGTGCGGGTTTACATAGCTACTTGTTGCGTGCTTCTTGTTGATCTCAATGCGAAGAGGGCACAAGAAACAAGTAACGGCACGGCCAACGAGCTAACCTCGCCAACCTTGCAAAGTAGTTATTTGCGTACGTCGAGGACGTCGCGCAGGGCGGTTCCGAGGATTTGAAAGGCCAAGACCAGGGTGGCTAGGGCCACGCCGGGGATGAGGGCGAGGTGGGCCTGGCCGGTGAGCAGGTAGGCGTAGTGGTCGCGAATCATGCCTCCCCAAGAGGGCATGGGGGGTTGGGCTCCGAGGCCGAGAAAGGAGAGGCCCGACTCAAGGAGGATGGCGCTGGCAAACTGGCTGGCGGCAAGGACGATGAGGGGAGCGACGGTCTGGGGCATGATGTGCTTCCAGAGGATGCGGCGGTCGGGGTAGCCGAGGACGCGTGCGGCTTGGACGAACTCGGCGGGCTTCCAGGCGATGACTTGGCCACGAACGAGGCGGGCGACTTCGACCCATGAGGTGAGTCCCACGGCGACAAAGACTTGCCAAAATCCTTTGCCGAGGACGAAGCTGAGGGCCATGACCATGAGCAGGGAGGGGATGCTCCAAAAGACTTGAATGAGGGCAGAGAGGGCGGCGTCCACACGGCCTCCGTAGTAGCCGGCCCAGGCTCCGATGGGGATTCCGACGAGCATGGCGATTCCGACAGCGATAAAACCCACAGAGAGCGACACGCGCGAGCCAAGAAGGAGGCGGCCGGTGAGGTCGCGGCCATAGCGGTCGGTTCCGAGCCAGTGAATGGTGCCGTCACTCGAGGTGTAGGCCATGGGCTTGGCGCTTTCGGCCAAGTTCATGGTGTTGGCCCAGGGGGCCGGGTCGGCGCTAAAGGTGTAGGCAAACGTGGCCAAGATCAGCCACGCCCCGAGGACTAGGGCCCCAGTTCGGCCCAGCGGATGGCGCCAGATCGCCGCCAGGACGGCCCTGAGGGTCATTGCAGGTCGGTCAGCAAGCGCATGGATTCGACGATGCTCGGGTCGCGGCGCACTGCGCGCAGCCAGCGGCGATCCTCTTCGGCTTTTTCGGGCTTTCCGGGGGTGATCATCGTGGCCACGGTGGTGTCCGTGGGGGCACCTTGGCGGTCAAATCGCTTGATGGCTTGTTCGGTTGCTCGGCGGTCTGCGACAAAATCGTCCCACTTGAGCGGGAGTCCGCTGTTTTTCTCTTGCTCGCGGAGGTAGTTGGAGTAGTCGTTGATTCGCGTAAAATCGGGGTTGGCGCTGACGCGGGCTTGCGATGCAGCTACGGCTTGGGCGCGCTTCGGGTTGCCTGCGACGGGCGTATATGCGGCAGCCGGGATTTTGTCAGCAGCCAAGGCAAAGTCCAGTTCGCGCTCGCCGTAGGCCACGTGCTGAAACGCGTCGGGAATCACCACGTCGCTGCGCACGCCGTCGAGCTGGGTGGTTCCGCCATTGACCCGGTAGTACTTCTGAATGGTAAGCTTGAACGCGCCCAGGGGTTGGTACTTGGCATAGAACGGACCGGCGGCGCGGTCAAAATCCATCATGTTTTGAACGGTGCCTTTGCCAAAGGTTTGGGTGGTTCCGACGATGATTGCACGGCCGTAGTCCTGAAGGGCGGCAGCGACAATTTCAGAGGCCGAGGCGGTAGACTCGTCGACGAGCACCACGAGCGGACCGTCCCATTCGACGCCCGGGGTCGGGTCGTCGTAGGATCGGACGCGCTGGCCCTGGGTCTTGACCTGAACTACGGGGCCCTTGTCAATGAAGTGTCCGGCGATGCCGACCGCGGCAGGAAGTGATCCGCCGCCGTTGCCGCGAAGGTCAAAAATGATTCCGCGAGCGCCGGCGGCCTTGAGGGCGCGAAGCTCGGTGCGCACGTCCTCAGCGCAGTCGCGGTTGCTCTCGTCAAAAAAGTCGACGTAGAATTTGGGCAGGCGAATGTAGCCGATGCTGTTGCCCAGCATGGCGCTGCGGGCGAACGTGGCCTCCATCTCGACGATGTCGCGCACGATGGGAATCACTTTCTCGGTTCCGTCTTTTTTGCGGACGGTAAGGCGCACCTCTGTGCCTTTTTTGCCGCGGACTTTGGTGACCACCTTGTTGACGCGCATTCCGACGACGTCTTCAGGTTGTGCGTCGCCTTGGGCAACCTTGAGGAGTTTGTCGCCGACCTCGAGTTCGCCCTGGCGCCAGCACGCGCTGCCGGTGACGATGCTCGCGATGGTCACAAACTCGCCGTCTTGCTGGAGTTGGGCTCCGATGCCCTCGAGCTGGCCGGTCATTTCGATCTCAAAGGCCTCTTGCTGCTGGGGCGGAAAGTACTGGGTATGCGGGTCAAAGGCGGCCGCGTAGGCGTTGATGTAGTAGCTAAAGTCGTCGGTGCGGTCGAGTTCGTCAAGGCCGTCAAACCATTCGTTGTGGATCTCGAGCTCTTTGGCGCGCGCTTCGGATTCGTTGGCCGCAAAGTCCGGGTGGCCGGGCAAAAAAGCTTGGTTTGCGCTGTCTTTTTTCTCGTAGGCCCGGTCGTAGAGGCGGTCGAGCACGCGCGATGTCAGGTAGTCGGCCCAGAAGGCGTCCATCGCGGCGGAATCCTTGGGGTATGCGCGCTTTTCAGCGTCGGTCTCGAGGCTGCGGGCCCTGTTCAGGTCGAGGGGCTTGGCCAAAATGCGGGTGTAGCGACGGCGGGCTTCGGTGCGGCGCTGCTTCCAAAGGCTTGACGATTCTTCAAAAAAGCTGAGGTCGCCGCTGGTAAAGTAGTCGTCGAGCCTCAGGCGGTGCTTTGCCAAACGGTCGTAGTCTGATTGGTACAAAAACCGCTTTTCGCCGTCGAGCAGCTCGAGGTAGGCTTTGAATACGTCCTCGCTGAATGCGTTGTCCACGGCCCGGGGCTGGTAGTGCACTCCCTGCAGGGCTTCGGCCACGAGGCGCATAACGAGCGACTCTTTTTCAGCATTGGTGGACTGTACGTAGCGGAATCCGAAGGCCGCCCCCGCCACTAAAATGAGAGCGGGGATCGTGTATTTCAAGTTGCGTTTCATAAATGGAATGCGCAGAATGGCGAGCATGAGCCCGAAAGTACACAATTCGTGCCGCAGGGCCGGCATCGCAGCGGAATTTCGCAAGAGCAGCCATTATGGCGGAACCTTTGCCACGGCACAGTGTTTGACCTGTGTGGGCAGCGCTCCCTAAACCGCGCTCCACCGAACTGTGAATCGAATTTTTCTCGTGCTTTTGGGGCTTCCGCTCGCCCTTGCCGCGCAGACGCGCGTTGTCAGCGGGTCGGTGGTCGATGCCGCCAACGGCGAATCGCTTCCTGGGGTGGTCGTGAGCTGGGAATCCGCCACGAAAAAAACCAACATCGTTACCAATACGTACGGAATGTTCAGCTTGACGGTTCCGATTGAGGGCGGAACCGTGACTGCACAGCTGCTCGGCTACTCGCCCTACAGGCATGCGGTCAAGGCGGGCCGCGAAGGTGTGAAACTCTCGATTCGCTTGAGCGAGCAGTCGTTTGAGCTGGGCGAGGTATCGGTGCAAAGTCAAAAACTGGACAACAACGTCAAAACGACCGAGATGTCGGTGAGTTCTCTGACGAGTAAGGAGATCAAAAAGATTCCGCAGCTGTTGGGCGAAACCGACATCGTGCGCACCCTGACCCTTTTGCCGGGCGTCAGCACCGTGGGAGAGGCGTCGAGCGGATTCAACGTGCGCGGGGGCAACGCCGACCAAAACTTGATTTTGCTGGACGAAGCCCCCGTGTACTCGTCGTCGCACCTGTTCGGATTTTTTAGCATTTTCAATGCCGATGCCGTGCGCGACGTGACGCTGTACAAGGGTGGAATGCCGTCCAACTACGGAGGCCGCCTCTCGAGCGTACTCGATGTGCGCCAAAAAGAAGGCAACAGCGAGCGCTTTGCCGCCCAAGGCGGAATCGGCCTGCTGAGCAGTCGTCTTACGGTCGAAGGTCCGTTGGTGAAGCGCAAGGCGAGCTTTATGGTCAGCGGACGGCGGTCGTACTTCGATTTGTTTTTGCCGTTTACCGGCAACCTCGAGCTGCAGAACACCACGATTTATTTTTATGACGTCAACGCCAAGGTGAACGCGCAGTTGAGCGAGAAGGACCGCGTATTTGCCAGCATGTACTTTGGCCGCGACCAGTTTGGCGCCCAAGACCTTTTTGACTTTGGATGGGGCAACTGGACCTCAACCCTGCGCTGGAACCGCGCCGTGAATTCCAAGTTGTTCTTTAACGCCACCGCAATTTATTCAGACTACACGTACTCGCTGGGGACGCCAGAGGATGCGGTTCCGTCGTTCAAACTCGATTCGCGCATTCAAAACACGGTGACAAACCTGGGCTGGACCTACTATGCGTCGACCCGCCACAAGCTCGATTGGGGCGTGCAGAACACCTACTACGTGTTTTCGCCGGGCAAAATTTCGGGCGCATTTGACATCGCGCTGAGTAAGGAGTACGCCAACGAGTCGGCGCTTTACATGAGCGACGACATCAAAGTGACGGACCGCCTTAGTGCGACGGCCGGCCTGCGCTACAGCGGGTTCGCCAATTTGGGTCCGCGGACGGTGTACACGTATGCGGATCCGCGCTACCCCACCACGACGAGCATTGTAGACACCACGGTGTTTGCGCGCGGTGAAGTGGTTAAAACGTTTGTCGGGCTGGCCGGATTGGAACCGCGCCTCGCCCTGAACTACGAGCTGGGCCCAAAGGCTTCGCTGAAGTTGAGCTACAACCGGTCGCGGCAGTACATCCACTTGATTTCGAACAACACTACGGCGACTCCGGTCAATGTGTGGCGCCCCGCCGGAACCTACATTGATCCCGCCACCGTGGACCAAGTAGCTGTGGGTGTGGTGCAGAACTTTCGCGAGGACAACGGAATCCGCCTCACTCTCGAAGGCTACGCGAAATCATTTAGCAACCTTGTGGACTACCGCGACGGAGCCGACCTCGTCTTTACCGACGACATCGAGACCGAGCTGCTCACTGGAGCCGGCCGCGCCTACGGGGCCGAGGTGCTGCTCGAGAAAAAGACGGGCAAAGTCACCGGCTGGATCGGCTACACACTTAGCCGTACCGAACGCCTGATCGACGGCCCAACCCGCATTACCCGCATCAACAACGGCGAGTGGTACCCCGCCAACTACGACAAGCTGCACGACCTCAGTGTGGTGTTCACCTATTCGCCCACCAAGCGCTGGGACTTTGGCGGAACCTGGATCTACCAGTCGGGACGCCCCATCACCTACCCCGACGCGCGCGGCGAGTTTGAAGGCATTTTTTATCCCGTCTACACCAACCGCAACGGCGCCCGGACTCCGGCCACCCACCGCCTTGATCTGTCGATCACGCGCAGCGTGGGCAAGCGGGCGAGCTGGAACTTTGGGGTGTACAACGCCTACGGCCGACGGAACCCGTACAGCATCTTCTTTCGGGCCGACTTTGAGAATCCGACCAACGTCAACGCCTACCGCTTGAGCATTTTTGGTTCTGCCGTGCCCTTCTTCACCTACAACTTCTCGTTCTGATGCGCCGCTTTGCTTTTCTATCTGCCGCGTTGGCCCTTGCGTTCACGTCGTGCCAAGACATCATCGAGGTTGAGCTCCCTGAGGGCGAAACCCGCCTCATCGTCAACGGTCGGGTGACCGACCGCGATTCTGCCCGTGTCGACGTGAAGTGGAGCGTGCCCTACCTCAACACCGACCCCAACGAGCCTGTAACCAATGCCTTGGTGGTGCTGTTTGAAGACGGGGTCGCTGTCGACACCCTGGCCCACCGCAGCAACGGTCGCTACCTTTCTGATTTTCAAGGAGAAGTTGGCCGGTCCTACCGCGTGGCGGTGACGGTTCCCGAGCGCGAAGGCTACCCGAGCGGAACCTGGACCTCAGCCACCGAAGCGCTCAATCGCTGCAACGACGCCGACTCAATTTATTCGCAGTACTTGCCGCGCGCTCCCTTTCAGCAAGAGGGGCGCTACGTCTTCATTCACTGGTCCGAAGCCCCTGGGCGCGGCGACCACTACCGGGTTCGGATTTTCAGAAACGACACGTTGCAGAACCAAACGTTTGACCTGACCGTGTTCAACGACGACTTTAACGACGGATTTGTGTTTCCGACGCCCCCCTCGATTCCGCCAATTCAAATTGCGGGACCCGATTCGGTCGGCGTTCGGTACAAGGTCGAACTCGGCAGCATCAGCATGGGCCTATTCAGCTACCTGAATTTGCTGCGCGAGCAAACGCTCCAAGTGGGTGGTCTTTTTGACCCTCCCCCTGCCCCCATCGTCGGAAACATTTACCGCGAAGGCAACGAAAACGAGTACGCGCTCGGATACTTCTACGCCAGTGCGATCCGCACGGCTGAGGTGACGATTAGCGAGTAGCTCGTTGGTAAGGTTGACTCGTTAGCAAGGTTGGCTCGTTGGCAAGGTTGGCTCGTTGGCCTTTCAGTTTCTTGCTACTGGTCTCTGGTGGCGGCGCTTAGTATCCGCAACCTATGCAAAATCACAATTCATTGATTTTGTGTTATTTGCTCACTTTTTAATCGAAGGAAAAAAGTAAAATCCGGTTATACCCGAACAAAATCTTCCGATTCACAGTTTCGAGCTACTCGTTTCTCGCTTTCGCAGCTCGTTTTTGCCAGCCTCGCCAATTGGCCAACGAGCCAGCCTTGCTAACGAGCCAACGAGCCAACGAGCCAATCGGCCGCTAGTCTACCAACTCCGCCAATTGTGCGAGTTTTTTGGCCTGATTGATTTTAAAACGTTTGCCTTGCCGTGAAATCAATTCATCGCGCTCAAACTGGGTGAGGAGGCGAATGAGCGATTCGGTGGCGGTTCCGACAAGATCCGCGATTTCAGAGCGCTTGAGGTCAATGTCGATGCACCCGTCGGGGTCTGTGTTGAACTTTGCACGCAGCATGAGGAGCACCTCTGCGAGGCGCTGCTTGACCGATTTTTGGGCGAGCGAAGCCAAAAGCTGGTTGGCCTCAGAAAGTTCGTGGCAGGTGGCGCGCAGCAGTTCGAGCGAAAAAGGCCCGTTGCCCTCGAGAAAGTTGAGCAGGAGTTCAGCTGGAACAAAGCAGGCATGGGCATCTTGGATGGCCACGGCCGAGAGGCTTATGGGCTCATTGGCCAGCAGGGCGCGGTATCCGATGAAGTCACCTGGCGATGCAAAGCGCACGATGGTCTCACGGCCCGATGCGCTGTGGCGGGTCAGCTTAAAGTGACCGTCCTGGACACAGTAAATTCCGCGCACATTTTGGCCTTCAGAAAAGAGCTCGTCGCCCTTTTTAATGTGGCCGTGGCGCTTTAGGGCGCAGAGCGTTTCGACTTGCGCGCCGTCAAGCAAGCGGAACGCCGTTTTTTGCCGGGTCGGGCAGGTGGCGCAGTTGGATTCCATGGTGATAGGTTTTGGGTTTCTATCGGTTTAAAAGTAGTCTTCTTAAGGTACGAAAAAAGTGACATAAGTCATGGTTTTGGCCAATGTATGGGCGGAATTTTACTTCGTCATGGAAACCCAACGCTACGCCGCACTTGACGACGCGACCCTTTATGCACACCTGTACCGGCACCAGTCCGAGCGCACAGTAGTGGTGCAGCTGCACCTGCCCACGATGCACTGCGCCTCGTGCGTGAAGGCCGTCGAAACCTGGCCCTCGGTCGAGCCAGGGCTCATCGACGTGCGCGTGGAGTTCAGCCAAAAAAAGGCCCAGCTCCGATTTAATCCGCTCGAAACCAGCCTTTCGAAGTTGGCCGAGCGCTTGGACTTTATGGGGTATCCGCCTGACTTGAGCCTCGCCTCGGCCCATGATTCTGCGTCGCCACGGCGCGACCGCCGCGCCACACTCGAGTTGGGAGTAGCCGGGTTTGTGTTTGGCAACACGATGCTGTTCGCCTTCCCGGAGTACATGGGGCTCGAGGCGGATTCAGGTTTGGCGGTCATGATGCGCGTGATTACCGCGGCACTGTCGGTTCCGCTCGTGGTATTTAGCGCCCAGACCTACTTCAAGTCGGCGTGGGCAGCCCTCAAGTCACGCACGACCAACATGGATGTGCCGATTTCGCTTGGCATTTTGGCCCTTACGGGGCAGTCGTGGTTTGAAATGCTCAGCGGTCAAGGCGCGGGATACTTTGATTCGCTGGCAGGTCTCGTGTTTTTTTTGCTCGTCGGGCGGTGGTTTCAAACCTCGGCCTACACGCACCTGAATTTTGACCGCGACTACCAAAGCTTTTTTCCGTTTTCGGCGCTGCGGATTTCGGGCGGACGCGAGGTCTACGTGGCCCTGACCGAGGTTCACGTAGGCGACGTGCTGCGGATTCGCCACGGCGAGCTGGTTCCGGTGGACGGCACCGTGGTTTTGGGGCGCAGCGAAGTCGACATGGCCTTCATCACGGGTGAGGCCCAGCCGTTGGCGGTGGCCGAGGGCGACTCTGTGGCGGCCGGATCCAAGAACGTGGGCGGAGCCCTGGACGTACGGGTCGACAAGAGACTGGATCAGAGCTACTTGACCTCATTGTGGTCGTCTGAACAGGGCATTAATCGGCCCAAAGTGGCCCGGTGGATCGACCGCTTGGGCCAAATGTTTACTGGGCGCATTTTACTCATCGCTTTGGCCGCCGGTCTGTTTTGGGCGTGGAAGGATTCCTCTCAGGTGCTGTGGATTGTAACGTCGGTACTCATCGTGGCCTGCCCCTGTGCACTGGCGCTGGCGATTCCCTTCAGCTTGGGCCACAGCATTCGCTTGATGGGCCGCCACGGGGCCTTTGTCAAGGCAACCGATACGCTGGAACGATTGGCTAAGGTGAAATTTTGGGTACTTGACAAAACTGGGACGCTGACGGAACCCAGCAAGCAGACCTGGCAGGGCGAAGTACCCGAGGACGTGGCGCCGGTGCTCGCGGCCATGGTGCAGCAGTCGGCCCACCCGGTGAGTCGGTCGCTCGCGGCGCACTGGCGCGGAATCCCCACGTTAGAAGGCGTGTCGGTAACCGAGCACCTGGGCTCGGGGCTCGAAACGACCTGGAATGGCAACTTGGTGCGCCTGGGGTCGGCCACCTTTACGGGGGTTGATGCGGGCGACGTGCCCAGAGGGGTTTCGTGGCGGGTCAGCGGCGCCGTGCCGGTCGAGGGCTGGCTGCGGCCAGAATCGGTGTTCCGCCCCGGACTGCGCGACGGTCTGGGCGCGCTTGCGCCAGACGGCATGGCCCTGCTCACGGGCGACGAGGACCGCGAACGCGCGGAACTTCAACGGCTCTTGCCCGCCGGAACCGAGCTGCGCTTTGGGCAGCGGCCGCACGACAAGCTGCAGTTTGTCAAAGACCGCCAAGCCGAGGGCCATGTGGTCGCAATGGTGGGTGACGGCCTGAACGACGCGGGGGCCCTGGCCCAAAGCGACGTCGGAATCTCGATTGCCGAGGACGCACTGCACTTTGCCCCGGCATGCGACGTGCTGCTTCAGGGCGCTGCGCTTCCACAGCTTGAGCAAATGCGCGCCATGGCTCGCGAAGGAATGCGCGCGGTGCGCTGGAATATTGCGGTAAGCCTCGTCTACAACGTGGTCGGGCTAAGTTTTGCGGTTCAGGGACTGCTCACACCCCTGACGTCGGCGATTTTGATGCCGATCAGCAGCTTGAGCGTGGTGGGTCTCTCCTTTTGGTTGACGGAACGCGCCGCGAAGCGCGTGTTCGGTTCCGCCCCAAGCGTGCAAACTGCCCAAGGCAGCCAAAAAAATACGGGGAACTGACAATTGTCATAGTTCACCCTGCGGGGCTGCGGGAATTTTGATCCCGTACCCCTATCCCTAACGAATGAGCGCGTTCTACCTAATGATTCCCGTGAGCCTTTTGCTGGCAGGCCTCTTTCTGCTTGGCTTTTTGCGCTCGGTGTCGGCGGGGCAGTACGACGACACGACCTCTCCGGCCGTTCGCGCCCTAGACGACGGCACGACGGCGTCCAACGCTTCACCAACCCAACCCACCCAAAATTCATGAGTCACGCACTTGAAACGTTTTACTACGACAACCGGACGACGCGGAACTTTCTGCTCGCCACGGTGCTCTGGAGCCTGATTGCCCTTTTGGTCGGTTTGACGATTGCCCTTCAGCTCGTTTTTCCGGCCTTGAACGCGGACACGTCGTGGCTGACCTTTGGCCGCCTACGTGCCCTGCACACCAACGGAGCCATTTTTGCCTTTGCGGGAAACGCCATTTTCACGGGGGTCTACTACTCGCTCCAGCGCCTACTTAAGACGCGCATGGCAAGTGACCTGCTGTCCAAAATCCACTTTTGGGGTTGGCAGCTGGTCATCGTATCGGCGGTCATTACGCTTCCGCTGGGCTACACCTCGACTAAGGAATATGCAGAGCTAGAGTGGCCAATTGACATCCTGATCACCCTCGTGTGGGTCGTCTTTGGCGTCAACATGATTTGGACCATCCTCAAGCGCCGCGAGCGCCACCTTTATGTGGCCATCTGGTTCTACATCGCCACGTTTGTGACCGTGGCCGTGCTGCATATTTTCAACAACCTCGCGGTTCCGGTCAGTGCCTTTAAGTCCTACAGCATCTACGCCGGCGTCCAGGACGCCCTGGTGCAGTGGTGGTACGGCCACAATGCGGTCGCCTTCTTTTTGACCACGCCCTTTCTCGGTTTGATGTACTACTTCATGCCGCGCGCTGCCGAGCGTCCGGTCTACTCGTACCGCTTGTCCATCATTCACTTTTGGGCCCTGATTTTCATCTACATCTGGGCGGGTCCGCACCACCTGCTGTATACCGCGTTGCCCGATTGGGCGCAGAACCTCGGAACCGTATTCTCGATCATGCTCATCGCTCCGTCGTGGGGCGGAATGATCAACGGCCTACTCACCCTGCGCGGTGCGTGGGACCGCGTGCGCGATTCCGCCGTGCTCAAGTTTTTTGTAGTCGGAGTTTCGGCCTACGGAATGGCCACCTTTGAGGGCCCCTTGCTCTCGACAAAGTGGTTGAATGCCATCGCCCACTACACCGACTGGATTCCGGCCCACGTGCACGTCGGAACCCTCGGTTGGAACGGCTTTATGACCTTCGGAATGATTTACTGGCTGGTTCCGCGCTTGTGGAAGAACGGCCGCTACTCTGAAAAACTCGCCCACTGGCACTTCTGGCTCGGGACTACCGGACTGATTTTCTGGGCCTTGCCGATGTATGTCGCCGGATTTATGCAGAGCCTGATGTGGAAGGAATTCGCGGCCGACGGCACCCTGGTGTACGGCAACTTCCTCGAGACGGTGACACAGATCATTCCGATGTACGCCCTGCGGGCCTTTGGCGGAACCCTTTACCTCACCGGAATTGTGGTGATGATCGTCAACATCTTTAAGACCGCCGTGAAGGGTGAACTCATCGCCAACGAAGAGGCACAGGCTCCGGCCCTTCAGGCCCACAGCAAGCACCAAGGCGAGCACTGGCACCGCTGGATCGAGCGCAAGCCGGTGCAGATGGTGATCTGGTCGACGGTCGTGGTCGCCATTGGCGGAATCATTGAGATCGTGCCGACCCTGATGGTGAAGAGCAATATTCCGACCATCAGTACCGTAAAACCCTACACGCCGCTGGAGCTCGAAGGCCGAGACCTGTACATGCGCGAGGCCTGCAATGCGTGCCACAGCCAGATGATTCGCCCCTTTGCCTCTGAAGTGCTGCGCTACGACCCAGTCGACAAGCAGCCGTCGCTCGGCGGGGAGTACGTGTACGACCATCCCTTCTTGTGGGGCTCAAAGCGCACCGGTCCCGACCTTCACCGCGAGGGGGGCAAGTACCCGAACAGCTGGCACTACAACCACATGTGGGATCCCACGAGTATGTCGCCGGGTTCCATCATGCCGCGCTACCCGTGGATGTTCAGCGCCGACGGCCGCGACGCCACACTGGATACCACCTACACCGCAAAAAAGATGCGGGTGCTTCAGGGTTTGGGCGTACCCTACACCGACCAAGAAATTGCGCAGGCCGACAAAATCCGATTCGCACAAGCCGTGGCGATTGCCGCCGACTTAAACGCGGACCCGACGATTACGGTGCATCCGAACGAAGAGATTGTAGCCCTGATTGCCTACCTGCAGCGCCTGGGCACCGACATTAAAAAGGCGCCTAAGGAAGAACTCGAAGCATTAATGAAGTAAGCCATGGGACGATTTCTTAAGTTTTTTGCCGACGTTCAGGGCGCCTCGTGGTACCCTATAACCGCTCTGATGGTCTTTTTGATCTTTTTTGTGGCCGTGACCTGGTACGCGCTGCGCTTGCGCCGCAGCGATGTCGAGGGCTGGAGTGCCCTTCCGCTTGAATCCAACGACTTAACAGCTGCCGACGACCATGACCGCCAATGAACTCCTTCGCTGGGCGTTTGACCCCGTGCAATTGCTCGCGTTTTTTACGCTGACGCTCGCGGTGCTTACGGCCTATTCAGTGCTTCAGACGATTAATTTGCTCAAAATTAAGCTCGGAATCAAGGAAGCGCCCAAGCCCTCAGTTCGCCGCATGCCGTTCACGTGGAGTACCGAGAACAAGGCCCTTTGGGGCTCTGTACCCGTGGCTCAGGAGCGCGACATCATGCTCGACCACGACTACGACGGGATCAAGGAGCTGGACAACAAGCTGCCGCCCTGGTGGGTCTGGGGTTTTTACCTCACAATTGCCTGGGGAATTGGCTACCTGACGTACTACCACCTCGCCACCTCGAACGCACGGCAAGTCGACGAATTCAAGGCCGACATGGCCGAAAAATCCGAAATCAAGGCAGCCTACCTCGCCGCCAACGCAATGTCAGTGGACGAGAATTCCGTGGTGCTGCTGACCGACGAAGCTGCGCTTTCTGCGGGCAAGAACATCTTTGCCGACAACTGCGCCTCGTGCCACGCCGCCGACGGTGGGGGCCTTGTTGGGCCGAACTTCACCGACGAATACTGGATTCACGGGGGCGGAATTGCCGACGTATTCAGTGTCGTGAAGTACGGCGTGCTCGACAAGGGCATGATTTCATGGCAAGAACTTCTGAATCCGGTACAGATGCAGCAGGTGGCCAGCTACGTGCTCTCACTAAAGGGAAGTTCGCCCGCAGCGCCGAAGGAACCCCAGGGCACACTGTGGTCGGCCCCCGAAGCCCAAGAAGCCGCAGACACTGCGGCGGCTCCGGCGTCCGCTACCCACTAAGCCATGGCCGAAGAATTTCGCGACGCGATTTTTACGGTGGACGCCGAAGGGCACCGCCGGTACGTGCACCCCAAACGGGTCACCAAGGGTCGCTTCGTGAATCCGCGCCGCATCGCGGCCTACGCACTGATTGCGTGGCTGTTCCTCATGCCCTGGCTGCGGGTTAACGGCTTGCCCTTCATCCAGCTGGACGTGCTGCACCGCCGGTTCGTTCTGCTCGGCCAAGTTTTTTGGCCCCAGGACTTTCACCTGCTCGTGCTGACGATGATTCTCGGTGTGCTTTCGGTGGCCCTTTTTACGGTCGCGTACGGACGGCTTTTTTGCGGATGGGTCTGCCCCCAGACCATCTTCATGGAGCACGTGTTTCGGCAAATTGAGTACTGGATCGACGGCGACCGCAATGCGCAAATTCGCCTGCGTAGCAGCCCCTGGAACTGGGAAAAAATTTGGAAGCGCAGCGCGAAGCACGGACTGTTTCTGGCGGTGAGTTTCGTGATTTCAAACACGTTTTTGCAGTACCTCATCGGCACCGACGCCTGGCTCGGTCTGCTGATCGACGGCCCGTCCAGCCACTGGAGCGGATTTATCGGAATTTGGGTGTTCACCGGGGTGTTTTTCTTTGTTTTTTCGTGGTTTCGCGAGCAGGTTTGCCTGATTGTGTGCCCCTACGGCCGCCTTCAGGGCGTGCTGCTCGACAAAAATTCCCTAGTGATCGCGTACGACCGCATTCGGGGCGAGCTGCGCAGCCGGTACCGCAAGGGCGAAGACCGGGCAGCCGCTGGCAAAGGGGACTGCATCGACTGCGGGCTCTGCGTCCAGGTCTGCCCCACCGGCATCGACATTCGTCACGGAACCCAGCTGGAGTGCGTGAGCTGCACGGCCTGCATCGACGTCTGCGACTCCGTCATGGAGCAAACAGGGCAGGAACCTGGCCTCATCCGCTACGCCTCTGAAAACGAAATTTCGTCGCGCGAACCCTGGAAGATTACGCCCCGATTGAAGGCCTATGGCGTCATCGTCGGCGCCGTCACCATGCTGTGGTTTGCCCTGCTGCTCTTTCGCGCCCCAGTCGAAGCCACCGTGCTGCGCGCCCCGGGCCTCATGTTCCAGGACCGCGGCACTGAGCTGTCCAATGTGTACACATTTAAAGTGATTAACAAGACTCCCAAGGACGCCGTGCTCAAACTCCGCTTAGGAAGCCCCGCCTCGGGACGCCTCGAAACCGTGGGTGCCACTTCGTACGCCCTGCCCACGCAAGGCTTGGCCAAGGGGTCAATGCTGGTATACCTGCCCAAGGCCGCCGTTCGCGGGTCCGAAACCGAGCTTAAAATAGAAGTCTGGGTCGACGGGCAATTGGTGGACGTGGTCGAAACCCAATTTTACGGACCGCGCTAATGTGGTGGGCCCTTGCTACTGGAGCCGGACTCGGTCTGAGCCAAACTCCGCACTGCTTTGCCATGTGCGGCCCATTGGCCTGGCAAGCCCACCGGCGTCGCGAACCAGCCGCCCAACGTATCATTTACCACGCCTTTCGCGCGCTGGGCTACCTCGTCGTGAGTTTTGCACTCGTCGGACTGGTGGAACTCTGGACGCCCCTATCTGTCTTGCTCGCTGCGGGGGCCGGAATCTACCTAATTTGGGTCGCCCTGCGCCCGGTTCCGCACCGCTGTCCAACCGCAGTCCAATTTCAAGCGGTACGCCCCTGGTGGCCCGCCGCCAACCGATGGTCCTGGCCCCTGCGCTCGGCCGTATTGGGTCTTGGTAACGGTCTGATTCCCTGCGGCGCCGTTTGGGCCGCGGCCTTGGCCAGCGCCTCCTTGGGTTCGGGATCAAGTACGGCCTTCATGCTCGGCTTTGCGGCAAGCACGGCCCTACCCTTGCTCGGGTTTTCATGGTTGTTAGGCCACCCCTCACTACGCAAGCTATTCGCCCCTCGGGTACTGCGCGGAATCATGCTGCTCACAGGCATTTGGTTGCTGCTTCGGGCCACGGAACCTCTGCTCCCGGCACCCTTCCAGGGACACAATTCCCAAATGTGTAGTCCGCTCAAAATCTGATAAATATCATAGGTTACTGTGCTGTGTTTGTGAATATTTGACGTACACCCTTAACCTCCTGATTCCAACCCAAACCACCATGAACAGACTTTTTGTACCCACCGACTTTTCGGCCAACAGCCGTGCAGCTCTGCCCGTGACCCTACAGCTGGCTAAATCACTCCACGCGCCGATCGATTTTATCCACACCTACCAAATGCCCTATCGGTCAGAGTCACTTACCGATAACTTACTAAAGGCCATTGCAGAACGCTGCCAGCTCGACATGTCAGAATGGCTCAGCGAATTCACGTCTGGAAGCATTCCTGTAGAAGGGCACTGTGCCTACAACGGGCTTGCCCAAGAACTGCACCAACGTGCCGCCGAGCATCCCGATTCGATGGTTGTAATGGCTAGTCAAGGCGCGAGCGGATGGTCCGAAGTACTGCTCGGCAGTAATGCGGTTTCGGTTCTGCACACCGCGCGGCAGCCGGTGCTGGTGGTTCCGTCCCGTAGCAGTTGGCCTAATGACCAACCTATCAAATGGCTGTACGCGTCAGATCTTCAGGACGAACGCAATCCCAAAGCCTTGGCATGGATTACCTCGTTTGCCGCGCAAAGCGGGGCGAAACTTGCCGTGGCGCACGTCGAAGAGGGTACCCAAGGCGACGGGCCCGCCCGCAGCTTTTTGGAGTTTGCAGGTACCCACTTTCCGGGGACAGAGCACCACCTCATTGTTGCCCAGGACGTCGAGTCCGGAATTTATGAAGCCGCACGCCGTGCCAAGGCCCACGGAATCATCGTAATAGCACGCCGCCACCACTGGCTTCGCGACGCCTTCAAGGCCCGCACAAGCAGCGCTTTAGCCTACCACACCGAATTCCCCGTACTTGTGCTCCGCGAGGACTGAATCAAAGCGCCGAGGGCCCTTAGGTGATATGGGTTTCTTCCAAAAGCCCTCGCCACGCTTTGCGATGCCGACCCCCTCGGGGGTCGGTTTTTTTTGGTTGGTACGTGGTTTCTCGTTTTTAGTGGCTGCGGCACGGTCTTCAATCCGCACAGTAGCCAAAAATATTGATCACTGATTTTGTGTTATTTACTTAATCTAAGACTCGAGAGAAAAAGTAAAATCCGGTTATACCCGAACATTTGGTCAAGGTCGTTGCCCCTCGCGCCTACGGCGCTCGGGTGCATTTCTCGATTCTCGTTCCTTGTGCCCCGCCAACGAGCCAACCTCGCCAACGAGCCAACGAGCCAACGAGCCAACGAGCCAACGAGCCAACCTCGCCAACGAGCCAACGAGCCAACGAGCTACCCTTGCCAACCTTGCCAACAGGGCTACCTTTGCCCTATGGAACACATCAACCCAGGACATTGGACCCGCGCCCTGCTTGAAGGGAGCGGACTGAACGATTGGTGGATCAGCAGCCTTACAATTCTCATTGATCTCGCGGTGTTGATTGCCGCCAGCCTCTTGGCGGATTTTATCACGCGCCGTATCGTCATTGGGCTGATCCATCGCGCGGTAAAGCGTACCAAGGCCACCTGGGACGACCACTTTTTTAAAGAAAAAGTGTTTCAAGCCTTGGTGCACATCATGCCCACGCTCATCGTTCGCGGATTCTTGCCGGTCGTGTTTGAGGATGTTCCGGGCATCATCGTTCCGCTTCAGACGATATTGAGCATTTTCTTGGTATACCAGATCGTAATCCTCATCAACCGGGCGGCTCGAGCCGGATCCTACTTTGTTGAGGAACTGGAAGCGTTTCAAGACAAGCCCGTGCGCACCGTGCTTTCGGTCGTCCAGTTCTTGACATGGTTCATTGGTGTGCTGGCCGTAGTTTCGGCCCTAACGAGCACCCCCCTCGCCAGCATCTTGGGCGCTTTGGCCGGAGCCACCGCCATTTTCATCCTGATTTTTCAGGATGCCATCAACGGACTGCTCGCCAACTTTCAGATTGTGCTTTACGACCTCATCAAAAAGGGTGATTGGATCACTTTTGACAAATTTGGAGTCGACGGAGACGTCGAAAGCATCGACCTTACCACCGTCAAAATCAAAAACTTTGACAACACTATTTCGTCGGTTCCGGCCAAGGCATTTGTGACCGATTCGTTCATCAACTGGCGCGGAATGCGGCTTGCCCAAGTGCGCCGCATTAAGCGAAATCTGGTCATCGACCTCGAAAGCGTAGCTTTTGTGAACGACGAAGTCCTCGCGGAATTCAAGAAAATTGAGCGTGTCCGCCCCTACCTCACGGCACGCGAACGCGAAATCGCGGCCCACAATTCCGAATTTGGAGTGGACAAGTCGCATCCCGTCAACGGACGCCACATGACCAATTTGGGCGTGTTCCGCGCCTACGCGCACGCCTACCTCGAGGAGCACCCCAGCATTTCGAATGCGCACACCTTGATGGTGCGTCAGCTTCCGGTTACGGGCCAGGGAATTCCGCTCGAAGTGTACTGCTTTGCCAATACCATCGTTTTTACCGAGTACGAGGGCATCGCCAGCGACCTCTTTGACCACCTCATTGCGGCGGCTCCGAGCTTTGGTCTGAACCTATTTCAGGCTCCGACCGCAGCAAGCGTTCGGGGCGGAGCCATGCCCTTCGAATGAGCCAGCCCGAACGCATTCTCGGCATTGACCCCGGCACCGTGGTGATGGGGTTTGGTGTCGTGGAACGCGTCGGAAGCGAGCTTCGCCTCATCGACCTTGGCAGCGTAAAGTTTGCCGCAAGCAAAGAATCCGTCGAGCGCCTGGGCGACATCCTGGCCTCGGTTGAAGAGCTCTTGGACCGGTTTCAGCCCACCTCGCTCGCCGTTGAAGCGCCCTTTTTTGGAAAAAACGTTCAATCCATGCTCAAGTTGGGGCGCGCCCAAGGTGTGGTGCTAAGTGCAGGTCTTCGCCGCGGACTTACCGTGGCCGAATACCCACCTGCAGTGGTCAAACGCCGCATTTCAGGCCGCGGAGCCGCGTCAAAAGAGCAGCTCGCCGGCTTCCTTGAGGCGATGTACACCATACCCGTCGATCCCAAGCGGGCTCTGGACGCCACCGACGCCCTCGCCGTGGCCACATGCCACGCGCTTACCGTTCAGCGCACCGCAACCCTCTCGGCCGCGGGTGCCCTTCCTTCCAAAAAGAAGCCTTCGGCCCGTGCCTCGTCTTGGGCCAAGTTTTTGGCACAAAACCCTGATCGAGAGGCTTAATTGGCAAGGGTAGCTCGTTGGCTCGTTGGCTCATTGGCAAGGTTAGCAAGGTTGGCTCGTTGGCAAGGTTAGCAAGGTTGGCTCGTTGGCCATTTAGCAAGGTTGGCTCATTGGCAAGGTTAGCAAGGTTAGCAAGGTTAGCTCGTTAGTAATTAGCCGAGCTGCCCGCCCCGAGCTGCCCCTTGCCCCGAAGGGGCCCTAGCTGCCCACCCCGAGCTGCCCCTTGCCCCGAAGGGGCCCTAGCGGCACCAGCCGCCCTATCCCCGTAGGGCCCCTAGCCCCGAAGGGGCCCGAGCTGCGAAGCAGCCCTAGCGCGAAGCGCACCAAACCAACGAGCCAACCTTGCCAACCTTGCTAACCAGCTAACCAGCTAACCAGCTAACCAGCCAACGAGCCAAAAAAAAACCCAGCACCTCGCGGCGCCGGGTCTCTTCCCCGAAGGGTTCTTCAACTGGGCAAGCCTAGTGGCTCACTACCACGTTAAACTTCACGTCGCGGTCAGTGCCTTTGGCGATGAAGACGTAGGCTCCGTTGGGAAGCGACGTAACGTCCACCACAGCCTTGCCGTCGACAGCGTTGACTTGGTTTTGGCGAAGCACAAGGGCACCGGTGAGGTCCACTACCTCGAGGCTGCGCGCGTCAAATCCGCCTAGGTCGATGGTCACGAGCTGCTGGGCAGGGTTCGGGAACGGCGTGATGTCGTAGTACACCTCTTCGCCCACTCCGCTGGTATTCTCCTCGAGAATGAGTTGCAAGGTCGGAATCACGTTTCCGCTAAAGCCACTTACAAACCACGTGTTGTCAGAACGCACCATTTCGCGGGGCTGCTCGCCTGCCATCTGGTCGTTGAGCTGGTAGGCTACGGCACCTGAGTGGTTGAGGTAGAGCGTCTGGTCTGAAGAGTTGATGCACACGATGTAGCGCTGGTTGTCGTCAAGCTCAATCGGAGCAGTGAAGTAGTGCGACACCATCTGGTCCTGAGCATTCGCAGTGTAGGTGTAGGAGTCGAGCGCTAGCGGTGACGTGTTGGTTACGGCACAGTTTGGATCGTTTAGGTCGGTGAAGCTGTCGTACCATCCGTCCACAGAAACGTCTACGGTGCGGCCGAGGATGGTGTCCGTATTGGACCACGCCGCCCAACGCACGCCCTTGAGCACCATGCGCGACGCGTTCGGATGCTGGAAGTTGATGCACATTCCCCACGATGAGGTAAATGACGACGACTGGTACGAGTTGTTGTCGAGTGCGTCCAACGTGGTAGGGTCGACGCGCGCATACGAATACAGACTGTCGTTGATGACGGTCGCAAAGTCGATGTTGTTATCGAGTGGGAAGTCGTCGGTTCCGGCCGTCAGGTTGTAGTTGACTTCGTAGGCTCCCACAGGGTATCCGTTCAACTGGAACGGTGGAAAGCTGATGTAGCTCGAATCACCTGAGTTAAGCGGGAAGGATGCCGTGGACATGCTGTACACGGTGGTCGTTCCGCGCTTCACTGTGACGCTGGCAACCACGCTGCTTTGGTTGGCGGAACCGTCGTTCCTGCCCCAAAATCCGAGCTTCATTTTGAAGTCGGTCGAGTCCATGGCAAGCATTCCTGGGACGGCTAATGCCGGCGGATACACTGCCTCGGCGGGCGAAATGCTCATGTCGTTCGGGAAGGCTCCGATTTTGTTGCCCAAGAAGGCCACCACCGTCTGTCCCGCCAAAATGGCGTTGAGCAGGTTGTCTCCGTCGGGGCGGGCTACCATTGCAAACGGAATCGTCGCAAGGCCACCGTAGACACCCGGAGCCGCGTTGAGGCCCGCGTTATCACGGTTGTACATGATTACCGCACGTGCGCCAGCCTTTTCAGCGAGGTATACTTTAAGGCCAAATTCGCAGGTTCCGCGGGCAATTAGCACAATCTTTCCGGCAAGGCGGCTGGTCTGCCACGATGAGTTGGTATCAAGGTTGCATCCCTCGTACTTAAGTGGAATCCCGGGGTAGGCATTGCCCGAGTTGGGATCGGTACCCACCAACGTATTGACGCCTGCGGTACTGTCGTCCATCACAACCACGGTATCGAGCACTGCATCGGCAGGGTCAAGCAGGTCGGCAAGTCCCCAGCCGGCCACGGCTCCGTTGTTGGAATGAGTGAGGCCACCTTGCAGTGAGCTCGGCGACATAATGTTCAGCACCACCTGGGCCTGAACTCCGGCGCTGAGTGCCAGCGCACTAAAAAGGAGTAGGATTTTTTTCATTGCTGTTGCGTTATCGTTTAGGAACTGTAATGTAAAAAAATTCCCAATACGCTGAACGCCAGCAGATGATAATAATATTTTATACCAAACGCTCGAGGGCCAAATGAAGTCGGTCGGCGATGGACTGCATTTCTTCGGCGTCAAGCTGCAGCTTGGGATTCGCAAAGTTCAGGTCGGCCTCTGAACGCAGCGGAACCACGTGCACGTGCGCGTGCGGCACTTCAAATCCGAGAATGCTAATGCCGACGCGGTTGCATGGTATCTCGTGCTTTTGTGCTTCGGCCACACTTCGCACTAAGTCAAAAACCGCCGCATAATCCTGATCGTCGAGGTCAAAGACACTGTCTACTTCGGCCTTTGACACCACCAAGGTGTGCCCCAGTGTTAGCGGGCGAATGTCCAAAAACGCGATGGCCCGGTCGTTCTCGGCTACTTTGTAGCACGGAATCTCTCCGCGAATAATCCGGGTAAAAATACTTGCCATGACTAACGTTCGATGGTGACTACTTCGAGCTTCATGATTCCGCTCGGAACCTGAATGTCGGCAACTTCACCCGCCGCCTTTCCCAAAAGGCCTTTGCCGATGGGGGAATTGACTGAAATCTTTCCTGCCTTGAGGTCTGCTTCTTGCTCGCTAACGAGCGTATACTTCATCGTGGCCCCGTTCGCCGGATTGCGCACGGTCACCTTGGAGAGGATGAGCACTTTGGATGTATCAAACTGGGATTCGTCGACAATGCGCGCGTTTGCCACCAGTTCTTCCATTTTGGCGATTTTCATTTCGAGCATGCCCTGAGCTTCTTTGGCCGCATCGTATTCGGCATTCTCGCTCAAGTCACCTTTGTCACGCGCCTCGGCAATCTGTTCTGAAATACGCGGACGCTCGACACTGCGCATGTGCTCGAGTTCTTCTTTGAGCTTCTTAAAGCCCTCGGGGGTGTAGTACGAAACCGACATCGTTCAATCGTTATAAATGCGGAAGACCCTCAAAAGAGGGTCTTCTGAGTAGTAAACCTAGTGTTTTTTACAATACAATGGCTGTGCCAACCGTGTGTACACCTCCAAAAGCGGAGTTGGTCAAGCGGTAGGCGTAGCTCAAGTCGAGCTTGCCGTCTCCCATCGGAATGTTGAATGTAAATCCTGCCGCAGGACCACTGAACGCCTCGGTTGCAACCCCATCAAAGCGGTTGTCAAACTGTGCCCAGCTGGTGCGAAGAGCAAAGAGTTCTTTGTAGCTGTATTCAGCACCCACGGTGAACTGATCCTTCTTGAACGAATTCGAGATGAAGTTGCCCGCTAGTGTGAGCTTCTGGCCTTTGGCCACAGTGAAGCCCTTTGAAACACCAATGGACAATTGGGTCGGCAATTCGAAGTCCTCAGAGCGGCTTTGGAAACTGCTCGTGTAGGTTCCGGTCGGAACAGGTAGCACCACGCTCAAACCGTCACCTCGGTACGAGAATGATGGTCCGATGTTGCGCATGGTAATTCCGAACGAAAAATCCTTAATGTTCTGCGGAACGTACTGAACACCTGCGTCAAAGCATACCCCCGTCGCCGCAAGGTTGTTGATTGACGAGCTGTACAGCTTGATGTTGACGCCTCCAAAAATGCTCTCTGTAAACTTCTTGGCGTAGGCGATACCAATGACGGTCGTCGACGGTTTGTACGTGCCCAGACCACCGTCAGGTTGGTCTTCGGTCGTAATCTCAATCTCTCCGTAGTTCATACTTGTCATGTGGATACCAAGCACGCCACCGTTGCCGGTCGGCGTGACTAGGCTTCCCGCATTGAGCTGAATTCCGCTACCCATTAACCATTGGGTGTTGGCGAAGCCAAACTGCATGGCGTCGATGCGCGCGATGCCCGCTACGTTGCCGTACAGCCCCTCGAAGCCCTTGATGTTGGCTGTGTTGCCCTCACCCCAGCTCGAGGTACGTGCCCACGGGTTGATCAACAGTTCTGCAGCACCTGCCGAACCAGAACGCGCGGGGTTGCCCGCAAAGGCAGCACTCGAAGCGAGTACAGCGATACCTAATACTATCTTTTTCATCACTCAGCGTCGGTTAGAATCCAGTTGGGTTGAACGGACGAAGGGTACCGAACCACTTAATCACGCGCTGGCCAATGCCTGGAGCGTCGATGTGGATCAGGTAAATTCCGCTCGCGATCGGCACCTGGTAGTTGTTTTTGAGATCCCAGAAAATCCAGGTGTCACTATTGTCCTTGCGGATGGTGCGCACCAGCGAGCCGTCGGTGCTGTAAATCGAAATCGTACAGTTCGGAGGCAGGTTCGTGATTTTGACCGCATTGTCGTTCTGCGAGGTCTCGTACTGGCTCATACTGAAGTACGGGTTAGGTACTACACGAACCGTGGCAAGCGCTTCTTGAGCCGTCGCACCGTCGCCCGTTACCGTGGCAGCGTTGTCAAGGCTGAATTGGTACTTCGGATTTCCGCTGTTGCTGTTGTCGGTCACGTAGCGTTCGTAGGGACGGGCCATGCGAATCTTGACACGAGCCCGCGAAGGCATACCATTGGGAACAGTCGTTGGTTTGTACAGGTCGGCGTTTGCAAAACGTGGGTCCATTAGCGGAACCGACACCCACATTAGCGACTTCGTCACCTTATTGCGGCTGAGGATAGAGCTCATGTTGCCCAAGTCGCTGTACAGAGGGTTGTCCTGCTCGTTTGAACCCGCGTAATCCAGTGGAGTCCGGGTCAATCCCTGCTGGAAGAACGGACCTACCACGTACAAGTTGTGCTGTCCTCCAAAGCGGTAGCCACCAGTAACCTGATCCTGAGGGAAGATGCGCTCGCGAGCCGACGGATTGAACTTCATGTCTGCACCGTTGTCACCAATCATCCAGCTGTTCTCGCCAAACACCAGGTTGAGACGCGTACCCGTCTCGAGGTCGATGGCATAACCAGGGAACCACGACCAACCAGTCACTGTAGTGCTTCGTGTGAGTTCGCCCGTTTGCATGTTGAGGTCCCATCCGAAGTCACTGCGCAAGCGCCACTTGCGGGTTCCGCCAGCGTTGAGCGACTCGTCATCACCCATTTCCATTACCGGAACACGGGTCCACTTCGTCCAATCGTCGGTAAACACGACATCGACAGAATGAAGTTCGGTCGGGCTCATACGGGCTGTAAATGCACTCATTGATGAGTCGGCTGGCCCCATACCCCAGATCGTATTGCCTGCAGTAAGACCGCGGCCCAGGAAGCTCGCGTAGGCAAATGGACCCCAGGTACCACCGACGATGGTTGAGAAGCGCGCCTTATCGTCACCAGGGAAGTCCTTGTAGTACGAACCTGGAGCAGTGCTCACCGAGTTGTTTCCAGCCAAAAGCCAGTTGGTCGGACCATAGTCGGCATCATCCTTCACACCGCTCAACCAAGCCTTGGTGGGGTCTTCGTACTCGATTCCGCTGCTTACAATGCCTTGGTTGCGGGTATTCTCGACATCACCACCCGGTGAAGGCTGATTCCGAACGTCCACAGAGATGCCAAGCTCAGGAATGATTTGCTCGACAAGGAACGAAATGCTGCCTGCAGAGTTGGCAACGACATTGCCCACGGAGTCTTTGATGACCCATGTTGCATTGGCGTTTACACCGCTAAATTCCATGGTGAATTTGCCGGGCTGAACGCGAAGTGGATCAACCACCTTGATGTTCACCGGTCCAAAACCTGGGCGGTAGGTCGGCATGTCCAAACGGAAATTATCTACGATAAACGCCTCACTTTCAGCGTCCAACTCGAGTGCCGCACCACCGTTACCCATACCCTCGACGCGGGTGATAATCGGAGCGTCACCGTACTTGGCGCGCTGAATGGTTCCATTTGCCTCTGCCTGCACTTGGTGCGGAATCGCGAGGTACTTCTTGACGTTGTTACGTCCTGCCAAGTACGGACGACGCTGTCCAGCAGGCGTAAGTACTTGATCAAACTTCTCGTACTCGTTGTAGGCGTAGGCCACAACGGTAAAGTAGTAGTTGCGGTGGTTGACTAAGCGACGGTCTGTACCGGTGGCAAACGCGTCTTCGGTCACGTGAAACGAGGTCTGAATTCCGTTGTCGTTCGATTCAATCGTCATGTCCTGCGGCATGAGCAGTTCGAGGTCGGGATCCAATTCCCAGTTGACCAAACGGGTTACGCCGTTCTTAAGATCGCACTGAGCAATCAAACGAGCTTGACTTGGATCGTAGCGGTCTGCAACCGAAACGTTTTCGTTCTTGAGCTGGTAGATTTGGAAGCCCTCAAACTTGTAGGTATTGTCCGTGTACGGAATCAAAGGATCAATCTCTTGGTAGTCGTACTGGTCGTTGTTCTGACCCTCGCGGTACGAAAGCATCAGCACCACACCACGGTCAAGCTCTTGAATCTCCATGTCTGGAGCGTCTGGGCCGTTCAGAATCTGGAAGCAGTTGTCAAAAAGGCTTTGTGCCTTGTCGTCAGCAATAATCACGCGCTCCACTGAGAACAAGGGACCTGGATCGTTGGTGTTGCGGGCCCATACGGCTCCCGTCGTAATAAAGTTGAGCGCTCCAGGAGCAAGTGAGAACGGACCCGCATTGTGAAGTCCGCGCTTATCCTGCTGGTTGTCAGGTGACTCGTACCAGTTCTGAGACGCTACTGGCTCGGTTACACCCGTCGTATCAAACGTAGAACCTGGGTATGCAAACAGTGTCGAGAGGCCCGTACCGTCTTGGGTAAATCCGTCGCCATTGCCCGTACAGCCAGGGCCACAAGGGGTCTCCACCACCAATGGGTTACCGTTCTTCCAGCGCGACTGCATGTAGTTGTAGAATTCAGAAGCGTTGTTGGGGTTGCCCGAAAACGCCGACGACGTGTTGTTGTAGTACATGAAGCCCGACATGATGATGCGCTCATTGACGCCCGTCACGGGGTTCTCAGGAATGCAGTTGCCCTGGTCATCGCGCACACCGTCAATGCAGCCGTCGCGGTCGTTGTCACGTCCGTCAAAGTAGTCTGCAAATGGACCTTGAAAGAAGTCAAACCCAATTGCTGGGGGATTCACTCCGTATCCAATAGGACCTTCGTCGTCGATGTCTGCGTTGTAGACGTAGCCCAATCCGCGGGGAATGTCACTACCAATGATGTCGTCGAGGTAGTTGCCCAAATCCGCATCAAACCAGGTCGAGAAGTAGGTGTTCGTCAGGCGGAACGTCGACTTGTTGATGATGCGGTAGTTGTTGAACGTCATGTTGTTGATCTCGTCGTTCGTCGCAAATGCAAAAGCTTGTGCACGAATCTCAAAGCCCATGGCACCAGCGTTGGTCTCAGTGTGCACGTTGCCGCGGTCGTTGTACACCCACCAGATGGTTTGGTCTCCATAGAGAACGTCAGTCTCCTTGAGGCGGCAGTCGTAGGCGCGGTCAAGGTCGTAGGCGGGGTAGTCCTCGTTGTAGTCGTAGCGTCCGTCTCCGTCCAGATCGATGAATGGCGCGAGCGTGTAGGGAAGCTCACCTTCAGCACCGTGTGCGGGCCACTCTTTGATGATGTCAGGGATGTTGCCTTCGTATCCAGGGTACTTTACTGAAGGGTCACAGTCTGGGTCGTTCTTGCACAAGATCCAACCGCGGTGCGTTTCGACTTGCTCGCGTGTGATGATCCAGTGGCGGTCGTACTTGTCGCACACGTCCTTGGTCACCGAGGCGAGGCCATCCGTCGACAGGGGTCCAGGCCAAAAGTCGTTACCCCTTGAACGGTAGGTCATCGCAGCCATTTTAAGCTGGTTACCCTCGTCGAGTCCTCCCAGCCAAAGTGACCCGGCGAACATCGAGTGACGGTTGCTGCCCTTAGGTACCTCGTACCGCGCTACGTTGAGGTCCCACCACATGTCACCGCCACCGAGAATGGTTGCGCGCACGTTGTTGATGTTCAAATCGGATTGGGCCCGTGATGGCTGACAAAGTTCCTCGACCGTCTTGTTGGAACGGCTAGTCTTGCCAGATGCTGTGCCGACGTCCTCGCGACCGAGAACCACGAAACTTGCCAGAGAGGCGGCGAGAAAGAGAATGTGCTTATTCATAATCGAGATAAAACTTTATTACAGACCAATCCGTACACCCAGGCGAAGCAGGCGTGGGGTTGAGAAGTTGGTAGGGTTGACCATGCGAATCGTATACAGGTCAGAAAAAGCTTGTGCGTTGGCCGTAAATGCAATAGACTGCTGACCCTGAGGCGACGCGAGGAATCCATCGTCGTCTGGTGATCCCGTGTAGGGATATACACTGAGGATATTCGCCGCATTGAGCACATTGAGTACCTGAAGGTAGACTTCGAAATTATTCTTGTTCTTATTGAAGTACCATACTTTGTTGGCAGTCAAATCCATGCGGAACTGCCATGGCAAACGAGAACCGTTCAAGAGTCCCACTACTGGCGTAGCCGACTGGGTGATGCCGTATGCGCGTACGCGGCGTGAGTACGGGAAGCCCGAACCTGCCGTTGTCAAAAGGTTGACACCCGCATTCTCAAACACCTTGACCTTGCCCCAAACTGGACCATTGTAGTCTGTTCCTTGGCCGTAGCGGAAGTCGATGTTACCCGACAGGTTGTGGCGCTGGTCGTAATCCAACGGAATGATGTAGCGAATGTTCGGGAGGCCCGTACGCGCTAGAGAAAGACCAGATTCTGCACCTGAGCCTGTTCCGTCAGCAAACGTCAGCGAGTACTGAGCATTCATCTGAACGTTGCCCACACGGCGCAGGTCGTACTGGAAGCTGAAGCCCTTTGAGGTCGTGAAGTCGCGGTTGCCAAACGTCACATAGGTCGCGGGGTATGCCTCGGTTACCGAAACCGTTTGAATGAGGTCGCGGTACTCACGGTAGAACGCATTGACCTTCAAAGCGCTACGGTCTCCAAGCATTTGTCGGAAGCCAATCTCGTACTCGGTTTGCTTTTGTGGAAGAAGTTCTGGATTGTCTACCGTCGAAGCGTTACCAAAGACGAGGTTTACGTAGTCAAACGGATTGAATCGCGACTGAGCGGCAGAAGGACGCTGAACCAGAAGGTCGTAGTGCGCAAAGAATTCTGCGACGTCTGAGATAGGGAATTGGAACGAAATACGCGGGCTCACGGATACCTGGGGGCGGTAGTCGCGGAATGAGTTCGCGCTGAGAACGGGCGCGTTCGGGTTCAACGGATCAGTGAAGGCCTCTTCAAAAATCCATGGCTTGGCTTGACCACCGGACAGGTTTGCGATCACGGTAGGGTTGGGCTGTGGAGAGCCGTCTGCATTGTACCAGTCAAATCCATTGCGGTATCCTACAATGCGGCGTGGGTTCTTGATGTCGTCTACGTAGACCATGTAGTCATCTCCCATTGAAGTAGGAATATCACTGCCCTCAAGGCCTCCGCGTGCGTTGACGTCTGCAACAGTATGTGCGGGAAAGAGCGAGAATGGATCCTTAAGCACAGGCTGGTTGGCGTCGTAGCGGTCCACGCGCACACCCACGTTGAAGAACAGGTCCTCAAACGTGAACTGGTCCTGAATGTAGCCCGCCATGTAGATGGGCTGAAAAGCGCGAATTGGGTACGTGCGGTTGCCGTCGGCATCCACCGCCGTGAAGAAGTCGTTCAACGTGGGGTTGCCCGTTAAGAGCTGGCCAGTGTAGTCGTATCCGAAGTAGCTGACGTAGGCAGAGCCACCGGGGTTCACCAACTCTTGAGCAGAGAACAGTGAAAGGCCACCAAACTGCTGAAACTGCTCTGGAGTGATGTTGTCGGTATCCAGTAGTTTTTGGTCGGTTCCATTGGGGTTCCATCCGAGCGCCGTACGAAGCTTACGGTCAAATGTGCGTGGCTTGGTCAAGTCAATCGCGCGGTTGTAAAAAATGGTATCCTGAAATACTCCATCTCGGTAGATCAAGACGGGATTCTCAAGATCGAGCTCACGCATGTGGTCGTTTTGCAGGTTGCGCATCAGCGTCCAGAGCGATGCGGCGGCGACTCCGAAGCTGCGGTCGAAGCGCTGTTCGTACTCCAAACCGGCAATCAGCGAGTGCCCCTTGATGTCAAAGTTGGTCGACGCGGTGATACGGTACTGTTCATTTTGGCTGTATCCGTAGCCCGACTGCACGGCGCCCACGTTTCCGAAGAGGCCGTAGACGTCGTACGGGCCCTGACCGTTGAGCAAGCCTCCACCCTGTTGGATGTTGTTGAGGTTCGCAATGTTGTTGGCGATCAACCCTGAATTGACAAGGTTGTAGTACGACGAAGTATAGTTGGCCAGAATTGGGTTGTACTGCGACGGAGTAAACGCAATACCTGTATCGAGATCAAGCAGTTTGCGCCACGCAGTGATTCCGGTCTTTTCGTCGGTTCCGAAGCCGTACAATCCGATGCGACCCGTTTCAAACTGGCCTACGTGACCGTAGCGGAAGATGTTGTCGCCGTGGTTGGGGTCGTAGTTTTTAAAGTTGTTGAGCGTGTAGTCGGCCTGAATGGTGTAGAATGCGTTTTGGATCAGGCTGTTCTCGCTGCTGCCGAATTGCTGGGTAAAGCGAACGTATCCCGAAAGGTCGCGCTGCTCTGAAGCCCCATTGTTGGCGTAGTTCATTAGGGAGTGGAAGAAGCTTCCGTTGCGGCCGTTCGAGTAGAACGCGCGACCACCGAGAACGAGGTTGGTCTTCTTGCCCGTCTTGATGTTGATGTTGCCCGTTGCACGAAAGACCTGGCTCGCCACATTCAAGCGAGTAGGGATTTGCTCAAAGGCATCTGCACCCAGCAATTCCGCACGGCGAATGGTACCGAGACCTGTTGCGGTTGGAACCAACGGATTGGCCTGTAAGTCAGCTAGGATGTCGTCTTTGATCTTGTAGACTGGAGTCGCATACGGACGGCCTACACCCGTGTACGAGAATTCCGTCGCCAAAAGGAAGCCAACCAAGGGCGCGGTCTTTTCTTTATTGAACAACAACGGACCGCCAAGGGTCAAACCGGCGAGGTGGTAGTTGTTGCGGTCAAAAAGTGCTGAAGTCACGTATTCCACGGTTCCGAAGTAGCGTGGGCTCGGACCTTTGGTGGTCGTAGAAATCACACCACCCGTCACGTCGCCGTACTGGGCAGGGACACCACCGGTGATGACCTCGGTAGTTTGAATGGCTTCACGAGGAAGGTTGATGTCCCCCCGCATTTTTACACCGTCGACAAACACAACGTTACCGTCGCTACGGCCACCGCGAAAGAAGGTTCCGCCACTGCGCTCATCCTGAACCACACTCGCAGTCTGTGCAAGAACGGCATTGACGCCGCGACCGGCGAGGTTGCGAATTTGTTCGGCACCAAAGCTGGTCGCCGTCTTACCCTTTTCAATGAGGGGCGCCTCGTACTTCGCCACTACATCGACAGAACCTAGTTCTACGCTGGACGATGCCATGGCAAACTTCAGTTCGGTCGGACGACCCGGGTTGATTTGTACCCCGGTGAAGGTCACACTGTTGTATCCAAAAACCTCACATACAATCGTGTAGGTTCCGGGCTGAATCGGGTTGATGTTGTAGTTGCCGTCAAAGTCAGATGCCCCAGCCGTGACTTTGAACTGACCAGATTTCACAATAATCTGGGCCTGAGCAATTTCTTCTCCAGAGGTTTTGTCCTTGACGGTTCCGCGAAGTGAACCAGGTCGGGCTTGACCCCACACCATGGTGGAAGCTCCGAAGATGAGCGCGAAGAGGGCGTAGCGTAGACGCATAAGCAAAGCGTTTTAGGTGGATCCGTTGCGAATCGAGGGGCTAAAATAACGAAGAATTAATGTGGTTAAGCAGGTCAGACGTAGGTTTGTTCCGATTATGGGCAATAAAATTTTTTTATGTCTGGGGTTAGCCGCTCTATTTGCCTGCGACGGGACGAGCAATCGCCATCCTGTTCCCTATGTTTTTGTCAATGAGTCCGTGTTTGTAAACAGTCCGTCTGCCTTTGATTTGCAGTTTGTGGGCGGCACCCATGTGCGCACGGATTGGGGCCACGGAGGCCTCGTGATTTACCGCCGCACGAACTTCGGAGATGCCAACGATTTCGGGGCATACGACCTGCGCTGCCCCAACCACGTGTCCATGCCCTGCGGAGCATCGACCATTCAAGACGGGCTTTATGCCGAATGCGGATGCGACGGCCAGCGGTTTTTACTGTTTGATGGAAGCGCGACCGACGGAAGTACCACGTGGGGCCTTCTACCCTACCAAGTTGATTTTGACGGCGTTCGACTCACCGTCAGCAACCTTTAGGCGACGCTCAGGCGCTTGAGGTGCCGCACGTGGGCACTCAAGGCTTCGGCAAACGTGCGAAATTCCTGGTACTGTACGTTGAATTCTGCACAGGTTTCTTTGACAATTTTGGCGATGTCAGGGTAGTGCACGTGGCTGATGCGCGGAAAAAGATGGTGCTCAACCTGGTAGTTGAGTCCGCCCAAAAGCCACGTCAGTACCCGACTTCGCGTGGCGAAGTTGGCCGTGGTCTGAAGCTGGTGGACGGCCCACTCGGACTCAATTTGTGCAGGATCGGCGACCTCTGACTTGGCAAACGTCGCTCCCTCAACCACGTGGGCCAGCTGAAAGACCACACTCAACGACAAGCCCGTGATGGCGGTCATGATGAGAAATCCAAACAGCCACGGAAAAAATCCGAGGACGTAAATGGGAACCACGGCAACCATGGTGATGTGAATGGCCTTCCAGCCCCAAAAACCAATGTGCTCGGCAACCGATAGTTTGCGAATCGGCACGACGCCCACCTTGCCCGTAAAGTACTTTTTAAAGTCGGTGAACGCCAACCAGTAGATGTAGAGCAAGCTGTAGAGCGCGGGCCAGTAGTAGTGCTGAATGCGGTGAATGCCTTTGTGGGGCTGGGTTTCGGCCATGCGAATCATTCCGCCTGCCTCAATGTCGTCGTCAACCCCATCAATATTGGTGAAGGTGTGGTGAATGGTGTTGTGCTTGTTCTTCCACATGGCTACGCTCGCACCCAGCATACTGAGTGTGTGACCGGCCAGTGAGTTGAGCCACTCGTACTTGGAATAGCTACCGTGCGCCCCGTCGTGCATGACGTTGAATCCGATCGCCGAAGTGAACAGACCCAAAATGATCCAGAAGGGAAGTCCCGCCCAAAAGTTCGCACCGAAGTACAGAATCGCGGCATAGGATGCAAAAAACCCAACGAGTAAGACGCCCGTTTTGGTGTAGAGACGCACGTCGCCCTTGGACGACTTGTTGTGCTCTTTAAAGTACTGATTGACGCGCTGCGTCAAAATTTGAAAAAAAGGTTGCCCTGCGGTGTGCGTGGCAAATCGGGGCGCTTTGAAGGCGGACGTAGACATAGGCCGAAGATAAGGCCAGTTTCGTGCCAACTTGTTTAAGCGAGGGCCAAATTGTCCACCGGGGAGTGGTTAAAAAAGAGCCTCCGCGATTTTTTCGGTCTCGTCAGCCTTGCTCATCGTGTAGTAGTGCAGCACCGGCGCACCATTGGCCATCAGCTCTTTGGACTGGGCAATGCACCACTCCACCCCTACTTGCTTCACCGCCTCAGGCGTTTTAGCCGCTTCAACCGCTTCAATTAAATCGTCGGGCAAGTTCAGGTGAAAATTGCGCGGAATACTCTGCAGTTGGCTCTTGGCCGTCAAGGGTTTGAGGCCCGGAATGATGGGCACGT
>JACCDS011544495.1_pt1 | contig 34284 bp, 27 predicted proteins | sample 7446441 | NCBI WGS metagenome assembly JACCDS01 (sample SAMN15323445, study PRJNA562643) | freshwater metagenome | isolation source: river surface water | place: USA:Blue River Watershed | collected 2017-08-17
CACGCCAAAACCGATAAGCTGTTGGCGGCGATGCGCGAAAAGGTTCCGGGCATCGCGGTGCGTACGACGCTTATCGTGGGCTATCCCGGCGAAACCGAGGCGGATTTTGACGAATTACTGGACTGGGTTCGCACGCAGCGCTTCGAGCGCCTCGGCGTGTTCACCTACAGCCACGAAGAGAATACCCACGCGTTTGGCCTTGAAGCCGACGTTCCCGCTGAAGTGAAGTCCGCGCGCCAGCAGGCCGTGATGGAGGTGCAGCGCGAGATTTCGCTCGAGCGCAACGAGGCGATGATTGGCCAAACCGTGACCGTCATCATCGACCGCACCGAGGGCGACGCCTACATTGGTCGCACGGAATTCGATTCGCCCGACGTCGACAACGAAGTGCGCATCGAGGCGCCAGACGTGCACCTCAAGCGCGGAACCTTTGTGACCGCCAAGATTATCGGTGCGACCGAATACGACCTCGAGGCCGAACTCGTTACGCGTTTCGAGTAACCGGTTTTTGTGGATAAATCACGGTAGCCGTTGGTACACGGCTAGGGGCGGTTGGTTACCTTTAGGTTTCCGCCATGTACCTCGTATTTGACACTGAAACCACCGGACTGCCAAGGGATTGGAATGCGCCCTTGAGTGATTTGGACAACTGGCCCCGGGTAGTTCAGGTCGCCTGGCAGCTGCACGCCGCCGACGGTTCCCTCATAGAAGCTCGTGATTTTCTGGTACAGCCCGAGGGATTTAATATTCCGTTTGGAGCCGAAGAGATCCACGGCATCAGCACCGAGCTCGCGCGGAGCGAGGGGGTGCCCGCCACGGAGGCCTTGGGCGCCTTTCGCGCGGCGCTGGACCAGACCCAGTTCATGGTCGGCCACAACCTCAAGTTTGACCTGAATGCCCTGGGGGCGGAGTTCCTGCGGCTGGGATGGGACGAGTCGTGGATTCAAAAGCCCGTGCTCGATACCATGACGCCCCAAACCGCGGCCTTGGTCGGAATTCCGGGGCGAGGTGGATTTAAGCCGCCAAAGCTTGGTGAGCTTCATGCCAAGCTGTTTAGTGAGGCCTTCGCCGAAGCCCACAACGCCACGGCTGACGTAGAGGCTACCGCTCGTTGCTTTTGGGAGCTGGTGCGCTCGCGCCATTGGCAGCCGGCCCAGTTGGGCGTGCAGCCCCACCAGCTCGAGGACTTCATCGCGGCACATCCCAACTTGGTTTCGCCCGTCGGGCTGACCCATCGAAACCTGAAGCAGGCGAGTGCGTCGCTCAAGGCGAAGGCGTCGGCTCCGGCGGCGCCGGCTGTACCCGCGGTGGCGGCAACAGCGTCTGGAGCGGCTGACGGGGTTCCGTTCTTTCACCTTCACGTACACAGTCAGTTCAGTGTGCTTCAGGCCACGACGAAGGTTCCGGACCTAATTAAGCGCGCCGCAGCCGACGGCCAGCCTGCGGTGGCCTTGACCGACCTGGGCAACATGATGGGCGCCTTCCAGTTCGTGCAGGGCGTGCAGTCCTACAACAAAAACCGCCCAGAGGGTACCCCTGAGCTTAAGGCCATCGTGGGCATGGATGCGTTTGTGTGCCGCAACCACCTCGACCGCAGCCAAAAGGACGACGGCTACCAGATTCCGCTGCTGGCCAAGAACAAAACGGGCTACCACAACCTAGCCAAGCTCAGTTCCATCGCCTACATCGAGGGTTTTTACTACGTGCCCCGCATCGACCGCGAGCTGTTGCTCGCCCACAAAGAAGGCGTAATGGTGACGACCGGCGGCATGATGGGTGAGGTGCCACAGCTCATTCTCAACGTAGGCGAAAAGCAGGCTGAAGAAGCGTTTTTGTGGTGGAAAGCGCAGTTTGGGTCTGATTTTTATGCCGAAATCAACCGCCACGGATTGCCCGAAGAAGACGCAGTCAATGAGGTGCTCAAGCGCTTTTGTGCCCAGCACGACGTGAAGGCGGTAGCGGCCAACAACTCGTTTTATTTGGACGAGGCCCAGGCCGAAGCACACGACATTTTGCTGTGCGTCAAGGAGTCAGAAAAAAAATCGACGCCGATCGGGCGGGGAAGAGGGTTCCGCTACGGATTCCCCAACAGCAAGTTTTACCTCACCACGCAGGTCGAAATGCGCCAGCGCTTCGCCGACTGGCCCGAGGCACTCGCGAATTTGGCTGAAATCCTAGAGAAAGTCGAGAACTTTGGCTTGGCTCGCGACGTGCTGTTGCCGGCGTTTGAAATACCGTCGGAGTTTGTGCACCCCGACGACGCGGTCGACGGAGGAAAGCGAGGCGAAAACGCCTACTTGCGGCACTTGACCTATGTGGGGGCCAAAAAACGCTGGGGCGATCCAGTGCCAGCTGAAATCGCCGAACGGCTTGATTTTGAGCTGGAAACCATTGAGCGCACCGGCTACCCGGGCTACTTCTTGATCGTTCAAGACTTTTGCCAGGCCGCCCGCGACATGGGCGTTAGCGTCGGGCCGGGTCGGGGTTCCGCGGCGGGTTCGGCCGTCGCTTACGCCACGGGCATCACGAACGTAGACCCGATTACCTACGACTTGCTGTTCGAGCGCTTCCTGAATCCGGACCGCGTGAGCCTCCCTGATATCGATATTGACTTCGACGACCGGGGCCGTGATAAGGTCATTCAGTACGTCATTGACAAGTACGGCGCCAACCAGGTTGCCCAGATCATAACCTACGGTTCTATGGCGGCCAAGTCGGCCATCAAAGACGCGGGGCGCGCCCTGGACTTGCCTTTTGAAGAAGCCGACCGCCTGACGAAGTCGGTGCCCGACAACTCGAGCTTGCCGGTGCTTCTCGACTCAGACGACGCGACGATTCGCGAAAAATTCCGCAACGAGGACTACGACAAAGCGGTTGCCCTTCGCGAAATGGCGAAAGGCAACGACCTCAAGGCGGCTACGCTGCAGCAGGCCAAGGTGCTCGAGGGTTCGCTGCGCAACACGGGCATCCACGCCTGTGGGGTGATCATCACGCCCAGCGACATTCGCGAGCTGATTCCGGTTGCCACGGCCAAAGACAGCGCGATGTGGACCACGCAGTTCGACAATGCCGTCGTAGAGTCGGCCGGGCTGCTGAAGATGGACTTTTTGGGCCTAAAGACGCTGACGCTCATCAAAGACAGCCTCGAGCTAGTTCACAAGCGGCACGGCATTGAGATTGACATTGAATCCATTCCGCTCGACGACACGGCGACCTACGAGCTTTTTCAGCGCGGAGACACGGTCGGCATCTTCCAGTACGAATCGCCGGGCATGCAAAAGCACCTCAAGGACCTCAAGCCTACGGTCTTTGGCGACTTGATTGCCATGAACGCGCTGTACCGTCCGGGTCCGCTCGAGTACATTCCGAGTTTTATTCGGCGGAAGCACGGGGTGGAGCCCATTACCTACGACCTGGCCGACATGGAGGAATACCTCCACGAGACCTACGGCATTACGGTGTACCAAGAGCAGGTGATGCTGCTGTCCCAGAAACTTGCCGGATTTAGCAAGGGCCAAGCAGACATGCTCCGCAAGGCCATGGGTAAAAAGATCAAAGCGGTGCTGGACCAGATGAAGCCCCAGTTTGTGCAGGGCGGCATCGAACGAGGCCACGCGGAGCCGACCCTTGAGAAGATTTGGAAGGACTGGGAAGCCTTCGCGTCGTATGCCTTCAACAAGTCGCACTCCACGTGCTATGCCTGGGTTGCCTACCAAACGGCCTACCTCAAGGCGCACTATCCGGCGGAATACATGGCTGCGGTGCTCTCCAACAACATGAACGACATCAAGCAGGTGACGTTCTTCATGGAGGAGTGCCGCCGCATGAAGTTGCCCGTTTTGGGGCCCGACATCAACGAATCGGAGGGGCCGTTCACGGTGAACCGCGAAGGGGCCATTCGCTTCGGACTTTTGGGTATGAAGGGCGTAGGCGCGGCGGCTGTGGACTTTTTGCTCGCGGACCGTGCGGCCAACGGGCCCTACGCGAGCGTGTTTGACGCGGCGCGCAGACTGGACTTGCGGGTAGTCAACAAGGGTACCTGGGAGTCGCTGGCGCTGGGCGGCGCATTTGACCGCTTTGAAGGGGTGCACCGGGCCATGTTTTTCGCCGAAGAGGCCGACGGACGCCCGTTTGTGGAGCGCCTGCGCCGCTACGGTCAAGCTTTTCAAGATCAGCTGAATTCCGCCCAAGTAAGCCTTTTTGGCGAAGACAGCGGCGTGGATACGCCCGAGCCGGCACTGCCCCAGGTTCCCACTTGGAACAACCTGGAGTTGCTCAAGCGCGAGAAAGAGGTGATTGGCATTTACGTCAGTTCGCACCCGCTCGATGCCTACCGATTTGAACTCCGTACGTTCCGAAAGCAGTCGGTGGGCGAGTTGTCGTCGCTCGACAGCTTTGTGCAAGGCAAGGGTGCGCGCGACTTTGTGGTCGCCGGCATTATTACGAACGCCCAAGTGCGTACCACACGCACCGGCCGCGAAATGGGCAGTTTTGTGCTTGAAGACGAGGATGGAGCCACGGAATTTGTGCTCTTTGGCCAGCAATTCCTCGACCTTCGGAGCTTTTTTGTCAACGACCTCATGGTACTGGTGCGCGGCCGGGTCCAGCGACCCGCCTGGGCCCGCGACGACAACCAAGCGAAACTCGTGGCCGACATTCACAAGATTCAACTGCTCAGCGAGCTTTTTGACCGCGAAGCCCGCGGACTCACGCTTTATGCCGCGGTCCAGGATATTACGCCGACAACCTGGGGCGAGTTGGCGCAGATTTTGCGCGCCAATCCAGGCAAGCAGCGCCTGCAGTTCCACATTGGTGACGCCGCAAGCCAAACCCAACTCCGCATGCCCAGCCGTGGCGCCGGAGTGCAAATCACTCGGGAACTGTTGGCGAACTTAGACGAACTTAAACACTTTCACGCGGCGGTGCGCCTTGACTGACATGAAGTACTTCGGAATGGCTCTTTGTTTTTGGCTCGCGGCAGCGAGTTTGGTTGCCCAGAACGCGCTGGACGCCCAGGGTCGCCGCACCGGCCCCTGGTCTGCCAAGCACCCGAACGGACAGCCGCGCTACGAAGGCCAGTTTGCGTCCGGTGTGCCCGTCGGTCGCTTCACTTACTACCACGACAACGGTTTTCGGAGTGCGCAGATGGATTACCGTGGCCGAACCGGGGTGTGCATGACCGAGCAGTACGACGAAAAAGGCAAGCTCATGGCCCGCGGCAAGTACACCGCCGACCGCCAGCGCGACAGCTTGTGGGTGACGTATGCCTTTGACGGAACCAAACTCGAGCACGCGCCCTACGCCGCGGGCGTGCTCCACGGGGACTACAGCATGTTTTACCCCGACGGCAAGGTGATGGAGCGCGGAACCTACGTCAGTGGCCAAAAACAGGGTGTGTGGCTGCGGTTTTCAGATGCCGGAGTCAAAGAGCGCAGCGCGACCTACGCCAGCGGACGGCTTCAGGGAGCTTGGGTTGAGTACGATGCCGACGGACGGACGGCCGTGTCGGGTAGTTACGTCAACGACCTGCGCCACGGCAAGTGGACCTATTTTGAACGCGGAACCGTGGTGCGCACCGAGGTGTACCGACGCGGAATGCTGCAAAAGCCCCAACCGTAGTGGCGCGCGTCGTAGTTGGCCTGTCTGGGGGCGTGGACTCGTCTGTCACTGCGTTGCTCATGAAGCAGGAGGGGCACGAAGTGATCGGCATCTTCATGCGCAACTGGAACGACGCCTCGCCTACGCTTGAAGACGAATGTCCCTGGATCGAGGATTCCAACGACGCCTTGCTGGTCGCCGAAAAACTGGAAATCCCGTTCCAGGTACTCGACCTTTCGGCGCAGTACAAGGAGCGCATCGTAGACTACATGTTTGCGGAGTACGAAGCGGGACGCACGCCCAATCCCGACGTGCTGTGCAACCGGGAGATTAAGTTCGACTTGTTTTTGGACGCGGCCCGAACGCTTGGTGCCGACTTCGTGGCGACTGGACACTACGCGCGCGTAGCGCGGGACGAGGAGGGCCGAATGCACCTGCGTGCCGGCCTCGACGCGGGCAAGGATCAGTCCTATTTCTTGTGCCAATTGAACCAAGAACAGCTGCAAAAGGCACTGTTCCCCATTGGCGGGCTCCAAAAGTCAGAGGTTCGGCAGCTCGCCGCAGCAGCCGGTTTGGTGACCGCTACCAAAAAAGATTCGCAGGGTCTTTGCTTTATCGGTCACGTTCGCTTGCCCGACTTTTTGCAGCAGCAGCTTAAGCCCAAGCCTGGCCGCATTGTGGAGGTTTCGCGCCATTCGCCGGTAATTCAGGAGGCGAAGCCCGGTCAGCCCTGGGGCTTTGTTCCTGAAGACGGCGTCGAGGTGGGCACGCACCAAGGCGCGCACTACTTCACGGTAGGCCAGCGAAAAGGCCTGTTGGTCGGCGGCAAGCCCTTGCCGCTTTTTGTTTTGGCGACCGACGTGGAGCAGAACGTGGTGTATGTGGGCCAAGGCGAAGACCACCCGGGGCTATACCGCAGCGCACTGTGGATTGCTGCGGCCGACGTGCATTGGGTTCAGCCATGGCGCAGGTTGGATTCGGGATCGTCAGCAGACTTCCTCGTGCGGATTCGCTACCGCCAGGCCCTTGTTCCGGCTCAGCTGCGCGCTGAAGACGACGGCCTGTGGATTGCGTTCAGCAAGCCCATGAAGGCGGTTGCTCCTGGGCAGTTTGCAGCCTGGTACGAAGGTGACGATCTTGTTGGTTCTGGTGTAATAATGTATTGATTATGAAAAAATTACTTACCATCGCTTCGTTAGTTACGTTAAGTGTGGCGTGGGCCCAAAACGCGCCCCGAAAGCACTGGGTTTTTCTCAACGAAACCCAGCTGAATTTCGCCACACCTATGTTGGGAATGGATGCCCTTCAGCGACGCAGCGCTCAAAGTATTGCGCTGCGAAGCACCGACTTTGCCCTGCAGCCTGATGCCGTGGCCGCGGTAGCTCGGGTCGCAGAACCCATCGGCCGAAGCCGCTGGCTGCGCGCCGTGGTGGTTCAGGCAGACGAAGCTCAGTTGCGGGAACTTGAAGCGCTGCCTTGGGTGCGCGCCACCCGGCCCGTGGGGCTCATGAAGCGAAGCCTCACGGAGGCGGCGGGTGGATTCGAGGTTGCGCCAGGAGAATGCGAAGAGGGCGTACAAGGCTACCAGTACGGCGCCTCGGCCCAGCAAGTCAACCAAATCCAAGTAAATGCCTTGCACGACGCTGGATTTGACGGCGCAGGGGTAAAGGTTGCGCTCATGGATGCTGGATTTACGGGTGCCGACACCTATTCTGCATTCCAAGGGGCTTGGCAGCAAGGCCGCGTGCTCGGAACGTGGGATTACATCGACGGGGACACCAACGTATTTCACCTTGGCAGCCACGGGATGAGCGTTTGGAGCACGATCTGTTCTGACCTAGACGCCACGTTCGTCGGTACGGCGCCCAAAGCTTCGTTTTACCTTTTTAAAACCGAAAATCAGCTCACCGAAACCATCGCCGAAGAGTACAACTGGGTCATGGCGGCCGAGCGCGCCGATTCCCTGGGCGTAGACGTGATCAATACCTCGTTGGGCTACACGACGTTTGACAACGGCATCGGCGACCACAGCTACGCCGACATGGACGGTCGCTCAACGCCCATTTCACAAGCTGCCGTGGCCGCAGCCCGCACCGGCATGATTCTGTGTGTTTCAGCCGGAAACGAAGGGGCCGGAGCGTGGAAGTACATTTCAGCTCCTGCCGATGCCGACTCCATCCTCGCGGTGGGTGCGGTAGACGAATTTGGCGTTCGCGCGAGCTTTAGCAGCCAGGGCCCGTCGGCCGACGGAAGGGTTAAGCCCGACGTTGCGGCGCGCGGATTGGGCGCCACTGTCATGAATTCCTCGGGCAACGTGGCCACCTCATCGGGAACCAGCTTCTCGTCGCCCATCATGGCCGGTGCCATGGCAAGCCTCGTTCAGGCCGCGAAGACCTTGCCCAATGGCTACACCGCCAATGACCTGATTCACCGCGTTCGCATGTCGGCCAACCGGTCGTTTGCGCCCGATTCCTTCACGGGCTATGGGATTCCCAACTTCGCGACGGTGCTGAACGGCCTGGGTGTGCAAGGATTGGACGCCCCGCGGTCGTGGACCCTTCACACCCACGGTCAAGGAGGGTGGCTGCTGCGCCGGAGCGACGCCAGCCAGCCAGATTTGCTGGAACTGGTGGCGATCGACGGACGCCTTCTCGACCGAATCGCGGTTCCGGCAGGCCAGCTCGAAGTGCGGCTCGAGCCCCGGTCGTTTTGGTGCACGCTGCGCAGCGGCAGCCACGTGCTCAGTATTCCCGCGCGCTAACCGCATTCGCCATGAAAACCCGAATTACCGAACTTTTAGGCATTGAGCACCCCGTTATTCAAGGCGGCATGATCTGGTGTTCGGGGTGGGAGCTCGCAGCCGCGGTATCGAACGCGGGCGGACTTGGGACCCTCGGCTCGGGGAGCATGTATCCCGACGAGCTTCGGGCGCAGCTTACCGCGCTAAAGTCCGCGACCGACAAGCCTTTTGCGGTGAATATTCCGATGCTGTACCCCAATATTGAGGCACACCTTCAGTCCTGTATTGATTTTGACGTGCCGGTGGTGATTACCTCGGCGGGAAACCCTAAGCTGCACACGGCCTGGCTCAAAGAGCGCGGACGCACGGTGCTGCACGTGGTGGCGTCGAGCAGCTTCGCGGTCAAGGCCGAAGCCGCCGGCGTGGACGCCGTCATTGCCGAAGGGTTTGAAGCGGGAGGGCACAACGGCCGCGACGAAACAACCACGATGGTGCTGGTTCCGGCGGTCGCAGACGCCGTTTCGATTCCCGTGGTGGCCGCAGGCGGAATTTCAGACGGCCGGAGCATGGCTGCTGCGCTCATGCTAGGTGCCGACGGCGTTCAAATGGGGTCGCGGTTCGTGGCCACGCCCGAATCCAGCGCACACCAGGCCTTTAAGGCCGAGGTAATCCATGCGGTAGAGGGGTCCACTCAGCTTACGCTCAAGGAGTTGGCACCGGTCCGGTTACTAAAGAACGCCTTCTACAACCAAGTGACCGAGGCCTACGCGCGCGGCGCCACCACGGCGGAACTTACCGAACTTCTCGGTCGCGGCAGAGCGAAAAAAGGCATGCGCGAGGGTGACCTCGTCGAAGGCGAGCTTGAAATTGGTCAAGTGGCCGCCCGAATTCGGGAGCTTCAGCCGGCCGGAGACGTCGTTCGCGAAGTGGTTCGCGAGTGCGAAGCCCTCCTTCGGCGGGGCGTTTAATCCCGCGCCTGGCGCTTGACGAACTTCGTCAAGATGACGATTTCTTGGCCTTCAACGCGTCCTTCGATGTATTCGGCGTTGCTGCGGTCGAGGCGGATGTTGCGCACCACCGTACCCTTTTTGGCGGTGAAGTTGGTGCCCTTGACGTCGAGGTGCTCCGTCAGGACCACCGTGTCTCCGTGCTGGAGTACCACACCGTAGGCGTCTTTGTGAACCACAGAAGTCGGAGCCGACTCGGCCCAATCCAGCGTGGATTCGTCAAGGTACATGCTGTCTTTGAGGTCGTTGGCCCAATCGGTCCCGACGGCGCTCAAGAGGCGGTACACGCTAACCTGAACGGCTGGAACCGGACTCCACATGCTGTCGTTGAGGCAGCGCCAGTGGTCGGCATGGGCTGAGGCGTCGGCAGCGGCTGCCGTGCATTGGGCGCAGACCGCGATGCACTCGTCGGCATTCTGGCCTTTTTTGGGAGCAACCGCGTGTTCCGTCAAGGGAGACTCCGCGCCGCAGAGCTCGCAGCGTCCTTCGCTGCGCGCAGCTAATTCAGTAATCATGATAGGGTAGGTTAAAAGGTGGCTGCGGCGCTTAGCTAATCCGCGCGTCGTAGGTTCCGCCCATACTCGGCGCGTCGCCCATAAGGCGGGCCATGCAGGCTTTTTTCACCATATTGAACACGGCCATGTGGACGTCTTCGGCCACTTCCATGTCCATGGCTACCGAATGGATGCTGAGGTCGGCCATCTCGCGAAGCTTGCCGCCTTTAAATCCCGTCATGCCGACAAGGGTGGCGCCGTGGGCCTTCGCGTATTCTGCGGCCTTGAGTACGTTGCGCGAATTGCCGCTGCCGCTAATGCCGATCACGACGTCGCCCGGCTGCAGGTAGTTTTTCAGGGGCTCGACAAAAATATCGTCCCAGCCAATGTCGTTGGCAACGGCCATCATGCTGGGCACGTTGTCGTTCAAGCAAATCATTTTAAACCGCTTGTCAAGGCCATACGAAGCGCCTTTGAGAAAATCTCCGGCAGCGTGGCTTGCGCTCGCGCCCGATCCGCCGTTGCCCATGGTGAAAATCTGGGCTCCGCGCTGGTGTGCATCCAAAAACACCTCGACGAGGCGTTCAACGGCAGTCATGTCAAGCGCTTCAATCGTTGCGATCAAAAGTTGGCGGTATTCGGTAGGCTTCATGGCATCGTTGGGTTAGCGTTCCAAGTTCGGAACTTCGTCAGAATAAATAATGCGCGAGCCTTCAAAATCCCACTGAAAAGGGAAGGGGCGAAGGTCGCTGAGCGCAGTATCTAAGGCCTGTTGGTCCTCAGGGCGCACGACAAAAAGCATAAAGCCACCGCCGCCGGCGCCGAGGAGTTTGCCGCCGAGCGCACCTGCTGCGAGGCCGCGTTGGTAGGCGTCTTGAATGCCAAGGTCGCTAATGCCGCTCGCGAGGCTCTGCTTGAGCAGCCAGTTTTCGTGCATCAGGCGTCCGCACTCGGCCCAGTCACTCTGGCCTAATGCGCCGGCGAGCGGGTCCACAAGACCCACCATGTCAGAAAGCACGTCCTGCTTGCTACGCTTGGCGCTTTCACGGCTTTGTTCTGCCAAAATGGCCGATGCAGATCGCTGGTTGCCCAGGTAGTACAGCCTCAGGTGGGCGCGCCAGCCCTCAGGGTCGGGCAGGCTCACCGGCTCCACTCGCACTGTTTCGTCGGGATTAAATCGGTAAATCTGGAATCCGCCGTAGGCCGCGGCGTACTGGTCTTGCTTGCCGATGGGTTCGCCGAGGTCGCCGAGTTCCACGGCGCATGCTTGTTCGGCGAGCCAGGACTTGGTCGCCTCGTCAGCGCGGCCGATGCGCGCCATGAGGTTGTGCAAGGTGCCGACGGTGAACGACGACGACGACCCCATGCCAGTGCCCGCGGGAACGTCGGCAATGGAGCTGATTTCGAGTCCGGTACCCATTTTTAAGCGGGTTAATATGGCTCGAAGCAGGGGGTGCTGAAGTTCCGCTACACTCGAAACGGTTTCGGTACTGGAGTACTTGGTGCGAATTTGGCCCGCTTCAAAAAAGTCGTGGCTGCTGACATACAAGTACTTGGCGATCGTGCTGGACAGCACTGCGCCCCCGTGCTCGCGGTAGTAGGCGGGGAGGTCAGATCCTCCTCCGACATAGGAAATGCGAAAGGGGGTGCGGCTAATGATCATTCCGGCGAAGTTCGGGACTTTTCGTGTTCGAAAATCCATGCTACGGCAGCGCTCAGGTCGTCAACCTGTGCCGTAGGCTCGGCGAGGCTTGGCTTAAGGCCGTGTCCGGTGCGCACCCTTAGCGTCGCGGCTACTCCAGCGGCGTTCCCAGCCTCGATGTCGCGCGGAGAATCGCCAACCATGTAGCTCAAGGTCAGGTCAATATTGAAACGTTCTGCGGCGGCGAGCAGCATGCCGGGCTTGGGCTTGCGGCAGAGGCAGTCGATTTTGTAGGCCGGGTTTTCTTCGGGGAAACCGCCGTGGGGATGGTGGGGGCAGTAGTAAATCGCGTCTACGAAGGCACCAGCCTCGTCGGCAAGGAGCCGTTCCATGCGGGCATGGATGCGGTCAATTCCAGCCTCGTCAGTCAGGTTGCGGGCTACCACACTTTGGTTGGTTACCACGACCGTAATGAAGTCGCTCCCGTTGAGCGCGCGAATCGCGGCCGCTGCGCCCGGAAGCAGGGTGAATTCGTCGGGGTGCTTGATAAGGTCGGAGTCGACGTTGATCACGCCATCTCGATCCAGGAATACGGCTCGCTGGCGGTTGCGCAGGTTGCGGGCCTCCACTTTGCCCTGGCGCAGTGCGACTTCAACTTGGGCGCGGCGCTCGGGCTTGCCCATGTCCTTGATGTACTCCGGCGTGGAGTAGGCGAAAAGCCGGTGCGTTTTTGCCCAGCTTGGAAAAAGGTCGCGGCCAAAATCGCTAGAAACGCCGCGCGGAATTTCAGCAAGGACCGACGGCTCGAGTAAGTAAAGCGCCGCGTTCACGACGTTCCGTACCTCGCGGTCTGCGGGGTGGGGCTTTCCGTAGACATCACGCACGCGGCCACTCGGTTCTGCGTCCACCAGGTCGCTGTCGTAAGGGTGGTCGTTGGGGTGCACCAACAAGGTCGCGTCGGCGGAATTCGCCCGGTGAAACGCTTCCATTCGACGCAGGTCTACGCTGCTGAGCGTGTCGGCGTAGAACACCCAGAACGGGCCGGAGCCCAATTCGCCCTGAAGTTCAGCTAGCGCGCCCGCGGTGCCCAGCGGTTCGGTTTCTTCGTAGTAGTCAATCGAGACGCCCCAAGCGGAGCCGTCGCCAAAATGAGCTCGTAGCTGGTCGCCTCGGTAGCCGAGGGTAAAAATGAACCGCCGAACGCCCTGTGCTGCATAGGTGCGCACAAGGTGTTCGGCGATGGGGAGGCCGTCCACCGGAACCATGGGTTTGGCCAGGTCGGGGAAGGCCGAAGCAAGCCGGGTTCCCTTGCCGCCCGCAAGGACGACAGCCGTGGAAACGCCGGTCATTGGATTAAAACTGGGCTTCGATTTTACCAGCCAACACGTTCTTCGGAGCGACGCCAACTTGCTTGTCTACCACTTGGCCACCCTTGAACACGAGCAGGGTAGGGATGTTGCGGATGCCGAACTGCATGGCGAGGTCGCCCTCTGCATCAACGTTTACTTTACCTACTACCGCACGGTCTGCGAAATCGGTCGAGAGTTCGTCTACGATAGGGCCTACCACGCGGCAGGGTCCGCACCACTCGGCCCAGAAGTCAACGAGCACGGGCTTGTCTGAGTTAAGTACTAATTCTTGGAAGTTCGAGGTGGTCAATTCTAAGGCCATGGGAGTAACATTTTTAGTGGTGCAAAGATACGAATGCAGGGCGCCCCATGTGGAACACAAGGCACGTTGACGGGTGTCATTCAAAATTGGTGCCGAGTACGGCCTAGCTGCAACCTTGTCTGGTTTACATGCATCTTTAAGGCATGAAAAGCAATATTTTTTGGGTCTTCGGCCTCGCGGTAGTCGTGAGCTCGTGTGAAAAACCAGTTGATCCCGACTGCAAGGGAGAACGAAACGCCTCGTGCATTTGCCCTACGGTAGTTGACCCTGTATGTGGATGCGACGGCGAAACCTACACGAACTCCTGCGAAGCCGAATGTGCGGGAGTGAAGTCGTGGACGCCTGGTGCGTGCGGAAACGGGTAATCCCTGCGTTCGTGGATCGAATACCGTATTCAACAAAAAAGCCTGCATTGCTGCAGGCTTTTTTTCTGGCGGTGCGGACGGGACTCGAACCCGCGACCCCCGGCGTGACAGGCCGGTATTCTAACCAACTGAACTACCGCACCAGAATGGGCTGCAAATATACACTGACTACGCAGATTTCAAAATGCGCGCAGGCCGCATTTTTCGAATCCACATCCAGGGCAGTACAATAGACGGAGTAAAGCTCAGAAAAACAAGTAAATACAGCCAAGCGAGTCGCGCAAAATTCCACGAAACGGGCACGCGATCGACGTAGTAGGTTTCGGGATTGAGCGTTATAATGCCGGTGCTGTCCTGGATTCCGAGCAAAATGACGGCGACGAGCACGCCCCAAACGGCACCGCGAAGGAGCATGGGGGCCAGCATGCCCGCAAGGGCAACCGGAGCTTGCCCCGACGACCATCCTACGGCACGAAGCAGTGCGAGGGCTCGCTGCTGCTCTAGGGAGAGAATGAGCAGGGTTCCGCCCAAGTTCACGGCGCCAACGATGATGAGTACCACAGCGAGGATGGCGACGTTGGCGTCAAACAAATCAAGCCACTGGTAGAGCGCCTGAAGGTCGTCGCTCGGCTCAAAAAGTTCAAGGCTAAAGGGCAACTGGCTTCGAAGGGCGTCCATTTCAGCCACCGAAAGCGGCCTGGGGTTCGTGCGAACCCAGGTAGCCTGGGCGCTGTCAGGCCATCGTTGGAGCGAACGAATGCCGTCAAGCATGCCCACGGCGGTTTGGGCGTCCCACTCGGCGAGCCCTGTTTCGTACAGCCCGGTCACGCTGAGGTAGCGCAGGGTAGGCGGGGCGCCGGCTTCGCGGCTGGCGTAGTAGGGCATTTCGTCGCCAACCTGAAGTCCCAGCCGCTGGCTGAGTTTGACGCTGAGGGCGATTTCATAGGGAGTAGCGGGGGCACGGCCTTCGCGAAGGAGCTGATTCCATTGGGGGTTCCAGCGTTCCCAGCCAAGCCATTGAATGCCCTCCATGCCCTCGGGGCCAGAGGCTACGCCCGCCTTCCAGGCCATTTGCATCCAGTCGGCAGCATCGAGGTCGATGGATTCGAAGTGGGCTTGGGTCTCGTAGGGGCTGTGCTGTTCAAGCAGGCGGATTTGGGCACTGCCGTAAAACAGCCCGACCTTCTGGCGGATGGCGGTTTGAAGCCCTCCCGAGAACGACGTTGCGAGCGTGAGAATGGCAAAGGTGCTTGCCACGACTGCGGTGGCGATTATCTTGGCCCTGCGCTGACGGCGGCTGGATTGGTTCCAGCGGCGGCCGAGCAGCCACGAAGTACGCATGCGTTGGAATCGAGCCATAGACTACAAAAGTACGCGGACAGCCCTCGCGCTGGCGCTCTGGGCGGTAGCACTCACTGCGGGCCTGTCGCAGCACCTGAAGTACGGCGCAGAACGGGAGCGACTGTATGTTCCGGATTTGCGCGGCAAGAAGATTGCGGTAGTGGCCCATGCGGCCTCCGTGGCCGACGGCGAACACACGGTGGATCGGCTGATGCGCCGCGGGCTCGACGTGCGGTTTGTGTTTACGCCAGAACACGGGTTTCGGGGCACCGCCTCGGCCGGCGAAAAGGTAGATGCCGTACGGGATTCCGCCACGGGATTGCGCCTGGTTTCGCTCTACGGTGAGCGCAGAAAACCCTCGAAATCGGACTTGGACAGCGTCGACGCCGTGGTGTACGACCTTCAGGACCTGAGTATTCGATTTTATACGTACGTTTCGACCTTAGCCTATGTGATGGAGGCCTGTGCGGAACAAGGTAAAACGCTGGTGGTGCTTGATCGTCCGACGCCGTTTGCCGACGTCGTAGACGGCCCCATATTGGACACGGCCGCCCACCGGAGTTTTGTGGGGCTCCACCCCGTGCCGGTGCTGTACGGGCTTACGTCGGCGGAGTATGCCCTCATGGCCAAGGGGGAGCGCTGGGTTCGGGGGGCAGATTCGCTGGACCTTCAGGTGGTTCCTGTGGAACACTACCGACGAGAGCGCATTTATCCGTCGTCGCCGCCTTCGCCGAACTTGGCTACGCGCAACGCCATCGATTGGTACCCGTCGCTGTGCTTTTTTGAAGCGACCGACGTGTCGGTGGGGCGCGGAACCGACGCGGCGTTTGAGCAGTACGGCGCGCCGTGGTGGGGCGATTCCACGTACTTTTTTGTGCCGCAGTCCCGAGTTGGGGCAACCAAGCCCCCGCACGAGGGCGATACCTGCTTGGGTGTGGACTTGCGGACCACGCGTGCTCCGCTGGGCATCGATTGGTCCCACCTATGGGAAGCCAAATACCGCTACGACTCCGTGAAGGTGGCCGACACGCTGACCGTCCGCCTGCCCTTTGCCCGGAGCTTTTTAAATCGACTTTCTGGCACGAGCACCCTCATGAAGGCGCTCGACGAAGGATGGACCCCTGCCCAGTTTCGCTCGTGGTATTTTACCGACGTAATGCGCTACAGTTTCGTTCGCCAGCGCTACGTTTTGTATGAGTCGGCGACCGACTACCAGCCGGGCGAAGCGGCGCCCGAAGTGGTACCAATGCCCGAAGAGGCCCCGAAGCAGCACCGCACGCGCCGACCCCGAGGCCTCTTCAGAAAAAAATCGGCGTAGTTCGAGTCAGAAATCGACGATGATGCCGAGTCCAGGTTGCACGATGCCCAAGCGGTTTTCGAGCAATTTGTAGGAGTACTTCGTTGGGTCGTTGGGATCCACAACGGGCGTACCGTTGGCGTCGCGTTCTACGTCGATGAAGTCGGGCCCGTCGAGGGAGTAGCCCAACGCATTCTGCACGTCGAAGTACAAATCGAGGTTCCATTTTTTCAGGAACCACTTCTTGTCAATGCGCAGGTTCAAGCGGTCAAACTCACCGTATCGTTCTGAATTGAGGCGGCTGTAGTCGGGTAGTCCGCGGCCAAACACATTCCAGTTTTGTATGCTACGGCTGCGCTCAACGTCAAATGGGGTGTACGGAGCGCCGCCAAGGTGCTGGTACTGCCCGCCAAACTCCCAGTTCTTGCCGAATTTTTTACCGAACGTGAACGTGGCAATCATGCCGTTGTCCCACGAGGAAGGTACGTAGTTGCCGTTAAAGTCGGCGAACTCACTGCGCACCAGCGTGACGGCAGCGATACCAAACCAGCCCTTGAAGAGTTTTTGCTGGTAGGTGAATTCGGCTCCATAGGCGCGGCCCGTGCTGGTGGGGGTGGCAAGCTGGTTTCCGATTACGCCAAAGTCGCCGCCCAATGTTGCAAGTGAAATGCTGTCGCGAAGCAGCAAGGGGTAGTACTGGTAGTCCTTGTAGAAACCTTCGATGCTGGCCTTAGCGTTCCACGGTAAAAAGCGCGTGCTGCCAAGCACGTAGTGGTCCGCCTGAATGTAGCGCAGCGAGGAATTGTCGCCGTCAGAACCCTTGTAGCCCAGGGCCGTGAACGGTGGCAGTTGGAAGTAGCGCCCCACGTTGGCGTCGATCGTCCAGTTCTCGGTTACGTTGTAGCTAAGCGCAGCGCGCGGAGATAGTTGGTCAAGCGGATTCTGGGTATTCTCGTTGAAGTTGCCCACGTCAGTGCGAAGGCCAAGCGACAGCTTCATTCGGCCGTCGAGGAATTTGCCCACCGCGTTCGCGAACAGCGAACCGCGGTAGTACACGGCAGCAGTTTCGTAATCGAGCACAAAGCCACCCGGAAAACGCTTGTCGAACGTGTTGGTGTTGTACTTGAGTTGCTCGGCGCCAAAGCCCACAAGACCTTCCCAGTTTTTGGCCTTCCAGGGCTGCTCCACGCGCAGTTTGTTGGCAATTTCTTGGCTTCCGTAGTTGAGCAGCAGGTCCCCGTTGACGTCGTTGTTGAAGTACTTCTTGGATTGATTGTCAAGCATAAACCGGCTGAGCACCACGTTGGTTGCTCCGAAGCGCCCGAAGTGCGTGTACTTCGCTCCAATGGAGTAGTTCCACTGGTTGTAGGACGGCAGGTAGTTCAGAATGTAGCGCTGGTCTTCGGTCTCGTTGCGCTCAAGGTTCAGTTCGCTCACGTCGTAGGCGCCAAGGCTCAAAAACGTGATCTGGTTCTTGCGGTCAAACTTGTGCTTAACCTTGATTTGGTAATCATTGTACGTTGGCAAGAAGGGAAGGCCAATTACGCCAAAAAGGTACTGGAGGTAGCTCCTGCGAACGCTCGCGAGGTAGGTTGTTTTCTTCGAAAGCGGACCGTCTAACGTGAGTCCAACCTCTGAGGCGCCCACCTGAAAAATGCCGTTGACTTTTTCTTCAGACCCGTCGCGCAGGTTCAGTTCCATCACCGAGCTAAGGCTTCCTCCGCGCTGCACCGGGAACGCACTCGTGTAAAAGTCGACGTCGCGAATGAAGTTTACGTTGATCATGCCTACTGGGCCTCCGCTCGCGCCTTGCGTTGCAAAGTGATTAATTGCCGGAATTTCAATGCCGTCCAAAAAGAAAATGTTTTCGTTAGGGCCGCCGCCGCGAATAATGAGGTCGTTTCGAAAAGCGGCACCGCCGCTCGCCACACCCGGTAAGGACTGAATTACCTTAGAAATATCTTGGTTGGCCCCCGGGTTGCGGCGAATTTCATTGATGCCGATGCTCTGCACGCTTACCGGAGACTGATCGACCCGCTGAAACTGAGACTGGGCGGTGATTTCGACTTCTTGCAGCTGCTGAGCCGACTCCTTCAGGCGTACATCGAGTTCCGCGGGCTTGGCCCGGGTGAGCTGTACTTCAAATGCCGTGTAGGCTTCGTAGCCGAACGACTCCACGCGAACGTTTACGAGACCGGGAGCGAGGTTATCGATGCGGAATTTTCCTTCAAAGTCGGTGGTGCCGGTGGCTTGACGGCCATCAACGCGAACCACGGCACCGGGGATCGGCTCGTTGGTCATGTTGTCGACAACCGTTCCGCGTAAGGTGGATTGTGCTAATCCGTTGAAAGACAATAGGCTGAGCGCCGAAATCAGCGTAGCACGCAGAGTTTGTTTAATCTTCATACCGTGTATAACCACTTTTTCAGGGTATTGGTTCAACAAAAAAGGGCATAATTTCTACACGCTCGTAGAAACTATGCCCCTTGGCGTAGGCTGAACCCCTTACTTCAATCGGCGAATCAAGGCTTGAACGTCGGCTTCACTGCCAAATGGTTTAGAAGACTTCTTGGCATCAGCAAGGCCAACCTCTAAGGCCTTCTGGGCAGACTTCAGCGCGTCGGCTTTCTTGCCCTTTCCCTCGAGAATCTGCGCGAGTAGGTAGTGGTTGTACCAGTTGTCGCCCTTCATGCTCACCGCTTTGCGGGCCCACTCTTCGGCTTCGGGCATCTTGCTTTCGTTCGCGTAGCGCGCGGCATTGCGGTAGACCATCCAATCAGCCTTGGGGTCGGCAAGTGCCTTGTCCAAGTTCTCTTTAGCTAAACGCTCCGTAGGAAAGCTCACGGTGAACCGGGCCGCACGATCTCCCCATGAAACCACGAGGTCCGCGCTGCTTTTTTGGATGTTGTCCCAGAAAATCAGCATGGATTCCGTGCGCATTTGGCCAATTTCCACGGGTACGGTGGCGCGCAGCACATCCTTTTTTTCGTCGTAGGAATACACGCCCCAGCCTTGGGTGTCGCTGTTCACGACCAATACCCATTCGGCATCGTTCGCAAGAATGGACAAGCTGTAGGTGCCAGCAGGAAGGGCCGAGCCGTTAATGCTCGCTTCGGTACTCAACGTGAGCAGGGTGCTGCTGTTGGCTCCTAAGCGCCAGTGCTGTCCAGACTGAACGACTTCGCTGTAAATGTCCCGGCCGCGGGCACTCGGACGCCAGTAGGTCAGCTTGGTGTCGGTAACGCCGATTCGCTGCTCCACCACTGATTTTGGTGAAAGTTGGGGCAGGTCTTGGGCGGTCATCGACACCGCACTCAGGGCTGCGAGTAGGAAGTACTTTTTCATGGAGGTGAATTTAGTTCATTAAACAAGTCGTTCCAGCGAACGGTTCACAAAGGCGGTCAATCGCTCGCCCGTCAGCAGGCCTTGCTGCAGCAGCGCGAGGTCCTTAGCCTGAAGGATGAGTTGCTCGCGGTCGGCGGGCTCGTCGGCCTTCAGGATCTTGCCAGCCAGCGCATGGTTGCCGTTCACCACCACGTCGTAGTGGTCGGGGAAGTCGCCCATGCCCATAAATCCGCCACCGCCGGTTGCACTCATCTCCTTCATGCGGCGCATGTATTCGGGCATCACGACCATCATCGGCACGTCGTCGCTGGCCAGGGCCTCGACGCGCACGCTGTAGTTTTTGTCGTTGATGGCGCCCTCGACAAAGCCCTTGAGGGTTTCTTTTTCGGAATCCGTCAAGAGGTGCGCACGCTCTCCTTCTTTTGGAATCAGCTTGTCAAGCATGTCGCTGTCGACGCGGGCAAAGCGCACTTTTTCTTTGGCGCCCTCGATTTTTTGGATCCAGTGTCCGGCAATCGGCGAGTCGAGCACCACCACGTCGTAGCCTTCGGCCTTGGCCTTTTGTATGTAGCTGTGCTGGGCGTCCACGTTGGAAGCATAAAGGACCACGCGGGTTCCTTCTTTGTCGGTCTGCAGGGCGCTGACCTTCTCGAGGTACTCGTCGACCGTGTAGGTCTTCTCGTCGACGGCGCTGCGCAGCAGGCTGAACTTCTGGGCGCGCTCAAAGAACTTGTCGTCGGTCACCATGCCGTACTCGATGATGACAGCGATATCCCTGAACTTCTGCTCGAAGTCCGCACGGTCCGCCTTAAACATTTCTTCGAGCTTGTCGGCGACCTTCTTGGTGATGTGGCCGCTTATCTTTTTTACGTTGCCGTCGGCCTGAAGGTAGCTGCGCGACACGTTGAGCGGAATGTCCTTGGAGTCAATCACCCCGTGGAGCAGCATCAAAAAGTCGGGAACGATGCCCTCGACGTTGTCGGTGACAAAAACCTGGGACTGGTAGAGCTGGATCTTGTTCTTGTTCAGCTCCATGTTGGGCTTCACCTTGGGGAAGAACAGGATTCCGGTCAAGTCAAAGGGGTAGTCCACGTTCATGTGGATGTGGAAGAGGGGCTCCTCAAACGTGTAGGGGTAGAGGGCCTTGTAAAACGCCGTGTAGTCTTCGTCGGTCAGCTCGCTCGGCTTTTTGGTCCACGCGGGGCTGTCGGGGTTGATGACGTTGGGCACCTTTTTGGTTTCCCACTTGGCCTCTTCGCCTTCGGGCGCGGAATTGGTGCGCTCGTCCTTTTCGCCGCACACGATGGGCACGCTCATGAATCGGGCGTACTTCTTGAGCAGTTCGTTGATTTTGAATTCCTCGAGGAACTCCTCTGACTCCCCGTCAATGTGCAGGATGATGTCGGTTCCGCGGTCCTTCTTTTTCTTGGTTTCGAGGCTGTACTCTGGCGAGCCGTCGCAGGACCAGAATGCGCCTTCGGCTTCGCTGGACTTCCAGCTGCGCGTGTGGATTTCTACTTTGCTCGACACCATGAAGCTCGAGTAAAATCCGAGCCCAAAGTGGCCGATCATCGCGCCCTTGTCGATTTTGCCTTCGTAGGTTTTGACGAATTCCGTGGCGCCCGAAAAAGCCACATCGTTGATGTACTTGTTGACCTCGTCCGACGTCATGCCGATGCCGCGGTCGCGGATGGTGATGGTCTTTTTCTTTTTGTCGAGGTCGACGTGTATGGTCAGATCGCCCAGCTCACCGCTGAATTCACCCAGGTTGCTTAGGGTTTTGAGCTTGTTCGTCGCGTCTACCGCATTCGAAATCAGTTCGCGCAAGAAGATTTCGTGGTCGCTGTAGAGAAACTTCTTGATGACCGGAAAGATGTTGTCGGCCGAAACGTTGATTTTACCCGTTGCCATAGTTTTTATTCGTTTAGTGGTGTTCCCTGGGGAACAAGGGCTGTGCCACAGGGGTTACCTTAGTACATTGACTGACAAAATGGCAAATCCTCCCTTTATAACCGTTCGCTTTTTTCGCTGGAACGGCCGCCGAGCCCAGTGGCGGGCCTTCGGGGCTCAGGGGTTTGCCCTTCGCCAGCCCTGGTCAGCGCCTGGGTTGCGCTTTGCCAAGCAGCTGGGCAGTGGAGCTGGTGGAGGCTTTTCGATTTGGCCGGACTTCAGCACCTACGCGTGGTTTGGCGTGTGGGAATCGGCTGCGTCAGCCGCGGAATTTTTTACCACGGACGCCCGATGGGCGGAATGGCGCGCCTCAGCCCACGAGGAATGGGGCTGGGACGCCGAACCGGTGCGCGGCCACGGGAGCTGGGGCGGCGTGCACTTGCTCGAAGGAGCGGTACTCGCGGAGTTGGCTCCCGGCGACGAAGTCGCCGTGCTGACCCGCGCCCGGATCAAGTGGCGCCAAGCGCTGCGCTTTTGGTGGAACGTACCCGGCGCCAGCCGCCACCTGGATCGGTTGCCGGACCTCCTGTACCGCAAAGGAGTGGGAGAGTTGCCCCTAGTCGAGCAGGCCACCTTGAGCGTGTGGCGCAGCGCCGAAGCCCTAGACGCGTTTGCCTACCGCAGCCGGGAGCACGCGCCCATGGTGCGCAAAACCCGCGACTACGGCTGGTACAGCGAAGAAATGTTCCTGAGGATGAGGGTCTTGACTCGTTGGACGTCTCGCCCTATCTTGGGTGCATGACGGGACTACGCTACCTTTTGGCGCTGCTGCTGCCGGCTTCGATTTACGCTGGGTTACTCGCTAATAGTTTCTGGTCGTTTGCCGCGTTGGGGTTTGCCTTTGGGGTGGTTCCCGCGCTCGAAGCGGTGCTGCCGACGTTTGCCGCGAATCTGAGCGAGGCCCAGCGGGCCGAGCGGTTGCGGCAGCCCTGGTACGACGTGCTGGTGGTGGCGCAGATTCCGCTGCACCTCGGAGCCATCGCGCTGTTCGTACACGTCGTGCCGGCGGACCGGGCCAGCGGAGACTTGGTCTCGCTCGCGGGCCACATCACGGCCATGGGCGTTTCGTGCGGATCCCTGGCCATCAACATTGCCCACGAGCTGGGACACCGTCCCAACGAGACCTACCAGCGCTTGGCGCAGGGCCTACTCGTCACCACCCTGTACGGGCAGTTTTTCATTGACCACAATTTGGGGCACCACAAAAATGTGGCTACGCCCGAAGACGCGTCCACGGCGCGCTACGGCGAGGTGCTTTATGCCTTTTGGCTGCGCAGCATGCTCGGGGTTTGGCGCACCGCGTGGCGACTAAAGCCCCGTTTAATGGCCGTCCTTTTTGGGGCGGAATTGGTCTTTTTAGCCGGCATTTGGGCCTATGCACCGACAGCGTTAGTGCCTTTGCTGCTGTCGGCACTCTTAGGGATTCTGTTGCTTGAAACCGTGAACTACATCGAGCACTACGGACTGCTTCGCCAAAAAGTCAGCGCCCACCGCTACGAAAACGCCCAGCCGGCGCATTCCTGGAATTCAAACCACCCGCTCGGGCGGTTCATGCTGTTTGAGCTGACGCGCCACTCCGACCACCATGCGCACCCCCACAAGCCCTATCCGGTGCTGGACCACTTCGACGAAGCACCCCAAATGCCCGCGGGATATCCGGCCATGATGGTTTTGGCGGCCTTGCCGCCGCTGTGGTTCCGCGTGATGAATCCGCGGCTAAAACCAGTAGCTAGCAACTAGTTACTTGTCAAAAGGGGTTGGTCGCCCACACGCCCAATTCGGGAATAAATCCGCGATCGTCCATCGCGAGTGCACTTACCATGGCGTGGGCGAGCTCTTCGGGGCGCAGCATGTTGTCTTTGAGCGGCTTCTCTTCGCGGCTTTCGACATTGAACGCGGTCGGCACGGCCGAAGGATTGACCAGCATCACCCGAATGTTGAAGGGGCGAAGCTCGTCGCGCCAGCACTCGGTCATTCCGCGCACGGCAAACTTGGATGCAGCGTAAACGGTTCCGTTTTTGAAGCCGCGCACGCCCGCACTCGAGGCGATGTTGATGATGTTGCCCTTGTTTTGGGCCTTCATGCGCTTCGCGGCTTCGCGGCCGACTAATGCCGCCCCGAATACGTTGGTGTGAAAAATGGTTTCGAAATCGGACCACGACACTTCGTCCACCGGACCAAAAAATCCAATTCCCGCGTTGTTGATGAGCACGTCCAAGCCGCCCCATTCGCGGTCGATTTCGGCGTACATCGCCATAATGTCGGCCTCTTTGCTCGCGTCGTAGGGCAGGGCCCAGGCTCCGAGTTCTCGGGCGACGCGTTCGAGTTTGCTTCGGTCGCGTCCGGTGATGGCGACGCGGGCTCCGCGGGCGATGAGAAGTTCAGCGGTGGCTTTGCCGAGGCCCGAAGAGCCTCCGGTAATCAGTACGCGGGCGTTGGGGAATTCCATGGTGGGTAAATGGTTATAAGGCTAACGTGGCGAACGAGCGGTGGTTCACCCAAAACGGTACTCAATCACGCGGCTAGGTACGTCAAAAGGCACCACCGAGCTCAGTCCAAGGTAGTTGGCGCCTTCTTCCGCCGACGGAAATCCGCGGAATGCGCTCAACGGCGGCATGCCAATGAGTTCAGATCCCGCCGCGCGAAGGCCAAGCTCCCGGGCGAGTCGGTCCACTTCGTCGTACACGTCTTTGAGGGCGAGCCGCGTCAGGTCGGTCACGTTGCAGCTGACCTGGCTGCAGCCGAATTCAGGCGTATCCCAACCAATGGCCCTGAGGCCGGGTAGTCCACCGTCGGGTTGCTCGCGCACCTTCGCCGCAATGGCCTTGGCTGCCTCGAGGTCTACGGCCGAAAGGTTGACGTTGTAGGCGAGCAAAAAATCCCGTGCGCCCAACGCCATCGCGCCAAAACGCGGATCGTAGCGGCCAAAATCCAGCTCGTGAGCCCGCGCCTCGAGGCCCTCGTACTGGCCTTTGCGCACGTTGGCAAGCAGTCGGAATTCCGGACGCCGGGCGTTGCGGGAATAAAACCATCCTCCGGCCGGCAGGTCGTGCAGGAGCTGGGCCACTTTTTCGGCGGCTTGGTCGGCTAGCGCGGCTTCTTCAGGGCGCAGCGCAACGATCGGGCACACGTCCACGGCGCCGATGCGCGGATGGGTCCCGTGGTGCGCGCGCATGTCAATGAGCTGCGTCGCTCCCTCAATCAGGTTGACGCAGCCCTGCACCACCGCGTCCGCGGGGCCCGCAAACGTGTACACCGTTCGGTGCGCGTCCAACCCGACGTCGCGGTGCCAGAGTTCCACGCCGGGAGTAGCGCATAAGGTTGCAGACAGCGCGTCGAGCACGACCGCATCCCGGCCTTCCGACACGTTGGCCACGCACTCGAGCCAGCCCGCCGGCGCGCGCACTACCAGGGCAGGTTTTGGGTTCCGCGCACGAAGTCCAGCAGCAGCATAGCAGCCGCTTTCGCTTGCCCGGGGCGTTCGCCTTCTGAAGCGAAGTTGAGGGCCAATTCCGTGAGGTGCACGTAGGAAGTCTGGCCGGTTTGTCCCGCGCGGTAGGCGAGTTCTCGGGCCTGCAGCCACGACCAGCCGCTCGCCGTTTGGGCGCTGGACGGCGCCCCCGTAATGCCGTCGACGTCAATTTCCAATCCGAACGGGCCGGCTTGCACGTGGCCCAGCATGCGGTCCATGGCGGCGTCCCACGAGGTTTCGCCCCGAACCGCCCAGGATTCCAGGGTTTCGTAGGTCCAACCGGGCGTCGCGTTCAAACGGTCCAAGCTCGCGGCGTTGACGGCGTACTCGCTCAATCCCAGCACGGCGTAGCGCGCCAAAAAACCGTGCTCGCGGGCGTAGCTGAAGCCGTTGCCGCTGTGGCGGCCTTCGAGGGCGCGCACGTCGGGATGGGGGTCCAAATTGAGGGCGTTCACCGGGGTACCGGCCGCCTCTGCAGCCGCGCGAAGCAGGGGGTAGGCGTTGTTGTGTCCGCCGCCCACGACCAGCGGAACCATGCCCGCCTTCATCCAAGGGGCCACGGTAGCGTGCACGGCGTCGTCCACCGCCTCGACGCTGGCGGCAGCGCGCAGGTCCAAGATTCCGCCCCACGAAAGCACGTCGCCGCGCACCCAGTCGTTGCAGGGTATGTTAAGCAGTGCCCGAAGCACTCCCTCGGGGCTGTCGGCTGCGCCCGGTCGGCCGCCGTTGGCGCGCACGCCCAGATCTTCGGCCACGCCGAACAGCACAAAGGGAGCTTCGCCGAGCGAAGCAAGGTTATCGCCAATTCGCTGTTCACCAGCGCGCGGGCTGTAGAGGTGGGACCAGGGTTTAGCGTCCATAAATCAAGGTTTGGGCGATGCGGTTTTCGCTGGTGAAGTAGGGGAGTTCCGCGTAGTCCGCCATCGGCTGGCTGAGCAGCACATGGGCATCCATACCCGGTTGAATGCGGCCCATACGGTCGTGGGCGTTCACGGCGTACGCAGCATTGGCCGTGAGCGCAGCAAGGCCTTCGTCGACGCGCAGCTTCATTTGGTGCGTGGCCAGGCTCCAGGCCATGCGCAGGTCGCTGGACGGCGCAGACCCCGGATTGCAGTCCGACGCGATAGCCAGCGGCAGTCCCGCGTCAATGATCTGCCGTCCCGGGGTGTAGGGGATGTTCAAAAACAGCGAACAGTGGGGCAGGGCCACGGGCATCGGGCCTGATCCTCCGGACCAAGCCGTCTTGAGCGCATCCACGTCGGCGTCGGTCAGCACCTCGAGGTGGTCTACGCTGCGGGCGTTGGCGGCCACCGAAGCCTGGATTCCGCCCACGCTTTGAAACTGGTTGACGTGGGCCTTAAGCTCAATGCCGCGCAGGGCAGCGGCCTCGCCAAGGCGGGTCAAGTCGTCGGCCGTGAAGTAGTTGGCCTCACAAAACACGTCGACAAAGTCTACGAGGCCCTCGTCGGCGAGCTGGGGCAGCCATCGGTCCACGGCGTCGGCCACAAAATTGGCGCGTTCGCGGTCCGTGGGCACGGCGTGAAGGGCTAAAAACGTCGCCCAAAGCGGCATAGGCTGTAGGCTTCGTGCGCGCTGAACTACCCGCAGCATCTTGCGCTCGGCGTCAAGGCTCAATCCATAGCCGCTTTTAATCTCGGCGGCTACGGTGCCGGTGCTCCGCGCCGTTTCAAGGCGAGCGAGTAGGGCGTCGAGTAGGGCGGACTCGTCGGCACGGGCAATAGCAGCTGCAGAGTTCAAAATTCCGCCCCCGGCCGCAGCAATATCGTGGTAGCTGGCGCCGTCGAGGCGCATTCGGAATTCCGTCACGCGCGGCGCTGCATAGACCAAGTGCGTGTGGCTGTCCACGAAGCCCGGGAGCATCCACTGGCCTTGGCAACGGCGCAGTTCCCAGCCGTCGTCGGCCAATGGACAGTCCGCCATGGGGCCAAGCGCCGAGATTTTTCCGTCCACCACTTCGACAAATGCGTCGAGCACGACCGGTAAATTCGACATTTCGGCGCCTTTAAGGGGCTGCGTGGGCAGGGCTTCGACGCTTCCAACGACGCCGGCTAAATGGGTAAAACGAATGCGCACGATACGAAGGTACGCTTCGCGTATTTTTGAGGGATGGCCGGCAACACTTTTGGCAACGTTTTTCGCCTAACGACGTGGGGCGAGTCCCACGGTCCTGCGGTAGGCGGGGTGCTCGACGGAATGCCCGCGGGAACTGCGCTCAACCTTAGCGCGGTGGATGCCGAATTGGCGCGCCGCAAGCCCCGTGGAGCCGCAGGCACGCCGCGCCGCGAAACCGACGCCGTCGAGTGGTTGTCGGGACTTCATCCCGAGCCGGATGCCCATGGCCGCCGAATCAGCCTCGGTACCCCCATTGCCTTCTTGATTCGCAACGAAAACACCCAATCGGCTGACTACGCGGCGCTGGGCGAGGTCTTTCGTCCGGGCCATGCCGACGCCACCTACCAAGCTAAGTACGGCCTTCGCGACGTGCGGGGCGGGGGGCGGAGTTCGGCCCGAGAGACGGCCGCCCGAGTGGTCGCTGGTGCACTGGCCAAGCAGCTGCTCGGTCCGTCGGTGACGGTTCGCAGCGCCGTGGCCCGTGCTGCAGGCATCGCTGCTTCGGACCCGTCGACATGGAACTGGGCGCTTCGCGACCAAAGTGAGGTGGGCTGCCCAGACCTCGAAGCCTCAAAAGCCATAGTGGACGAAGTGGCCCGTCGCCGCCAAGCGGGCGACTCTGCAGGCGGGATCGTCTACCTCGAAATCCTGGGCGTGCCTCCCGGCTTGGGCGAACCGGTATTTGACAAACTCCACGCGGTCCTTGGCCACGCACTGCTCAGCATCAACGCCGTAAAAGGCGTGGAATTTGGCGACGGATTCGCCGGATCGGACCTTAGCGGAAGCGAGCACAACGACGCCCCCGACGCAGACGGCAGCATTCGCCAAAACCGCGAGGGAGGCATTACCGGAGGACTGAGCAACGGTCGCCCCATCACCGCCCGAATAGCCTTCAAGCCAGTTTCAAGTATCGCTTCACTTCAAAACGCCTTAGACGCTGACGGACAGGTTCATAAAATAGAAATTCAAGGTCGTCATGACGCCTTGGTGGTGCCCCGCGCGCTCCCCATTGTCGAGGCGATGGCCGCCTTAACCGTGGCTGACGCCATGCTCCAGCAACGAATGCAAAAACACGCTTAGCACAATGAAACTCCACCACAAAATCCTACTCGGCATGGTCCTGGGCTTGGCCTGGGCAATCGGCTCGGCCTACCTCGGCGGTGCCCAATTTACCAAGGACTGGATTGCGCCGTTTGGCACCTTGTTCATTAATGCCATGAAACTTATTGCCGTCCCGCTGGTGCTTTTTAGCATCATCGACGGAGTTGGGCAGGTCGGCGACCCGCGCGCGCTGGCGCCCATCGGCGGCACGACGCTTGTGCTCTACCTAGTAACCACACTCGAGGCCATACTAATGGGCGATTGTGCGGTCAAGCTGGTCAAACCTGGCTTCACTGCATCGGAATCCCAGCGCACGGAAAACCGCCGCGACTTTGAGGCGTGGCTGCACGCCACGGGCAAGCAGAGCCCAGATGGCCAGTGGTTGACTGATGCAACGGCCGCCGAGGCGACCACGGCAGTAGACGCAGCCTTGGACGCACAAATTGCTGACGTGCGCTCGGGCAACCGAGGACCCCTGGAATTTCTGCACGAAATGGTCCCAAGCAACGTCTTTGAAGCCCTAACCGACGGGAGCATGCTTCAAATCATCGTGTTTGCCATCTTTTTTGGCGTGATCCTGGTGCTGATGCCGCGAGAACAGACCGACCGGGTTCGTCCGCTCATGGGCCAACTTTCTGCGGTGTTCGTGCACATGGTGGTGGTGGTCATGAACGGCGCACCCTTCTTCGTTTTTGCGCTAATGGCCGGAACCCTAACGCAGCTTACCGGCGACGATCCTGCGCGCCTGCCCAATTTGCTTCAGACCTACGGCACCTACATGCTTACCGTGTTTGGTGGCCTCGTCGTGCTGCTGGTGACGCTTTACCCAACCTTGATTTGGCTTGCAACGCGCAAGCACGGCTGGTCATGGTTCAGGAGCTTTACTTTTTTCTTCCGCGGAATGCGCCCTGCCCAGCTCCTCGCGTTCTCGACGTCGTCCTCGGCAGCAACGCTTCCGGTAACGCTGGAATGCGTGCACGACAACCTCAAGGTTGACGAGCAGGTGAGCCAATTTACCCTTCCCATCGGTACCACCGTGAACATGGACGGCACCAGCCTCTACCAAGCGGTAGCCGTTATTTTCTTGGCGCAGTTTCACTTAGTCGACTTATCGCTCGCGCAGCAGGCGACGATTGTCGTTACCGCCGTCGCGGCGTCTGTGGGTGCCGCGGCCATCCCCTCGGCCGGGCTCATCATGCTCATCATGGTGCTCGATGCGGTGGGCCTCAATCCCGCTTGGATTGCCTTGATTTTTCCTGTAGATCGGATTCTCGATATGTGCCGGACCGTGGTCAACGTGTCAAGCGACGCAGCGGTTGCCTTGGCGGTTGCGGCCTCTGAAGACAAATGGCACGGAGCGGATTCGCCACGCGAATGAGGACCTCGCGCGGTCGTTTGGGGATTGTATTGGCGTTCCTGCCCTTCGTGGCAGCGGACCTCAGCGCGCAGTCGGCACAGCTCGGAGACTGCGAAAAGGCCGGTCCGCCATCTGCCCAAGTCATGAAGGCCGAGGCGGCCTTGGCCAAAGGCGACCGCCCAATGGCCCAAGTCTACCTCGCTAGCCTGCGCCGCAAGGAGCCGGAGTCCATTCACGTCTGGTACCTCGATGCGGAACTCGCGCTGCTGTTGGGTGAAGCCCGCGCCGCCTTGGCCCTGTACGAAAAAGTGTTCGCGGCCTGCCCGGACTACCTCGGCGATTTAGCCTTTCGAATCGGGGCGCTCCACGCGGGCCAAGGACGCCGCGACGAGGCCCAGCGGTACTGGGCCACGCCCAACGCCGGGCCGGAGGCGCGGCGTTGGCTTCACCGCTTTCAGCTCGAAGACTCCCTCAAAGCCAACCCCGTTGCATTCAACCCTGAGCCTATTCCTGGCCTTGACAGCCCGGCCGACGAATTTTTAGGCGTGCGAAGCCCCGACGGAAGCAAATGGTACTTCACCCGCCGCCGCAGCGTCGTAGACCGAAAAAGTGGCCCTGCTGCGCTGACGCGGCTCGAAGAAGTACTGTGCGAAGGAATCCCCGCGCCTTCCGGGCTTGACGTGCGCCCCTTGGAGCGTCCGTTTAACGCTGGACTCAATGAGGGCGGCCCTTCGGTCAGTGCCGACGACCAGTGGATGGTGCTCACGTCCTGTGCGCCCGACGCCAGCGGCTACCGCAACTGCGACGTGTTTTTGGCCCACCGCGAACTCGGCGAATGGTCCACGCTGCGGCGCATCGACGAAGTGTCGCTGCCGAACGCATGGGACTCCCAGGCTGCGCTTTCTGCCAACGGAGACCGCATCATATTCTCAAGCGACCGTCCGGGCGGAAGGGGAGGGCTTGACCTCTGGATGTCGGTGCGCACCGACCGCGGAACCTGGGCTGCGCCCGAAAATTTAGGGCCGAACATCAATACCGACGGCGACGAAAAATCCCCCTTCCTTCACGCAGACGGTCAGACCCTCTTTTTTTCGTCAACAGGCCATCCCGGCATGGGCGGATTCGATGTCTTTTACGCAGACTGGACCCGCCCAAGCGTTCCGTTAAATCTCGGATTCCCGATTAACACCGAAGAGGATGAGCTGGGCTTCGGCGTGCACGCCAACGAACCATTGGGTTACTTTTCCGCGCGGCGAGAAGGCAGCGGCTTTGACCTCATGCGCTTTGTGCTGCCGACTGCCGCTGCGGGCCGAGAGGTTGCCTTCGTTCGGGGCAACGTCGACGGGGAACTGCCTGAAGATGGCCGTCCGACCCAAATCCGCATTGAAAACCTGCGCACCAAAACGAGCCAGTCCGTCGTGGTTGATCCGGGGGCCAAGACGTTTACCGCGGTAATCGCCCGCGAGGACCTGGCCGCAACGGTGCTGGAGTTGGAGCATCCTGACCTGGGATACACGGCAATCCGCCTCGAGGCCTACCGCGACGAGGAGGGGGTTCCGCCCCTAACCGCCCGCAAGGCCGAACCGGGTTCGGAATTTGCGCTGCGCAGCATTTTGTTCCAGACATCCAGCGCCGTGCTAAGCCGCGAAGACCAGCTTGCGCTCGAAGGCTTTGCCCGCTACCTGAACCGTCATCCGGAATTTCGAATTGAAATTCAAGGTCATACCGACAACGTCGGATCGGCCTCGGCCAACCTCAGCCTGTCGCAGCAGCGCGCCCAGCGCGTACTCGAGCACTTGGTTCAATTGGGCGTAGACCGCGGTCGACTCGCTGCCAAGGGCTACGGTTCTTCGCGCCCGGTGGCCAGCAACCAAAACGAAGAAGGCCGCTCGCGCAATCGGCGAACGGCCTTCGAAATCGTGCCGTAATCGAGTGAGCTCGCTTAAACGCGGCGCTCCTTGATGCGTGCGCTCTTACCGGTGCGCTCGCGCTGGTAGAAGATGCGCGCGCGGCGAACCTTACCGGTCTTGTTCACTTCGATTTTCTCGAGGTTGGGCATGTTCACAGGAAAAATGCGCTCCACGCCAATGGCGCCCGACATTTTGCGAATCGTGAACGTCTCCGTGGCTCCGGCGCCGCTGCGCTGAATCACGTCGCCGCGAAAGAACTGCGTACGCGTCTTTTCGCCTTCCACAATTTTGTAGTACACGGTGATGGTGTCACCCGCCTTGAACGAAGGAAAGTCCTTCTTCTCGATGTAGGTCTCTTGGACGTACTTAATCAGATCCATGATCTTGGTTTTATGCAATTCAAACGGCAACATGCTTCACGATGAAACAGAGGTTGGGTCTGCGGAATCCCTTTTGGCGTAGTTCCTCTGGGGGCGGCAAAGGTAGTACGAAAAATGAAAACTTTAAATGCCCGCGCAATCCTGATAAATCCCGTTCACGCGCAACGCGGTTTCGGCCTTTTTGCGCGCAACCCACGCTTCGAGTACTTCCTGGCGCCGCTTGTTTTCAACGTAGTTTTTCAACAGCGCGAGGTCCTGAACGAGATTAGCGCGGTGTGGATCGACTTTGGCGCGCAGTTCAATGATGCGAAAAAACTCTTTTCCTTGTTGGTCGCGAACTAGGGTTGGTTCGCTGATGGAACCGACCGCCAAATTCTGAATGGCATAAAATACCCCCCGGTCAAGCTGGTCCAAGCTGAACTTCACGTCCATCGTGTTCGGATTCAGCATTACGCCCGCATTCAGCTTGGTTTCTTCGTCATCTGAAAACTGCTGTGCCGCCGCCTCAAAGGTTAGCGTCCCATTAACCACGGCCTTGCGAATGCTGTCCAGGCGTTCTTGGGCGGCGTCCAAATCTTTTTGCTCCAGTTTGGGCTTCACCAAAATGTGGCGCAGGTCGAGTTCTTCCCCGCGCTTGGCTTGCAGCTGCACAATGTGGTAGCCAAACTCGGTCCGAAACGGCTTTGAAATTTCTCCTACCGCTAGGTTGTACGAAACCGCGTCAAATTCTTTGACAAATTGACCACGTTTAATGCCTTTGTATTCACCACCGTTGCGGTTGGAGCCTGGGTCTTCCGAATACAGAATCGCCATGGTGGCGAAGCTCGAACCATTTAAAATGCGGGTGCGCAGTTGCTCCAAGCGATCCATGGCCTCCTTTTCAGCCTTTTCGCTCACTTTGGGGTTGAGAATGATTTGCGCTAGCTCGACTTCGGTGCCAATCAGCGGAAGGGAGTCCAACGGAAGTTTTCGTATTTCTTGCTCCACCTCAACGGGGGTAACCTTGACGTTTTCGGTGACTGTTCCCTGCATTCGCTGCGCCGTGAGCTGGTTTTTCATCAGCGGGCGCATCTCTTCTTTGATTTCGATAATCGACTTTTTGTAGTACTCCGTAAGCTTGCGCTCGCTGCCGATTTGGGCCACAAGTTGCTCAATTCGGCGCGAAATGTTGTCGTCAATTTCTCCGTCCGGAACCACCACCGAGTCGATCGCCGCATGGTGAATGAGCAGCTTCTCCAAAATCAGTTCTTCGAGGACTTCGCACTCGCTCCGGTCTTGCCCTTCGCGCTTTAGTGTTTCGCGCATGATGGAAACGTCAGACTGCAAAATGAGCTCGTTGCCGACCACCGCGACCACGCCGTCGGCGAGCAGGGGCTGAGCAAACGCAGACCAGGCGGTGCCAAACGTCAGCGTCAGTACGAAAATCAGGGAGCGAAGGGGAGTAGGCATAAAAACAAACTTACGGCGAGATGGGCCTTAGGCTTTTACCTGCGCATTTCGTGCCAAAAGCTCACGCGCAAGATTCAAGTAGTTCTCGGCTCCGGTGGAGGCGGCGTCGTACACCATAATGGGCTCGCCAAACGAAGGGGCTTCGCTCAAGCGAACGTTGCGCGAAATGACCGTGTCAAACACGAGCTGCTGAAAGTGCTGGCGCACCTCGTCGACCACTTGATTGCTCAGACGGAGTCGTGAATCGTACATCGTGAGCAGCATTCCTTCAATCTGAAGCTCAGGGTTCTGAAGGTTTTGCACGGAACGAACCGTGTTCAAAAGCTTGCCAAGTCCCTCTAGGGCAAAGTACTCGCACTGAATGGGAATAACTACAGAATCCGCGGCGGTGAGGGCATTGAGTGTTACGAGTCCAAGCGACGGAGCGCAGTCAATCAAAATGTAGTCGTAATCGCCTTTTACCGCACTCAGCGCGGACTGCAGCATGTATTCCCGGCGTGGCTTGTCGACGAGTTCGAGCTCGGCTGCGACCAAATCAAGGTGAGCGGGCATTAGGCTCAAATTGGGATTCCGCCCATCTACAATGGCTTCAGCCGGCGTAGCGGTATGCTCCAGAACATGGTAGGTCCCTGTTTTGGGCTCCGTAGGGTCGTATCCCAAGGCAGACGTTGCGTTGGCCTGAGGGTCGGCGTCGATCAAGAGTACGCGCTGTTCGAGCACGCCCAGTGCGCTGGCTAAATTGACTGCGGTAGTTGTCTTTCCGACCCCGCCTTTTTGGTTCGCAACAGCAATGATTTTTCCCACAGCGGCGAAGGTAGTACGGCCGTTTGGGCCTGTGGGTGATTGTTTAAAACTTTAACTCAGTTGGGCGAGGGTGCCATGGCTTTGCGAACCACTCCGCAGTTCAGCATTTCGTCGCCGAAGTAGGGGTTCATAACATTCGATTCGCGGCTGATCCAGGTGGCGCCCTCGTAATCGAACGCCATCGGGCAAAACTGCAAGTAGAGGGTGTCTTCGCCGGGATTGGATTCA
>JACCDS010610554.1_pt1 | contig 34283 bp, 25 predicted proteins | sample 7446441 | NCBI WGS metagenome assembly JACCDS01 (sample SAMN15323445, study PRJNA562643) | freshwater metagenome | isolation source: river surface water | place: USA:Blue River Watershed | collected 2017-08-17
TTCAATGATTTATTGAACACCTGAATTTGAGGAATAGTTGCCTCGCCCACACCTATAGTGCCGATATCATCCGACTCAATTAATACAACTTCACAAAATTGATTTTTAAAAAATTTTGAAAATGCTGCCGCCGCCATCCAACCAGCAGTGCCACCACCGACGATGACCATTTTTTTAATATTATCTAAAGCATCATTTTTATTCATAATCATCTCTTTTTAAGCTAATTTAACTTAGGCATGGCAGACAAACTTCTCATCACGGAATTTTCGACCTTGCTTATATGCTCGCGAATAGCATCATCTTTAATAAATGACACCATAGGCTCAACGCCGCCATATTCAAACCCTAGCCCTAACAACAGCCACACTTGCCACTCCGTCTTGAAAAATTCGCTTTCTAAAAACGGATACCTACCGCGTGCCTTAAACAAATTGGACTTGTACTCAGCCTGAGGGGAGAGCGGAATCTTCGCTTCCTCGTGATATTCCCGCAAAAACAGTTGATTTACACAAAGCTGGGTAAGATCTCGCAGATTTTCAAATGCTGACCTTAGCACCGCATTAAATTCACCTACCACTGCCGTACCGTCAGTCGGTGCAGGAAAATATCTCAGCAAAAGCGTTGAGGCTATCGAGCTCAGATCTATTGCCGAAAATAGCGGGGAGCAGAGATTGGCCATTGCCGGCCCAAAATTCAAACACTTGGGCGATCTGGGGCTTTTATGAACATAATTACTGCCCATATCTTGCTTTTCAAACTGGTAAACATTCAACACCGCGAGATTTCGATGAGTTATCTCACATAACCAAGTGGCGCTATCAATTACTTTTACCTTATTAACGAGCGGCGAAAGTGTATTTTTGGTTTTTGATTGCGTCCGCAATGTAAATGGTAAACCGGGAAACCAACTCTCATATGCATGGCTCCCGCCAATTAGATCTGGAATAGTATTAATGAGGTAACTATATTCATGCGGACGATCTGATTCATCCCAAACAACACACGCATCACCTACTTCAACCTTGGAAACTCTTTCTCCATTAACTTCAACTCCCATCGCGCTTGAGATTGATTTTAAAACATTCACGAATACTGCAGTCTCGAACGACCACGAGGATTCATAGGTTGAATTAATTGACTGAGAGTTTGGCGTGGGTTTTTGAAATTTTCCCGCTAAAATCGACGCAGCCCCTAGAGACAACTTGTTTAAGTCCGCCGTTTCACCCATCAAGCCAAATCTCATTAGCACTTGATGAAATTCAATAGGTCCAATCGGAGCACCATACTGCCCCCACACGTGAAAAAAAGGAGGTTTATCATTAAACAGAAAAGCTGTTCCCAGCTTGGGATGAAAATTCGCCTTCTCAGTTAACAAATCCGGCGAAATTTCAATCGCCCTCAAAAAAGATTCAAATAGTGGCAGGGGTGACTGTAGCTCGGTAGTTATCTCAGCTTCTACACCTACATGCAAAGTTATTTTGGTCTTAGTATGGCGTAACTGCTTCGCCATAAGTGCAGTTATCATCCACGCCGAAAGCCCATTACCTACAATGGCAATTTTTTCAAAATTCATTATCGTCTAATCCCATACAAACTCATACGAGACGCAGGCGGATGCGCAACGACACTAGTTGCTGATTCGCCGAGCTGACTAACTATTTGATTCAGATGAGCTGGCATTCCCCTAATTAAGCCAATTGCTTCGTGAATATTACTTTCAGTGAGCCTCGAATCCAAATTACCAGGAAAAAGTCCTTGCCCCAAATATACAGCCAACCAACTAGGCGGCATAAACAAGCCTGTGTCGTACTCCACAACATGAGCGGTTGTTTTAAAAATATCAATTTTTTCCTGAAGACTATTCGGCAGCGTCATATTTGCACAATGCCGCCAAAACTCTTCTGGTCGATCATTCAATGCGTAGTGAAGAATAATAAAATCCCTGACTTTTAAATATTCGTTTTCCATCTGCCGATTAAATTCATCTTCTTCTAGCGCACAATTTTTACAGTCTCTTGGAAGCAGCTCCAATAATTTTAATATTGCTACTTCAACCAAATAAATGCTTGTCGACTCAAGTGGCTCTAAAAAGCCACAAGCCAAACCAATTGCGATACAGTTGTTTTTCCAGGTTTTTTCGCGAACGCCAGCTTCAAATTTTATTAACGCAGGGTCCCGGATCATGTCCCCGGACAAATTAGCTTCAAGTTCTCGCAATGCCTGTTCTGAATTGGTAAATTCAGATGAAAACACATGACCATTTCCTATCCGGTGCGTTAACGGAATTTTCCAGCACCACCCTGCGGTTTTCGCCGTGGAGTGGGTATAAGGTTGCATGACTACATTTCCTTCTGTGGGTACCGCGAGTGCAGAATCACAGGGCAACCATTTTTTCCAGCTCTGAAACTCAACACCCAGCTCTTGCCCTAATAGTCTGGAGCGAAAGCCGCTACAATCAATAAACAAATCTCCCTCGACACATTGACCGGAAGCTAACGTCAGTGACTCTATAAAACCAGTTTCCGTATTTTTATTAACAGTAACAACCTGCCCTTCGATTCGAGTCACACGATCTTCCGCGTATGTTCTTAGCAGCTTGGCGTAAGCGGTAGCATCAATATGGTAGGCATAAGAAAAAGTGGACAACACATCATCCGGGTTAGCAGACGGGTAACTGAATTTTTTTTCTCTGGCCAATACATTCCCCACGGAAAACAAGTCAAATGGCGCTATGTCTGCCCCAGCGTTTTTGGCACCCAGCCAGTAATGATGAAACCCGATTCCTTTAATCGGAAACCCATGATCCCCAAAGGGATGATAGTAGTCACTCGTCTCATTCCCCCAGCCGGTAAATCGGATCCCCAATTTGTAGGTGGCATTAACGGACTGCATAAAATGTGATTCTTTGATCCCAAGCATATCGTTAAACGCTCGGATATGCGGAATGGTTGCTTCGCCAACGCCAACCGTTCCGATTGCATCAGATTCGATTAAAACAATTTGCGCATTCTCCGAACTGACAAAACGAGCAAAGGCGGCAGCTGTCATCCACCCTGCAGTTCCACCTCCAAGAATGACGTATTTTTTAATCATCTTTCTGCCACCCTAATAATTAACCAAAAAAAAAGCGCGCCTGAGCGCGCTTCTTCAACATCTAATTAAACAGCAATTAGAAGTTTGCTCTTACAACGAAAGTATAACGGGTATCGTCTACGAACCAAGTACGAGGAACCATCATATCCGAATCGATCTTCGAATAAGTACGGGTTTCTGTATTCAGCAAGTTAACAGCCTGGAGACCAACTTTGATATTGTCAGTGATGTTATAGAAAGCTGACGCATCCATATAACCCTGATCATCGTTGTACACTGGCAGCCCAGTAATTACGTCACGCGAGGTGAGCAAATACTCTGAACGCCAGTTATAAGCCAGACGCAAAGACCAATCATACTTTTCATACATCAATGCGAAGTTCGCAGTGTGATCGGACTGACCTTGCAAGCCCAAATCACCAATAAATGCAAAGCTACCTGCATCACTACTCAAGTTGGAGTTAGGCACACCTTCCGCTTTGATATAGGAGTAGTTTGCCTGAACACCTAAACCATCAAACGGCGAAGGCAACATATCGTAGAACTGCTGATATGCCAGCTCGAAACCTTTCATGGTGCCATCGCCGCCGTTTTGCGGACCAGCAATCGCAACAGTTTGGGTAACACCAGTCTCCGGGTTGGTGAAATCACGTGCGTAGGCGCCATTGATGAAGAAGTTCTTCAGGTCTTTGTAGAACAAGGACACAGTCATAGAACCACCTTGGGCGAAGTACCACTCCCAAGACGCATCGTACTGAATTGACTCCATTGGCATCAGCAAGGGGTTACCAGAAGAACCTTGCCACCCCATGAATTGAACGCTATTGCCGTCAACAATACGTTGCTCATTAATCGCCTTGCCATCCGCCCCCAGGAATACTGGCATACCTTTATCGCTTAACAAGGCACCGTCAGGAGCTGATGCAAACTCACCACAAGGGACTGTTACTGATCCGCTCATACAAGTAGAGCCGCTTTTCACCGTCGCAGGTAAGCCTGACGCATGACGAGTACCATCAATTACTGGTGTCAATGGGTGCGGATTACTTGGCCCCCAGAATGGGGCTTTAAATGTATAGGTTGAGCCTTCAGCAGTACCAATATTTACGTAGTTTCTCAGATCACCGATATCCGGGTAAGCCAAAGCTTTGGATATACCAACACGCAGAATCTGATCATCGGTAAGATTGACTTTCATATTGAAACTTGGCAACACGTCATCCAACGTACGTTTGGCTTCATTTGGAGCGTAAATACCGCTCGCAAACTCATAGACGTCGCTAACCATAAAATTGTTGGCATTACCCAAGAATTCGTTTTTCTCGTTTACATCGTACAAATCGTACTTGGTTGGATCTACATTTTTTGGATCCCAATTTGCTGGCAAATCACTGCTTTTTGTTACCAGCGGGTAAGTAGTAAAACCTTCAGTCTCATTGGTTACACGAACATAGCGAACACCGATGTTACCTGTGGTAGGCAAACCGGCCAGCTCGGTTTCGAAATCGAAACGCACGTAAGCAGCGGTATTGGTTTCAGTGGTGGTATTGATTTCACCATCCAGGAAGAAACCATTCAGATCATCTCTCTTGACACACGCTGTACCATTCCATTCGGTACGCTCATCTGCTGGGCGCCACTCGGAGTTACAGTTATCAGAGTTATTTGCGTCATACATACCCGCGAAGTATTTACCCCAATTTCTGTACTGCTGAGTCAACTCATCACTCGGATGAATAACTTTATTACCAGCACCTTGAATATCTACAATACCGCCACGGTAGAAGTCGCTCCAATCAATCGTTTGGTAAGCATCGCCGGTAAATGAGGCATCGAGCTCTGTTGTATCAAGCCAACTACCATTGTTATCCCACAACGGACCCAAACGATCCCAGTTATACGCAGAGTTGCGCACTGTTTGCTCACGCTCAGCGGTGCGGACACCCGCTTTAATTTTGGTAAAGAAACCATCCAGCGCATAATCAGCATCGATACGGATAGCATCAGAATTACCTTCGCTGCGCTCAAAGTGATCCATTGCCGCGTTGTACAGATAGGAGCTTTCAGAACTGAAATACTCATCACCCTTGTCATAGGTAGGGTTGCTTGTTGGAGCATATGACCATGGGTTTAACACGGTTACAGCAGGCTTTCCTCTTAGATCCACATCCATGATTGCCCAAGTCATAAACATTAAGGTGACGTCGTCATCTTCTGTTTCTGCTTTAATGTGTTGCAAATCAAGCGACACTTCTAACTTATCGCTAGGCGTCCACTTCAAGTTAAAGCCAAAGTCATCAATAAGGGTACTTTGCTCTTTGTAACGGTTGTCTGTTTGGAATCTGTGACCAAATACTGGTACAACCGGGCTACTCCAACTGGCGTTATGCGGCACTTGCTGGCCATTACCACGCCAGCCGTCTTGCATGTGCGCCAATGAGCCACTCAGGAATACACCATTCTCATCAAACTCATACTGCTCACCTGGAGCACCGTAAGTTGTACCGGTGTTGAAATCCATTTGGCTCTTAATTGCATTCTCAGTCCACGCCAGAGTTGCATCTGAACGCATAAACTGGAAGCTAGCCAACAGAGTTTCATCACTGCTTTCCCACTGGGTAGCTAAAGCGATACCGGTACGATCACGGGTATCAGTCTTCATGAACATGTTCATACCGTTGGGGATCAATACACCTTGGGTTCCAATATCAGTGTCAGGATTCAGCGGAGGAGTACCACTGTTAGGACCACCAGTTACCAGAGAACCGTCATAGGTATATGGGTTAGTCACATAACCAAATCCAGGGAAAATGCCATTGCCGGTAAGACGACGGAATTCATAACGGTCAACCTGAGCACCATGAGAGCTAGCCTCAAGGTTGGAATCAGAAGCGTTAATCAGGAAACCAAATTCGCCTGCGGAAGTATCCCAACGATCACTGAACAAAAACGAAACAGTAGGAGTCAACTCTTCTGTCATGTCGGCATAAGTGCCATCAGCAGAAAAGGAGAATACGCGACCGTCCTGGTCAAAAGGCTTGCGAGTACGCAGACTTACAGTACCTGAAATACCCCCTTCGATCATGTCAGCAGTCTGATTCTTGTAAACATCAACTCCTGCCATCAACTCTGGTGGAACGTCTTGGAAACTCAGACCGCGACCGGAGTTAGCTGTAAAGGAGTCACGGCCGTTAAACTCTGAACGAGTTTGTGACATACCACGAATCACCGCACCCGAACCCTCTACACCTTTATGGTCGGGGTCATTCGCTGCCGCGAAGCGCTCAATAGATACACCGGGAACACGGGACATTGCTTCAAGTACGCTACGATCAGGAAGCGAACCAATATCGTCAGCAGAAATAGCGTCAACGAAGGTGTCGGAGTTACGTTTGATTTCCTGCGCGTTCTGCAAGTCTGAACGCATACCGGTAACAACTACTTCCTCAACGCTTGCGTCTTTTTTCTCATCTTGCTCAGCAGTTTGCGCAAGAACCGGCACACTCATCGCCATTATGCACATCGCCAACATCGATCTTTTGAACTTTACACCCTGCTGTAGTGCGGTTTTATCGTTTTTATGGAAAACCATAAGCCAACCCCTTTGTTAAATTTATGATTAGGAAATTTTTAACGCCTTTGTGTCAATTAGACCCAAAGTCTCATCGAGTATAGATCAAGGATTAACAGGATCACGCAAACCTTGCACACTAGTAATTGTTTTTGGCAAGGCTTTCGTATCCTACGCGCCAAACTTGTTTTTTGTCAATATGACTATAAGTCAAAAACGAACAAAATATAGGCATCCAAAATGCAAATTGACAGCGCTATCAATTTAAACCCAATGCATCAATCGCTGGTGATTTAATGTTTTACAAATAAAAATGCCCGTCATTTCTGACGGGCACTTTGTGCGACATAAAGATGACTTTTACGCCAAAAAAGGATGCCTTAAGACGATAGTTTCAACTCGGTCAGGGCCGGTAGAAATAATATCAATCGGCGCCTTGATTAACTCCTCAAGTCGACGAATGTAAGCACGCGCGTTGGCAGGCAATTCCTCTAATGTTTGAGCACCTACGGTGGAGTCATTCCAACCTGGCATTTCTTCGTAAATTGGCTTGAGACCAGCCCAACCATCAGCATCATAAGGCATGCTGGCAATTGGATTACCCTTAGCATCCTGATAACCGATACAGATTTTGACAGTCTCCAAACCGTCCAGCACGTCCAGCTTGGTCAGGCAAATACCAGTGACGCTGTTGATGCGATTGGCGTGACGCACCGCAACAGCATCAAACCAGCCACAACGGCGCTTGCGGCCAGTGGTAGCACCAAACTCATGACCTTTTTTGCCCAGGTACTCTCCAATTTCACAACCCAATTCTGTTGGGAATGGACCAGAACCAACTCGAGTTGTATACGCTTTAGTAATACCCAATACATAATCGAGATACAAAGGACCGAAACCGGAGCCTGTTGCTGTACCACCAGCGGTGGTGTTGGATGAAGTTACATAGGGATAGGTGCCATGGTCAATATCAAGTAACGAACCCTGAGCACCTTCGAAAAGGATGCTTTCACCCTGTTCGCGCGCGGTGTGAAGTAATTCGGTAACATCCGCCATCATTGGAATAAGCTGCTCTGCCCACAATTTACAATCGGCAAACACTTTGTCGAAACTAACGGCCTCAACTTTAAAATAACTGGTCAACACAAAGTTGTGATACGAAAGGATTTCCTGCAGTTTTACAGCAAAGGTATCCAGATCCAGCAAGTCGCCCAAGCGCAGACCTCGGCGAGCAACTTTATCTTCATACGCAGGACCAATACCGCGACCTGTAGTGCCAATCTTGGCATCACCACGGGCGAGCTCACGCGCCTGATCCAGCGCAACGTGGTAAGGCAAAATTAACGGGCACGCTGGCGACAAACGCAAACGACTGCGCACTGGAACACCAGTCGCCTCCAAACCGGCAATTTCTTTCAACAGAGCCTCTGGAGAAAGAACCACACCATTGCCTATCAAACAAGTAACGCCTTCACGCAAAATACCGGAGGGAATGAGGTGGAGTACGGTTTTCTTTCCGTCAATCACCAAGGTGTGGCCCGCATTGTGTCCGCCCTGGAAGCGAGTCACCAGGGAGACCTGATCCGTTAACAAATCAACAATCTTGCCCTTGCCTTCATCACCCCACTGGGTGCCCAAAACCACAACGTTCTTGCCCATGACTGGTTTAACTCTCTGTGCTAGATAAAAATAAAATGAATTAATTCAAGCGCTGAATTTGGTAGTGACCATCCTGTAAAACCAGGACGCGATCACACCCCAACTCTGACAAGTCAGCCGATGCGCCAACACTAATTACTCGCTCTCCGAGCGAACGCAACTCGCTTATTTTCTGCCACTGCAGCTGATCATTAGATTCGACGACGGCAATTGCTCCGATAAAAGTCCGCGGCAAAAGCCCCAACTTGCTTATCGCAGTGATATCCACCGCAAAACCGGTTGCGGGACGAGCACGACCGAAAACTTCGCCGATGTGATCATATCGACCACCACTTGCGATGGGATTTCCATAACCTGGAGCAAAAGCGGCAAACACCATACCCGTTAAATAGTGGTAGCCGCGCAACTCGCCCAAGTCAAAATATAACTCTGCGGCGGGATAGCGCTGCTCAATAACATCAGCAACTTGTGCCAATTGATCCACAGCATATAAAGCATCATCTAGCCCGGCGAATAAAGTTCTTGCCTTTTGCAGCACAGATTTATCGCCAGCCAAACCGGGCAACGCTAAAAACAGGTCTGCAATAGCGGGCTGCCTTATCGTGGACTCTACCCAAGTGCAAATTTCAGTCATCGCCTTGCGTTGCAACAACTCAAAGAATGTCTCTTCCTGGATTTTGGTCAATCCGGCACTGGTTGCTATAGCGCGATAGATACCAACATGCCCCAAATCAATATGCTGTCGAGCCAAACCTGCGACGCGCAGTGACTCTAGCAATAGCGACACCACCTCTATATCTGCCGCAATGCTGGGCTCACCGTAAAGCTCAAGCCCCACCTGAATAGGGGTACGGGTAGCCAACGGATTTTTGGGGCGAGTATGAACTACGTGCCCGGCGTAACATAAGCGATTAGCGCCTGCGCGATGAAAACTATGGGCATCCATTCGCGCTGTTTGAGGGGTAATGTCTGCACGTATACCCAGGGTGCGACCACTTAATTGGTCAGTAACTTTAAATGTAAGCAAATCAACATCGCGCCCTAACCCTATCAACAGGGAATCTGTGTACTCCAGCAGCGGAGGGATGACCATGTCATATCCCCAAGTGCTATAGAGATCCAGCAGGCGACGACGCAAGGTATCTATGGCTTTAGCCTCGGCGGGGAGAATTTCTTCCACTCCATCCGGTAATAACCAGCGATCAGCGTAGGTCATAAGCGACTCAATATTCAGCAAAAATCCGGCGTACGCGCATAAAAAAACCGAGCGAGCGGCTCGGTTGCGGCATTTTAACACTGTTTGTTACCAGATTTGTAGGCCAAATCTGAACTTGGCTGGCAAAAGTTGCCCGACCAAAACAACAAGGCCCGCAGTTGCGGACCTTGTATTAATCAGTTTTTGCCGTGCGGGTCTTTTAAGTAGCGGAAGAAGTCGCTCTTAGGATCAACAACCATCAAATCCTCTTTGCCGCTAAAACTTTGGCGATAGGCGTTGAGACTGCGCACAAAACTGTAGAACTCAGGATCTTTGCTGTAAGCCTCTGCAAAAATGGCCGCTGCCTTCGCATCACCCTCACCGCGAATACGTTCGGCATCGCGATAGGCATTAGCCTCGAGCACGGCACGTTGCTTGTCAGCATCCGCACCAATTACTTCCGCCTGCTCTTTACCTTGAGAGCGATACTCGCGCGCTTCTTTTTCGCGATCCGCGGCCATACGGGCAAACACAGACTGACTAGCTTCTGGCGGGAAATCAATGCGCTTTACGCGGATATCCTTGACTTCAATACCCAGCAACTTAATAGCATCTACGTTAATGCTTGCTGTGATTTCGCTCATCAGTTCATCGCGCTTGCCGGAGACTACATCATGCAGGGTACGGCGACCAAATTGGTTGCGCAGACCATCTGCAACACGCTGAGCCAGCCGATCTTCTGCCAGCATTTCATCACCACCAGTCGCCTTGTAGTAAGTTTCCACATCTTTCACTTGCCACTTGATGTAAGAGTCCACCACCAAACGTTTATTCTCTACCGTAAAGAAACTCTCCGGGGTCATGTCTGCTGTAAGTAATCGAGCATCAAATTTGCGCACCTTCTCCGCAAATGGCAGCTTAAAATGCAACCCTGGCGGAACATCAGCCTTCACCAAACGACCAAACTGCAACACTACTGCACGTTCGCGCTCGGTAACCACATAAACACTGCTGGAGACTACCAACAATCCAATAACTAACAGGATAAGAGCAAAAAAACCTTTATTAGACATTAGCGCAACTCCCTACGTACAAGCGGTTTGGTAGCTTCAACACTCGGTGTCATGCGCGAGTTGAAGCTGTCTGTTTGAGCCTGCGGCTCCACGACACTTGAACGATTACCCATACGATCCAAAGGCAAATACAACATATTGTTTCCACCGGCCACGTCCACCATAACCTTGGACGACTTGGACATAACTCCTTCCATAGTCTCGATATACAGTCGCTGGCGAGTAACTTCAGGGGCACGCTTGTATTCCGTCAGCAAGCTTTCGAAACGATCAGATTCACCCTCTGCCCGAGCCACAACTTCTGCTTTGTATGCCTCAGCTTCTTCCAGCATGCGTTGCGCACGACCACGCGCTTCAGGAATTATCCCGTTAGCGTACGCCTGTGCCTGATTCTTCAGCCGAGCTTCGTCTTCTTTCGCTTTAATAACATCGTCAAATGCCGAGCGAACCTCTTCTGGGGGGCGAGCTTCCTGGATATTCACGTTAATAACCTGAATCCCAGCACCATACGAATCCATATACGCCTGTAAGCGCTGTTTCACTTCGGCAGCAATTGCTTGGCGCCCTTCTGATAAAACCTGATTCAACTCAGTAGAACCTACCACGTGACGCACCGCCGAATCGGTTGCATGACGTAAACTAACTTCAGGGTCACGTACGTTAAGCACATAGGATTTCACATCGGAAACGTTGTATTGCACCGTAATTGGCAACTCAACAATGCTTTCATCTTCGGTCAACATAAGACCGCGCGAAGGATATTGACGCTCTCCAGTCACGTTTACTATGTAGACATCTGTAATTAACGGCGCATTCCAATTGAGACCTTCCGTTTTAATCTCAGAGAAAGCACCGAACTTCAACACTACCGCACGCTCTTTCGCATCCACCTGGTAAAAACCGGTACCTAAATAAACCACCAGCACAATAAAACTCGCTATCGCGATAAATGGAGTTAAATTGGTGCCGCCAGAAGATTTACCACCGCCTGAGCCGCCACCAAAAATACCATTCAGCTTGTCTTGCAACTTTTTGAATGCCTCGTCCAAATCCGGTGGGCCGTCGTTATTGTTACCACCGCCGCGGCCACCCCATGGGTCTTTGTCTTTTCCCGGTTCATTCCAGGCCATAGTTTTTCTCCAGATCAAAAATAATAGGGTTCTGGGGGTTGTTACACCGCATTACAACTCCCCCGATAAATCCTGTTCAGCGGGAACCGCATCCGCCCAAACCAATTCCTCAAATGCCATTGATTCAACACTGAGGATTCGCAACAAATCGCTTTTGGGTACACGTATCTGTAAAAGACTGGCGCCATCGTCACGATAATCTTCCGCGACCACTGCCTGCTGGGAATAAAGCATAGCGCGTAAGCGCCCCTGTTTGTGAGTTAATACCAAACGACCATTAACTACTTCTTTACCCAAAAGCTCGGATATAGCCTCTTGTAACAACTCACAACCAGCACCAGTTTGTGCAGATAACCAAACGGCAACAGGCTTTCCCGCATCATCGCGATCAATATGAGGCTCAGTATCTGTTAGCAAATCGACTTTATTGTAAACACGCAATTGCGGCAATTCAGCAGCATCAATTTCCTCCAGCACCAGCTCGACCTGCTCAATATTGCGAACCCGCTCTTCTGCCGCTGAATCTATCACATGCAAAAGTAAAGTTGAGTTACTGGCCTCCTCTAACGTCGCACGAAACGCTTCTACCAATTTGTGCGGAAGGTGACTGATAAACCCCACTGTATCAGCCATAACGACCGCACCTATGTCGGCAAGCTCAATACGGCGCATGGTTGGATCCAAAGTCGCAAACAACTGATTCTCAGCATAAACATCCGCACCGGTAACACGATTAAACAATGTGGATTTTCCAGCGTTGGTATAACCCACCAAAGACACTGTGGGAATTGCAGCGCGCTGCCGCGAGCGGCGCCCCTGCTCACGCTGGGAACGCACTTTCTCCAAGCGCTGTTCAATCATAGTAATACGATTGCGCAACAAACGGCGGTCAGTCTCAAGCTGGGTTTCACCCGGGCCACGCAAACCTATACCGCCCTTTTGTCGCTCAAGGTGAGTCCAGCCGCTAATCAAGCGCGTAGCTGTGAGGCGCAACTGCGCCAGCTCAACCTGTAATTTACCCTCAAAGGTGCGGGCGCGCTGGGCAAAAATATCCAGAATCAGCCCCGTACGATCCAATACGCGACACTGCAATTCGCGCTCTAGATTACGCTCCTGACTCGGAGTCAACGTGTGATTAAAAATTGCCAGCTCGGCTTTGTGCTCGACAACCAACTGCCGCAGCTCCTCGAGCTTGCCAGTACTGATTAGAAATTTTGCAGTGGGGACAATACGAGAGCCGGTCAGAAAAGCAACAGGATCACCTCCTGCTGACAAAACCAACTCTTCAAATTCGCGAGGGTCTTCGGCATCTTGGCCATGAGACAAGTTCAGGTGAACCAGCACAGCCAGCTCACCTGATTCTGGGCGATCAAAAAACAATTAGCGACCTATTCAATTGGATTGATAGATTACTCAGCTTGCTCGTCTTCTTCGCCTTCGATACCACCAGCTTCATTGAGCAGTGGCACACGTACCGCACGGGATGGGACTACGGTAGAGATTGCGTGCTTGTAAACCATTTGGCTTACAGTATTTTTCAGCAGCACTACGAACTGATCAAATGATTCAACCTGGCCCTGTAACTTGATGCCATTTACCAGGTAAATGGACACAGGTACGCGTTCTTTACGCAGAACGTTCAGGTAAGGGTCTTGTAAACTATGCCCTTTTGACATGTTTATTCTCCTCGGGACAATAAATAATAAGAAAGCAAAAATTACCCACCCGAAACACCTAATACACCCAGTAAGGAGGGGGTGGAAGAATGCATGAAAATCTGACTAGGGTTCTCACGTGGGTATTATATGGCTCTCGTGCCTATAAAATTCAAGGCGCAACGCACAATTTCTTCCTTTGTGAGTGAAATTCCCTGCTCAGTCTCCGTGAATAACCAGTGTAGATCAGTATTTGCACTTGTCGACCAACCGCGCAACCAGGTGAATTGTCTTTTGGCCAACTGACGCGTGGCGATAATTCCACGCTCCGTCATCTCGTTGTAATCCCATAGCCCATCAAAGTAATCCCACACTTGACGATACCCGACCGCGCGAATTGCAGGCAGGTCTTTGTGCAAATCGCCGCGCTCATAAAGCGCGCGCACTTCTTCAATCAAGCCTTTTTTGAGCATGATTTGAAAGCGTTGTTCAATACGTTTGTGCAGGATAGAACGATCACGCGGAGCGATTGCCAACTGGTAGAGATCATAACGCTCGGCGATTGACCCCGTACTTGCCTGTGAATGTTGCAACTCTCGCAGTTGCGACATGGTTTTGCCACTCACCCGATAAACTTCCAACGCACGACTTAACCGCTGCGAATGATTGGGATGAATCTCTGCGGCTGTCTGCGGATCCACCGCTGTGAGCTGCTGATGAATGTAGGACCAGCCAAACTCGTCTGCCTCGCGCTCGATCTGCGCACGCACGTCTGCATCTGCCGCAGGCATTTCAGCCAAACCATCCAAAAGCGCACGAAAATAAAGCATGGTTCCACCAACCAACAACGGAATTTTTCCGGCGCGATGAATATCGGCAATTTCGCGCTCCGCATCGGCGAGAAAATCTGCTACTGAGTAAGGTTCCGAGGGATCGCGAATATCAATCAGGCGATGCGGCGCAGCGGCCAACTCTTCGGCTGTCGGTTTTGCGGTGCCTATATCCATCCCGCGATAAACCAGGGCGGAGTCCACACTAATCAACTCCACGGGTAACTGATGGCGTAAGGCAACAGCAAGATCTGTTTTTCCGGAAGCCGTTGGCCCCATTAAAAAAATCACCGGCAATTTTTGCACGCTAACTGCACTCATTACTGACCACGCATAAATAGTTTATCCAGATCATCCAGCGACTGGAGTAACCAGGTTGGTCGGCCGTGATTACATTGACCGCTGCGCTCAGTGGCTTCCATATCACGCAACAACGCATTCATTTCCGGAATAGTGAGTTTGCGGTTGGCCCGTACCGAACCGTGACAGGCCATAGTGCCGAGAATTTCATTGATGTGATGTTGGATGCGCTCGCTGGTGCCGTGCTCAATTAAATCGGAAAGGACATCGCGCACCAGTTGTTCAACTTTCGCGCGATTTAGAATCACCGGAATCTGGCGAATCAAAATGGTTTCCGGCCCAGCGCGTTGCAATTCAAACCCGAGGCTTTTAAAAATATCACTGAAATTTTCGGCACAGTCCGCTTCTTTTTCGCTAACTGCAATCGATTCCGGCACCAGCAGTGGCTGCGTTTGGATACCACCGCAGCCAAATGACTCTTTCATGCGTTCGTAGGTAATCCGCTCATGCGCTGCATGCATATCCACAAGAATTAAACCTTGCGCATTTTCCGCCAGGATATAAATTCCTTTCAGTTGGGCGAGCGCGTAACCCAACGGCGGAATATCTTCACTGTGGGTTTCCGGCAACGGATTATTTATTAATGGCGATGCATGCAACGCGCCATATACCGCCATTTGTTCCCGTACAGTATTTTCATCAGGCGACGATGATCTAAACGAAGATTGATAATTACTTTGATAACCCGACGAAACCGGTGCGCGAAAACCAATCGTTTCCTGCCCTTTAAATTCACCGGCTGCAATACCTTGAACAGCTTTTGGTGAAGAAAGAGCAAATGGATTCACGCCGGGTGTGTCATCACTTTCGCTGGTGTCGCGTCGCGCCAGCGTATCTTCCGGGCGCACGCGCGCCAGAGCGTGATGCAAACTTGAATAAATAAAATCGTGCACACTGCGATTATCACGAAAACGCACTTCGTGTTTGGTGGGATGGACATTGACATCAACGGTCGACGGATCCAATTCCAGATACAACACGAATGCCGGGTGGCGACCATGGTACAACACATCCTGATAAGCTTGGCGTACTGCATGGCTCACTAACTTGTCGCGAATTGCGCGACCATTGACATAAAAGTGCTGTAAGTCCGCCTGGCTGCGCGAAAAGGTTGGCTGCGCAACCCACCCCCATAAACGCAGACCGCTGCGCTCGATATCGATATGCACCGCATTTTCCATAAACGCCGGGCCGCAGACTTGCGCCACACGACGCTCTTGTTCCAGTTGCGAATCGCCCGCACGCCAGGAATAAATGGCGCGATTGTTGTGACGCAAATTAAAAGCAACATCGAAACGCGAGAGCGCCAAACGCTTCACTACATCTTCCAAATGCGTGTATTCGGTTTTATCAGTGCGCAAAAATTTACGTCGCGCCGGGGTGTTAAAAAATAAATCACGTACTTCAACTGTAGTTCCGCGCGGATGTGGTGCGGGCGACACTTGTGTTTCCATATCGCGACCTTCCGCCACCACTTGCCAACCGGCGCTGTCTTCTGTGGTACTGCTGATTAACGCCAGGCGCGCCACCGAGCTGATACTCGCCAGTGCCTCCCCACGGAAACCTAAAGTAGCTACGGCTTCAAGATCATCAAGCTCGTAAATTTTGCTGGTTGCGTGACGACTCAGTGCGAGTGGCAGATCATCCCTTTCAATGCCACCACCATTATCGCGCACGCGCATTAATTTGATGCCACCTTCTTCCACGTCGATCTCCAAACGCGTAGCCCCCGCATCCAGGGAGTTTTCGAGCAACTCCTTGATAACGGAAGAAGGACGCTCCACCACCTCACCAGCGGCGATCTGGTTGGCAAGGCGCGGACTGAGTAATTTAATTTTGCGCATGGAAAAAACCGCGTTGATCGTTTTCAAAAATAGCGAAACGTAAAGCCGTATTATGAAGCGGGAATTTTAATGGTTTGCCCGATTTTCACTGTTGGGTTTTTCATATTATTGTGACGCAACAACTGCGTTACCGATACACCGTAGCGAGTCGCAATACCCGACAAAGTATCGCCAGCGATTACTTTGTGTTGGCGCGGCAGTGCGGCAGTTTGCGGAATTATCGGTCTAGATACCGGCAAGGTTGTGGGCGCCACCGGCGCAACGGCAATGGGTGCGACTGCTGCACTGGTACCGTTCACGGGGATTCTCAAAACTTGTCCGAGTTTTACTACAGAATCTTTCATATTATTGTGACGCATCAGCTGCTGGCTACTCACACCGTAACGAGCAGCAATCGCGGACAAGCTATCGCCAGCGACCACCGTGTGCTGCCGCTCAAAATCTTTAATGCCGCCCGATTGCAATTGCGCAGCAACATAGGTTCCTGCCGGTGGATGCTGGTAAAAATATTGGCGAATTCCTTTAAAGACTGAACTCGCCATTTGTTTGCGATACGCCTGCGTCGCCAGCTTGCGCGATTCATCCGGATTGGAGATAAAACCCGTCTCCACCAAAATGGAAGGAACATCGGGCGATTTCAACACCATAAAGCCCGCTTGTTCCACATGACGCTTGTGCAAGTGCGCAATGCCACCCAAGGAGCTCAGCACATGATGTCCAACCTGTAAACTGGAGTTCAATGTTGCGGTCATGGATAGATCCACCAACACCCCCGCGAGCACCTGATCTTTATCATCGAGGCTGATGTTACCCACACCGCCAATTAAATCCGATTCGTTTTCACGCTCCGCCAAAAAGCGCGCAGTCTCAGAGGTGGCACCGTTGCGAGATAGGGCAAAGACCGATGCACCGCGCGCGCTGGCTTTGTGAAATGCATCAGCGTGAATTGAAACAAATAAATCCGCTTTCATAGTGCGCGCAATATCGCGGCGTTTTTTCAGTGGAATAAAATAATCGCCCGTGCGCGTTAGCTTTCCGCTAAAGCCAGGCTGGGCATTAATCGCTGCTATCAATTCTTTGGCGATGGCGAGTGTCACTTCTTTTTCGCGGATGCGATTCGGCCCCATAGCGCCCGGGTCCTCACCGCCATGCCCCGCATCAACCGCAATTATAATCGTGCGTTTTCCTTGCAAATCCACATTCGCGGGCGCCGGTGTTTTATCGTTGACAGTTGGTGCCGGAGCCGGCTTGGTTGCCGCCACAGGTGCAGTGCTTGGTGGAGGATTATTCACGGCGGGACTTGCCGCGAGCTTTTCATTGACCGCCGCAGGCTTTTCACTAACAGCCGTCGTAGTTACCGCGGTAGAGGTTGCCGCAGGCTCATCGTAAAGATCAATGACCAGGCGATCATGCATACCGCCGTGGGCTTTGAGTAAAAAACTGTTGGGGGCAATTTTCGCTTTTAAGTCCAGCACCAAGCGCAAATCAGTTTTGTTTTGCACATAGCTGCGAATGGCCAACACCGGTGTATCGGCCAATGGCAATTTAGTGAGGCCAGCATTTAATTGACTCGCGGGCACATCCAAAATAATTCGGTCGGGGTTATTGGCGAGGGTCAGGCTGTGCTGCGCGGGTGCGTCCAGGTCCAGCACTATGCGAGTGTGGTCAGGAGCGCGCCACACGCGCACGCCGTTAACCGTTGCCGACTGGGCAGCCTGGGCTATAAAAAGCAGCCCCAGAAAAATAACTCCACCAGCACGGCGCATAGAAGACATAGGCAAATTCAAAACTGGGATACTCTCTATCTGCTGATAGCAACAGCTTTTTGTGGTTATAAAGTCGCAACTTCTATTATTTCACTGGCACGACAACAGGCGCACTTTACCGCAAAACCCCGATTTCACTCTAGCAAAATTGCCAATTAGATCACCGTTTAACCGACTTGGAACCGGAAACTTTCCCGCTATTCTGTGAACCAGGCACGACTATACTCAAACCAGCTTCTGCATGATTGGCGCCCAACACTAGCAACGGTATAGCTTATGCCCGCATTTTCCCGCCCTTATCGCTATTTCAGGCCACTGGCCAAATATCAGGCATTGCTAGTCGCTGCTTGCAGTTGTTCGCCAGCATTTGCCATTAGCTACGGGATTTACGATTCGCGTGCCCTCGCGATGGGCGGTGCGGCTACGGCTATAGGCAGCCATGCTCAGGCGGCGTTTTACAATCCCGCCTTGCTCGCCTTTCACGAAGAAGAGGAAGAGGCCGGGCGCGATGGGCGAGTTTACATTCCCAACCTGGTCGTACAGTTTACCGACGGGACGGAATCGGCCATTGATGCAATAGAGGATGAGCTGGATACCCAACTGAGTAGCGCGATCGAAAACTTCAACGATGCACCGATAGAAACCACGGCTGGATTGATTCGCGATGTCGCTACCGACTTGCGCGATGTACTGGACGATATTGCGCAAGACGATTTATCGCTCGACAGTTTTATCGGCTTTAACATTAGCGAGCCGAGTAATCGCGAGGGCGGTGGATTTTATTTTGGCGCGCGAGCCTTGGCTGGCGGCGTTGCCAACGTGAGCGAGTCCGATCGCGCCCTGCTAGGTGATTACATAGATTCCATGGGGCGCGTTGCCACTGGTGAAGCTCTCACGAGTGTAGCGGCCGACTACCCGCACCTTATCAATAGCCGCGGCCAGCTGATTGACCCGACCGCCACGCTTACGTCCAACGCTGATGTCAGCGCCTTGATTGTGAGCGAATGGGGTATGGCGATGGCTAAACAATTTGAGTTTTTTGACCAATCAATCGCCGTGGGTATCACCCCCAAATTAATGCGCGTGGATGCCTTCCGCGATACTGCCGACTTCAACGATGGCCTGGATTCGGTGGATGAAGCCGAGGACGAATTTAAAGATAGCCAGGAAACTCATTTGGCGTTTAACGCCGACTTTGGCATAGCCGCCACTATTGCGGAGCACTACCGTGTGAGTCTTTCCCTGAAGGACGCCTTCAAGAAAACGTTTAGCACGCAACAAGACCCTGATCCGGTGACGGGCGAACCCGCCCCTGATTTGAAAGTCACCTTGAGCTCAAGGGCGCGCATGGGCTTGGGGTATGTGGGTGATAACTTCAGTATTGGGTTGGATTACGACCTGGATGAATCCACCCCCATGGCCGAAGAAGCCGGTACCCAGGAGTTATCGCTCGGGGCAGAATATGTGTTTTGGGATAGCCTGGCGTTGCGCGCCGGTTATCGCAATGATCAAACCGGTCTGCACGAGAATATGGCAAGCGCGGGGCTTGGTTATCGCTGGAAGCGTTTCGTGGTGGATATTGCTTATGCGAGCGGTGGGAATTATCAGGGCGGAGGTTTGCAACTGGGATGGACCTTTTAGGTTGCATCCCGCTTTTTCGTTTTTATGCTCGCCACTTTTTCGCAACTCGCTAACGTTTCATAAACTGGCTCACATCAAATACCTGCGCGGCATGAGCGCGCATAAATTCAATAAATTCTACTTCTGCCATAGGCTTGGCAATCACGTAACCTTGCGCCAGATCGCAGCCGTCTTTTTTCAGCATCTGCAGAGTTTGGTCGTCCTCCACTCCCTCGGCAACAGTTGTTAAACCAAGCTCGCGCGCCATTAAAATGGTGGAGCGCACAATGCTGTGATTGCGAGGATTGCCGATCATGTCACTAACAAACGTGCGATCGATTTTTAATTCGCGAATAGGGAATAGGCTTAAATAGGAAAGCGATGAATAGCCAGTGCCAAAATCATCGACCGAGGCATAGACACCCAATTCGCTCAATTCCAATAACACCTGCTTCACCCGCTGCGGATCGCTGGCAACCGATGTCTCAGTCAGCTCCAATTTAATATCACTTGGCAACCCCTGATAGCGTACCAGTGCGTGACTGATGGCTTCACCAAGGTTGGTTTCAATCAGATCAAACGCTGCAATATTGACACTAATAGCGCAAGGCAGATTGCGTTTGCGTAAGAGCACAGCCACGCGCACGGCCTCGTCTATCATTTGCGCGGTGACCTGCTCGATTAAGCCGGAGTTTTCCAACAACGGAATAAATACGTTGGGTGGAATAAACCCCAGGCGCGGATGTTGCCAACGTACCAGTATTTCGGCAGAGGTAATTTTACCGCTGCGTAAATCCAGCTGCGGCTGGAAGACAGGAAAAAGTCCTTGCACATTACCGTCAATAAAAATTGAAATAATATCCAAGTCCAAACGACTGGGTTCCATTGCTGTTTCATAAGCCATCCAGCGGCGACGGCGCGCAACACTCATGGCCATGGCAGTTTCAGCATGGCGCATTAACTTTCCGGCTGAACGCCCGTGCTCTGGCCAATAGGCAGAGCCACCCACGAATTGCGAATTCAAGCCGGGATCTGAATTCGACATATCCGTCATTAGACGATCCAACAACACTTGCGCGTTACACTTATTGGTAAAAATCGCGAACACCCCACGCCCGAGATACGCTGACATGGCGTCAGTTAACTTCACCAGATGCATGGCAAACGCGTTGACCACCAACTCCGCGCGTGAGAAACCAAAGGTGCGCACAATCACATCCAGATCCACCAGTTTTACAATCAGGATTTCTTTTTCCTGTTTAACTGGCTGCTGGTGCGAGTGAAAATAATCATCCACTTGCTCAATAAAATATTGCAGCTTGGCTAAACCGGTTTGCGCATCAAAATTAGCGAGGTAGCGCAGCTCGTGCTCTGCCATTTCGCGCTGGGTGAGTGCATCGCGAAGCTCCCGCGTATGGACGGCGACCGTGCGCTTAATGCTCCAGTACCAGCCTGCAGCGATTAGTAGAAGAGCAACTATGGTCGCTAACGCCAGCCACAGACTATTCATCAATGACGTATCAGCAGCAGAAGGCTCGAGTTCTGGTACCCATTTTTCATAGAGTTGCTGGTAGCGCCCTGAAGCGATAGTTTCACTGAGCGAGTCCTGCAGCCACTCCGCCAGTTCCGGTTTGTTTTTATTGACCGCAAACGCATAACCGCGCGACCAAAAAGGAACGCCCATGCGCTCCAGTCGCCAATCATTTTTTTTAAGCAGACTGTCAACGGCGAGACTGGTCAGCACTGCATATTCCGCGTCGCCATGCAGTAAGGCCTCTATCGCAGTAACCGTATTCGCAGTAACCACTAACTCAGGTTGAATAGCAGAGCTGCGCAATTGCTGATGAGCGAAAGATTCCTGCTCAACCACCACCTTATGACCGTGTAGATTATCAATAGAGGAAACGCGCACTGCACCGGGTAAGGCGTAGATGGAATGGGAAGGGTAGTAATAGGCATGGGTAAAAATAAAGCGCTTGGCCCGCTCAGCGGAGTAATACATGGGCATCACGTCGATGCGCCCCTCTTCCAGTGCACGCATCATATCCGGCCAGTTACCCAGCTGATGCTCAGCTTTGCTGCCACCGGTCTTTGCAATCTCCCGGGCCAACTCCACGTTAAAGCCTTTAGCCTGGTTTTTCTCCATCCATTCGAGCGGGGGAAACTCGGCATCCCCGCCAAACAATACGCGCTGGGGAGCGTCATTGGCTTGGCAGCTAAGGCTGGTAAACACCAGCCACAGCAAAAAGCTTCGTACCCGACCAGCAAAGGGCCTGGGCCGAACAAGTGGTTGTTTGTGCATGAATATCCCTCACCACACTAACTACTGGTCAGTCTCTCCGCGCGGCAGGGTTCAAAGGAGGGGGGAGTAAAGGCCAGGGCATGACACTCAAATGGAGCTGTAACCCCAAGCCTAGGCCAGATTCAGGGTTTTCACCAACTTGCGGCGATGTTAAATCACCAGCGAAAGCTGAGTTTGTAACAAAATATGGCGGCCAACAGGAGCCTGACGTATTTGCAAAGCAATGTCGGCGGTCGGCAGCAAGCTGAAACCGCGCTCGGGCCATTCGATCAAGCAGATGTTGGGCGCTACAAAGTAGTCGCGAATGCCCATGTACTCCAACTCTTCCGGATCTCCCAATCGATACAAATCAAAGTGGAACAGTTTGCGTCCGCCAAATTCATAGGGTTCAACCAGGGTATACGTTGGGCTTTTTACAGCACCGGTGTGGCCAAAGGCGCGCAGTATGCCGCGACTAAGCGTGGTTTTTCCCGCACCCAAATCGCCCTGCAAATACACCGACATTGCACCTTCGCAGGCCGCCAAAACATGCCCCAGGCGCTCGCCAAAGGCAACCATTTGCTCGTCATTATCCAACTGAAATTCGTAATGGTTCATCAGAGTAATTCACCCAGATAGGGGATTAAATCCGTAGCGAGCAAGCTACGCTCGCCGTGATCGGCAGCGGCCAAGTCACCAGCGCAGGCATGAACGACCGCACCCAGACGCGCCGCATCAGCAAGCGATACCCCTTGGGCAATCAAACCACCGAGGATGCCGGAAAGCACATCGCCCATACCACCGGTCGCCATCCCCGGGTTGCCATCGGTCACCACGCCAATAGTTTCATTGGCCGATGTCACCAGGCTGCCAGCCCCTTTAAGAATGACACTGGCGTTGTATTTGGATTGAAGCGCACGCACGGCGGCAAAGCGATCCGCCTGTACCTCAGCGGTAGCCTGGCCCAACAGCCGCGCCGCTTCCGCCGGGTGCGGGGTCAGCAACCAGTTGTCGCGCTTCACACTGGCGGGAACCACTCGTCCAGCCGCGAGGATATTGAGTGCATCGGCATCCAGCACCAGAGGCAGGCCACTTTTTACTGCCTGCTGCAACATCTGCTCCGACCAGGGCGAACGCCCCAAACCTGGGCCAACAACCAATACCGTTGGGCGTGCAAGCAATGGCTCAAGCTCCTGTCCGGATACCACACCACACGCCATGATTTCCGGGCGACGCGCCAGAATTGCCGGAATATGTTCCGGACGAGTCGCAATACTCACCAAGCCTGCGCCAGTACGCGCCGCTGCTTCAGCCGCCATAAGCGCAGCGCCGCCAAAACCAGTATCACCACCGATCACCATTACATGGCCAAAATCGCCTTTGTGCGCATCAGCAGCGCGCGTCGCGAGCAGCGGCAGGAGCTGATTCAAATGCAGCCTCTCAGCGGTTGGCGACACCTCCGAATAAGAGGAATCGGGCACTGCCAGATTAGCCAGTACTAACTCACCACAGAGTGCCGGGCCGCGCCCCGTCAATAATCCCCGCTTAACGCCTATGTAGGTTAGGGTAATTTGCGCTTGGACTGCCGGGCCTGCCACTGCGCCGGTATCCGCTTGTAAGCCCGATGGGATGTCCAGGGCGATAACCGGCAAACCACCGGTATTGATCTGCTCAATCGCTGCGGCGCATTCAGTGCGCACCGCACCTTTCAAACCTATCCCCAGCATGGCATCCACAATAATGCCCTCGGTGGGCTGGGCCCCGGGTGGCACCACCGTCACACCCTCCTGAACAGCAAACTCATAAGCCTGACGCACTTCATCGCGCAGTTGATCCGGCGCTACCAAGGCAATCACCTGTACCGGGAACAACCGCTGTGCCAACAGGCCAGCCAACACATAACCATCACCACCATTGTTGCCGCCACCGGCATAAATGCTGATCAAGCTGGCATCCGGGAAGCGCTCGCACACCAATTCAAAGGCCGCGCGCCCGGCGCGTTTCATGAGTTGGATGGAGGGAATTCCTGTAGCTATGGCAGCGGCATCTATGGCATAGGCCTCGGTAGCGGTGTACAAAAAAGGTGAGTCGGCGGTGATTTTCATGGCAAATTCCCAGGCTGATACGGCGAACGGGGCGGGATTATACGCAACTTACTTCCGTCAGGCGCACTCCCTTTCGCTGGTGCATTTTCCTCAGCGGATAAATGATCGGGCGAAAGTACTACGGGCGGCACGCAACTTGACTATATTGAGCAGAGTTGCTGATTCGACAGCGACGATGTGTAAACGGAAATGATGATTATTAGCCAGGTTAGCCATGTGCGTTAGGTGATGTGCGAACCTCCATGTCTGAATTTACCCTGCAAACCATAATCGCCGGCGACTCACTGCAATTGAGTGAGGTCTTTGCCAGTATCGCCGCCCACGAGGGTAATGCGCCTGGCCAGCTACGCGCACAACTTGCCAACGAGATTGCGCTGTCGTTTACACCAAGCCATTTGTGGGATCCACAACTACAACTTCCATTGCAACCACTGTGGCAGTTATTAAGTAACGCGATCAGTCGCGACGACGAATTCTTCTGCAACACCCAACACCCGCTGCGCGCTCTTTTGCAGGCGCTTTTGACGGGTTGCTATTGGTATCCGCGCGAAGGCAAACCCGCACAACAATTTCAGGATAAATATCTAAGCCTGGTAGAAAGCTGCAAAACCAGACTCACTATCACCGATGAAGGATCAGTCGATAGCGCTTCACTACAAGCAGCCGTGCAACAATATTCCGATTGGCTAGCGGGTGAAGACAAGCGCGCGGCTATGCTTGAAACTCGCCTATGCGAAACCGAATTGGCCAACCTGAAACAAATCAGTGCAGAAACCCGGGTGATCGACCTGATCAATAAAAATCTGGCCGGCCGCCCTCTTCCCACCGATTTACATCCACTGGTCAGCGGTACTTTAAAAAGTGAATTGCAGTATTGGGCATTTAACAGAACGCCTGAAGAATTGATTCAGCTGCCGCTCTGGAAAAGCTGGAACCGTTTGTTACCCGCATTAGGCGAATTATTTTCCAGCGATGACGCGCAAGTTGATGACCAGTTCCTCTACCAGCAGATTCCATTGGTCATCGCCGAACTGGAACGCAGCAGCGAACACCCGGTTAACCATTCACAGTCTTATCAACAACTAATCGAACAACTTTCCGGCTACCTGATGGCCAACATCCAAAAGCAAGCGCTGGAAAACAGCCTCTTTCCCGCGCTCGCCAATAGCGCCGGCCAAAGCAGCAGCAATACCCATGTGCCCTACAGTTTGCTCAAACAAACCGAGCAAATTCATCCGGGCGACTGGTTTATTTTTTTCGGTGAAAACGATGAGTGCCTGCGCTGCAAACTGGCATTAAAAAATCCGGAAGTGGATCAACTGTTGCTGGTAGACCACACCGGGCGCAAAGTCATGATCAAAAGCCACAAGGATTTTGCACTCTGTTTATCCACGGGTATTGCGCGCCCGTTAATAGCGCCGGATATTCAGCGACTCATTGAAAACACTTTGCCAAGCTGGATCGAACGCGCCAACACAAGTGTGCAGGCACAATTACTGCAGCAAAAACAAAAGGCCGAGCAGTTGGTAAAAGCGCTGATTGCCAAGCAACAGGCCGCCGCCGAAGTTGCCGCCAAAGCGCGTGCCGAGGCCGAAGCACGCATGCAACAACAGTTGGAAGCGCGCCGCGCCGCTGCGCGCAAAGCGATGGCTGAAGCGCGCGCACTGGCCGATGAACAGCGCCGCCGCGAAGCCGAACAAGCTGCAGAAGCCGAACGTTTACGTATCGAACAGGCAGAAGCCGAAGCCGCCGAAACACTTGCCCGGCGGCAAATGGCACAACAGGCAGTGAGCGAATTGCAAGTGGGTGCCTGGCTGGAAATCCAATTGGAGAACGAAAAGCAGCGCGCAAAGCTATCGGTAATTATTGCATCCACCAACAAATATATTTTTGCGGACCAGGTGGGGCGCAAACTGGCGGAATACACTCGCGACCAATTGCAGGAGCAGGTTGCACAGGAGCAGATAAAAATTCTGCGTAATGGCGATAATTTTGAAGATCAATTAGCCAAAGTCATTCGCGGTTTGCGACGTGACCTCAGCTGATAGTTTGCACTATTCACTCATGCGTAATGACACTCACTCATTCATTAACCACTTCATGGACAGCGCTATGGCGAACAATTACAGCGATTCCGAACAACGCCAGGAGTTTCGTTTAGACAACCAGCTCACAGTGATTATTGAGCTGGATTCTTCCGCCAGCGGCGACCCCACACTGGTGGTTACCCAAAGCCTGGATATTTCCGCTAACGGCTTGCGTGTAATCGCTACGCAAGCCGTTGCTACCGACATTATTTTGCGCTGCTGCATTCGCGATACCGAACACAATCGCCAGTTTTTGTTGGTGACGGAAGTGAAATGGTGTCGCCCGCAAGCCGCCACGGGAGATTATCTACTGGGCTTGAGCCTGTTCGATTCCGATGGCACCGACATAGTGGCCTGGAAGGAATTTATTGCGCAGATGTGCACTGATTAATCCCCCTAAGAGCCCTTGCATCTGCCCCAAACCGATCGCCCCGTCTTTCGGCCGTTCATCCGCAGCGGCCAACCACTCTCACGAAACTGCGCACAGCTTCGCCTACGGCACCTTACTCTGGGTAGATCGAGTCTCCTGAAATAGGCCTCGAACCAAACCACACCAATATCACCCGGAAGGAGAACGCCATGTTTAACAAAAAAATTTTCTGTAACCCTCGTTTTCGTTGGATTGCCATCATCATAGGTATCACCACAGCCTGTGCGAGTGGCAGCCACAAAGCGGAAGCCTCTATCTCTATCACTGTTGTACAAGGAAGCGTTTATGAAAACCCTAGCCTCTAATATCGACCTCAACGCCGCGCGCGCAAGTTTTAAACAGCGCCGCTTTTTGAATATGCCATTGGCGGGATTATTAGCCTGGGCCTGTGTTGGAGTTGGAGGAATATTTTTGGAGTCCCCCATGGCAAAAACCTGGCTGCTATTTATTGCCACTGGCAGCATTGTGTATATCGCCATGCTGCTCAGCAAGGTGACGGGAGATCCATTTTTTCACAAGGAAAAAAATCCATTCGATGCATTATTTTTCCACTGCATAATTATGGCGTTAGTGGTTTACAGCATTGCCATTCCATTTTTTATGCAGGATTATCGCTCCCTACCCATGAGCATAGGCATTCTCACCGGATTAATGTGGTTGCCTTTTTCATGGATTGTGGAGCACTGGGTCGGAAGTTTTCACACTTTGCTGCGCACACTACTCATTACACTGGCCTGGTTTTTATTTCCGGATCAATCCTTTGTGCTGATTCCAGCAATTATCGTTGGCGTTTATCTGGTGTCGATCTGGGGCCTGGAAATGCGCTGGCGTACACTGCAACCACCCAGCGCTACGACCATCATTAAACATTAGCCATAACACTTTAGTGCAAGGAAAAACCATTGGAAAATATTATGCACAGCGCGATTTCCCAGCGAGAAAATAACCAGCGCACGTCAAAGACCTATTTGGCGGTGCAGCTAATTTTTTGGAGCTGTTATTTTCTCATCAACCTGATATTTGTCAGTGTTTCGGGTTATTACACCCACACTAGCGCACTCATTTTTTTGCTACTGTCATTGTTCCTCGGATGCGCCAGCCACGTTTTGCGCAAGCTATACCATCGATTTGCACCACCGCTGTCGACACTTCGTCTGGGCTTGCATCTCTGCTGGTTATTGCCAACCACCGCCCTTGTCGTGCAAACGCTGCTACACGGTTTAATTTTTTTATCCATTCAATTATTCGGACCCAGCGATAACATTCAACCGGTTTCTGTGGGCAGCTTTATTGGCTACAGCATAAATACCGGCATTATGTTAACGCTCTGGTCAATTCTGTATTTATTCCAACGCGAATTCAGGCAGCGACGCGAAACAGAAATCGTCCATTGGCGCGACCAGGCCAAACTGCGCGATATGGAACTACAATTTTTACGCAGCCAAATCAATTCGCATTTTTTATTTAACTCATTAAATAATGTGCGTTCATTAATTCTGGAAGACCCTCAGGCGGCGCGCCAAGGCCTATCAGATCTGGCAACATTGCTGCGTGGTTTATTGCACGCGGATAACAAAATAACGGTTAGCCTGCGCGAGGAACTGGAGTGGGTAGGTGGTTATCTCGCACTGGAATCACTGCAATTTGAACAGCGACTCAGTTATGCATTCCAGATTGACGAAGCACTACTGGACGAAAAACTACCACCTTTATTGTTGCAAACCCTGGTAGAAAACGCGGTTAAACACGGCATTGCCAGGCGCCGGGCAGGCGGCCATATTCAGATCAGTGCGCAACGGCTTTCGCCCACTCACTGGCAGTTGGAAATCACCAATCCGTCCGCCGAATTGCCGGCCGAACACAGCGGCCAGAGTATTGGCCTGACTAACACTCGCGCCCGATTGGCCGCCGCCTTCGGTGATCAAGCCAGACTTGATTTGGTACTTGGAGTTTCTGTTAGCGCCCGTGTAGACTTACCCCTGAACACCGCTAACAAGCTCGCGACTAACGCGAATCCTAATAATAAAAGTCCGGCAGCAGAGACTTGAGACCATGAAAATCCTGATCGTCGATGACTCCCGCCTCGCGCGCAAGGAGTTGATTGGCCTGCTACAACATCACCCTGAATGCGAAATTGTCGCGGAAGCTGGTGATGTACAAAGCGCAGTTAGCGCCATTAACCAATTACATCCGGATTTGGTGTTACTGGACATCAACCTCCCGGACGGTAACGGTTTTGATGTGCTGGAGCAGAGCGACTACACCCCCGGTGTAATTTTTACCACTGCCTACGAAGAGCACGCGGTGCAAGCTTTTGAATATAACGCGCTGGATTATTTGCTCAAACCCATCACCCAGGATCGTCTGGATACCGCCATGCATAAAATGGCGGCGCGCGCGCAGCATGTTCCCTTCAATCAGCCGGAAAAGAGTTTAGATGCGCACATTTTTATTCGCGAAGGTGAACGCTGCCACTTTATAAAATTCCGCGAAATTAGCCGCATCGCGGTCGAGGGAAATTATGTCCGCGTGCACTTCGGCATTATGAGTGCGCCAGTATTGCGTTCATTAAATTATGTCGAAGCCAGATTAGACCCGCAGGCATTTTTCCGCGCAAACCGGCAAGAAATTATCAATCTGAATTTTATCGATCGTATCGAACCCTGGATTGGCGATGGGTTGATGATAGTGATGCAGGATTGCACTGAAGTGATAGCCTCGCGCCGTCAGGCGCGAGAGCTAAAACAGCGGCTGGAGTTTTAATATTTTGCCAAACGTTGCCGGGCATCAGAGGCCCAGGAACCTTTGTCATCCAGAGCTAATGCTTGCTCCAGGAATTTTTTCGCGTCGGTTGAATTTCCGCTAACATCATAGACAACGCCCGCATGATAATGAATCACCCCGGAGGAAGGGGCGAGTTGAGTGGCACGAACCAGCAATTCTGTTGCCTCGCTATAGCGCTTTTGCTGGTACAAAATCCATCCCAAGGTATCCATTAATTGCGCGTTGTCGCGGATGACTCGATTAGCTTTACGCGCATTTTTTTCAGCATCATCCAACTTCCCCTGCTCCGCTTGCAAGGTAGCAAGATTATTTAACGCCACAACATTCTCTGGCTCTCGCTGCAGAACACGCGAGTAAACCAATTCCGCTTGAGGCAGTTGTTTATCCTGCTGCAAAAGCGTAGCGTAAAACAACGCTTCCGGAATTTGCTCTCCACGAACTTCATACAATTGCTTCGCTGTTGCAGCCGCGGACGTATGCTTACCTAACTTACTTTGAACCAGACTCATCGCTCGCAGAACATCAGGATTTTGTGGTCGTAGCTGATTCGCTTTTTCAAAATAGCTGAGCGATTCGTCGTAGCGCCGCAACGCAGCAAGCTCACTGCCAATGCGGAACTGCAATAAACTGCTTTTCGGAAATTTTTTAGCGCCCGCCAACAAGGTCTCTAGTCCGGCGTTCAGATTATTTTGCGCACGTTGCAATTCCGCTAGCGTCGTGTAGGTTTTTGGCTGGGCAGTCCCCTTGACTATCCCGGTCTGTAAACGTTTTATCGCCTCCTGCGGCTGCTTTTTTTCCAGATAGTAACTTGCAATTTTTTGATCAAGTGCAGCAGGATTTGCACCTTTGGCAACGGCGGTAGCAAATGCGGTATCCGCAGCATCAATCTGCCCAGATGCAAGGGCCAACTCCCCCTGCTCTACATACACAGCTTTCCAGTCGGAATGTTTGGCAAGCAGCGTTTTTATTGTCCCGGCGGCCTCATCCAACTGCAGGTTTTTGCGTTGACTCACCGCCAAGCCTAACAAGAATTCCTTTGTATCCGGTTTTAGCTCCAATGCACGGGCATATCGTTGGCTAGCGTTCGCAAATTGTTTAGCGCCTAAATAGGATGTAGCAAGAATGGATTGCACATTTGCATCAGCGATATGAATAGGTGCACGCGGCGCAAGGTATTCAAGTGCCTGATCATAAGCACCTTGCTGGTTTAATAACTGTGCCAGGTTTGGAGCCACCCCCAGGGTTTCATTACCCGTGCCAACTAGCCCCTTCTTCAGGTACTGGATAGCGTCTGCATTTTTTTTCTGGTACTCATACAACAAACCCAGTCGCTGATTAGCAATCCGATTGTCAGATTTTATTTTCAGAGATTGCTTCAAAGATTGCTCTGCAACATCCAATTGCCCTAATTCCATTTGCACAATACCCAACTTGTTCCAAGGGCCGACTTGCCCGGGCTCAAGTTGAGTAGCTTGTTGAAATTCTTTTAGCGCGCCTTCAAGATCACGGGAATAAAACAACACCGTGCCTAAAACTTCATGAGCCAGGCCGGACTTTGGATTTTTTTGAATTGCGGCGCGAGCAACTTGCCCAAGCTTCTCCAAACCGGCTTTACCCGGTTCAACAGTTATATTGGTAAACGCTTCAGCCCCTGGACGATTTTCCAATTCGATGTTTGGCGCAGGGCTCGCACCATGGTCGGTAAAAGCAGATGCAGGCTCTTGGGTGAATAAGCCGGCATGGGACACCAATGATCCAAGGGCTAAGCCGCAACCAAAAGCAAATTGGCACAACCACTTTCTGACCAGAAAGCGGGATTTACCTAAAGAGGATATGAATACTAGAGCAGTCACTGCCAACTCCTTTGTTTGGAACCTATGTTATTTGTTAATGGACACTCACCGCTGTCCCTCTGCGCCATCATATACTGATCGATACTTGCGACAAGCACTTCATTCAATTACTGCTTCAAAGTTGATTCATCGCCAACCGATCAGAAACTTTGTAGATTCCCAATAACAAAAAAAGCGGCCCCAAGGCCGCTTTTTTTGATAAGTCGGTATTAGGCAGCGCGAATACGACGACGGGTCAAACCCAAGCCGAGCAAGCCAACACCCAACAACAGTAAACCGCTTGGCTCTGGAACAGAAACACCACCGGTTACCACGATATGGTCTTTTTCGCTGGCAACAATACCTTTGTCAACCAGACCATGGGTCAAGAAATCGTAAGTTCCAACTTCTTTACCAGTGAAGGTAACAGAGAAGGTGAAAGAACGAGAGATGCTGCGATCAAAGCTACCCACCGCTGAATCACCAGCACAAGCACCAGTATCAGCAGTCAAACAGGTCACGGAAACGTCAACACCTGGCATACCAGCGCCCAGATCGTCAACGCTCACCTTACTATAAGTAGCAAATGAATCTTCTACACCAGCCATAATGGACGCAACCAGTGCAGCTGAGCTGATAGAGCTGGAAACGATGCTTCCGCCGGTAGCTGTTGCCAACACAGTTGGATCAATACCTTGGTAGGGATAGGTCATGTTGCCAAAATCAATACCGATAAAGGTAACATCGTTAGCAGCCAAAGCGGCTTGTGCAGATGCCAGAGTTGAACCATCAGACTCTTTAAAGGTTGCATCGCCCAACGCAATGATGAAACGAGAAGAACCTGGTCTCCAGGTTGTATTCTCTGCTGCCAGTTGAACAGCGTGAATACCTTCTTCAGGGAAATCACCACCGCCACCGCCGTCGTACAGGTTGATAGCGTTGATTGCTGCAATACCGGCAGCAGTATCAGTGGTCAAATCAGTATTCAAACCCGAGCCTGGCTCACTGTAATAACCTGAACCCGTGGCCAGATCACCAAAACCGGCAAGGCTGGACAACAGATTAGCCGCAGCAGCTTTAGCAGCATTAATAACACTACCCATACTGCCAGAGGTGTCGATCAGGAATACAACATCCAACACACCACTGGTCACAGATTCTTCAACAGTTACGGTTTTGGTGATAGTTACACTTTCACCAACTCCGAGAGTTGCGGCATAAGATTCAGGAGAAATAGTGTCAGCGTGTGCGGCAACTGGCAGAACCAGGGCAGCTGACAATGCGAGTTTTTTAAACATATTCATGGCATTAGATCCTTCACTAAAAATTGAATGATTGGTTTAGGTTCAACGGCACTATGTCCGCTCTAGTTATTAGCGCTAAGACGTTCACTCAAAATGCACTTCACAAACAAATCAGTGCAGTTCAGCATTCCTTAATAACGCAAAGCAAGAAACCACTAGCAACATTCAAACCAAAACAAAAAAAACCAATAGGATCAACGGAAAAAGACCATTCCCTGGCGTGTAATTGCGCCATTTCTGTAAATATCCTCGACAATTCCGCCTCACCGTCCATGCAGCACACAAGCGCAGCCCGGCAAAGTATAAAAAGCCGCCATGCGTAGCTGCGAGCGGAAGAACGAGACTTACTTCAGTAGATACACCACATAAACCTGTGCAGTGACTTTCATCACGCCGGCTTCAAAGGGCTCGCCCGGGTTATCTTGTGGCACATAGGATTCAAGTCGAGTAGAGACCTTATGTGATGACCGCCCCATCAAGTCACGGCTTGGGATTAACTCCCAACGCTCATTACCGCGATTATTAAATTCTGAAATTGACCAAGGGTCACCAATGTCGCGGCCCTGGGATTTTGCCAGGCGCGCTGCACGCGCTTTTGCATCAACCATTGCTGCCGTTTGCACTTTTTCTTCCACCGCTTTTTTATCAGCCACCGTTAAATTGGTGTTGATGGTTTCGGAAATTTTCGCATCCACCAACGCTTTCATCATCTCCGGATATTTTTTTAAATCGCGTAAGGTGATATCCACCTGACGGGACACGTTATTACCCGTTAATACGCGTTGATTATCACGGTAATCATATTCCGGGCGAATATTCAGCGCCGTAGTCGCTACGTCTTCCGCGTTGATGCCAAACTTTTTTACGGTGTCGATTAATAAACGTGAACGCGAATCCACATCAGCTTTCGCTTTGGCAAGATCCACATCTACCGTTTGGATGCTGAGCGTAAAGGTCATGGTGTCTGGCTCAATTTCCAATTCCGCAGAACCCTCAACATACACATGGGGTTGATTGGGTAACGGCGTCGCCAACACCGGGATACTTAGCAGCAGGGATACAACGGCGGACATCAGAAACTTCGCGGGGGTCAAGGTTTTCATAGCGTTACTCTTCATGATATTGCTCCATTCAAACAGGCCCGCTCACTATAGTCGCGCAGCCTGAATATCTGCCAAATCAAATGTTTAAAAATGTAACGCAGCTCAATTTCAGGCAAAATGTCGCCATTCCTTTGCAGATTTCACCGCCCACCTATGAATCAACCTGACTTGCACCAACTTGCCAGCAACGTAAAACGCTGGGGCCGCGAACTGGGTTTTCAGCAGGTTGGTATTACTGATATCGATTTGGGCCAGGCTGAAATCCGTTTGAAGGAGTGGCTGGCCAAGGGCTATCACGGCAGCATGGAATGGCTCGCTGCCCACGGCAATAAACGCTCGCGCCCCGCCGAATTATTGCCCGGCACTGTGCGGGTGATATCAGTGCGGATGGATTACCTGCCCGGCAATACCCAACAAATCAAAATCCTTAAAGATCCCACCAAGGCCTATGTGTCGCGCTATACCCTCGGGCGCGACTACCACAAATTAATTCGTAAACGCCTGAGCATACTCGCACAGCAAATTGATGACGCCCTGCCCGCCGATTATGAATTCAAA
>JACCDS010941677.1_pt1 | contig 34283 bp, 26 predicted proteins | sample 7446441 | NCBI WGS metagenome assembly JACCDS01 (sample SAMN15323445, study PRJNA562643) | freshwater metagenome | isolation source: river surface water | place: USA:Blue River Watershed | collected 2017-08-17
CGAGCGGGCCGTCGTTGACGGAGAACTGCATCTCGAGCGTCGGCGGATCGATCTGCTGGAAGGGGAGCGAGTGCGCGTCTTCGCGCACGCCGAGGGTGTCGCCGATGTCGACGTCCTCGAAGCCGGAAATGCCCACGATGTTGCCGGCGACGGCGCTCTCGGTTTCGCGGGTGCCGAGGCCGGTGAACTCGAAGATCTTGGTGATCTTGGCGCGGACGCGCTTGTGGTCGGAATGGCGGATGACGAAGACGTTGTCGCCGATCTTGGCGGTGCCGCCGAGGATCTTGCCGACGGCGATACGGCCGACGTAGTCGGACCAATCGAGGTTCGACACGAGCATGTGGAAGGGCTCGCTGGGCTTGGCGAACGGGGGCGGGACGTGATCGAGGATGGTCTCGAAGAGCGGCGTCATGTCCTTTTTCTCGTCGCCGAGATGATACATCATGTAGCCGTCGCGGCCGGAACCGTAGACGACGGGCGCGTCGAACTGCTCCTCGGTGGCGTTGAGCTCCATCAGCAGCTCGAGCACCTTGTCATACATCTTGAGGGGCTCGGCGTTGTCGCGGTCGATCTTGTTGATGACGATCACGACCTTGAGTCCGTGGTGGAGGGCCTTGCGCAGCACGAAACGGGTCTGGGCCTGGGGACCGTCGTAGGCGTCGATGACCAACAGCACGCCGTCGACCATGCGGAGGGCGCGCTCGACTTCGCCGCCGAAGTCGGCGTGGCCGGGGGTGTCGACGATGTTGATGATCTTGTCCTTCCAGTGGACGGACGTGTTCTTGGCCTTGATCGTGATGCCCTTTTCGCGCTCGAGGTCCATGGAGTCCATGGCGCGTTCCTGCACCTGCTGGTTGGCGCGATATACGCCGCCCTCCTTGAGGAGTTGGTCGACAAGGGTGGTTTTACCGTGGTCGACGTGGGCGATAATGGCGATGTTGCGGATGCTCTGGTTCATGGCGGACACTTACGTTTTGTGACGAAAAAGAGGCCCAACGTGCGGCGCGCCGCGGGCGAAGGCAAGGCCGAAGGCGGCCCGGCGGCGCCGTGCGGAGGAAACCAACGGTCGGCGAAGGCCGGATGGTCGCCGGCGGGTTCGATGCCTGCGGCCGGACGCGGCCTCCGGTGCCGGGGGAAGAGCGGGGCGGCTTCCCGCTGGAGGCCAAGGCAGTTAAGGCACGGTGCCGCGCGGTCGCAGCCCTTGACACCCCTCCGGTGGCACGGTTACTGCCGTGTCCCCGTATTCCCCTTATGGACGTCGCACTCGATCAACCGGTGCTCGTGCTGAATCGCCTGTGGCAGGCGGTCAATGTCATCGGCGCGCGTCGCGCCTTTGGCCTGCTGGCGCGGGGTCACGCGCAGGTCGTGCACCATCACGACGACGATTTCCGCACGTTTTCGATGCTGGATTGGCTCGATTTTTCGGTGAACAACCCGCCGCTCGCCGAGCTCGAGACGGTGCGCACCCCCAATCGCACGATCCGGCTGCCGCGGGTGATTCTGCTTACCTTCTTCGACAAGTTGCCCTGCAAGGAGCTGAAACTGACGCGCAACAACGTGTTCGAGCGGGACAAGAACACCTGCCAGTATTGTTCGCGGGTGCTGCCGCGCGAGCAGCTCAATCTCGATCACGTGATCCCGCGCGATTACGGCGGGAAGACGACGTGGGAGAATATCGTCTGCTCGTGCATCAAATGTAACACGCGCAAGGCAAACCGTCTGCCGCACGAAGCGCATATGCGACTGATCCGGAAGCCGGTGCGGCCGAAGTGGCGCCCGGTTATTTCGCTGGTTTTGGGCAACCAGAGCCGCGAGCACTGGAAGGATTTCCTCGACGTGGCTTATTGGAACGTCGAGCTCGAGGAGTGACGCGTGGCGCGCGAGGGGGGCGGCGCCGGGTGGCGCCAGGGGAGGGCCGATTTCCTTGGCACCGTGGGCGCCGCGGAACCGATCTGCGCGGTGAATTGGTTTCCTCACTTGACGCCGGCGGGCAAAGCTGGCCTGTTGACCGCCGGTTTTTTCGCCCTCATCGTCTATCGGTTAGGACAGGAGATTCTCAATCTTCAAAGCGGGGTTCGATTCCCCGTGGGGGCGCCATTCTCAGCGGCAAGACTGCCGCGTCGGATGAAAACCGGTCCGGCCGACACCAGGCGGCTTGGGATCGCGGAGCGAATCAAGCATCCGAAGTTGGGCCTGCGGCGCGGCTAGTCGGGACAATTGCCCGTCACAGGCAGGGATGTTCAGGCTGGACGCGCCGGCTGCCGGCGCCGGAGATGCAGCCGTGAAAACCGCGCGAGGCAAGAAGGTCGTGGTCGTGGAGGACCACGCGATGTTCCGGGAGATCGTGGTCAAACTTTGCACCAAGGAGCTCGGTCTGGACGTGGTGGCCGAAGCCGCGGACGGGGAGAGTGCCATCGCCGCCATCCGGGCGCATGCGCCGCAGTTGGCGCTGCTGGACCTGCAATTGCCTCGGCTCGACGGCCTCGGGGTGATCGAGGCGATTGCCGACGACGCGCCCCAGACCGCGGTATTGGTCCTCTCGTCGCACTGTGACGAATACACGGTTTATTGGGCGGATCGGCTGCGAGTGCGGGGATTCGTGGACAAAAACGCGAATTCGGTGGCGACTCTGCGGGAGGCGATCCGGCAGGTGCTGGCCGGGCACACGTGGTTCTCGACCACGTTCGCGGAGATCAAGGCCGCGCGGTCGCGCGACTCCCAGTCCTTCGACCGCATGCTGTCGCGCCGCGAACAGTCCATCCTTTCGCTGCTGTGCATTCCGCTCACGGACGCGGAGATCGCGGTCCGGATGGGCATCAGTCCGGAGACCGCGGCCAAGCACCGTTTCAACCTGATGCGCAAAGTGTCGGCGGAGAACACGACCGCCCTTATCCGCTATGCGCGGGCACACGGCTTTGCGCTGCCGGTGGCGGCGTCCGACGGGCCGAAAATGCTGCCTTGAAGGGCGGGATGGCGACGGCCAGCCGGCGAAGGTGTGCGCCCACGGCGGCGAGATCCGCGGCGGCGGCGGCCGTTTCGATCTCGGCCGCGAGGGCGGCGATCGGTTCCGCTCCGGTCATCTGCGCCTTGCCCTTGAGTTGATGGGCGGTCCGCGCCACGTGCGCGAGGTCGGCGCGGTCGGCGGCGGCGGCGAGCTCGTTTTCGTTCTCCGTCACTTCGGCGAGATACCGGTCGATCTGGCGGTCCAATCCGTCCGGCGACCCGTCGCTGAGGTAGGCGAGCAACGCGAGGTCGGGGGTGGCGGCGGCGGCCGGAGCCAGAGCCATCGGTGCGGACGCGCCCGGCCGGCCTCCGGCCTCGGCAAGCACGGCACGGAGTTTGTCCGGCGTCAGCGGCTTGCCGACAAACGCATCCATCCCCGCAGCGAGGCAAAGCGTCCGGTCGGCCGGCGTGCAGTAGGCGGTGACGGCGAGAATGAGGGCGGGCGGATGGCCGTCTTCGATTTCGCGGAGTCGGCGGGCCACTTCGGTGCCGTCGAGATCGGGCAGGTTGCGATCCAGCAGCACGACGTTGTAGCGCTTCGCGCGGAAGCGGGAAATCGCGTCCGCGCCCGAGACAGCCCGGTCGCAGGCGAGGCCCAGCCGCGCAAGCACCGCCGCCGCCGCCCAGGCGTTGTAGTCGGTGTCTTCCACCAGCAGGACTGTCGTCCGGGGCAACCCGAGGTCCGTCACCGGGGGTGGCGGCGATGCGAGTCCGACCTGCCGCGGAATGCGGAGGAAAAAGCGCGCACCCTGGCCGGGCGTGGAGTCGACGCCGACCGAGCCGCCCAGCTGGTCGGCCAGCAACCGGCAGGCCGCCAGGCCCAGGCCGGTTCCCGGCACCCGGGCCTGCGTGGCCCGGGCGAGCCGGGTGAACTTCGTGAACAGGCGCGCGCGGTCCGCCTCGTCGAAGCCGGGGCCGTGGTCGCGGACGGAAAACAGCAACTCGTCGGGAGATTCGGCCGGGGTCACGCAGCGAAGGACGACGGTCCCGCCCGCGTATTTGAGCGCGTTGGAGACGAAGTTGACCAGAATCTGCTGCACCCGGCCCGTATCCGTCTCGAAGCGACACCCGAGCTCGGGGGTATCGTCGATCACCAGCTTGGCGCCGACCGCCGCGGCCTCCGTCCCGAGGGCGGTCTGCACGGAGCGCAGCAGGTCGCCCGGGCAAAAGTCGCGGGGCCGGAGCTCGATGCGGCCCGCCTCGATGGCGGCGAAGTCGAGGACGTCGTCCACGAGCGACGACAGATACAGGCCGCATTCGCGGAGCGTCTTCGCCCACTCGCGCTGGCGGTCGTCGAGCCGCGAATCCTCGAGGGCGAGGGCGAGCCCGACGATGCCGTTGAGCGGATTGCGGATGTCGTGGCTCATGTTCGCGACGAACTCGGTCTTGGCGGCGTTGGCGGCCTCGAGTTCGGCGGTGCGTTCGCGGACCTTGGCCTCCAGGGCGGCGTTGCGGCGGCGGAGCGCACGCAGGCGGAGCTGGAACAGTCCGAAGGCGAGCGCGAGCGCCGCAACCCCGCCCGCGGCGGCGGCGGGGCCGGTGCGCCACCAGGGCGGGAGGACGCGGAAGGCGACGCGGGCGGATTCGCCGGCGATGCCGGTTGCGGCGACGGCGCGGACTTCGACCGCGTATCGTCCGTCGCGCAGCGCGGTGAGTTCGCGGGTGCCGTCCCGCCCGGCGGGGATCCAGTCGCGATCGACGCCGACGATGCGGGATTCGAGGCGGACCGGGCCGACCGCGGCATCCTCGGGCGCGCCGAACTCCAGGCGGATGGATCGCGTGTCGTGCGGCAGCGCGGCGCCGTCGTGGAGTTTTCCGGTGAAATCAGCATACTGGATACGGGTGCGCACCAGCGGGGCGGCGGGGCGCGGCGCGGAGAGCGTCCCGGGCACGCGATGACGGAGGAGTCCGTGGGTGCCCCCGATCCAGAGCAGGTCCTCGCCGTCGAGCCGCTCGGCAAAAATGCGCCAGACGGAGCCGATCGTGTGGATGGCCGGCACGGTGTGGGGCGCCCATCGGGTCGCCGCGCCGTCCGGCTCTATGCGGGCGACGCAGGGTCCGAGCGATCCCTCCTCGCGGTGCAGAACCCAAAGCGCGCCGGTGGCGTCGGCGCGTGCGAGCGAGATGGTTGCCCGTCGGGGAAAGCCGACAATCTCAGCAAAGCGGGCTTGCCCGGCGGCCTTCCGCCAGCCGCCGTTGCCGGCCACGACGACCAGCGAACCGTCGGGCTCGGCCAGGACGTGGCTTTGTCCGACCAGGGGCGGAAGGCCGCTCGCGGCGTCCGGGCTCCGGGCGGGGCGGGACTCCGCCGGGTCGACGTCGCCGACGAACACGCCCCGGGCGGTCGTGGCGATCCAGAGCCGGCGGGCATCGTCCTCGGCCATCGACCGCGGCTGGTCGGGCAGCGAATGCAGGATCTCGGCGGTCCGGCCGTCGCGGTCGATCCGCGTGACGCGGTTCTCCTCGCCGACGAGCACGGTCCCCGGTGCCGACCGGTGGAGATGGCCGAGCGCGAGCACGTCCTTCCTGGCCGAGCGGAGGGTCGCGGCGCCGTCCCCGGAAAACCGCAGCGCCAAGTAATAGCCGCCGGCGGCGAGGTCGTCGCCGACGCGCAGCAAGGTGTGCACGCTTTGGAGGGCGGTGCCGGCCGATTCGAAACGATCCGGCGTCGCCGATTCGACGATGAGGCCCTGGCCGGTCCCGACGTGGAGTTTGCCCCGGTGGCGGGCAAGCGCCGTCACGCTGGTGCCCGGGATGCCGTCCTTCGGGCCGAAAATGCGGACGGAGCCGGGACGCTCGATCCGGCTGACGTGGGCGGTGGAGGCCGCCCAAAGGCTGCCATCCCGGGCTTCCGCAACGAGGTTGACCGTGGCGGAGGCGAGCCCGCGGGATTCGTCGAGGACGTCGGTCAGCTTTCCCTCGGGACTGACAAAGACGATGCCGCCCTGCACGGTGCCGAAGGCGAGGGTCCCGTCGCCCAGCTCCGTGCCGCGCGTCATGACCTGCTGGCGGAACAAGGGCTCGAGCGCGGGATCGGTGGAGGTCACCGTGCCGTCGCGGAAACGAAAAAGGCCGTGGGAGGTGCCCAGCAGCCAATGTTCGTCCCGGAGGGAGATCCAGCGGACGCTGCGTTCCCCGAGGACCGGACGGGCGATCCGCACGACGGGACCGGCGGCGGTGAGTTCGACCAGGCCGTCGGACTCGTGGTCGACGAAAAAACGGCCGCGGGACTCGAACCCGCCCAGCCGGCGCGTGGTGGCGAGGTTGAAAACGGTGAACCCCCGTCCGTCCCAGCGCAGGACCCGGTCCAGGGACACGAAGTCGGTGTAGCTGGCGGCCACGAAAACCCGCCAGACCTGCTCCAAAACCGGGAGGTCGGCCGGGAGGTGGCCGCGCAGCGAATGGAAACGCCGCCCGCCGCCGGTGTCCGGTTCGAAGTAACCCAGATCGCCGAGGGCCGCCGCCCAGATGCGGCCCGCGGGGTCGAACGCGATGTCGCGGATCGAATAGGCGCCGGGGATCGGATGGGAGCGCCACCGCACCCCGTCGTATTCAAGCAGTGAATGCGACGCCACGTAGATGCGGCCCTGCGGGTCCTGGAGGATATCGGTCGCGAGGACGTCGGCGCCGATTTCGGGCCCGCCCCAGGTCCGGACCACGGCACGGGTGGCGCCGAGGGCGGCGGGGAGTCCGGCGGCGACGGCAAGCGCCAGCCGCACCGCGGCAACCAGGGTGTTGCCGGCGGACCGCGAGGGACGGGGACCATTCTGCCGCACAGCGGAAGCAAGGGGAGCCGCCGCCGCAGGGGCGATGTCAATTTTTCCGTCTACCGGAATTCGGGTAATCCGCCGGATCGCGTTCCGCGGCGCAGGCTGCGGCGATGGGCGGGTGATGAAACACTTGCTTCGACTCCTGCTCGGAATCTTCGCCAGCCTCCTGCTCACCGCGGGATTCGCCCGCTCGGCGGCGGCGCTCGATCCGCTGGCCCGCGATCTCAAGGCGAACCAGCCCGGTGCGGTCCTGCTCCCGGCTCCGACCTGCGCGACGGAGTGCAATCTGGCGGACCGGCAGGAGTGAGCGCGGCCATGTCATTCAGCCTCGCGCCGTTCCGATTTCGCAACGTGCTGCGCGTGCGCGGCGGACCGGTGGAGCGCATTGACACCGGACTGCTGCCGGTGCGAGGCCGGAGGGTTTTTCTGGCCAACGCGACCCTTCGCCCCGGGCTGGTGCCGCGGACGGCGCTGCACCTGTTCAGCGACGCCGCGGGCAGCGGCACGGATCGGGACCCGACGGTGGCGCGGCACAAGGCTGTCGCGGAGGCGCTGGAGCGGTGGGCGTTCCATGCGACGGTCAGATCGGAGCGGGCGGCCGATTTCGGATTCGACCTCGATCCGTCTTCGACGGGGATGGCGGCGTTTCCCGGGATTTTTCGACGGCAGGCCCGGCGCCGGGCCGTGCTCGAGGCGATCGAGCGCTGGTCGTTGATCGCGTGGTGGGAGGGGACCGCCGCCGCGGAGCGGGTGTCGACCGACTGGCCGGGGGTCTCGGCCGTCGCGATCGACGGTCCTTGCGGCGGCGTGACGGCGGTGGTTTGGGCGCGTTCCAACTGGGGAGGGTATGTCTACGGGCACGCGGCCGAAGAAAGTTTCGGCGCCGCCTGCGAGCACGCCGTGGTGGAGATGGCGCGGCATGAATGGGTGCTGCGGGCGAAATGGTTTCGGGAGGTCGCCGCCGGGGCCCGGACGACGCCGGAAAATATCCTGGAGCGGCGCTGTCTCCATTTCGCGACCGACGAGGGGCATGCTCGTTTTCTCGCGCGGGTCGAGGCGCAGCCGGACCGGAGAGGGGGCGGTCCGCCGGAGGTCATCTGCGACGCCCCGCTGCCGGGCCCGTGGTCGGCCTACGCGACTGTCTGGCGGTTTGCCTTCCGGCCCCCGAGTCCGGCCTACCGCACGGGCGGGGAACGCTACTTTTTCCTCTGAAGCGCAGCCTTCCCCACCGGGCCCGGCCCCGCGCGCGCCGTCCAAGATCATGAAACTGCTGTTGCTCGAAGATTCGACGTTCGATGCGGAACTGGCGCAGCGGGCGATTGCCGCGGAGTGGCCCGACTGCACCGTGCGGTGCGTGCGGTCGCGGCGGGAGTATGGGGAGGAATTGGCGACCGGCGGATTCGACGTGATCGTGTCGGATTTCAGTCTCGGCGACGTCGATGGCTGGGACGCCCTGCGTCTGGCGCGAGTCCATGCGCCCGACACCCCGGTGATCTTCCTTTCCGGCACCATCGGCGAGGAGCGGGGCATCCAGGCGCTGAAATCCGGGGCGGCGGACTGCGTGCTGAAAGACCGGTTGCATCAGCTGGTGCCGGCGATTCGGCGGGAGATTCGCGCCGCCGAGGAACGGCGGCAGCGCCGTCGCGCCGAGCAACGCAGCCGCGAGCTGACTTTTTGCCTGGACCAGGCGCGCGAGGCGGTGGTCGTGCTCGATCTGGAAGGCCGGGTGACGTTCTGGAACCGGGGCGCGGAGGGGATCGCGGGTTGGAGCGTCGCGGAAGCGATCGGGCGGGATTTCGACGCGGTGTTCGCTCCGGTGCAGTCCGGCCTTTTCCGCACGATCTGCCAGTCGGCCGGCGGAACCGGCGAGTGGTCGGGCGAGGTCGAGGTCCTGGGTCGGGGACAGGCGCCGCGGCTGCTGGAATGCCGGGTGTCGCTGACCCGCGGCGAGGATCAGGTGCCCTGCGCCTGGCTGGTGCTGGGCACCGACATCTCCGAACGGCGCAGTGCCGAGCGGCGGGTGCGCGAGCAGGGCGAGATGCTCAACCAGGCGCGGGAAGCGATTTTCATCACCGACCTCGAGCACCGGGTGCTCTATTGGAATGCCGGGGCGGAGCGGCTGTTTGGCTGGTCGGGATCGGAGGTCATCGGCCGGACGGCGGAGCAGATCTTCGAAGTCGGATCCGCGGCGCACGTGCAGGCGGCCGCGGCAGCGACGCTGAGCCACGGCCACTGGCACGGCGAGATGCGGCTCCAGCACCGGAACCGTGCGGCGGTGATCGTGGAGTCGCGGCACACCCTGATCCGGGACGACGCGGGGCGGCCGAAAGCCCGGTTGTGCATCAGCACGGACATCACGGACCGCAAGCGCCTGGAAGAGCAGTTTCTGCGGGCGCAGCGGATGGAGAACATCGGCCTGCTGGCCGCCGGGGTCGCACACGACCTGAACAATATGCTCGCGCCGATCCTGCTCGCGGCGCCCATGGTGCGCGACCACCTCGTGAACCCGGGAGCGCTCGCGATGCTCACCACGCTCGAGCGCAGCGCCGAGCGCGGGGCGGCGCTCGTGAAACAGATCCTGTCGTTTGCCCAAGGGGCGAGCGGCGAACAACGGCCGATGCAGGTGAGGCACCTGCTGCGCGAACTCGGGGCCGTGATCCGGGGGACGTTTCCCAAGTCGATCCGGTTCGAGGAACGGATTCCGGCGGATCTTTGGCCGATCAAGGGAAACCCGACGCAGATCCACCAGGTCGTCCTGAACCTGTGCGTCAATGCCCGCGATGCCATGCCGTTGGGCGGCGTCCTCAAGTTGCGCGCGGAGAACCGTGCGGTGGCGCCGACGGCGGTCCCCGCGGCGGAGGGGGCGCGGGCGGGCCTGTTTCTGCTCCTGGCGGTCGAGGATTCCGGCTTGGGCATCACGCCCGACGTGATGGCGTGCATGTGGGATCCCTTCTTCACGACAAAGGAAGCGGACAAGGGGACGGGGCTCGGACTCTCCACGGTGCGAGGCATCGTGCAGGGGCACGGCGGATTCATTGTCGTGCGTTCGGAGCCGGGGAAGGGGGCCGCGTTCGAGGTCTATCTGCCGGCCGCCGATGCGGTGGAGCCGCCGGTGAGGCCCGGTCCGGCCCGCGTGGTGCCGGTCGGAAACGGAGAAACCATTCTGGTGGTGGACGACGAGCACCACGTGCGCGAGATGGTGACCACCCTCCTGACGCGGCGCGGTTACCGGGTGCTGACGGCGACCGACGGGGCGGAGGCCGTGGCCGTGTTTTCGCGGCGGATGGCCGAGATCCGGCTGGTGGTGACGGATCTGCACATGCCGAATCTCGACGGCGCGACGTTCGGCCGCGCCGTGCGTCGTATGAATCCCGCGGTCCGCGTGGTGGTCGCCAGCGGCCTGTCTTCGCCGCTCGGCTCGCGCCCGAGCTTCGCGCCGGAAGAATTCGCGGATGCCGTGCTGGCCAAACCCTTCCGCCCCGAGGAACTCATCGGCTTGGTGCACGACTTGTTGCAGACGGGCGGGCGGCCTTCGCCGGGAGGCGCCGCGGCGCAGGCTTCGCCGCCGGAGCGTTGGCGTGGTTCCGGTGCATCTTCGCGCGACGCGGGCGCCTGACGTGCGGACAGCGACCGCACGGTGCGGCTCAGTAGAACACGGCGCGATCAAGCGTCCGGTATTGGATGGCCTCCAGCAAATGCGGCGCCTCGATCGCCTCGGCGCCGGCCAAATCGGCAACCGTGCGGGCGACTTTCAGAATCCGGTCGTAGGCGCGGGCCGAAAGGGAGAGCTGCTCCATGGCTTGCTGCAGCAGGTCGCCGAGGGCCGGAGCGACGAGGCAGTGGCGACGGATCTGGGCGTGCGTCATGCGGGCGTTGGAAGTGACCCGGCTGCCGGCGAAGCGCGCGTGCTGGCGCCGGCGCGCCGCGGCCACGCGTTCGCGGATCGGCGCGGACGCCTCGCCCGATCCGGCGGTGCGGAGGTCGGCCAGCGCCAGGGCGGGGGCTTCCACATGCAGGTCGATCCGATCGAGCAGCGGACCGCTGATGCGTGCCCGGTAGCGCTGGATTTGTGTCGGCGTGCAGCGGCACTCGTGCCGTGGGTCGCCGAGGTAACCGCAGGGGCAGGGGTTCATCGCGGCCACGAGCATGAAGGCACAGGGCAGGGTGACCTTGCCGGCGCTGCGCGAGATGGTGACATCGCCGTCCTCGAGCGGTTGGCGGAGCACCTCGAGCGCGGAGCGTTTGAATTCGGGCAACTCGTCGAGGAACAGGATGCCATGGTGGGCGAGTGAAATCTCGCCCGGGCCCGGGATCGTGCCGCCGCCGAGGAGCGCGACATCGGACACGGTGTGGTGCGGGGCGCGAAACGGCCGCGCGTCTCCGGCCGTTTCGCCGGTGAGGGTGCGCCCGGCGGCGGAATGGATGCTCAGGATCTCCAGGCTTTCGTCGAGGGTCGGCGGGGGCATGATCGACGCGATCCGTTTTGCGATCATCGATTTGCCGGAGCCGGGCGGACCGATCATGAGGAGGTTGTGGTTTCCGGCGACGGCGACTTCCACGGCGCGGCGCACCGCGTGCTGGCCTTTGATTTCGGAGAAATCGGGGTCGTCGGGACGTCGGCCGCCGGCGGCCGCGGGCGCGCCGGGCGGTCGTCCGGGCACGGGCGAAAGCGGCAATTCGCCCGCGAGGAATCGTGCCGCCCGCTCGAGCGAGTCGACCCGGATCACCTCGATCCCGTCGACCAGGGCGGCTTCCTCGGCGGAAAGCGCGGGGAGCAGGAGGCCGCGTTTTCCCAGCTGACGGGCGAGGCGGGCCATGGCGAGGGCACCGCGCACCGGACGCGTCGCGCCGGAGAGGCTCAGTTCACCGGCAATCAGCCATTGGGAGAGGTCTCCGGCGCGGAGTTGGCCGGTGGCCGCCAGAATGCCGATGGCGATGGGAAGGTCGTAACACGGGCCCTCCTTGCGCAGGTGGCCGGGCGCGAGATTGATGGTGGTGCGGGTGCGCGGCGGCTTGTAGCCGCTGTTGCTCAGCGCGGAGAAGACGCGGTCGTCGGACTCCTTGACCGCGGCGTCCGGCAGGCCGACGAGGATGAGCTTCGGCTCGCCGGCTTCACCGGCGTTGACCTCGACGTGCACGGCCTCGGCGTCGATGCCCTGCAGCGCGGCGGAGGTGATCGTCGCAAGCATGGGGGCGGCGCTCCGGGCGCCGGGGGGAGGCCGGGCGTCGCTATTTGGCGGCGTGAGCTAACGAACGCGCGGTGCGACGCTTGATTTTCGCGATGTTTTTTTCGACGGCTTCGAGGTAGGGGTTCGGGCCGTGGGGGTAGGGGCGAGCGAGGAAGCGATACATCGCCTGAAAGTCACTTTCCAGTTTCGGCTTCACGAACTTCTGCCAGAAGATCGGGGTGCGCAGCTTGAGATCCTCGGCGGATTTGAAGGCGCGCCGGTGGGCGGGAAGATGGATGAAATCGTCCGACTCCTGAAACTCGTTGAAGAGCGTTTCGAGTTCGTCCGGGTAGTCGGGGGCAGCCATCTGGCCGAGGTAGTCGGACGTGGCGAGGGCGCAGCCGATAATGCGCTCGATCGGATCGCGGAAGTGGAGACGGCTGATCTCCTTGGTCGGGCCCGTGCAATTGATCGCACCGAGCACGGCTTCGACTTCGTAGTCGTTGGCGCCGAGAGTGGGCAGGTAGGAAGCGGCGAACGAACAGCTGCGCAGGACGTGGCAAAACGTATATTTGGCCCCCGTGCCCACGTTGTCCGAACGCAGTTTCAGGTAGCCGGCGTCGTGCAGCAGCACGGCGGAGACGGCCAACTCGAAATGTCGGGCGTCGACCTGCGGCTCGACCTTGGCAAGGTGCCGGCCCTCCAGCAGGTGCGTGATGCAGATGCAGGCCTGCAGGGTGTGTTCCAGATCGTGGTAACCAAGATCAACCGGCGCGTAATCGGGATGGCGGCCGAGGAAGAGTCGCTCGATGTCGGCGAAGAGGGTCTTCAGCCAAACCAAGCTCGCTCCGGGATAGAGTGCGGCGAACGTCCCTTCGACATAGCGTGCGACCGCGGCGGCGTTTTTGGAGTCAACGGGGGGCAACATATCCTGCGCTGGTTTTGGGAGGAGCGTAGATCGGTCGACCCGGAGACCGGTGGGACGAGCGTGCGGCGATTAAGAATTTGCAGATAACATGCGCAAGATCATTTCTGGGGTGAAACTACTATATGAACTCATGAAAGTCGGGGTCACGGGTGGCATGGGGTGCGGCAAATCGACGGTGGCGGCGCTGCTGGAAGCGCGGGGGTTTCGCCGGCTCGATTCGGATCGAATCGTGCGCGAATCGGTGCTGGTCGACGGGGATGTGGCGGAGCAGGTCAGGCAGCGCTTCGGCCCGGAGGTTTTCGACGGCGGCGGACGCGTGGATCGCGGGGCCCTGGCCGCCCGGGTTTTTGCGTCCGACGACGAGCGACGCTGGCTCGAGGCTCTGGTCCATCCGCGGGTGTTTGCCGCCTGGCGGGCGGCGTTCGCCGGGGCCGACGCCTCGTGGGTGATCGAAGTGCCGCTGCTCTTCGAGCAGGGTTTGGAGAATTGGTTTGATTTCACGATTTGCGTCGCGCTTTCTCCGGCCCAGCAACTCGCCCGACTGGAGCAACGCGGCATCCCGCGCGCGCTCGCCGGGCAGCGAATTTCCAAGCAACTGCCGCTGGCGCGAAAAATCGAGCTGTCCGACTTTGTCTTGTGGAACGACGGCTCAGCTGCGTTCCTCGAAGCCCAAACGGCCCGCCTGATCGACGCGCTGCAGGCGGCCTGAAACTTCACTCGGGTCCGCACGTCTGACGCCAAGCGTGCCCGTCGCTTTCTCTCCGCAAAACCTCGACATGCTCCCTCCCAAATCCGACGACGACACGCCGTCCGCCAGCCGCGCCGATTCCGGCGAAGGCAAGAAGAAGTCGCGCCTGACGCGCACCCGCACCCGGGTCGCGAAGCCCGCCGCTGAAGGCGACGACAAGCCCGCCAAGCCGGCCCGCTCCCGGGCACGCCGCGGCGGAAAAGGGGAGCAGACCGATCTGCCGCTCGCCGGCGGCGCCGCTCCGGCCCCCGCGGCCGCACCGGTGTCCGAGGCGCCGATGTCCCGCGACACGTTTGCGCCTTCGTCCCGTTCGGATTCGACCCGTCCGGAAGCCCCTTCCGATTTCACGCCGGCGGCCGACTCGCCATCCGCCGGGTCCGCCGAGTCCGCGCCGGACCGCGCGCGAAGCAACGACCGGGACGAATTTCGACCGAAGGAGCCGGCGCCCGCGACGTATTCGTTTTCACCCGACGATGCCCCCCCGGCCCACGCGGGACGGGAGCAGGAATCCCGGGATCGCGGCAGCAATGACGGCGACGCCGGCGCTCGGGCGGACACCGGCGAATCGACCGGGGGCAACAGTGCGTCGGCGGACGCGAGACCCGGTCCGTCGCAGACGGGCGGGGGCGAGCGCCGCGGGGACTGGCAGGGGCAACCGGGCCAGCCGGGCAACCAAGGCGGCCATGCCCAGGGCCAGCCGCACGGCGGGGGGCAGGGCCGGGGTGACGACCGTTTCTGGAAACACGGCAAGCGGAAGCGCGGCCGTCACGGGGGCGGCGGCGGGGGACATTGGCAACAGGGCGGGGGTGGCGGCCATGGCGGCCAGCCGCACGGCGGGCGTGAGCAGCATCCGCCGCAGCCGCCGCCGCCGAGCACTACGCCCGTCTTCGGCGATCTGCCGAATCCGTCCCGTTTCAACGACCTGGCGGCGCTCGATGCGCTGGCCGGGGAGCTGTCGGCCGGCAGCGGCGAGGCCCTGTGGTTGAACGAAATCTACGCCTGCACGCTGGCCGAGATCACCGCGTTTTCCCGGAAACTCGGAGTCGCCTTCGAGGGCGCGCCGAGCAAACGGCAACTGCTCGGCGAGATCTTCAAGTTTGTCACGGCCAGCCGGCGGACCTTGCGCGATCGCGGCTACATCGACCAGAACGACCGCGGCTGTTTCATCGTGCACGAGCACGTGAATTACCGGCTCTACCCGGAGGATCCCTACCTGCCGGATTCGCTGGTAAAACGCTACGGCCTCAAGCGCGGGCATCGCGTCGAGGTGACGCTGCAGGCGCCGCTGGAAGGCGAGCGCTGCCCGTCCGTGGTGCGTATCGACAGCGTCATGGGGCTGGGCCCGGACGCGATCGCCAACATCACTCCCTTCGAGGAGCTGGTGCCGTATTACCCGTTGAAGCGCATCTTGCTGGAGGACCCCGACGTCGTGAAAGACGTCTCCATGCGGGTCGTCGATATTCTCACGCCGATCGGTTTCGGCCAACGCGGCCTCATCGTCGCGCCCCCGCGCACCGGCAAGACGGTGCTCCTGCAGAACATCGCCAACTCGATCTCGGCGAACAGTCCGGACGTGAAGCTCATTTTGTTGCTGATCGACGAGCGCCCGGAAGAGGTCACCGACTTCAAGCGGCACACCAAGGGCGAGGTGGTCTCGTCGACCTTTGACGAGACGCCGGAGAGCCACGTGCATTGCGCCGAGATGGTGATCGAGATCGCGCGGCGCCGCATCGAACAGGGCGAACACGTGGTCATTCTGCTGGATTCCATCACCCGCCTGGCCCGCGCCTACAACGCCCTCGCCGGCAACGGCGGCAAGACGATGTCCGGCGGTCTCGAGTCCAACGCGCTGCAGAAGCCGAAACGCTTCTTCGGCTCCGCCCGCAACATCGAGGGCGGCGGCAGCCTCACGATCATCGCCAGCGCGCTGATCGACACGGGCTCGCGCATGGACGAGATCATCTTCGAGGAATTCAAGGGCACCGGAAATTCCGAGCTGCACCTCGACCGCGGCCTGGTCGAGCGCCGCATCTTCCCGGCGGTCAACATCGACCGTTCCGGCACGCGCAAGGAAGAGCTGCTCTACCACCCCGAGGAGCTGCAGCGCATCTTTTCGCTGCGCCGCGCGATGCAGGGCCTCGGCCCGATCGAGTCGATGGAGATGCTGATCACGCGCCTCAAGAAGACCAAATCGAACACCGAATTCCTCCTCAGCCTGGCTCCGAAATAAGCCCGCGACCGCTCCCGCCTCCGTGATGAACCCCGCCACGCCTCCGCCGACCCCCACCGCCGCCGACGATTTCGTCCTCCAACTCGCGCTTACGCGCGGGTTGCTGCACCCGGCCCAGGTCGACGCGGCCAAGGCGTTGATCGCGGGTCGCGCGGAGACCGCCGGGGCGCCGCCGCGGCTGCTCGAGACGCTGGTGCAACAGGGCATCCTGAACTCGCGCCAAGTCGCGGAGCTGCTCGCGGCGGAGTTTGCCATGCCGATGGCGCCGGATCTCACGACGCTGCGGATCCAGGGCGACATCCTGGAACTGGTTCCGCGCGCCGTCGCCGCCCGCCACCGGTTGCTCCCGCTGGGCCGCGAGGGACACAAGTTGCGCATCGCGATCGCCGACCCGCTCGATACCGACGGGATCGACGGCCTCGGCTATATCGTGAAGATGCCGCTCGAGCCGATGGTGGCGACGGCGGAGGAGATCACCGCGGCCATCGACCGGTTTTACGGCAAGGACGGGAACTCGATCGACGACCTGCTGAACGATCTCTCGGACAAGACCGCCGGCGGCGAGGATGCCGCGGTCACCACCGAGCCCGGCGCCGGGACCGACCCCGCGAACACCGAGGCCGATGCGCCGATCGTCAAGCTGGTGCACCAGATCATCCTCGAGGCGATCCAGCGGCGTGCGTCCGACATCCACATCGAGCCCCTCGAGAAGCGCTTCCGCGTCCGCTATCGCATCGACGGCGTGCTGATCGAGGTCGAAAACCCGCCGAAGCGGCTGCAGCTCTCGATCATTTCCCGGCTGAAGATCATGGCGAACATCAGCATCGCCGAGAAACGCATCCCGCAGGACGGTCGCATCCAGATCGCCGCGGGCGGCAAACAGCTCGATCTGCGCGTCTCGTCCCTGCCCACCGCGCACGGTGAGAGCATCGTCATGCGTATTCTCGACAAGGAAGGTCTGACGCTCGGTCTGCCCGAACTCGGCTTCCTCAGCGACGACGCGGCGACGTTCGAACGGCTCATCCAGTTGCCCGACGGCATTCTGCTCGTCACGGGACCGACCGGCTCCGGCAAGACGACCACGCTCTACGGCTGTCTCCACTTCATCAACAAACCCGACCGTAAGATCATCACCGTCGAGGATCCGGTCGAATACCAGCTGAACGGCATCAACCAAGTGCCGGTGCGGCACGACGTCGGGATGACCTTCGCTTCGGCGCTGCGCGCCATGCTCCGCCAGGCGCCCAATATCGTGATGGTCGGCGAAATCCGCGACCTTGAGACGGCCGAAATCGCGATCAACGCCTCGCTCACCGGCCACATGGTGTTCTCGACGTTGCATACGAACGACGCCCCCGGCGCGGTCACCCGCCTGATCGACATCGGCGTGAAGCCCTTCCTGGTGTCGACCTCCCTGCGTGCGATCATGGCGCAGCGCCTCGTGCGCAAGATCTGCCGGCACTGCAAACGCGCCTACACGCCTGATCCCAAGGAGGTGCGTTCGCTCAACATCAATCCGGCGCAGGCCGCCGCGGCGACCTTTGCCAAGGGCGACGGCTGCGGGGACTGCAACTCCACCGGCTACCGCGGCCGTATGGGCATCTTCGAAATCTTCGTCATCAACGAAGAGATCCAGAAGATGATCTACGAGGGGGTCGGCACCGCCCGGCTGCGCGAGCGCGCGCGCGCGCTCGGCATGCGCACCATGCGCGAGGACGGCGCGCGCAAAGTGACGGCCGGACTCACCACCATCGAGGAGGTCGTCTCGATCACGGTCGGCGACGCGATCTGACGCCACTCCGAGCCACCGCCAAGCCGCGAGGCCAGCCCGAGCCCATCCCTGTCCGCTCCTCCAGTCTCCCGCCGCCGCCGTTTTCGTCCGGAGCCCCCAACCACTCCCCACCATGAGCTACGAAATGAACGATCTGCTCGACCTGATGGTCGACCAGGGTGCCTCCGATCTTCACCTGCAGGTCGGCCAGCCGCCGACCATCCGCCTGAGCGGCAGCATGACCCCGATCGACGGCCCGCCGCTCACGCCGGGCGACACCGAGAAGCTCATGCTCTCCATCACGCCCGACGGACACGTGAGCCAGGTGAAGCTCAACGGCGGCGCCGACTTCGGCTTCGCGTTCGGCGAGAAGGCCCGCTTCCGCGTGTCGGTGCTCAAGTCGAAGACCTGCTACGGCATGGTCCTGCGCCAGATTCCCTACAAGATGTTCGGTCTGCGCGATATCGGCCTGCCGGACAAGATCCGCGAGCTGCTCTACCGGCCGCGCGGCCTGATCTTGGTCACGGGGCCGACCGGTTCCGGCAAGTCCACCACGCTCGCGTCGATGGTGAACTACATCAACGAGTGCCGCGACGGGCATATCATCACGATCGAGGATCCGATCGAATATTACCACAGCCACAAACGGTGTGTGGTCACCCAGCGCGAGGTGCACGTCGATGTGCCGAGCTTTTCCGAGGCGATCCGGCGCGCGCTGCGCCAGGATCCCGATGTCATTCTCGTCGGCGAAATGCGCGACCTCGAGACGATCGAGGCGGCGATCAGCGCGGCCGAAACCGGCCACTTGGTGTTCGGCACGCTCCACACCAACAGCGCGGCCAAGACCGTCGACCGCATCGTCGACGCGTTTCCCGCCAACATGAAGGACATGATCCGCACCCAGCTGGCCTCGTCGCTGGTGGCCGTCATCTCCCAGGTGCTCTGCAAGAAGATCGGCGGCGGCCGTATCGCCGGCTACGAGATCATGGTCAACACGACGTCCATCGGCTCGCTGATCCGCGAGAACAAGACCTTCCGCATCCCGTCGGACATCCAGACGGGCGCCAACCTGGGCATGATTACCATGGACACGCACCTGATGAGCCTGGTGAACCGCGAACTCGTCCAGCCCGACGAGGCGCTGGAAAAGGCGCAGGATCCGAACCTGATGCGCGAAAAGTTCCTCCAGATGGGCCTCAAACTCCGCGAAGTCTGATTTCCCCGGCATGTTTCCGAGCCACAGTCCCGCCATCTACGAGTTCGTGAAAGAGCAGCGGTTGGTCCCCGCCGACCAGCTCGACGAGCTCAACGAGGAACACAAGGCCACCGGCAAGCCGCTGGCCGACGTCATCGTCGACCTCGGTCTGATCGAAAAGGAGGACCTCCTCCGTCGGATCGCCGATCACCTCGGCTACGAGTTCGTGGCGGAAATGCCGGTGCAGTTCCCCGGCGACGCGATCGCGGCCCTGACCGGCAAGCTTGCGCGCGACTACGGCGTGATGCCGCTGCGCGCCGACGACCAGAACATCGACCTGCTGGTCAGCGACCCGTTCAACACCCATGCGGTCGACGACCTGACGTTCGCACTCGACCGCAGCGTGCGGCTGTTCTTCGCGGACCCCGACAAGGTCGATATCCAGATCAAGCAGCACTACGGCGAGGACGACGCGAGCATCGACGACCTGCTGCAGGAGATCACCACCGACGGCAAGGTCGCCGCCGATCCGGGCAACCGCGAACTCTCCGAGCGCGACATCGAGTCGATGGCGGAGCAGACGCCGATCATCAAATTCGTGAACCTCGTCGTCGGCCAGGCGATCCGCGACAAGGCGAGCGACATCCACTTCGAGCCGTTCGAGCACGAGTTCAAGATCCGCTACCGCATCGACGGCGCGCTCTACGAGATGGCGCCGCCGCCCAAGCAGCTCGCCCTCCCGATCATCTCCCGCATCAAGGTGCTCGCGTCCCTCAACATCGCGGAGCGCCGCATCCCGCAGGACGGCCGCATCAAGATCAACATCGGCGGCCGTCCCGTCGACCTGCGCGTGTCCACGTTGCCGACGCAGTTCGGCGAGAGCGTGGTGCTGCGCGTGCTCGACCAATCCGCCGTCCGCCTCGACATCACGCAGCTCGGCATGCCGCAGGACGTGTTCGACGGCATCCAGGAGATCGTGCGCCGTCCCAACGGGATCTTCATCGTCACCGGCCCGACCGGGTCCGGCAAGACGACCACGCTCTACAGCGGTCTCCGCATCGTCAATACGGTCGACCTCAAGATCCTCACCGCCGAGGATCCGGTCGAATACGAGATCGAGGGCATCATGCAGGTCCCGGTGAACCCGCTCGTCGGCCTGACCTTCGCGGCGGCGCTGCGCTCCTTCCTGCGCCAGGATCCCGACGTCATCATGCTCGGCGAAATCCGCGACCTGGAGACGGCCCAGATTTCCATCCAGGCCTCGCTCACGGGGCACTTGGTGCTCTCGACGCTGCACACGAACGACTCCGCCGGCGCCGTCACGCGCCTCGTCGACATGGGCGTGGAGCCGTTTCTCATCGCGTCCTCGCTCGAAGCCGTGCTCGCGCAGCGCCTCGTCCGCCGCGTCTGCACCCACTGCAAGACGTCCTATGTGCCGCAGCCGGACATGCTCGCGCAGCTGCACATCGCGAAGGAAAATGTCGGCAGCCGGCAGTTTTACTACGGAAAGGGTTGCCCGACCTGCAGCCAGTCGGGCTACAAGGGCCGCCTCGGCATCTACGAGTGGCTGCGCATGTCCGAGGCTCTGCGGGACCTCGTGACCCAGCGGGCGCCGACGCTCGCCATCCGGCAGAAAGCGATCGAGCAGGGCATGCGCACCCTGCGCGACGACGGCCTCCGCGCGATCTTCGACGGCAACACGTCGGTCGAGGAAGTCGTCAAATACACCTGAACGGCGGACCGCGCCGCCTTTTTCTCCCTTTCCCATGGCCAAGCTTTCCGTCCGCGCTCCCGCCGCACCCCAACCGGCCACGTTTGCCGCCAAGGCACCGGGCAAGGGCCCGCAGATGACGTTTCCCGTGGCCGGCGCCCCGCAGCGCCGCCGCAAGGGCATCTCCTTCGGCAAGCCGATCAACGGAAAAGGCCTCGCCGTCTTCACCCGCCAGATCGCCACGCTGGTGAAGGCGGGCATGCCCATCATGCGCAGTCTCGAGGTGCTCGCGCGCCAGGAGAAGCGGCCGGCGTTCAAGATGGTGGTCGAGGATTGCGCCGAGACGATCCGCTCGGGCGGCAACTTCTCCGACGGCCTTTCCGCGCACCCCAAGGCGTTCGACCGCCTCTACGTCAACATGGTCAAGGCGGGCGAGGCGGGCGGCGTGCTCGACACGGTGATGGATCGCCTCGCGGTGTTCATGGAGAAGTCGGTGAAGGTGAAACAGAAGATCGTCGCGGCGATGGTGTATCCCGCGATCATCAGCTGCGTCGCCGGCGGCATCATGATGGTGCTGATGGTGTTCGTCGTCCCGAAATTCCAGGAGGTGTTCTTCACGATGCTGAAGGGCAAGCCGTTGCCGTGGCTGACCTCGGTCGTCGTGGCCGTGGCGGACGCCATCCGGCACAACATCGTGATGGTGCTGGCCGGGGTGACGGCGATCGCCATCGCCTTCTGGTTGTTCAAGAAATCGAAATTCGGCACGATGGTGCTGCACTGGCTGCTGCTGAAGATCCCGGTCGTCGGCGACCTGTTCCTGAAGGCCTCGGTCGCCCGCTTCACCCGCACCTTCGGCACGTTGCTCGCGAGCGGTGTGCCGATTCTCCAGGCGCTCACCATCACCCGCGACACCAGCGGCAACGTCCATGTGGCGAACGCGATCAACGTCGTGCACGACCGGGTCAAAGAAGGCGACAACGTCGCCAAGCCGCTCGAGAGCACCAATATTTTCCCCGGCATGGTGACGTCCATGATCGAAGTCGGCGAGGAAACCGGGGCGCTGCCGGACATGCTGGTCCGCATCGCCGACAATTACGACGAGGAGGTCGACAACGCCGTCGAGGCGCTCACCTCCATCATCGAACCCGTCATGATCGTGTTCATGGCGGTCGGCGTCGGTATCATCGTCATCGCGATGTTCCTGCCGATGGTGGAACTCATCAAGAGCCTCGGGGCCTGACCGGCGGTCCGGCGCGGCGGAGTCCGGCGACAGCGGCGGGATCGGCCGCGTCGCGCGCCGCGAAAATCCCGCGGTGCGAGGGTCGCGTATCGGGTCTGCTCGGTCGGATGCGAAGGTCTCAGAGCGGCTGGCCGGAGGCGGGGGCGGGGAGTTTCCGCACGAGCAACTGCGAGCTGAGACCCGGCAGTCGCTCGGAAAACTCGTCCTGCTCGTTCGCCTGGCGGAGGGCGCGCTGGACCATGCCCATGCGGGCGTCGAGATTGTCGATCATCGACACAAAAACGGCCTCCGGGCTCGCGGCGTAGACGGCGGCGCCCCACTCGGGTTCGCCCTGGTGCGACAGGATGATATGCTCGAGGCGTTCGAGCCGGTCCGGGTCGAGTTTCGCCTTGATCCCGTGTTTGCGGGCGAGCTGGTAACCGAGCACGACGTGGCCCTGCAAGATGCCCCGCCGGCTGCGCTTCGTCGCGAGCGTGCCCTCGTATTCGATGGCCTTGCCGGTGTCGTGCAGGAGGATGCCGGCCATCGCGAGGTCGCCGTCGACCTCGGGGTAGATCGGGAGCAGCGCGCGGCAGGCGCGGGCCATGTGCACGGTGTGTTCGAGCAGGCCGTGCCGGTAGGCGTGGTGCATCGCGACGGCGGCGGGCGACCACCGGAACGTTTCCCCGATCTCCTCGAAAACGCCGCGCACCGTCATGCGCAGTTCGTCGTGCCGGATCGCGTCGATGAAGGCGTGGAATTCCGTCCACAGCGCGCCTTGGTCCTCGGGGGCGACTTCGACGAGATTCTCGATCAGGCCGGGGGCGCTCAGGTCGGCCTCGGCGAGGGCCGCGGCCTTGGCGAGGCGGGGAGAGAGCCGCCCCTGGTAGAACTCGATCTTGCCGTCGATGCGCACGACGGCGCCCTCGCCGGCGGCCTTCAGGGTTTCGAAGACCGGGCTGTCGCCGAACACGGTGCACGAGAACGAGCCGGTGCGGTCGCCGAGTTCGAGGCTGAAGAACGTGTTGCCGTTGGCGGCGGTCTTTGCGGCGAGTTTCTTGACGACGAGAACGCTGGCGAACGGGCGGCCGGTCGACGCGACGTCGTAGGCCTTGAGTTCGCGGACGGACAGCAGGGACGGTTCTTCAGGCATGGGGAGAAGGGGCGCTGTGCTCTTTCACGAGCCGGGTGAAGGCGCGGAAAAACGGGTGCGCCGTTGTGCCCAGCAGGGCGTAGAAGACGGTCTCGACCGGCAGCACGTGGGCGCCGTGCCGCGCGAGCGCCTCGAGCGCCACGCGGGCGTCGGCGGAGCGACGGGCGCCGACCGCGTCGCTGAGCACGGTCACCTGCAGGCCCGCGGCCAGCGCGTCGACTGCGGTTTGGTAGATGCAGATCGGGGTTTCCACGCCGCAGAGCAGGAGGTGCTCCACGGAGCGCTCGTCGACGAGGGCGGTGCGGATCGCCGGATCGGCCAGAGCGGAAAAGGTGTTCTTGGCCCACACGGTCGCCGCGGGTGCCCGGCCGCGTATCGCGGGATCGGTCGCGCCGAGCTTTTCCGGCACCTGTTCGGTAAAGGCGACGGGAAGGCCGAGGCCCGTCGCGGCGGCGAGCGCGAGGGCGCAGCGGTTAGCCACCGCCGCCCCGTCGGCCACGGCGGCGACAAAGACGGGCTGGAGGTCGATGCCGAGCAGCAACGTGCCGGGGGGGACGGAAGGTTCGGGTGCGGACATCGGCGGAGGGCGCCGAGACGGTGGCGGCGGGCGCCGGCGGTGAAAACGATATTCGCGTGCTCCGCCCGAGTTTGCCGACCGGGCGGCCGCGAAATGTTCGGGCTAGCGTCGTGCCGCGGCGGAATTAAACAGGTGCGGACATGGATCTGCATCTTCAGCCGTTGGCCACCACCTGCTTTGTCTCGGGCGAACCGTTCACCGAAGGCGCGCGGGTGGCGAGTTACCTCGTGCGCACCGGCGCCGCGATGGAGATCGTGCGCTACGACGTGTTGGAGGCGAAGACGGAGGGCTTCGCCCCGGAGGGAGTGCTGGCCTGCAAGTGGGTGCACCCCTTCAAGCCGCGGCGCGCCGGCGAGAACCCCGACCGGGCGCTGAAGCTCACCGCGGAAAGCCTGTTCGTGACGTTGGCCGACCCGACGACGGAGCGGACGCCGGAAAACGTCCGGCTCGTGCAGTTCCTGGCGTTGATGCTCGAGCGGAAGCGGATCATCCGCCTCAAGGGCAAGAGCGCGGACGGAGAGTGGCTGCGCTACGAGCATGCGAAGAGCAAGGCGCTGTTCGAGGTGTCGGCGGACGAATTGACGCCGGAGTTTTTTGTCGCGGTCCAGGAGCAGCTGAGCGTGCTCGTCGGTGGGCCGAAAGCGCCGGCGGCGACGCCGGTGGCAGGGGCGGCGACGAATGCCGAAGCGGCGGTGCCGACGGACGCTCCTCCGGCGGCGGCTGCAGTTCCGTCCGAAACTCCGGCGGACGCGGCGACGATCGAGCCGGCGGAAACACCGGTCCCGCCGGCGTAACCGGGCTTCGGATTCCGGCCGAAGCGGAATGCGGAGCGGCGCGGCTCAGCGCCGGACCGGCACGCCTTGGGCCGCGAGGTGATCCTTCACCTGCGAGATCCTGAACGTGCCGAAGTGAAAGAGGCTGGCGGCAAGGACGGCGCTGGCGCGACCGGCATCGAGCACGTCGGCGAAGTGTTGGAGCGTGCCGGCGCCGCCGCTGGCGATCACGGGCACGCCGACCGTATCGCTCACGGCCCGGGTGAGAGCGCAGTCGTAGCCGGCCTGGGTGCCGTCGGCATCCATGCTGGTGAGCAAAATCTCGCCGGCCCCGAGCGCGACGGCTTGCCGGGCCCAGGCGACGGCGTCGAGTTCCGTGGGATTGCGCCCGCCGTGGGTGTAGACGCGCCAGGATTTTCCGTCGGGTTCCCGCTTCGCATCGATCGCGACCACGATGCACTGGGCGCCGAAGCGGTCGGACGCCGCGCGGATGAGGTCGGGATCCTTGATCGCGGCGGTGTTGAGCGAGACTTTGTCGGCGCCGCTTTTCAGCATCCGCTCGATATCGGCAACCGTGCGCAGTCCGCCGCCGACGGTGAGCGGCATGAAGCACTGCTCGGCGGTCGCGGCGACGACGTCGTGCATGATGCCGCGGTTGTCGCTCGACGCGGTGATGTCGAGGAAGACGAGTTCGTCCGCGCCCTGGGCGTCGTAGGCCTTGGCGGCTTCGACCGGGTCGCCGGCGTCGCGCAGTTGCTGGAATTTCACCCCCTTGACGACGCGGCCGGCGTTGACGTCGAGGCACGGGATGATGCGGCGGCTGAGCATGGGGGGGAAGTTACAGGCGGGCGGGGAAGGGGAGGCAAGCGGGCGCAGACTTTCGGGCCGAGGCATGAAAAAGGAGCAGGCGGGATGTCCTGCTCCTGTTTTCCTGCCGTCGACGCGGGGCGCGCGGCTCAGGAGTCCATGTGCGCGACGTCGGGCTCGAAGTTCACCGCGAGGCGGTAGACGTGGCCCGGGCGCATGATGAGCGGATGGTCGCGCACCAGCGTCTGCAGGTAGTGGATCTTGCCGTAGTTGGTGCGGTAGGTCGGATCCGCGCTCACGACCTCGGTTTCCTGCCAAGCCGCCTGGAAATCATCCTTGGCCACGCTGCAACGGTGACCTTGCTGCCCGAGCGACAGGGCGCCCGTGACGTGGTATTTCGAGTGCGGCGCGGCGATCGCGAGCGTGTAGCGGAACTTGTCGAGCGTGACCTGCTGCTTGACGGTATAGGCGAATTCGCAGCCGATCTTGTTGCCCGCAAAAGTCCACTGGACCTTCACGCTGCCGAGGCCCTTCACGAACTCCTCCTTGGTGTTGATGAGTTCGGGCTGCTCGTAGCGGAAATAGAAGCTGTTGCGCAGGCCGAGGCCCGTGACGCAGTTCTTGCCGTAGAAGGCGGGCAGGGTGACGTGCTCGCCGAAGGTGAGCTCGGGGAGCATCACCGGCAGGTAGACGTTGTTGGGCCAGTCGAAAATCCCGGGGCAATGCGGGAAGGCGAGGGAGTCGGCGGTGAGCGTCGAGCCGGAGCTGATCAGCGGAATCTGCAGGTGCAGGCCGGACTCGGCGTCGCGGTAAAGGAAGAGGCCCTGCTCCTTGCGGTTGCTCTTGTCGAAGATGACGAACCGGCCGCTGGTGCGCGTGGGCTCGGACTTCGGCGCGCCGGCCGGCATCTGCACGGTCTTGGCGAGGCGCGACCACTGGCAGAGGTAGCGCGCGGCGTCGAAGTTCGCCATGCGCGTGGTGTGGTGCGAATAGGCGGTGCGCTCGTCGTCGCGGAGATCGAGAAAACCGTGCTCCTGGTCGAGGTAAGTCTCGTAGAAGAACATGAACAACCGGCGGAGAATGTCGTAATATTTGACCTTCTGGTCGTCGGCGATCCAGCCGTCGCGCAGGCCCTGCAAGATGAGGCTGATGCAGTGCATCTGGCCGTAGGCGCCGGCGGCGCGGCCGAAGGCCCAGCCCAGTCCGTCGTGGCGGACGAGGTCGGGCATCATCTTGATGTATTTCTCGGCGTAGGTGCGGAGGGTGGGGAGCTTGCGGTCGCGGACGCCGCTGTTGGCGTGCAGCTGCAGCGCCGAACGCACGAACACGAACGACATCACGCCGTAGAGATTGAAATTGCCGCCGAGGCCGGTGGTCGAGTCGTCGAAGAACCCGGCCGAGCTGGTCTGGTTGATGCGGTCGCACATCCGCTCGATGAGGCGGGAGGTCTCGTCCTTCTTGGAGAGTCCGAGGGAGAAGCGGGCGACCGCCTTGGCGATGTTGAAGGCCTGCCAGTGGTTGTCGTAGTCGCTGCGGTGGAGCAGGGACTTGTCGATGCGCAGCTGGGTCTCCTCGACGAGGCGCTCCCAGACCGGGTTGCGTTCCTTGGACGGGCCGAAGGCGAGCAGGCCGAGGGCGGCGTAGGCGAGGCCGTTTTCCGCGGCGGGCTCGGTGAACATCTGCGCCGTGATGCAGCGGGCCGCGAGGTCGATCAGGTCGTGCCCCTTGAGCGTGGTCTCGCCGGTCGCGCGGTAGAATTCGCCGAGGGCGAAGGCGACGTGGCCGGGTTCGTCGGGACGGGACTGCTCACCGTTGGCGGGGAGAATGGTGCCGTCGGGCTGGATGGAGTCTAGGTTGTGGCCCAACATCGAACGGGCCATATCGAGACACTGCTCGGAAAAACTGTGCATGCGGTGGTTTGCTGAAGGCGGAAGACGTGCGGCGGTCGCTTAGGAAACAGTGAAATCTCGGGAAGATTGAAACGTGAGCAAGGGGATTTTCTCAGGTGATTTGATCCGGAACGGTCGGGGAGTGCGTGCCCGGAGCGGCGCCGGGCCGCCCGGGAGCCCGATCAACGGGCGATCAACTTGAGGAATTCGGCGTTGGTCTTGGTTTTCGAAAGACGGGCAATCATGGTCTCCGTGGCTTCCTCGATCTTCTGCTGCACGAGGGCGCGGCGGAAAAAGTGGATGCCTTCCAGGGTCTTCGCGTCGATGAGCAATTCCTCTTTGCGGGTGCCGGACGCGGCGATGTTGATCGCGGGCCAAAGGCGCATCTCGGCGCACTTGCGGTCGAGCACGAGCTCCATGTTGCCGGTGCCCTTGAACTCCTGGAAAATCACGTCGTCCATGCGGCTGCCGGTTTCGACGAGCACGCTGGCGATGATGGTGAGCGAACCGGCCTCCTCGGTGCGGCGGGCGGTGGCGAAGAGCTGGCGGGGCTTTTCCAGGGCGCGGACATCGAGACCGCCGGAGCCGGTGCGGCCGGAATTGCGGGCGGTGTTGTGGGCGCGGCTGAGGCGCGTGATCGAGTCGACGAAGAGGACCACGTCGCGGCCGGCCTCGACGAGACGCTTGGCGCGCTCGATGCACATGTCGCCGATGCGGATGTGGTTCTCGATCTGCTCGTCGTTGGACGAGGCCCAGATCTCGGCGTCGGGGACGCTGCGCTTGAAATCGGTGACCTCCTCGGGGCGTTCGTCGATGAGGAGGATCATGACGTGGCACTCCGGGTTGTTCTGCAACACGCCGAGCGCCATGTCGCGCAGGAGCGTGGTCTTGCCGGTGCGGGGCGGCGCGACGATCAGACCGCGGGTGCCCTTGCCGATCGGGCAAAAGAGATCCACCGCGCGGGTCGTGAGGCGGCCGTCCTTCAGCTCCATCTTCAGGTGCTGGTTCGGCGAGATCGTGGTGAGCGTGGTGAACTCGAAACGCGCGCGGCGGTCCTCGAGCGGGACGCTGTCCACGGTCTCGATGAAACGCATCTTGGGATTGGGGAAGCGGCCGTCCGGCGGAAACGCAGTGCCGCCGATCATCGAGCCGGCGCGCAGCTTGAAACGGCGGATGAGTTCCTTGGGCACGAAGGGGTCGGTCGGGCGGCGTTTGCAGCCGCGGCTCACATCGATGAGCTGGCCGTTGCCGCCGCGCTGCAGATCGATGTCGAGAATACCCTGCACGCGGATCGTGGCAGGTTCGGCCGGGGCCGGAGCGGGTGCGGGGGCGGGCGCGGCGGCGGGAACAGGGGAGGGGTTGATCGCGGTCGCGGAAGGGGTGGCGACAGCGGAGGTGTCCGCAGGGGCGGACTCGATTTTCTTTTCCATACAGTGAATGAGAGCAGGGCGGTCCCCGTGCTTGACGCTTGAAACCCCGCTAAGGATAAGAGCCGCGCTTTTGCGTTCCTAAACCCAACAATCCGACACACACGTGCCAGACCAGACGATTACCTCAGTATCCCGGGAACACCGGAAATTCAGGCCTTCGGCCGAGTTCAAAGCCCAAGCAAACCTTGGGAGTGAGAGCGCCTACAAAAAGCTCTACGCCGAGTCTGTCAACTCCCCAGAAAAATTCTGGGAGCGTCAGGCCAAAGAGCATCTCGTTTGGCGCAAACCCTTCAAGAAGGTCATGAAATGGGAGCCGCCGCACGTGCAGTGGTTCGTCGGCGGGAAGCTCAACGTCGCCGAGAATTGCATCGACCGCCACCTCGGCACCCACCGCGAAAACAAGGCCGCGATCATCTTCGAGGGTGAGCCGGGGGATGTCCGCACGATCACCTACAAGCAGCTGCATTTCCACGTCTGCCGCTGGGCGAATTATTTTCACAACATCGGGGTGGGCGAGGGCGATCGCGTCGCGATCTACATGCCGATGATTCCGGAGGCGATGATCGCGATGCTGGCCTGCGCGCGCGTCGGCGCGATCCATACCGTGGTCTTCGGCGGGTTCAGTCCCGAGGCGCTCAAGGACCGCATCAACGACTGCAAGGCCAAGCTCGTCATCACCGCCGACGGCGGCTGGCGCCGCGGCAAGGTCATCGAACTCAAGGCCAACGTCGACAAGGCGGTCGAGGGCACGCCGACCGTGCAGACCGTCCTTGTCGTGAAGCGCTGCGGCAATCCCGTCACCATGAAAGACGGCCGCGACGTGTGGTGGAAGGAAGCCTGGGAAGGCGCGCCGAACCAACATATCGCCAAGGCCTTCGACTCCGAGCATCCGCTCTTCATCCTTTATACCTCGGGTTCGACCGGAAAACCGAAAGGCGTGCTGCACACCAGCGCCGGCTACCTGCTCGGCGCGAAACTCAGCTCGCACTACGTTTTCGACCTGAAGGAGAACGACCGCTACTTCTGCTCCGCCGACATCGGCTGGATCACCGGCCACAGCTACGTCGTCTACGGCCTGCTGTCCAACGGCGCCACGGTCTTCATCTACGAAGGTGCCCCCAACCAGCCCGAGCCGGACCGCTTCTGGCAGATGATCGATCGCCACGGACTCACGATCCTCTACACGGCGCCGACCGCGATCCGCGCGTTCATGCGCTGGGGCGACAACTACGTCCTTCGCCACCGGCTCGACTCGCTGCGCCTGCTCGGCTCGGTCGGCGAGCCGATCAATCCGGAAGCGTGGATGTGGTATCACACGATGATCGGCAAAAAGAAGTGCCCGATCGTGGACACCTGGTGGCAGACCGAGACGGGCGCCATCATGATCGCGCCGCTGCCCGGCGTGACCCCGACCAAGCCGGGCTCCGGCACGCGGCCGTTCTTCGGCGTGGTGCCGAAGGTCGTCGACGACAAGTGCCACGAGGTCCCGCGCAACAGCGGCGGCAAACTCGTCATCACCCAGCCCTGGCCCTCCATGCTGCGCACGCTCTGGGGCGACGACGATCGTTACGTTCGCCAATACTTCAGCGAGTTTCCGGGCCGGCCGGATGTCTACTTCACCGGCGACGGCGCCCGGCAGGACAAGGACGGTTACTTCTGGATCGTCGGCCGCATCGACGACGTGCTCAACGTCTCCGGTCACCGCATCGGCACCGCCGAGGTGGAAAGCGCGCTCGTCTCGCACCCCGCGGTGGCCGAGGCGGCCGCGGTCGGGCGCCCGGACGAACTCAAGGGACAGGCCCTCGTGGTCTTCGTCACCGTCAAGTCCGGCGTCACCGCCGACGAAGCCCTGAAAGAGACGCTGCGCAATCATGTGGGCAAGGAGATCGGCTCCCTCGCCAAGCCGGACTCGATCCGGTTCGCCGCCGGTCTGCCGAAGACCCGCAGCGGGAAGATCATGCGGCGGATCCTCAAGGAAATCGCCGCCGGCGGCGAGGTGAAGGGCGACACGACCACGCTCGAGGACTTCAGCGTCGTCGCGGCGCTGCAGTCCGAGGAGTGAGGGTAATTCGCGCCGCGGGGCCGTTGCCGCGTGCCCCGGGTTGCCTTCGGCAATCCGGGCCGCGTCCGGCTCCCTCCGGGGAAAAGGAGCGGGTCTTGCGGCCCGCTCCTTTACGCTTTCCCTGAAGGGCCTCTGTAACGTTCCCTCCGTCGCCGCGTCCTTTTCCGCTATGCCGTTCGCCCCCCGCCGTCATCGCCGCTCGTCCGCGTTCACGCTGATCGAGTTGCTCAGCGCGGTGGCGGTGCTCGCGATTTTGAGTGCGATCGCCATCGGTGCGGTGCGGGGCGCCAAGAACCGGGCGCTGCTCGCCAAGGCCCGCTCCGAGTTGGCCACGCTCGCGACCGCGCTCGAGGAGTTCAAACGCATCTACGGCGATTACCCGCAGACCGGGGAGTTCGGGCAGGCGACCGCGACGCCTACCGGCGTGTCGGCGCAGGTCCCCAACGGCACCGGGCCCGGTGCGTCCACCGCGCAGGCCAAGCTCTTCAATGCCCTCACCGGCGTCTTCGGCGCCCGGTCCTTCGGCAACGCCGACCGGCTCAACGGCCCCAACCTGATCGAGGTCGGCAAGTTCACCGTGAACGGCACCCTCACCAACACGTTTCTCGTGCCGGTCAGCAACACGCCCAACCCGCCCTCGAAACCCGAGCAGAATGCCTGCCTGCTGGATCCGTGGGGGCGCCGGTATGTTTACTATTACAAGAACGCCCGCACCCCGAACAACTGGCAGGCAACCGGCTTCGTGTTGTATTCGGCCGGACCGACCGTCGCGACCAACGGCAACCAGACGCCGTCCGTCAATCCCACCACCGGCTTGCTTCTCGCCGCGCAGACCGCGGAGATGGCAGACAACGTTTACGCGAATCCCTGACCTATGCACACGCCCCCGTCGCTCTGTCCGCGTCCGGTTCCGGTCCGCTCCGCCCGTCCGGGGATCGCGCCGCGCCGCGGCGCCCGCGCGTTCACGCTGATCGAGATGCTCACGGTCGTCGCGATCATCGGCATCCTGGCGGCGATCTTGATCCCCACCACGGCCTCGGCGCGCATCGCGGCGAAGAAGGCCAAGACCCGCGCCCAGTTCGCCCAGTGGGGCGCCGCGATCGAAGCGTTCCGCCAGGAATACGGCGCGTATCCGCAATTCGAGACCGCCGGCGCGGGCCTCAACAAGGTCAACGGCAACACCACCGGCAGCACCAACCTCACCGCGGTCCACCGCTTCTACGAGACGCTCGTCGGCACGCGGCGCGACGGCACCGCGCTGCCCAACACCACCACCGGCACGCCGCTCCCGCCCCAGGCGCAGAATACCCGCCGCATCCAGTTCATTTCGTTCACCGACTCCGACATGGTGCCGACCGGCACGACCGACACCACGCTCACCGCCAAACGCGGCCTGATCCGGGATGCGTTCGACAACACCGACATCGCCGTGCTGGTCGACCGCAACCTCGACGGCGCGATCAAGGTCGGCGGCACCGGCGGGGACAGCATCGCGACGCTGCCGGCGGTGCAGGCGCCCGACAGCACGCTCCGCATCACGCCGACCAGCACGGGCCAGACGCCCGACTTTCCGACCGCCGCCCAGGGCGGAGTCCGCCGCGGCGTGGTGTTCTACAGCGCGCCGCCGAAGGCCACGACGGGGAGCGATCTGATCTACAGCTGGAAATGAGCGCAGCCCGGCCGGCCGACACGCGACGTCCCGCGAACCTTCGCGCTGCGGTGGCCCGGCGCCTCCGTCGCGGGGCGCGGGCGGCCGGGGCCGCGTTTTCGCTGGTCGAACTGATGGTGGTGATGGGAGTGATCGTCATTTTGGTCGGCGGAATCGCCCTCGCATTGTCCGGGCGCGGTTCGGACGGCGCGGCGCTTGCGCAGGCCCAGTCCATCGTCGCGAGCCTGGTCGGGGCCACCCGCGCGCAGGCGGCCCTGCACCAGACCAACGCCAAACTCATCGTCTACGCCCGCCAGCCGGCCACGGGCGTGGCCGACAACACCCGCTACCTGCGCGTCCTGCAGGTGCTGCGACAGGAGACGCTGGCCAACGGCACGACGACGGTCTGGGTCGCCGCCGGCGATCCCGTGACGCTGCCGGTGCCGGTCTGCGTGGTGCCGCCCTCGGTGCCCGCCACGCATCTGAACACCGGCGTCGCGTGGAACAACAATGCGGCCACCGGCCCTGTCTCCACCCTGCGCCAGGAGAACATCAGCTATCGCGGCCAGAGCGGCGCGACGACCCTGCAGTATTTCGGCGCGGTCGGCGCCGCCGGCGTGGTCTATTCGCTCGATTTCGCGGCCGACGGCACCGTGACTTCCAACACCTCGGGCAACCCGACCAAGATCGCGCTTGCGACGGCGACCTTGAGCCAGACCACCTTTCCGCGCTTCAACAACGCCAGCACCGCCCGCGGACTCTTCGTGCGCAAGACGGGCGCGATCTCGCTGGTCGACGAGGCGACGGGCTTCTGAGCGATGGCCGGCCGCCGACACTCTCCCGTTGCCGAGGTTGGCGCCGTCCGGCGCGCCGCCGCGTTCTCGCTTCTCGAGGTGGTGGTCGCGGTCGGGGTTTTCGCCCTCGGGATGGTCGCGGTGGTCGGTCTCTACGCGCCGGTCGCGAAATCCGTCACCGGCGTGGCCGATGCGGAAGCGGCCGGACGCGTCGCCGATGCGGTGCGGGCGCGGCTCGGGGGCCTGCCCTTCGAGACCGCGCTGGCGCTCGTCCAAACCAAGGCGAATTTGCGCCGCAAGGACGGCGACGGCGCCTACAATCCCAACGACGGCACGAAGAACCCCGAGGTGCTCTTCGGCAAACTGTCGGGCGACGTCGGCATCTATGACGCGGCCCGCGAGCCGAAAGCATGGTATGACGCCCGCGGCGCCCGGGTGCTCGACGCCGACAAGTTCTTCGAGATCGATCTGGTGCGCAACGAGACCCTCTCGCCCGTCGCCGACGATGCCACCGCGGCGTTTGTCGCCTACACGATCCGCGTGCGTTGGCCGGCGTTCCTGCCCTCGACCAGTCCCGCCGGTTTCGTCCAGGTCGGCGCCAACCCTTCCGGGGGCGGTGCGGTGCCCTACGACCACAGCCGCAAGACCGCGCTGTTCTTCACCGGCACGATCCAGCGCTGATTCTCCGCCGTGACTCCCCGTCGAATTTGCCCCGCTCTCCGTCGCCGCCCGACCCGTCGCGCCGGGTTCACGCTCGTCGAGTTGCTGGTCGCCGCCGGGATCACCGCCTTTCTGGCCGCGTCGATCGCCGCGATCGTCGCCAACATTTCCACCACCGCCGCGCGGGCCGGCAATCGCCTCGGCACCGATGCCCAGGCCCGCATCGTTCTCGACCAGATCCAACTCGATCTGCAGAGCGCGTTGTTTCGCGAAGACGGCAATGTCTGGCTGGCCGCGGACGTGCTGACCACGACGGGCAACTCCGGTCTTTGGCAGGTGGCGCCCCGCAATCCGAAGCCCACCGGCGGTCTCTCGCAGCAGCTCACCGCGGTCAATCTCGCGCAGGCCCGTTTCAACACCGCCGGCGTCTGGCTCCGCTTCTTCACGAACAGCAAGCCCGTCACCAATGCCGCCGGCAACCTCGTCACGCCGTCCGCCCCGGTCGCGGTCGGTTACCAGATCGTCCGCCGGTTCACGGCCACGAATCCGGCAAACCTCGGCACCGCCTACCTCCTGCACCGCTCGGAGGCGCGCCCGGCCACCGCGAACGGCCGGATCGGCACCTTCGAAGCCGGATTCTCCATCACCACGGCGAATTACACGACGATCACCTCGGGGACGAACAACGGCTCCGTGACCGGCGATCCCCGCAGCATCCGGGTCCCCGGCAATGCCCGCAACCTGGAC
>JACCDS011114301.1_pt1 | contig 34273 bp, 46 predicted proteins | sample 7446441 | NCBI WGS metagenome assembly JACCDS01 (sample SAMN15323445, study PRJNA562643) | freshwater metagenome | isolation source: river surface water | place: USA:Blue River Watershed | collected 2017-08-17
ATTTCGTTCTGGTTTACGTTCCATTTCATCAATTGTTCTGATTCATGAATTGGAACGAGTTCATAAAAATATTTTGTTCCAGTTTGATGAAATAAATTGTTCCAGATTTTAATCATTTTTTTAAGTAGAAATAGAACAAAATATACTTAATTTATTATCCTTTATGTTATCTATAATCTTTTTATCACTTTTAAATAATTCAAATAATAGATTGAAATCAGATTCATTGTAATAATACATTAAGCATAAATCATTATATTTGAATTTGTATTGATCTTTTAATATTTTATTTACTTTTCTAAATATACTTAATTTGTATTGAAAAATTTTCTTTTGATAAAATTCATATTGTTGTCTTTCATAATCATTGATTAGATTTCTTTTGATATATTCTTTATCATTTAAAATTTTCATGTATTGATTTATTTTATTTGCATCCATTTTATTTGAACTTCTTGTTTTTAATTAAATAATTCAATGCACTTTCATTATCCTTGAATTTACCTTGATATTGAAAATGACATTTCTCTTGTAATTTACCTTTCCATCTACCAGACCATGAAAGACCTATTGATTCACCAATTAAACCAATTTTATCAAACAATTTACTATCATTCCATAAACATGTCATTTGACCGTTTATTTTAGTGACTGGGCATATATCTATAGCATAACCATAATTATGAAAAGAATAACCAAATGATGCGTTAGATTTACCTTCTAATTTCATTTTATTTTGCTCTTCTTCACCTCTATAGGTACATGTAACAATGATATCTATATTTTGTTTTTTACATTCATCAATTAATTTCAATGTTAATTCTTTCATTTTATCTTGCAATAAATTAATATCTCTACTCATAAATTTCTCCCAAAAATAACTTGATTTCTCATCTGTTCTGATACTATCTGACTTGATGTTCTATTGTCAACTTTTCCTGAGATATTTATATTATTTGAGAAATTGTTAACACTAGAATACATATTGTTTGTAGCCATATTAGGTGAAAAACTAGGCTCAGATAAATTACCAGATGGAACATAACTCTGAGATACTGCTGATGGTGCTGTTGCTGCTACTTCACCTGTTGATTTTCCACCAGAAACTGCTGCTCCAATCATTCCTAATACACCAGCACCACCAGATCCACCTGCTGCACCACCTAAACCATTAACCACTACTGTTCCTGCATTGATAGTTGCTGTTGCTGCTGTAGCATTCATAGATGCTGTTGTAACACTTTTTAATCCACCTTCAACCAATTTTTTTGCCATATCATTATTAGGTTTATTTCCTTTATCTAAATATGACTCTGTTTTTTCATCAATTCTCTCACCTTTATCATTATATACCTGTTTACCAGTTAAAACATCATAAAATCTTGAAAAGAATCCACCAATATTAGGTATTGTTGTTTTAAATAATGATTTTTGTTCACCATTTTCATCTAATGGTTGATTGAATGAACTTGAATCAGATAGTAACATACCTAATTGAGCACCCATAGATGTTGTTTTATTTTTAGAAGAATTTAAAAATCCATCAACCATATTATCAAATAATTTACCTGTCAATTTAATGATAGATGCATCTAAAGCGTTTTTAATCGCCTCTCTAATCTTTATCCATCTTGATAATTTTTTCTCTTCATCATCTCTTGATCTTCTGTTGTTTTCATCTGATATTCTTAAGTACTCTGAAGCAAAACTAGATCCAAAACTTCTCATTTCTTCAAAAGTAGATCTAACCATTTCTCTTGAATTTCTTGTAGATTCAAAAGTCTGTTCTCTACTCATATTCAACATTCTTAAATTGTGTTGCTCAACAAGTACTTCTCTTTCTCTCAATAATCTCTTATATTCATCTTGCTCTCTTGAATATAATGCCATCTTATCATCAATTGACTTTAAATCAACCTTATGCTCTTCAATAGCAAGCAATTCTTTTGCTTTCAATTTTGTATCAATGGTTATTCTACCATTTTTATCATAGTCTTCAATATTAGAATCAGCATATTGTAATCTAATTTTACCAATATTTGTTCTTTGTTCAATATTTGCTATATCTTCATTTAATTGCTTTGTTTTCTTTAATAACTCTAGATCTCTTTCTAGTTTTCCAGTATCAATATTGTTTTTCTCTTTATTTTGAGTTTTCTTACCTTCTAACTCTGTTCTTTCTTTTTCTAAATCTAATAATTTACTTTCAATTATTTGTTTTTTAATACCTAACTCTAATAAATTAAGTTCATTTTTCTTTTTATCCTTACTTAATTCAATTTCTTGCTGATAATAACCCTCAGTCTCTTTATTTAAAGATTGTTTTTTATTATTTATATTATCAAGTAATTGATTGTAAGCGTTTTCTTGTTCAATTGCTTTACTTTGAGATAAAATAATTCTTTGATTTTGAGTTTCAATATCAGTTAATACTCCCATTTTATTATCATGATCAAGAGTAGAAAATAAAATATTATATGCATTTTCAATCTGATTGATATCATCTTTTATAGAAATATTTTCATTTGATATTTTTTTATTGTTTATCTCGTTATCAAGTTCTTCTTTCCTTTGTTTTAAATCTGCAATTTTTTTATCAATACTATTTTCATTAGATGATGAAGAAGATTGAACAAATCTTTGATAATTTGATGATCTTTCCTTATCAAAACTTGTTCTAATTGATTCCATTTCTGGAGAATCTTCTTTTATTTTATTAGAATTCATTGCCTTGATGTTATTTTCTTGCTGTTTTTCTAATATTTTTAATCTATCTTGTAATAGTTTACCAGTTAATCCCATTTTCCCAATATTTTCTTTTGCAAGAGAAAATCTTTTTGTCATTGATGCAATATCTTTATCAATATTTTCATTATGAGATTTACTTGATGAAATTATTGATTCTTCACCAGAGTTATATATTTTATCTATATTTTGCTTAGATATATTATTAATAGCGTTAATTTCATTAATTTCTTCTTGTTTAGATAATTTTCTATTTTTAATTAATTGAATCTTTTCTTTTGTTTTATTTTTTTCAATTGTAACTTGATCTTTTAATTGTTTTAATGTTTCTTCATATGATTTTAATTCATTTTCTTTCTTTTTAGATTGATTTGTAAGTGTTTCATTAGATTCTTGCTCATATTTTTTATAATCAACCATAGAAGCATTTTTAGGTAATTTACCATCTTTAAGATATTGCCTTATTTCTTCAGGACTTGCTTTATCTAAGAAATCTTTATGCTCTCTAACTGTTTTTTCATTTTTACCTGATTTAATATCACCTAATGTTCCTACTGCATACTCTGCTTTACTATATGCTGATAATTTATCCAAAAAGTCAAGAGTATTTGCCGCTGTTTCTAAGAATGATGCATAAAAACCTTTTGCTGTTAAATATACACCAGATAATGATGAACCAATTCTTTTATATGATTCATCAATGTTTGAATTTATTTTACTGATTTGAACCGCTGTTAATTGTTGAATTCTTCCTCTTTCAGTTTCTAATCTAATTGACTGAGAAATTTCTTCATTAATCTCTGCTTCAATTTTTTGTTTTTCAGTCATTGTTTTAACTGTTAACTTTAAACCAGGATTCAAAGCATTCAATCTATCAACAAACTCTTTATGAATTTGAGATATGTTTTTTGTAATACCAGTGGCGTCAGATAATTTAGATGATCCATCTTTAATACCTTCATAATATGCAATCATTGCACTGCCAGCATCAGCGTAATGTCTTTGTCTTTGAACAGAGGCCAAAAGCATTTGTCTATTTAATGATTCCTCTGATTGCTTTAATGCTTCATTTGCACTAATACCAGCCTTACTTCTTCTTTCTAAGTCCAATTTCATTGCTTGAACGGCTTGACTTCTTGAAATAATACCTTGAGAAACAATTGAGTTCAATGATTGTTCCATTTTTTTCTCATCAATACCCATTGTTCTTGCTGTTGCTCTTAAACCAAACTCTTCAGCCTCTGCACTTGCATGCATTTGAGTTGTCTCTCCAACCATACTCATCGCTTTACTTGCTGCACCAATACCAATCATTCTTGTAGCCAATCCACTGATAATACTATTAACACCTCTTGATAAGAATTTATCAGTTACTTGATTTGCTAAATTTCCTTGTCTTCTCAATGATTCAGTGATTCCATCAACAGAATGCTTATATTCTTTTGCTTTTTCTGAGTGTCTAGACCATATATCTTTTACATCAATTTTATTGTAATTATTAGTTTCACGAATAATCTCTTTAGTAGTTCCACCTATTGCTTTTAATTTTTCCTTTAAATCATCATATCTGGTTAATCTAACACCTGAAAGATTATTAATTGAATTTTTCATCTGCTCTTTAATAATACTGAATTCTTTTGATGCTTCAATATTTAATTCTTTTGCAATTTTAATGACTTCTTTTTGTTGATACTTTAAATCATTAATAAATTCCTGCATATCAACTGAACTTTTAAATCTTTTATTATTATTTGAGTCAAAAACTGCACTGAATTTATCCTTAAATAAATTTTGTAATTCTAATGTATATTTTTTAATATCTTCAATATTATATTGACTCTTAAATTCATTCATGAATTTATCTTTATTTTTAGATAAATTAGATTGATTGATATTTGAAAATTTACTGTTTAATTCATTAATTATCTTATTATATTGTTTTCTATATTCTATATCATCAATTAAACCTTTATGATGTTGTTCTCTGATTTTATCCATGTTTTCTTTATGGATTTTATACTCAGATTCAACCTTAGAATACTCTTCATTCTTTTTAAATTCTTTAACTGCTTGCTTAGATTGCTCTTTATTTCTTTGTTTATCCAAAGAATTCATGGAATCTATATAATCTTTATGCTCTTTAATTGCTTGCTTAGACTGCTCTTTACTTCTTTGTTTATCTAAAGCATTTATTGAATCTATATATTGTTTATGTTTTTTAATTGCTTCATTATAAGTACTATTAAAATCTTCACTTACTTTTTTAAATTGAGGAGTAGTTGTCTTTATACTGTTATTTCTTAAATCATTATCTAAATCTGATTTTATTAATTTTTTACCTAAAGAATAATCTTTCATGGATATCATTTTATTATTGAAATCAGATGTTATTTTCAATAATTTATCATAATGAACCTTAAATATATCTTCTGCTTCTTTTAATGTTGCTTTTTGAGAGTTATTATTTTTATTGTATGAATTCCAAATGTCTTCTCTGATATCCTTATTCAACTCTCTTGCTAATTGTCTCATTAATGATGAATTTTTAATGCCATTTTGCGCTCTATAATCAAGCAAGAAATCATTTGCACTAGAAACCACTTGCTCTATATTTCTTAATGTATCACCTCTACCTTTATTATCAACGTTTTTACTATATACTTGAAATGCTTCTTTTCTTAATTCTTTCATTCTTTGCTTAACAAGCAATATACCTTCTTCAACCTTTGAAACCTGTTTAGATGATGAATTTAATTCATCTGATAACTGTTGATCATTTATTTTCTTTACTTTTTTTGATGTTTCTTCTTTTATTTTAACTGTCTGGTTTGCTACCTCTATTTTATTTTTGATTTCTTCACTTTTTAATTTATGAAACTCTTTTAAATTAGATGTTAATTCTTTTGAAAAATCAGTTTTACCAAATTTCAAATTAGTTCCTTTTAATTTATTGAACTCAGAAACTAATTCTTTTATGTCATTTGTATACTTTTTTACATTATCTGATAATTTACCATCACCTATTGATTTAAACTCATCTTTAATTGATTTTAATGACTCTCTAAATTTTTTGAAATCTTCATCTCTGGTGCTGAAATTAATCACACCCTTTTTCTTCATATCACTGATTTCTTCAGAATATTTTTTACTCAATGCCTCTAATTGCTTTTTTGCACCATCAATTGAGACATCTACTGATACATTCATTGATAAATTTTCACTCATTTTAAATCTTTCAAAATATTTTATAAATTATATCATATAGCATATTGACTTTCAAATTTTTTAGTTTATTATTAATATATAACAAGGAGACAATATGAAAGTAAACGATATATACGATGAAATATTAAGAATACAGTTACAAAGAGATTCTTTAAATAATGAAATAAAAGATAATATTTATTTAAAAACAAAAATAGAAAATAAATACCCAGATGATAAAAGAATTTTTGAAATTAATGAGACCATTGATAATCTAAATAAAAAAATCATTGATATTCAAAAAAAATTAGTAGTTTTAAATTGTTTAAATTTACTTTATAAAACACAAAACTATGAAACATCAATGATAGAGTTACACAAATTATACAATATATTAAATGAGGAGTAATATGAGAAGAATAGAAAGAATGAAACAACATATAAAATCAGTTCAAAAATACCTAGATGAATTAGATGATAAAATAATGAAAGAATATGAAGAAACTGGTATTATGAATAAAATTTTAGTAGAAGATTTTTATATCATGAGTGAAGAATTAGATTTATTAAAAAAGGAGTTTAAATATGAATACAACTAAATATGAAATTAAATTAGAGTTACAAAAAGTAATCAAAGTACAAGTAAATACAATATTTACGTTTTTAAAATCAAAAGTAAATAATTTTGTATTATATGAAGAGCAAATTGTAAATAAAGGTGAAGTTCCAATCGTTATTGATTTTTATTATGAACCTGAATTATCCAATAAAATTAAGATTTTAATTAGTTTTCTTGATATTGATTTAGTTTTCAATACTGATGCTAATAAATATGATGAATTTATATCTACATTTAATGTGGAATTTACAAAAAAACTAATCATTCAAAATGAATTATTTAATAAAAATAAATCAAGCAATAGAAACACTGATTATACAAAAACAGATGAAATTATTAAATGCTTATTAAGTAATTAAGTAAAAAGGGCCTAAAAGGCCCTTAATTATTTTATCAATATACTGACCAAGCAAACAACTCGTTGTTCTCATCAACTGCGAATTGAACGTCAAACTCAGGCATTGTGAATTCATCATTTTTCAATGCTTCACTGTATTTAGTAATGAACACTTTCTTGTAGTGTCTGCATACGTTTTGACCATTATAAGACTGGAATAAATGTAATTCAAATGTATTCAAATCACCCATCAATTCAGTATCAACAGTATATTTTTCACCTGCTGTAGATGAGTATATATAAGAAACAATTAATTGACCTGTTTGTGATGCATTGAAAGTATAAACACCAGTAGAAGTATTTACTGAATACTCACCGATTGCTGGAGTTGAAGCAACCTTTTTCATCAAAACACCACCAACTGTAACACCTAAATCAGTTACAAAATCAGAAGCATTTGCTGGAGTAACAGTTGCTGCTGCTGTAAATGTCTCAGTAGACATTCTTTCTGTTCCAGTAGTTACTGAACCATTGAAGAATAATGCATTTAAAACTCTTGCATCATAATCAGCCAATTTTATTTTACCAGTAATTTTTCTTTTTCCACCTGCTACTGCAACTGTATCTTTATTCTCACCATGAATCTCTTTAATGTCTTGAGAGAAATCAAAAGAAACCTCTTGAACTGTACCAATCTGTAAAGCAACACCATTTTTATCTGTTAATGCTAATTTACCAATACCAAAATTAAATTTTCTTGCCATTTTTATTTTCCTTTAAAATATAGAAAAATTATATTAAAAAAAACATATAAAAGTCAAATTTAAACCTTTTTAATTGAAATAGGTATTGTTATATATGATGTATTCTTATAATAAGTCTCTTCATAGTCTGCAACACCTAGTAATTTACATGAATAAACTGTATCATTCAATGTATTGATGTTTTCACTGAATGCATATTCATTATTTGAAAATTTATTCTCTATCATGTCCGCTAAATCATTAATCTGTCTAGATGGAGGATTTGTCTTATTGTCATCTGAACCATGATCAATATAACATACAATTAAATAATGAATATCCGTTACTGTATCTAATCTTGTCTTACTTGTGAACTCTTCATTTATTTTAACCAAGCAACATGAAGGAAATTCATTGATATTCTCTGGTTCAACCAATACTTGATATATATTAACAAAATAGTTTAATTCTGTCAATGATTGAATAATTTTATCTTGAATCTGATTTCTTGTTATCATTTTATATTTCCCTTTTTGTAATTTCTAATAACATTCTTGATACCAACCTCCATGAATGGTCTTGGTATATAAACAATTTTAGTATTATTATGATTTGTAATGACTCCACCATAATGTAATAAACCAGCATATTTTGTATTGCTACTGATAAATATATTAAATTTTAAATCTTTTCTAGTATATGTCACTCTTTGAGTAATAGAATTATATAAGTTACTAGATCTTCTTGCTAAAAAATTATAAGTTCCAGGAATATATTTTACTCTAATTGGTAATCTTTTTTTCATTCTAGGAGCATAAAAGTGATTAATTCTACTTCTAACACTAGCAACCATTCTATCGGCCATAACTGTTGACATTTTTCTAGCACTTTTACCAACCTTTTGCTGTATGCTTTTCATAGCCATACCAATGAAATTTAATTGCTGCGCTCTTGAAAAATTAATCTTTAAATTTAACATGGAACTCTCCTATAAAAGAATAATAAATCTTTTATTCTATCAGGAATTGCACTTCTATCAAAAACTGTTTTTTTACTTGAATCACCAGTCTGTAATACATGAATATTCTCTTTATTTTTAAATTTATATGATATAAACTCAATCAATAATTGTTTCATGTCATCAGGAATGGTAGAATAACCACTATTATATGTTACTTTAACAACTCTTGAATCAAATGGAAACGATAATCCATTAATTAAAACAATCTTGTTATCTTCAATAACATACTCTGAACTTGATATTAAATTATTATATATTGATAACTCTGCAATACTATTGATATTGTTAACTCTTAATGCTAAAACATTTGTTCCATCTGAATCAACATATTCTGTTTTATTATGAGATAATATTTCATAACCAACATAAGAACAAAACATTTTATAACATGAATTAATTAAACCATTAATATAATCATCTTTATCTGTTCCTTTTACGTCTAAATAACTCTTTACTTCAATTAATGTAGGTAACATGATTTTCCTTTATTTTTATTCATTATATAAAATATTATATATAAAAAACAAAAAAAGCGCCATAAAGACGCTTTTTATTTTATTTTATGATTAATCTACTGCAATATTGGTAATTACACCGAATGCACCTGGATATTTCACTTTAACACAGAAGTCATAAATCAATGAGAATTTCTGAGTATAGTCCATGATAGGCCAGAAATTAACTGTATGACCTTTTCTGTAGTCAACAACAACTGTATTAACATCACCACCTTGACCATAATTTGTTTCAAATGCTGCAAATAATACAACGTCAGGGAATTCCAAAGCACTGATGATTTCAATTTCTGAACCAGTATTAGGGTGAATGTATTTACTTACTGTTGAACCTAATGTCACTTCACCATTTGCATTTCCTGGAACACTGAATCTAATCAATGAATCACCCATAGTGTCAGCCAATTTCTTGAACAATTTAACTGATAAGATAACAACCTTAGGAACAATCATTTTCTTCTGATACATTTCAGTCAACACTTCGTCAAACTCAACACAGTTGTTTCTAGAACCTTTTGTCAATGTAGATCCAACACCTGCTGTACCTGTTGCCAACACTTTAACTGTAGCACCACTTCCATCTTTTAAGATTTGAGTCAACATACCGTCAATTGTCTGAGTTTCAACTGATTTGTCTGCATTTGTCAATGCTGTGATATTTTGAGTATCAGTTACCAATTCTGTCAATGAAACGCTATTGATATTTGTGATTTTCTGTAACACAACATCACCTGCTGCTGGACCTGCATACACTGCATAACCAAAAGCATTTACGTCAACAGGCCATGTAACATTGATTGTTTTATTGGTTGTAGTAGTAGTTACTGTAGATGCTGCGCTAGGTTGAGAATGACCACCTTCTGTAGATGAAGCATTTCCATATACGTCTGTGATTGCGACTGTAGATTGAATTGCAATATCAGCAACCAATGCATTTCTTACTTCAATGTATGCTTGATAATTCAAAGCAACCACTTGAACTTTATAATCACCTGCTGCAACTGAACCACCTGCTGCAACTGATGCTGTTAAAACTGGTCTAACTAAATTTGATGTTCTATTTCCACCGATAACCAATCTCTCTTCAATCAAAGCACCAGTATGCATCATACCATTTACTTCTAATGCTTTTCTTTCTGGAGAAAGACCACCATGCTCTAATTCATCTTGTAAGATAACTTCACCAGAATCACCAAATGATTTGTAAACCTGAGAATATCTTTTCTTCTCTAATCTATTGACTGCACCAGTTTTACCTCTTTGTAAGATACCTCTAGCATTTCCAACGTTATTTTTTGTAACAACATCGAACTCAGCACTTGCACCCTGACCACCATACTCTTTTGTGATGTATTTGATAACCTTAACTGTATCAGGATACAATACTGCAATTGAACTATCTAAATTATAAGAAATAAGTGAGTTTCCAGTAGAACCTGCTGCTTCTGAAAAACTTTTTGTCACTAAATCTAATGCTTCTTTTGCCATTTTCATACTCATTTTTTTTCCTTTAAAATATATTTGAATTATAGTAAATAAATAATAATTAAGTCAAATTTCTCTTATTATTATTTAAAAATATTATATAATGCCTTCACTGATTGATTATTTTGATATTTTTTAGCAATGAAATCATCATCTTGCTGAATAACACTTGCATGAGATTTATTGATTTTTTGTGATAAAACTCTCTCAAAATTAACCTTTTGCTCAATCAATTTATCTTCATATTCTTTTTTAATCAACTCAATTTGATCTTCATATTTTTTAACCATATCTAACTCAAATTGCTTTGATTTATTAATAGACTCTTCTTCAAATGTTTTAAATTTTGAATTCATCTCTTCCATATCACTTTCAATATCTTTCTTAACAATCATCAACACTTCAGATAACATTGATTTTAATTCATTTAAAACTGTCATCTCTTCTTTTTCATGTTGTGGATCTTCTACTTCAACAATTGATTGCTTAACCTCTAAAACATCTTCAATCTCAATGATTTCTTGAGAGTCTTTTAACTCAATTAAATCTTCTTGAATATCAATTGATAAATCATTGAATTTGAAAGATGTTATCATGCAATCTTCATTGCATGGAATATCAACTAATGATGTTTCAACCCACTTGATTTCAGTATATATTTTTTTACCATCTTTTATAATGCTTTTTAATGGCAAGAAACCAATTGATAAACCTGTATAAATACCTTTCTTAACCTTCTCAATGATCTCATCACCAACCAATATAAATTTAATGATTGTTCTTCCTAATTCATCTTGATAAACCTCTTTTGCTTTACCGATTGATTTTACTCTCTCATGCATCTCTTTAATTAATCCATACTTCATGTATGAATCAATAGAATTTTTAATCGCCATAGGATCAACAATTTCTTTTGATGAATCAACACTTCCAGTTGATGCAACACCTTCAACAATAAAATCACCATTATCATCTGTATAAAACTTAAATTCCATTTTATTTCCTTTAAAAATATTTCTAATTATATGTTTTTTTCATGAAAAAAATCAAATTATTCAATTTTAGATAAATCTAACTCTTGATCATTTGCATTATTCCTATTATCTTCTTGTGCTTGTATTGAGTTTTTATCTTTATTATTTGATTGATTGATATTTTTAATCTCTTCATCAGTCAACTCTGATAAACCTAATGAAACTCTAACTTCATTAATTTTCATGACATTGTTTTTAATGTAAATATCATAAATCTGTGCTTTTGTTTTTTCATCAACCTCTTGATTCAATGAAAATGAAAATTTCAATTCTGTTTCATTAAAATATTTAGTAAGAATTAAATTAAATAAATTTTCAAAAAATGATAAAAATGTCTTAGCATATTCAATCTCATTTTTAGATGCTACTTGCGCTGTAGATCTGTTACTATCATTAACAAATGATTGAGGAGAAACTCCAAATGTAGCACATATTCTTCTAGCAATGAAATCATCTAATTCTGTTTTCATCTCAATTCTTTTTGTCTCAAATAAATCTAATTTCCAAGGAATGATTTTTAAAATATTCTTTTTTCTTAAATCTTTATTCATGAACTCTTGATATTGCTCTAATTGAGATGGAGTATAATCTTTTGTAGTATCTGTTCCAATCAATATATTTGACAAATTGCCATCTTTCATATATTTAACTATATCAACATCTTTCATCATTGAAATAGTTGCTGCTTTCAAGCATTTATTTACTAAACTATTTGTATGTAATGGATTGCTAATCAATTGATCAAAATTCTTTACAATTAATTGATTATATGTGAAATTTTTAACTACTTGACCATTTATAATTTGCTGATAAGCACAATCTTCAATCAATACTCTTTCCATAGGATTATTGAAATAAAAATCTTCTCTTTCTTTACTGCAAATATTTAATCTACCTGTTCCATCAATGATTAATTTAATCGTCATAGCATCAATTAAATTAAAATATTCAATTTTACCGTCCATAGAATAAATTGGCTCTAATGCTATTCTGTCAACAACACATATCTCTTCTGTCATTTTTCTAATAAGAACAGAGAAATCATCAATCTTGTTGAATGAGTTGAAAAAATCAATATACTTTTCTCTTCTTTTATTTAGGTTGTTATTATCTTTGACATTTTTTGAATTGATGATATTATATTCAAATTTTGATATTTGATTCTTTTTCATATCAATAACACTTCTTAATATTTCAGATTCATTTGCAATATTTCTTAATATTTTTACTTTTTCATCTGAACTTGTAATACTTGATGTACTATTTTGTGATGCTTGTATGATATTTTGCGCTGCTCTTTGACCTTGAGATATTTCATCTTTATTATGTCTAGGCGTCCCAGGATTAATAGATGTATAGTTATTGAACGTTTCCATCACATAATCTAACGCTTTTACAATGATATTTTTCTTCATTTTAAAATTTCCTTTATATATATTTCAAATTATATTAAAAATATATATAAAAAAACAAATTTAAAAATTTAATTCAATATATTTTGAAATATCATCTTCATTTAAAAATTGATAATAAAAATCAATTCCACCATCTTCAATTGGTTTTCCAATCAACATTCTTAAATCAATAATCTGTTTATCATTATGATATAATTTAAAACTGTTATTAAACAATGTTTTATCATATTGCAAACTATCTAATAATACTTTATTGATATTATCCAAATCTTGTCTTTTTTGAATTAAAAAATAACTCTTTTCATCAAAACCCTTAGGAATCTTCTTTATTTTCTTAGGGTGCTGAATAATAACCACTCTCAATGGTTTATCTGATATCTCTATGTTATTATTATAAAGAATATTATTTATCTTATCACAATATTCTTTTGCTTCTTTTTTCTTATAAACAATACCAGTGCTTGTTCTTCCAAGATATCTATTTAATGATATAGTATAAGGAAACTGCAATTTATTATAATCTTTTAAATCAATCATTCTGTTTCCTTTATTACTTTTTGACAATCTTTCAAAATCAATGTATTATGAATATATTTATCAGTTATATCTTTTAAATTTCCACTTTCTAATAATAAATACTCTTTATTACAATATTCTTTAATGGTATTTATTTTTATTTTAAATTCATTGGAATTATCGATAATAACAGGATTGTGATTGCAACCTGTTAAAATCAATAATGATGAGATAAGTATTGGTTTTTTCATTTTATTATTTTAATCCTATTTTTATAAATACATAACAATAATTCAAGATTATGAAATTTTACTGATTCATTTCCATTTTTATATTTCCTATATTCAAATATTTTTAAGAATTTTTTACCTAATTGAATATGAATAACTATTGATTTTCTATAATACCTATTATAAGAAATTATATAATTATAATCATTTATATTTTTAATTCTTTTTGATAGATAATTTAATGAAGGATTATTCAAAATCAATTTAATTCCATGAAAATTTAAAATAAAACCTTCTTGATAACCATCATACTTATAATTATCTTCAAATTCATTAATATTTTCTTTTATTAAATCAATATTAACATTATTATATATATTGAAAAAATATTCATGGTTAAATTTATTCCTCATAATAATTACTCCAATTATCGTATGAATAACCATAACTATAATCATCATCACTTTTTTTTCTTTTTGTGGTTGTACTTACTGATTGTATTTGTCTTGAGTGATGCATGATGCTATCTATAGTTATGCGCTGTCTTTCCATTCTTTCTTTTATCAATTTTTTATTATCTTCTTCTATTTTTAAATCATTATATATTTTTAATGTGATTAAAATATCCTTGTTACAAATATATGATAAAATACTATTTTTTAATTTATTAATCATTATTAATCCTTATTAATGATATTATTTTATCATATAAAAATCTTATGTCAATACAATTACTCAGTTTTAACCATTTTATATTCTTGTAAATTATTATTGATAACAAATTCCTTAATGACATTTAATTTATCTTTTTGAATCATTAAATCTCTCTTAACCGATAAATAGTCATTAATCTGATTCATGATATTATCTATCACCAATTGCTCTTCATTAATGATAGATTGAATATTATCAATCGTTTTATCAATATCCAAAATCTTTTTATCAATATATTCAATATTTGTTACATCAACCATTTTATTTCTCCAACTGTTCATTTATACTTTTTATTGACTGCTCATCTATACTACAATCATTTTCCTTATAAACATAAACTATATCTTGCTTAATCTTAGTTATAATCTTGTTTTTCTTTAATTGCTCTTCTCTTAATTTATTTGATAACTCAATATTCTTATTTATCAATTCATCAGTTTTCTTATTGTGCTCTTCATTTAATTTAATTTTAATATCATTGACACCACTATCATATCCTTTACTGTAACCACTATTGTATCTATAATTATACATATAAAATATAACAATAATAAATAAGATTATCAATATATATTTAACCTTATTTATCATTTACATTACCTTTTATGCTTTGTGTTGTTATTGTTCTTAAGTAAATATTCGCTATAACGATAATGATACTTAATATATTGTAATAATTTTTGTTATCAAAAGTATTAAATATTGGCAATAAATCACTTAACTGAGGAATTACCAATAATATACTTGAAAAAATATTAAAAATAATCGTTCTGCTTTTTTTCCAACTCTTATTCATGTTTCATCTCCAAATGATAACATTTTATATATTTTTCAATATGAAGTCAAAAAAAGCCTTTCAATGTAGAATAATTCTTAGAAGTATCCTTTTTTGTAAATCCAATCATTGATTGATAATTAGAAAAATCTCTTACATTTAAAACAACAAACATAAATGAACAATGTTTTCTAATCCAAAAAGAAACCTTATGATCATCATTATAAAGTATTTCTTCTAATTCACTAATAGGAATCTGTTCCAATCCTTTTCTAGGTTTACCATCTCTATCATACTTACCTTTTAAAACATCTTGAAAAAAACAATAATAATCAAATTGTCTTTTAGTGATAAAACTATGATGTTTCATTCTTTCAATCTCAAAATAAATATTTTCAACCAAATGAGGATATTTATATAATACTTTAAATACTTTATCTAATTTCTCTAAAGTCTTCTTATTCCTAATATATTGAGAATATTCATACAAACTATTAAAATTTTCAATTTCTATCATTTTTTACCTCTGTTCATTAATTGTCTTAATTGCAAATCATCAAATTGACTAATCTTCATCATGTTATCTTTATTGTAAGTATTTTTATTCTTTGTATTAATTCCTAAGTATGATGCCATCATAACCGCTATTGGAGGTGTTTTACCTAATTGTTTAAATAAACCCTCTACATCAACCATCAATAAATCATTAACCTCTTTGAAACTATAAAATAAAGATGAAGCAAGATAATAACGAATATCATCAAAAGTCATTGAATTATTATTTCCTGCTTCTTCGTTTTCCTCTTCTTCTTCCTCGTTTAGTTTTTTTTTATGGTTGAAATAATCTCAATATCATCTTTGATGCTAAATAATTCACCAGTATCAATGCTATCAAAAAGAAAATTAATCTCTCTTTCATCATAATTGTTTTTCAAACTCTTATAAACACTAACCTTCAAACTCTCTTGAATACTTAAAATATCATCACCTTCAAAAGATTTTACAATATCATTGATTTCTGATATTTCTCCAATCGTCAAAGGAACAATGAAAAAATGGTATTTTTTTCTATTATTGATAAAATATCTTTTCTTCATTGATTTTCTAATAACCTTCAATTTTTCAGTATTTATACCACCCAACCAACAATTTTCTAATTTTGACTCGTCAAATTCATTTAATTCAAATTCATTCATTTTCCATTAACCTTTCTTGTTTAATGCTTTTATTATAACTGATTTTTTCTTTTTGTCAATACTTTTTTATTAAAAAATGAAAATTTGACATTTAAAAAAATTTTTATATGATATTTCGTTATGTTTAAGAACTTAAACGCGTTTTTTTGAAAAAAATAAAATTTGACTTTAATCATTTTTTTTTCTAATCTGATTTTTTTTTAGCACTTTTAAAAATCAACAAATATTGAACTTTTTCAGATAAATGGTAAAAATTAAATTATTTTTGTAAAAATTTCCCATTTTTTATTTAAAAAAAATTTTTGGTTTTTGAAATCAGAAAGTGGTAACTATTATAATAGCATGGCATGGTAATTAAAAAATACATGTAAAATTTAACGTTTAAAAGGGTTTTAATTAAAAAGTAATGCTATTGCATTAGAAAAACAATGAAACGCTTTAAAATGATAAAAAAATGGTGTTTTTCAATAGGTTTATATTGCTGTGGATATATATAGTTATTGTGGGGTGATAACAATGGATAATATTAATGCTGTGATAACCATATGTAAAGGTATGGAAAAAACCGAATATCTTTGATAAACGGTAAAAAATGAAAATTATAAAAAATATGTTTGTGGGGTGGAAGGCAGCACCCCCTCCCCCGCTCTAAACCTTTATCCTCCCCCCTACTATATTTTATATCTTTTGTCAAGCATTTTTTATTAAATTGACCGTTTATCTAAAATATTATATTGCCCCTTGACTTTCATTTTTTCTCTGGTAAAATACTACTATAAACTAAAGGAGACCACACCATGATTATGATTACTATTGCTTGCGTTATATCTGGCCGTTGCATTGCGATTGCTATTTGCAAACTATTCAAATAAAACTAAGGAGGTCAGCCTCCTTTTTTTTTGGTCCAAATTTTTATCGATTTGGACCTATTTTTTTTTGTTCAATTTGATTGTGATTCCTATCAGAAAAAAAATGAAAGTCAAGTATATTTATTCGTCTTGTTGTCAAGTACCGTTTATCATCTGAAATATTAACCATTTATCTGATTGATTTGATAGGAACATTTAGATAATTGGTCGATTTACAAGATAAACGGGTAGACGTGGGGCCAAAAAGGCGTTTTTTGGTGATGTCAATAGAAAAATATTTATTTTTGCATGTTTAAGATAAACGGCGACAGGGGTATGTGGCTTGACATTCTATAAAAACATGATAGAATAGATGTCTTTTTTTAGATGGGGGGTAGGGGTGGGAGATGATGGAGGGGGGTGAGCCAGTGGGGAGGGTCATGGGGTGAGCCAGTGGGGGAGGGTTATATTTTAGAAATGTGGTAATCAGTTAAAAAAAGATCGAAGCGAAGCTTCGCTTCGATTATCCTATCCTATCCTATCCTATCCTATCCTATCCTATCCTATCCTATCCTCCCCCTTTATATCCATTAAAACCCCTTTAAATCGCGTTTAATTACTTCCCCTTATATTTATATTCATCAACCCTTAAAACGCTTAAAAACACTAAAAAAACGATGTTTTAAAGGGTTTTGATATAGACTATCATCAATTTAAATCAATCTTTTTTTATATCTATTTGACAATTATATCTTTTATTTTATTATATTGCCGTTCTTCAAAAAAAAGATTGATTTATTCATTTTTTTCTTGACTTTAATTTTTAAATAATTAGTATTAAAACGTAGTTTTAAAAAAAAAGGAGAAAAGAACTATGAAAGCAAAAATCGTAGCAAAAAGCAAAAAGCATTTACAAGTCTTGATTTCTCAAGAAATAGAAGAAAACGGCCATGAATGTGATTTGAATCGTATTGATGTTTCTCAGATAATAGATATGTCAACTTTATTCAAAGACTCTAATTTTAACGGAGATGTATCACAATGGGATGTTTCTAATGTTGAAAACATGGAAGGAATGTTCGATAATTCTAAATTTAATCAAGATTTATCTAAATGGAATGTCTCAAATGTTGAAAACATGATTAGAATGTTTGTAAGTTCTCAGTTTAATCAAGATTTATCACAATGGAATGTTTCTAATGTTAGAAGCATGTCATCTATGTTTCACGCTTCTCAGTTTAATCAAGATTTATCACAATGGAATGTTTCTAATGTGAGAGATATGTCATACATGTTTGCATTTTCTCAGTTTAATCAAGATTTATCACAATGGAATGTTTGTAAAGTGAAATATATGTTTGACATGTTTGATGCATCTCAATTTAATCAAGATTTATCACAATGGAATGTTTCTAATGTGGAAGATATATCACACATGTTTGCCTTTTCTCAATTTAACCAAGATTTATCACAATGGGATGTTTCTAATGTGAGAAATATGTTTGATATATTTAATGAATCCAAATTGCAAAAAGAAAATAATTTACCTTATTGGAGTTTGCCAACTCAAGAAGAAAGAACGAACGCTTATTTGAAATATAAGGCTGAAAAAGAACAAGCGCAAATTCTAAAAGATCTTTCATTGTTATGCGCAGCTGCGCATAACGCTGAGCAACATGAGCAACATGAGCAAAAAAAGAAAATTAAAAAACTTTAATCCATCATCATAATCAACCAAAGCCCCGCAAGGGGCTTTTCTTTTTGTTCTTTTTTAAACTATGTTTTTTTATTTTATATATTATATATATTCATTTATAATATTACATCAATCAAAAATTTTTTAACATTAATAAATCAATCAACTTTTATCAATTTTTTTAATTTTTTTTTAAAAAGATATTGACTTTCATTTTTTTTATGTTTTAATATATATAACTGAGCACAGTGCCCAGCCAACAAAAAAAAGGTGAAATTATGATAGACAGACAAAAAATAGACTACGCAAGCGCGTGTAAAAAAGTGATGAGCGAAAAAGAGCGTTATGCGCTTAAAAGATTGATCGATGCATTTGATGATGAACAACTAAACAATAATGAATGTATTGACATTCTGATAGAATGCGTCGAAGAACTAGACAAAGACCTTCAAGAAATTTTTGACAAGCGAGCGCAAAACATATATCAAAAGATGATTAAAAACCCGCTAAAATAAAATCAAAGCCCCTAAGGGGCTTTTTACTTACTAAAAAAAGGAGAACTTAAAAATGTTTACATATATACAAAACGAAGAAGAATTATTACAAAAAATCGAAGATTTGTCAAGTAAAAATTTTCATGAGGTAAAATTTTTGAAGATTGATAATTTTCAAATTCTTGAAATTTTATTATACAAAAATAACGCAATGTTGACAAGGTTTAAACAATTGACAAGCGCGCAAATTCTTTATATTAAAGATATGACCCCTCAGCAAATCGTTGACAACATTGCAAATATTTTTTATAATGTTCATTTTGTTGACATCATGCAAAAAATCGAAATTGAAAGAATTCAAATTGAAAATTTAAACATATTAAAAGAACTTGAACTTGATACTAATCAACAAGCACCCAAAAAATTAAAAAAATTATAATCAATCAAAAATAAATAAAGACCGCTTAAAAAAAAGGCGGTTTTTTTTATTTCAATTTTTTTAAGTGGCTCACAAGATGAGCCTATGACATTTTAATGTCAATTAATATTTGACAAATTAAACAAAAAAAATATAAAACCATTCATCATTAAAATTAACCAAATGTCGCAAATCGCTTGAAAAGATAAAAAAATATGATATTATATAGATATAAGATGAAAGCAAAAAATGAAAGATAAAATCATAGCAAAAAATAAAAATCATTTAATCGAATTGATTAAAAAAGAAATGAAAGAAAACGGACTTGAATGTGACTTGAATCACATTGATACATCTGAAATAAATGATATGTCATTTTTATTTGATGAAAAGACATTAAAATTTTTCAAAGGAGATTTATCTAGATGGGACGTTTCAAATGTTCAGAATATGTTTTGCACTTTTAAAGGATCTGATTTTAACGGAGATTTATCATCTTGGGACGTTTCCAAAGTCAAAGACATGTCAGGAATTTTTTGCAATTCTAAATTTAATCAAGATTTATCATCTTGGGACGTTTCCAGGGTTGAAAAAATGTCCAGTGCTTTTCAGTTTTCAAGATTCAATCAAGATTTATCATCTTGGGACGTTTCAAAGGTTGAATTTTTCAATCTCATGTTTAGTGAATCCAAATTTAAAGGGGATTTATCAACCTGGGATTTTTCAAGCGTGATAAATTTCGGGGAAATTTTTGACGATGAAAGATATAGTCAAGTGAAAGCAAAAATTGAAAATCAAAAAATTTTAAAGGAACTTGATATTCAGGAAGATCAAGCACCTAAAAAATTAAGAAAAATATAAAACCTTTCATCACTAAAATTGACCAAATGTCGGAAATCACTTGAAAAGATAAAAATTTATATTATTATATAGATATAACAAAAGGAGAAAGAAGAAAATGACTAAACTTAAAAAAGAAGATAGAAAAAGACTTTTTAAAGAGGGTTTTAAAGGTTTTGCCTTACATGAATTTGAATTATATTTAAATAATTTTGAAAGCAATTTTTTTGATTTTGTAAAAATTGAAATAATTGAATCAAATTACCAAAAGGGCAAGAAAAATATTTTTCTAAAATTTTCAGAAATCTTTGATATAAAAGAACTAAAAGAGTCTTTTCACGATATTGACACTGATAAAAGAATTTTATCGATTGGTTATTGCGATTATGAAGAAGATAAAAAACATTTTTTTAATTATTTTAATAAAAGCAATAAAAAAGATTTTATTGATGATATAAATAAAACTTTAACTAATTATAAAATCATTAAAGAAAATAAAGAAATCTTAAAGGAACTTGACATAAAAGAACAAGCGCCTAAAAAAATTAAAAAAATATAATCAAGCAAGGTACGAGCAAAGCGAGGAAAATTATTGAAAAATAATTTTAGCAACGAGCAAAGCGAGAGGGGTTCAATTCCCCTCCTTAGTTAAAACATTTTTAAAGGAAAAAGAAAAAATGAATCAGTCTTTTTATAATCAATTTGAAAAATTTTTCAAAGAACAAGAAGAAGAACATTATAGTAAATATAAAAATGAATATCATTATTTCATAGTTGTAAAATTTTCAAGCAATTATTTTGATTTTAAATATAGATTAAACTATCAGGGGCTTATCTTAAAAGATTTTAAAATGTTTTATGAAACAATGAAAAACAATTTTAAAGATAATCAAGAAATATTTTTAATTATTGAAACTTGCGGAGATGATAGAATTTTGAACGTGATTGACGTCTATTTAAAAGATGAAAGTTCTGATAGATTTATTTATAAGGGTGACTATTATGACGATTGTTCACATTTTAAAGATTTTGATTATCAAGATGAATCATGTCTGAATCATTATTATTTAAAAAATATTCACTTATTTAAAGCGATTGAGGACAATGAAAAAATATTAAAAGAACTTGAACTTGATACCCAGCAAGAACAAGCACCCAAGAAGATCAAAAAAATTTAAAGGTCAAAAATATGAAAAAATTAAAATCTTATTATTCTATTGATTCATGCATTAAAAATTTATTGAAAGAAAATTTAAAGGATCAATCTTGTTTCATATCTGGTCAAAGATCCTTCATGACTTTTTATGATTTGAATCAATCAAGTCTTAAAGGGATTGATGACAATTTTAAAAAAATGATTGACAATAAAATTTTTAATCTTTTGGGAATAAGTAAAAGAAAATATTTCTTGATTATTCAGGTCAATAATTATTCTTTGTATTCATTAGGAAAAAAAGAACATGATTTATTATTTTCATTTTATAAAAACAACAATGATATTGAAGATTTTAAATTATCAGATCTTGCAATCAAATTAAACTACATTGAAAGACATAAAATGATAATAAAACCTTTCATCGAGAAAAATAACCAATTATCGCAAATCGATTGAAAAGATAAAAAAACATGATAGAATATAGATATAAACAAAAAAAGGAGAAATAAAAAATGACATACTTCAAAAACTTTAAAGACGCTTTTTCATACATGATAAACAATAATGAAAAATCATTATCAGTGATAATCGCTAATGCCAAAGCAAAAATAAAAATAATAAATATCAAAGGTTTAAAAAAATCCAAATACTTTGATCAAGAATATTTTAAATATTTGCCTTATTTTAATTCTTGCCCTGAAATTTTTAAAGATTTAAATTTTATCATTATAAACGATTCATTTTTCAAAATAAATAGGGTAAAAATAATAATTGATAATAATGTTTATGATTTATATTCTTTATCTGATACAACTTTAACATCTATAAGAATAGATCAAGATCTTAAAAATAAACTAGAACAATTAAAGATAATTGATGACAATAAAAATATTTTAAAGGAACTTGATATTCAAGAAGATGAAGCACCTAAAAAAATAAGAAAGATTTAAAAAAATATTTATCAAGATAAGGTACACGAGAAAAACTAGAGGGGTTCAATTCCCCTTCTTGGTAAAGCAATTGAAAAATAGTTTTTGATTGTATATTTAAAAAGGAATAAAGAAAATGATTAAAAAAGAAACAAGTATCGACTTAGTAAAAGAAAAAACATCAATCATCAATAAGATTGAAAGCGCTATTAATAAAATCAATAGAAATATTAAATCAATCACTATAAAGGAAGAGTATAAAAATTATCTTGATTTACCAATTCAGGAGATTATCAAGATTTATGATAATAATTTTCATCATGATAAAAAATTATGTGTTAATCTTGATAAGGTTATCATTGTAAAAAGATATATGAACGAGGTTGAACTTTTAAATTCTAAACTTATTGAAATTTTAAATCTAATTAATAACATCAATCAAGGTTTTGAATATGAATAATAATCATTTTAAAATTTTATCAATCTTGATAAGGTTAAAAAAAGATATTCAATGTCTTTTAAGTGATGATGAAATCAATCTTATTTATTCAAATAATAAAATATTGAAAACATTCAATAGATATGAATTTCACGAGAAAACAAGATTGAAATCAATTGAATTAATAAGGATTAAAAAAAGTATCATTGAAAATGAAAGAATATTAAGAGATTTAAAAATATCAGATAATCAGAAAATAAGGAGAATAAAGAAAATATAAAATATAATTGATATCAAAAGGTTTTTAAGGTTTTATCCTTGTAGATTCGAGTTCTACTGATATCAAAAAATAATTAAGATAGTTTAATTATAAAAAGGGGTTTATATGTTGAAAATAATTTCAGAGATTTTAAATCAATTCAAGTTCATTGAATTAAATTTTGAAAGAAAATTAAAGGTTATTGATATTGATTTACTGAATGATAAACAATTGGAATCTTATATCTTATTGCATACTGATATCAAAAGGTTATTTGATGATTTCAACGAAAAAATGAATCATAGAAGATTTTTTAAATATGAGTGGTATACAAAAGAACATTTTCATGATAAAAATTTATTACCTATTAAAATAAATCATCTCAGTGAATCTTTATATAGAGGTAGAATAAAACATTATAGAAAAAATTATCTATATGTAAATAATAAAAGTAAGAGTTGTATGATAAAATATAATATGACAACAAAAGAGATTGAAATAAAGGTTAAAAAATATAAAAATTTAAACATAATTGATTGGACTGATTTTATTTTAAAATAAATATATTGACATCATGTTTATTTATGATAAGATTATATAGGAAATAAATACTTTTTAAACAAGGAGAAAAAAATGAAAGTAGAAAACAAGAATACAGTAAATTTTGATGATACAGTTGATTTCAAAGATGATTCATTTGAGATTGATTACAATAAAAAAATCATCAATGATAAATTGACAGACAGATTTAAAAATGACGTTAACAATCAGGTTAATTTAAATAATTTAATTTCAAGATATATCATTACAACAGGATCAAATGTCGGTGTGATTGATACTCATTCAAAAGATTTAATCAAATTCATTTCTGAGGCTGATTTTAAGTTCATCACAAGAAATCTTAAGGAAGAAAAATTTTCAAAGAATGGAATGAAAACAGAATATGCTTATAAAGAGTTTTTTGAGTCTGACAGAGTTAAAACAATTAGCAAGATAGTTTTCAATCCTAATGGAACAGGTAGAGATGAATATAATTTATTCAATGGTTTTAATTTTGAAAATAATGACAAGACAATCAACGATGATGACGTTTCATTGGTAATCAATTTGATTCATGAGTTGACAGGGTATAATAATGAAGGTACTCAGTATGTTTTAAATTGGATATCTCACATCATTCAAAAACCAGGAGAAAGAGCCTTGACTAATATTTATTTCAAAGGTTTTCAAGGTGTAGGTAAATCTATCATCACAGAAAATTTACTTGGTTCAATTTTAGGTAAATATCATCATACAGTGATGGATTTATCACCATTTGAAGGAAATTTCAACGATGAATTGGTAGGTAAATTATTAATTAATTTTGAAGAAGCAATTTTCAACGGTGATAAAAAGACAGCAAACAAGATTAAATCTTTTACAACTGGTAAAAAATTAAATGTTAAGAAAAAATTTGCTGATACATTTTCAATCAATAACTATGCTAGAATTATCGGATCATCAAATAATGATAATGTTGCTGCGGTTGAAAAAGGAGAGAGAAGAAATATTATTTTCAATTCTAGTCAAGATAAAAAAGGTGATTTTGAATATTTTATCAGTATTGTTAATTTCATTGAAGAGAATACAGAATTATTATTCAATTATTTTGCTAATAGAGACATATCTAAATATGATCCTAAGGTTTTACCTAAGACTGAAGCATCAGAAGAAGCAAGAATTGAAAATTTAGATTCATTTGAAGAATTTTTATTAGAGTTAAATTCTGATTTATATGAATTAGAGGTAGGTAATGATTGTTCTTTCAGTAAAAATGAAAATATTTATGTGATGAAAACATATCTTTATGATAGATTTGTCAAGTTCAACAAGAATACATGCCCATCTAAATATAAAATTGATACAAATTATAAATTTACAAAGAAAATCAATGATGTATTTGGAGATATTTCAAGTAAACAAAGATTTAAACTAGATGAGAAAAGTCATAATTGCTTTGTATTCAATAAACAAGAAATGTCTGAGAAGATTAAAAATTATATTGGATTAACAAAGATTTAATATATAGGGTTTACCCCTTAATTGGGGTAAATTATAAAATGGAAACATCGAACGATAGAGAGATGTTTAGTAACGAGCAATAGCGAGTATCGAACGATAGAGAGATGTTTAGTAACGAGCAATAGCGAGTATCGAACGATAGAGAGATGTTTAGTAACGAACGACGAATAAAATGAGGAGTGAGTATGATCAATTTAAGAGAAAAAAGTATAAAAAAGATTTCAGATGGATTTGATAAATTAATTGAGAATAAAAAGGATAAATTGCATCTTGGTAATTATTCAATTAATTTTAATTTTGGTGATGAAATAACATTTAAAGATATTGTTATTAATCATTCAAATTCAAGATTCATGCAAAATATTTTAAATAATGTATGCCATACAAAAAAATTCAGAAGATCAGATAGTGGAGTTGAATTTAATCCATATAAAGAATCTGAGACTGAAAAAATTATTAGTTTGATGAGCATGACCAGTGAACTTTTATTATCACAAATAATTTTTAGTATGGAAAATAACGAGAAATTAAAGATAGAGTTACCTAATCCAGTTGAATATAAAAGTGGTTCATCAGTTGACTTTACAATACATAATCATTCTTTTGATTTAAAAAGTGGTTTTAACGATAGAAATATCACGATTAATCAAAGAAAATTAGATACCAGTATGAAAAATAATAATTTCTTTATATTAGCGATTATAAATGGTGATAGAAAAGATTTTAATACATGGAATTCAGTTGATTTTTATTATATCAGTATTGATTTTTTTAGAAAAAATTCAAATTATGTAAAGAATAATGATAGAGAAGGTTATTATTCAATGGATATAAATATTATATAATTAATAGTAAGGTTGTCAATTGACAACCTTTATATTTATGATAAAATATTAGTATTAAAGAAGGTGAAATTATGAGAGAAAAAATAGTAGCAAGAGATAAAGGTCATTTAATAGATTTAATGAATAAGGAAATGAGAATTAATGGACCTAATTGTGATTTAAATCATATTAATACATTTAATGTAATTGATATGTCAAATCTTTTTAATTATAATTTTTTTAATGGAGATATATCAGAATGGGATGTTTCTAATGTTTTTGATATGAATTATATGTTTGAAAATTCTAATTTTAACGGAGATATATCTAAATGGAATGTCTCAAATGTTGAAAATATGAATGGTATATTTTATAAATCTCAATTTAATGGAGATATATCAAATTGGAATACTTCTAATGCTGAAAATATGTCATCAATGTTTTCATTTTCTAAATTTAACGGAGATATATCTAATTGGAATACTTCTAATGTTAAAATTATGTATCAAATGTTTAGAAATTCTTCATTTAATGGAAATATATCTAATTGGAATGTTTCTAATGTAAATTATATGACTCATATGTTTTATGATTCTGAATTTAATCAAGATATATCTAATTGGAATGTTTCTAATGTTAAAGATATGTATTGTATGTTTTTAAATTCAAAATTTAATCAAGATATATCTAAATGGAATGTTTATAATGTAGAAAGTATGGATAAGATGTTTGAAAACTCTAAATTACAAGAAAATAATATTTTACCTTATTGGTATTCTTCTAAGAAAGAAGAAAGAATTGAAGCAATTTTAAAATACAAAGCACAGAAAGAAAATGATAAAATACTTCTTGACTTAGATTTAAAAGATGATATGATAGTTAAAAAGAAGGTGAAATTATGAGAGAAAAAATAGTAGCAAGAGATAAATTGCATTTAAAAGAATTAATTGATAAAGAAATGCAAGAATATGGTAATAATTGTGATTTAAATCATATTGATGTATCTAATATAACTGATATGGGTTGTATGTTTGAAGATTCTAAATTTAACGGAGATATATCTCAATGGAATGTTTCTAATGTTAAATATATGTGTAATATGTTTGATACTTCAGAATTTAATGGAGATATATCTAAATGGGATACTTCCAATGTTATTGATATGGATTCTATGTTTAAAGATTCTTATTTTAATGGAGATATATCTAAATGGGATACCTCCAATGTAAATGTTATGAACTGCACATTTTTAGATTCTTATTTTTATGGAGATATTTCTAATTGGGATGTTTCTAATGTTGGAGATATGTATTTTATGTTTGCACACTCTCAATTCAATGGAGATATATCTAAATGGGATGTTTCTAATGTTTTTGATATGTCTAATATGTTTTTAGATTCTTATTTTAATCAAGATATATCTAATTGGAATGTTTCTAATGTTGAAGATATGGAAGATATGTTTTATAGTTGTGAAATTAAAACTCCTTATTGGTATTTACCAGAACATACACAAGAAGAAAGAAATGAAGCAATTTTAAAGTATAAAATACAGAAAGAAAATGATAAAATACTTCTTGACTTAGACTTAAAAAATGATATAATAGTTAAAAAGAAGGTAAAATTATGATAGATAATTATATTTTATTTTATTTAATATTTTTTGTTTTCATTATGTATGTATTGCATGTATTAAGTAAAGTATTTGATTTCAAAGATATTTTTAGAGAATTTTATAAAAGGAGAAAAAAATGAGTAAATATGTAACAGTTGATGATTTAGTAAAACAATTTAAAACACAAAATACAATATCTGAAAAAGATATTTCCAATAATTGGTATATTGGTAATGAGTTAAATTGTAAAAATGGAACAATTATCTCACAGAGATATTTAAAAGATGAAAAACATCTTTATAGTAAAAATAAATTAGATAGTAATAAGATGGTATTATTAATAAAATAAAAAAATCTATTGACAAAACATATATTTTTTAATATCATATTAATGAGTAATGATTTGGTAATGAGTCGTCTAGATGATCAGAACTAGCGATTTACTTCTGAAAGTTCGATTCTTTCGTGTTACTCAAAAATAAATAAATAACGCTTAATTTAATATAAAATAACGGCTGGTTAATCCGTTATATATTGATAAACATCCATGAGATAATAAATTCAATAGCGTTTAATTTGAAAAAATCCTATATATGTGATAAAATATCGTAAATATATAGGATTTTTTATTATGTTAAATATAAGTGAAGATACAAAAAATTATTTACTCAATGGAAGTGAATTTAATTTTAAGAAATTCTGGAAAATCAAAAGAAGTGATGGTGTTATTATTGGATTTACCAATAATAATGATGATTATTATCATGATAATATATTATATAAAAAAACAAATTCTAGCAACTCATCAGATATTCAAAATAATAGTAGTTTAGCGGTCAATAACCTAGAAGTCTCATTTAGTATTGATGGATTAGAAGGTTATTTTATTGATGATAAAAGTCATACAGAAAATTTTTCATTTGATTATATCAGGGTTGGTTTATATGATAATGCAACAATAGATATGTTCATGATAGATATTTATAACCCATCAGTGATTATACCGTTACCATCTGGAAAGATTGGTAATATTTATGTCAATAAATACAATGTTAAAATTGAATTAAGAGGTATTGAACAAAGACTACAGGGTAATTTTGGAAGAGTTTATACTTTGAATTGTTCAGCGAACTTTGGAGATAGTAATTGCAAGGTAAATAAAACAAATTATACAAAAAATGATACAGTTAAAAGAGTTATTAATAAAGCAATGTTTACTTGTGATATTAATGATACAATGGCACCAATAAGAAGAGATATTGAAAACATAACTGGATCTGGAGGAGTTTACACGTTTACGGTGACTAACCATGGTTTAACTTCTGGTTCATTTGTAACGATTAGTAATTGTCAAAGATTGAATAGTGCAACAGATGATATCAATGGTACAACTCACCCCATAATTGTTCTTGATTCAAATAATTTTAGAATATCATTTAATGATTTAATTATATTAGGTAGCACTGGAAATTTTGGAACAATCACTCAAAAGATTATCAGTGAGTTTTATAAGGACGGTTTATTGAAATGGACTTCTGGAAGAAATTCAACAATAAATAATGAATATAAGATAAAAAACTATAACCCTAATAGATTTGAGTTATATGTTAGACCATTATATCCTATTGAAGTAGGTGATACATTTCAGGTTGTTGCTGGGTGTGATAAAACACCTCAAAAATGTTCATCAGTATTCAATAACATGGAAAATTATTATGGTTTTAATTTAATTCCTGGTGATGATAATGTATTTAAACCATTTTAAATAAAGTATATAATAATATCCATTAAGTGCAATAAATAGGGTTTAAAATATAAAATATTATACTTTATTTAAAAACCTGATAATCATTTTATAATGAATTTTATTGATATTATTGCAAAGTAAAATCATGGAATTATTATCATTTACATCAAATATATTTCTTACTTCATATTTATTAAAATGATGATATATTAAGCATGCATTAAGAATATTAAATAATCTTTTATTTTTAATTTTTAATGAAAGTATAAAATGATAATTAATTAATAATTCACCTATTTTATCAATGTATTTTTTATTATCATTAATATTTATGATATCATTGTATTGTTTTATTGGATAAACGTGTTGATTGAAATCTTTTAAAACAAAATAAGAGTCAAGTGATATATCTTCTTTATTGATATATCTTTTCTTTTTATCTATTTTAATTCTTTTAGTTTTCATTTTATGACCCATATTAACAATAAAAGATTATACAAAATAATTCATATAATCTTTTACTGGTTTTTTAAAAAAGGAGTTTACGATACACATTAATATAATAAACTATTTTTTTTATATTGTCAATAGTATTTTAAAAATATATTGAAAAATTTTATTTTTTATATATAATAGTTTATAATTAATAAAAGTAAGGGAAAAAAAATGAGTGAAATTTCATTAGATTATATTCAAAGTACACAGGCTGGAAAAGAACAGACAGCAAATGCATTAATCAGGGCTGGACAACAATCATTATATTTTGGTGTTAGAGAGTCAATGACTGGCTTGTTATCTTTTGGTATTTATGGTGCATTATGCAAGAAATTAGATGGTTCGGTATATGAAGTATTGCCTAATCAATTTACATTACAAGCAAGTGCAAAAACATGTATATCTTTTGATATAGAGACAGCACAATTTAATCAAAATATCAATACATTTTTAGGTGGTGTTAAATTATATGAAGTAACAACTAATTCAAATAGTATAACTGATATTAAAAAATGGTATGGTGCAACTGAAAATATTGATTTATTATCATCTCAAGGTAACGCTGATTGGAACGCTACATCTGGACCACAAGAGATATTAAATAAACCAGATTTATCAGTATATTTAGAAGCAACTGATATCATTGCTGGAACAAATGTTACTTTAGATAAAGTAGGTAACTCAATCACAATTAATGCATCATCTGGTTCAACATTACAACCTGCTAGTGATACAGTACTAGGTGGAGTTAAAATACCTTTAGATAGTCAAATTTACATTGATTCAAATGATAATATATATTTGAGAGATACTCAATCAATTGTAGTTGATGCTGGAACTGGACCATTTTATACACCTACTTCAAAAAGTGTTATATGGAAGATTAACAATACTTCTGCTTATACAGTTTATTTACCTAATTCTGCTGGTTTAATTGAAGAAAATACAATCATTGAATATTTTGGTTTAGGTGATGGATTAATCACGTTTAATATACAAGGAACTGATACAATTAATGGTTTTAGAGTTAATTCAGTATCAAGCATTACATCTTTGAATTACAAAGGAAGAAATAAAGGTTTATTTAGATTCATGTTAACTGATAAGACTGCAAAAAAATGGTCATTAATTGAGTCTAATGATTCAGTTGATATTCAGAATCAAGGAATAACTATTTCATCATCTATTGATAAAATTAATTTTAATGATTCATTTACAGTTACTGAGACTTCACCAGGAGAGGTTACAATTGAAACAACTCATAATAAATTAACAGTGAAAGATGAAGGGGTTGATTTATCTACAAATGTGAATTCAATTAATTTTGTAGGTGCTGGTGTTACTGCTACACATACTGGAAATGACGTTACCGTTACCATAAATGGTGGAGGTGGTGGTGGAAGCGGTATAACAATAAAAGATGAAGGTGTTGCTTTAACAACTGATGCAACCACATTAAATTTTGAAGGTAGTTTAGTGACTGCATCTGGTACAGGTACTGAAAAAACAATTACAATCAATAATAATTATGTTACAACTACTTTATCAAGTGATTATAATATAACAGGTGGTGTCAATACATTATTTACACAAATTGCTCCATTTAATACATCGTTATTGGCTAATGGATTATATGAAGTAGATTTCTTTGGAAGTATTATGACTTCAACGACTGCTGCTGGTGGTGGATATGCAATGAATTTCTTTTGTACTGATGCAAATGCTGTAGTTTCTGGATCTTTTGAGACTTATGGTGTTTCTGCTGCTCATAACAGTTACTTAATACCATCTGCTGCCTATACAAGTACTTCAAACCCTTTAAAAGCGGTATTAAATGGCAATGGAGAGTTGCCTATGTCTGGTATTAGTACAAGACAGAATAATAACCCTATGATAGTGAGATTAAGAGGTTATATAAAGCCTACAGTTGATTGTACTTTTTATATCAAAGCAAGAACATCAGATACCGCTAACCCTACAACAGTTACAGCAACATTATATACTGGTGCAACATTAATTATAAAGAAAATTTGAGTTTTAACTCTTTTATTTATATAATAATTTTATTTTTATAGGTTGATCATGGATAATAATGAAATTATTAAGAATATTGTTAAATTAGAAACTCAAAGAGATGAGATTGAGAGAAAGTTGTTAAAAATGGAGAATTATACAAAGGATATTGAGAATCATAATCAAAGAATTAAATATCTTGAAGATAATTCTAAATTATTGAATGAAAAAATAGAAGATTTAATCAAGGAAGTCAAAGGTGACATGAAAGAAATCAAGAATAGTATTGATTTATTCATACAAGAGAGAAGTAAGGTTCAGGGATTTATAAAGGCAAGTCTGATGTATGGATCAATACTTGCCTTTTTTGTTACAATGATTGTTAAATATCTTAAACCTTAAATTTTTCTAACCTTCTTTTCAAAAGTCATATCCTTGATATCTAATTCATTAAGGATATCTTCTTTATCGTATAATGATTTCATTTTAGTTATAATGTTTTGTAAGTTATCATCTTGTAGATCAGCACTAGAAAAATTAAATAATTTTAAGAATTGATTTTTAGTTAAAATAAATGATTCTTTGAAAAATTTTTCTTCTTCTTTTTCACCATCTGAAAATACTTTAACAATTTTTACTGAATTATATTTTTTTAAAATATCATCTTTTCTGGTGATTAATAATTTAAGTAAATCATCATTATGGATTTGATCAGAGTTATGATATAAATGACTTAATGAATTAACAATATCTTGTATTTCAGTCTCAATTAAAAAATTTCTTTTATTAAATCCAACTCTTTCTTTATATTCAAATTTTCTATCATAGAAGAATAAATACATACCATTGATTTTTAATGAATCAAATGATTTTTTTAAATTAGCAAGGTCATTAACGTAAAAATTATGATTATGTTTTCTATATGAATATTCATCATTTACAAAGAAAACACCTCTTTTATCATTTTCTCTATAATATAAATCAGTTGAATAAAATAAGTGATTTGATTTATATACTTTAAATTCTTTTTCCATAATAATCTTTCATGAAGTATTATTATTATATATTAAATTAAATTATTGTCAATAGATATCTGGATCTGACATTTTATTTTGCAATAAATAATCTTTTTTTAAATGAGTTTCTTCAGTTGAATATAATATTGTTTGATAATATCTTTTACCTTCTGATAGCGCTTTTGTTTCTTTTTTTAATTTAATTAATTCTTCGAATTCTTCTCTCTTCTTAGTCTTTTTTACATGAGATTTTATATCGTTTTTTGCGTTTTCTTTATTTTCTAGTGCATTTCCATTAGGTTTATCATTAGAATCGATTTTAACGCTATTTTTTTGAATATATTGAGTAGAATCAGTTTTACCGAATAATTTTGAATTATTTTCATCATTTGTTCTTCTTTTTTTAAATTTACATAATAATTCAGGATTTAGTTCAGGATCATTTAATAATTGATTCAATCTATGATTATGTTCTTTTTGGCAATTTAAAAAATCAAAAGAAAAATCAATTAAACATGAATGATCTATATCTTGATAAAAATGAATAACTCTTTTTGATTCTTCTTTTTCATCATATAAAGAATTTTTAATTTCTATTTTTGGTTTTCTCATGAAAATAATTATATTAAAAAATAATGATAAATTTCAACATTTTTTAAATTCGTTCCATTGTTCCGATTGTTCTGATTTATTTTTGTAAATTCTATATATAGGTATATTTAGGTATATTTTAGCCTATTTCTACTATTATATATATTATATATTTTATATATATAAATCAGAACATTGGAACAAGCATCTGTAAGTCATTGATTTATAAGGCTTTTTTTTAAAAAATTTCGTTCTGGTTTACGTTCCATTTCATCAATTGTTC
>JACCDS010281694.1_pt1 | contig 34247 bp, 31 predicted proteins | sample 7446441 | NCBI WGS metagenome assembly JACCDS01 (sample SAMN15323445, study PRJNA562643) | freshwater metagenome | isolation source: river surface water | place: USA:Blue River Watershed | collected 2017-08-17
GAAAATCGACTATTGCAACAAAAAAAATTAAAAAATCTTTTATTTCTTCTATTAGCTTGATATAACTACCTTTGCAAAAAATTAAATCGCATTAAATGGCACACAAAGCAGGTTTTGTAAACATCATTGGAAATCCAAACGTAGGAAAATCAACCTTGATGAACGCTTTCGTTGGTGAAAGATTGTCTATTATCACTTCTAAAGCACAAACGACTCGTCATAGAATTTTAGGAATCGTAAATGGAGAAGATTTTCAATTGGTTTTGTCAGATACACCTGGAATCATTAAACCAGCTTACGAAATGCAGGAATCAATGATGAACTTTGTGAAGTCGGCTTTTGAAGACGCGGATATTTTGATTTACATGGTCGAAATTGGCGAACAAGAGTTAAAAGACGATGCCTTTTTTAATAAAATTATCCACGCCAAAATTCCTGTTTTGTTGTTGTTGAACAAAATCGATAATTCGAATCAAGAACAATTAGAAGAACAAGTGGCTTTTTGGACAGCTAAAGTGCCAAATGCCGAAATTTTTCCGATTTCAGCTTTGCAAAATTTCAATGTGCCTGAAGTTTTTGGACGTATTATTGAATTACTGCCTGAATCACCGGCTTATTATCCAAAAGACCAATTGACCGATAAACCGGAACGTTTCTTTGTGAACGAAACCATTCGAGAAAAAATCTTATTGAATTACAGCAAAGAAATTCCGTATGCGGTCGAAATCGTGACCGAGGAATTCTTTGAAGATGAGAATATCATTCGCATTCGTTCCCTGATTATGGTAGAACGCGATACTCAAAAAGGAATTATCATTGGTCACAAAGGAGCCGCTTTGAAAAAAGTAGGAATGGATTCCCGTGCCGATTTAGAAAAATTCTTTGGCAAACAAATCCATATCGAATTGTACGTTAAAGTCAATAAAAATTGGCGAAGCAATGCCAATATGCTAAAACGTTTTGGGTACAATCAATAATTTTTTAGCGTGACCACAAGGGTCAGGCTATCCGTTTCAATCTTTTTAAGTTGCCTTCGAGAACCTCAGTCAACTTAAAAAGGATTTTCACTACTATCCTTCACGCACCACAATAGTAGCATATAAAATAATAGCGTACCTTTGCAAAATATTTCAAATTAGATTATGAATAACATAGTAGCCATAGTAGGAAGACCTAACGTAGGAAAATCGACCCTTTTTAACCGATTGATCCAAAGAAGAGAAGCTATCGTAGATTCAGTTTCAGGGGTAACCCGTGATAGAAACTACGGAAAAAGTGAATGGAATGGAAAAGAGTTTTCAGTAATTGATACGGGTGGATATGTTCGTGGATCGGACGATATTTTTGAGGGAGAAATTCGCAAACAAGTAGAACTAGCTATTGATGAAGCGGATGTAATCATTTTTGTGGTGGATGTGGAAGAAGGTATTACTCCTATGGATGATGCTGTAGCAAAATTACTTCGAAAAGTGACTAAACCAGTATTATTAGCCGTAAATAAGGTAGATAATGCGATGCGTGAAAAAGATGCAGTAGAGTTTTATAACCTAGGTTTAGGAGATTATTTCACTTTTGCTAGTATTTCGGGAAGTGGAACAGGAGATTTATTGGATGCTTTGATTGACGCTTTCCCTGTAAAACCAGAACCAACGGAAGAAGAAGTGACCTTACCTCGTTTTGCAGTAGTAGGACGTCCTAATGCGGGTAAATCTAGTTTTATCAATGCTTTAATTGGTCAAGACCGTTACATTGTTACCGATATTGCAGGAACGACTCGTGATGCCATTGATACTAAATTTGATCGTTTTGGATTTGAATTTAACTTAGTCGATACCGCTGGAATTCGTCGTAAAGCGAAGGTAAAAGAAGATTTAGAATTTTATTCGGTGATGCGTTCCGTTAGAGCCATTGAACATGCCGATGTATGTATTTTAATTATTGACGCTACTCGTGGATTTGAAGGTCAAGACCAAAGTATTTTTTGGTTGGCTGAGAAAAACCGTAAAGGGGTTGTCATTTTGGTAAACAAATGGGATTTGGTTGAAAAAGACACCATGTCAACCCGCGATTACGAAGAAAAAATCAGAAAAGAATTAATGCCTTTCACGGATGTGCCTATTCTTTTTGTTTCGGCTTTGACCAAACAGCGTTTGTTAAAAGCTTTAGAAGCAACGGTTCAGGTGTATGAAAGTAGACAACAGCGTATTCCAACCTCTAAATTCAATGAGTTTATGTTGAAAGTGATTGAAGCCTATCCGCCACCTGCAACCAAAGGTAAGTATGTCAAAATTAAATATTGTATGCAGTTGCCAACACAAACGCCTCAGTTTGTATTCTTTGCTAACTTACCGCAATATGTAAAAGAACCATACAAAAGGTATTTGGAAAACAAAATCAGAGAAAAATGGGACTTCTCAGGAGTGCCAATCGATATTTATATTAGAGAAAAATAACAAAAAAGTCCCGAGAAATCGGGACTTTTTTATGATGAGATATTTTAAAAAATGTAATCGATTACAAAAAATGAATTAAATACGTTATTTCTTTGTAAAGGAGTTAAACCTTTTATGTATTTAGGAGTCTTACCTTTCTTTATATTATAAATCAAAATTTGATGTCTAAACTGTACTATTCTTTTATTTTATTATTTTGTTTTTATTTTTCTAATGGACAAAATACCGCTACAATCTCTGGAACTGTTTTGGATATCAATACACAACTTCCATTAGAATCGGCTACTGTTTATGTTTCTAATGTTAAAGATTCGACAGTAATAGAGTTTACCAATACAAACAAAAGTGGGGTTTTTAAAATGGTTACAAAAAAAACAGATAAGCCTGTTTTTTTAAAAGTGAGTTATATGGGGTATCAACCTTATGTAGAGGAACAAAAGGGGGTTCTTGAAAATAAAGACTTCGGAAAATTATATTTGTTGCAAAATGCAACAGCATTAGAAGGAGTAGTAGTTAAGAGTGAAGCTCCTCCAATTCGAATTAAAAAAGACACACTAGAGTTTAATGCATCATCATTTAAAGTTCGTCCTGATGCTAATGTAGAATTACTTTTGAAACAATTACCTGGATTTGAAGTAGATAATGATGGAAAAATTACAGTAAATGGTAAAGAAGTGACACAGTTTTTGGTAAATGGTAAAGCTTTTTTTGATAAAAATGGGGCTATGGCTTTAAAAAATCTCCCAGCAGAAATAATTAGTAAAGTACAGGTTTCTGATTTTAAGACTAAAAAAGAAGAATTGTCAAAACAAGATGCTGCTTCAGAGAATTCCACGATAAACTTAACAATTGATGAAAAGAAAAATAAAGGTTTCTTTTCAAAGTTCTTAGGAGGATATGGTACCGATGATCGCTATGAAAGTAGTTTTGTGATGAATCTATTTAATAACAAACAAAAAATAAGTTTTTTAGCATCTTCCAATAATATTAATTCGACAGGATTCTCTATGGATGAAGTATTTGATAGTATGGGAGGAGGAAGGAATACAAGAGGAAGTAGTAGGGGGAGTAGTAGCGGAAAAGGAATTACACGATCTAATAGCGCAGGAGTTAATTATATTGATGAGTGGTTTAAAAATTTTGATAGCTCAGGGAGTTACTCTTTTGCAAATAATTTAACCGAAAATATAAGTAAGTCTAAACAAACTAATTTATTACCGACAGGAAATTTTTCAACAGAATCAAATTCAAATACAAAGGATGAAAATACCGATCATAAATTTAATTTTGATTTTGATTACAAAATAAATCCAACCACTAGGCTATTTTTCTCTCCAAAATTTAATCAATCCAAAGGGAGTAGCAATTCTGTTGCATCTACCATGTCGAGAGATGAAAATGAGTTGCTTTTGAATGAGAGTAATTCAAAGTCATCTAGAGAAAATAATGCGATGAATTTTGGGAATACTCTAAATTTTAATAAAGCTTTCCAAAAAAAATCCAGAAACTTCAGTCTTGTTTTAAATAATGCTAATTCAAACAATTATTCAGACGGATTAATCCAATCTAAAACTATTTTTTATCAAGATGGAAGACCTAATGATGAACGAAATCAAAAAAATACGGGTCAAAACACCTCTGATTCGTATTCCGCTGAATTCGAATATACTGAGCCAGTTACCGATTCTTTGCGTATACGTTTTGGAGCTGATTTTGACTGGGAAAAAGAGATAAAAGAGGCTAAGACTCTTGATTTTGATACCAATACTCAATCGTATACGATCATAAATCCATCCTTGTCTAATTATGTTCATTCGGTTCAAAATACGATTAGTCCAAAAATTGGGTTGACCTTTGAGAAAAGTAAATTTACATTCAATCTAAATTCGAATGTTTCTTTTATTGCTTTTAATAACCATTCATCGTACATGAATAATGAATTGGATTTAAATAATAAATATAGCCTACCATACGGGAGGGCACAAATTAGATATAAGTTTCGTCGTTCTAAATTTATTACCATAGCGTATGATTTTATTAATACACTGCCTTCCTATACTCAATTGCTTCCTGTTGAAAATTTAGCTAACCCGCTCAACACGGTAATTGGAAATCCAAATCTAAATCCAAATAAACAACATAGTATGACTATCAATTTTAGAAATTTTGATTTTCGCACACGTTCAGGCTATAGCTTGTTTTTGAAAGGAGATTATTATAATAGCGAAATAGTTTCTATTTCTACCTATGATGCGAATAGAAAAAAGAGCACTACTTATGAGAATATTTCAGGGACCTACACTACTTCCTTAGGAGGAAACTGGAATCAGTCTATAAAAAATGATGCTCATGTATTGAGATATGGACTAGGTTTTAGTGCTAATTATTCTTTAGATAAAGGGTTTACCAACGGTATTTTGTATGATGCAAAATCATTAGGAATTACTCCAAGAGTATATTTGAATTATGAATATGGAGATGTGTTAGTACTATCTCCTTCGTATAATTTGTCTTATAGCGAGTCTCAATATTCTAATTATGCTACTAATGCTAGTTCTAATGTAGTACATAGAATAAATTTACAAACCACGAGTTATTTTCCTAAGAATTGGATTTTTGGAAATGATTTCGGATACAATTACAATTCAAGAATTGCAAGCGGATTTAAAAAAGATTTTTATCTATGGAATACCAGTCTGTCCTATAGTTTCTTCAATAAAAATATGATGGCTAAAGTTAAAGTATATGATGTTTTAAACCAAAATCAAAGTTTTTCAAGAACGATTTCGGCCACTACCATTCGCGATGAAGAGAATACGATTTTGAAAAGGTATGCTATGTTTTCTTTAACGTATAAGTTACAAGATTTTTCAGCTATGAAAAAACTTCCAAAAGAATTGAAAAAACGAGAACGAATGGAGGATGGTGGAATGTAATCAAAATCAAATACTAAAATAAAAAGTCCCGATTCCTCGGGACTTTTTATTTTAGTATTTGATTTTGATTAACTCAAAAATCCTTTTACATAATCTCTAGTTAATTTCTCTTTAGGATTCAACAAAATTTCTTCGGTAGGACCAAATTCAATAATTTCTCCCATGTATACAAATCCAATATAATCGGAAACTCTTCTAGCTTGACGTAAAATATGAGTTACTAGTACAATAGTATATTTATCTTTTAGCTGTAAAAATAACTCTTCGATATGTTGCGTAGAAATAGGATCTAAGGCAGATGTTGGTTCATCACCTAGAATAATTTCAGGTTCAATCGCCAACCCTCTTGCTAAACAAAGACGTTGTTGTTGACCAATAGACAAACGGGTTGCGGGTGATTTTAATCGGTCTTTTACTTCATCCCAAAGGTTGACACCACGAAGGTATTTTTCTACAATTTCATCTAATTCTGCCTTGTTGTTGTTCCCATGGATGCGTTGCCCATAAGCAATGTTGTCATAGATGTTCATTGGCAATGGGAAAGGTCTTTGAGATAACAACCCCATTTTTTTGCGAATGTGAGTTACTTCTACTTTTGGATCGTAAATATTTTCACCGTCAACTAAAACTTTACCTTCTACTCTTACATCATTTTGGCGATCTAAAAGTCGGTTCATGGTTTTTAGCAAGGTTGTTTTTCCACAACCTGAAGGCCCAATTAGCGAGGTTACTTTTTTGTCTGGAAAATCAATGTTAATGTTTTTTAAGATATGGTTGTCACCAATGTGTACATTAAGGTCTTGAATACTGATATGTGGTTGAATGATCATATTTTATTTTTTGAAAGGTTTTTGCTAACTATTTTTGCGCTAATGCTAATGATTAAAACGATTATGGTAAGAACTACTGCGGCAGCATAAGCTCTATTTTGAACTTCTACAATTGGACTACTCAATTGAAAGAAAATAGATAAGGGTAGCGTGGCTGCTGGTTGATGCAGTGAGGTAGGGATACTATCTGTAAATCCTGCTGTAAAAAGTACACAAGCAGCATCACCAATAGCTCTACCAAAAGAAAGTAAAATGGCTGTTACAATACCTGGAATGGATTGTCTAAGAATTATTTTAGCTGTTTCATATCGGGTTCCTCCTAAAGAATAAACGGCATTACTCATATCCTCAGGAACCACTCGTACTACTTCGTCTATGGCTCTAACCAAAATAGGAATAATTAATAAAGTCACTGTCACAATTCCTGCTAATAGAGAAGTTTTTAATCCAAAATACACCATAATCACAAATCCAAACGCACCATAAACTATGGATGGAATTCCAAAAAGGATGTCGTAACTTAATCGGGTAATATTGGCTAATAACGAATTTTTCTTGGTGTAAATATTAATATAAATCACAATAGGAAGACTTACCAAAAGTCCTAATAAGGTTGAACCAATGGTGATATATATGGAGCCAATAATGGCATTTAAAATTCCGCCTCCTTTTCCAATATAGAATCCTCCTTCAGGTATTTTGGATACCATATCCCAACTTAGCGAACCAATTCCTTTTGAAAAAATGGTATACAATATCATGAATAAGGTACTACTTACAATCAATGTGCTAAAAATCATGATGGCTTTAGCGATATTTTCTTCTATTTTTCTCATGTTTTTTAGATTTAATTGTTTCTTTTTTCGATTCGGAATAAAATGATTCTCGATACTGCATTAAATAAAAAGATGATGACAAAAAGTAATAAAGCAGCAAACATCAAAGCAGAATCATACATAGGAATGGACATCATTTCGCCATAGTTATTAGCAATAAGTGCTGGCAAAGGATAGACCGAATCAAATACATTTTTTGGTACTTGTGCCAAATTTCCACAGACCATTAAAACGGCAATTGTTTCTCCAAATGCTCTTGAAATTGCCAATACGGTGGCTGCAATGATACCTTCTGCCGAACGTTTGAGTACCACTTTTTTGATCGTTTGCCATTGAGTTGCTCCTAGTGACAAGGAAGCATCTCGTAATTCTTGTGGGATATTGTTAAATACCTCAATTAAGATGCTGATGATCAACGGGAAAATCATAATGGCTAATACAATCCCTCCTGCTAAAGCAGAATATCCCGTAGAAAATTCGACAAAATGGGGTGCGATTTTTTCCTGAATTAAAGGTACGATGACTAATCCTCCCCAAACACCAAAAAGTACCGGCGGAATTCCTGATAATAATTCAATTAACGGCAGTACTGATTTTCTAATTTTTGAAGGGGCATATTCAGAAATGTATATGGCTGTGAGTAACGATAGGGGTAATGCAATTAGTAAAGCGATACCTGTTACCCAAAGTGTTCCCATAATATAGGAATAAAATCCGAAGGATTCTTTGAATGGTTTCCAATCTGAAGATAACAGTAAGTTTTTCAATGAGTTACTGTTGAGTACTGGAATGGACTTATAATACAAACCAAATCCTAGCAACACCACAGTGGATATTGATAGGATGGTAAGTATGAAGAAAATTTTACTAAAGAAACTATCTTTTAATAGTCTAAATTTTTTCATTTATTTGGATTTAAACCCAACTTAGAAATTTCAATTTTAAAAAATATAAGTTGGGATTAGTATTGTGTATTCTTAAATTATTTTAATTTCTCTAATTCTTTGGTTAATTTCTCTTTTGAGAATTTGATGTAACCAGCTTCAGTAACAAATTTTTGTCCGTCAGTAAGAATGTATTTAATGAATTCTTTTACGATTGGATTTTTTGGCTTACCTACAGTTACATAATACAAATCTCTTGCAGGCGGAGAAGGATATTTTCCGGCAACAATAGCCGCAATTACATCGTTGATATCGCCATAAAAATCTTCGTCTGGATCTAATTTTCCGTTATTGTTCAAGTCAATTGGTACAGGAACCACACCGTTGATTGGTTTGTTACTTTTAGTATCATAGATGTAAACGATGTTGTTGTAACCAATTCCAGAAGGATCTCTTTTAACTGCTTGCGCTAGACCAGGATCTCCAAAAACAGCAACTCCAAGTAGGTCCTCTTGTTTTTTACCAAAGTATTTTGCCCAAGTTTCAGCAGCTCCAGCAGCATCAGATCTTGTATATACGTGGATGGGTGCCTCACTTTTGAATCCTAAAGTACTCCAAGTTTTGTATTTACCTGTGATAAAGATGTTGTTGAAAGCATCTTTTTTCACTCCTCTTTCATATAATACTTTTCTGTAAGGGCTAGAAGCACTGATGGTTGGAATTACAGCATCTTTGGTTACAGCAATAGCATAAGCTCCTTTTTTGGCTTCCGCTCCATTCAAGTCTCTTGAAACTAAACCAATATCAGTTACCTTAGATAAAACGTCAGTGATTCCTTTTCCGGCACCACCTGCTTGAATGTCAATTTTTACACCTGGGTTTTGTTTTTTAAATTCTTCAGCCCATTTTACAGTAATAGGATATAAGGCAAAAGCTCCTGAAATACTGATGTTTCCTTTTAATTCTTGTGCAGTTACTTTGCTGGTTGTTGTGTTAGCAAATAATGCTATGACCACAGCTAATAATGTAAGTTTATATGTTTTCATTGTTTTGTGTTTATTTACGATTATTGAATTAGAATTTTAATTGTATTTGAGCTACGATTTCATCTTTGTTAATGCTGTTGGATTGCTCTTCTTTGTGTTTGTAGTTGATTTGTAACTTGGTAAAACTATTGATATAGAAATTAGTTCCAGCAGTATAGAAAGAAGTGATATCCCCATTTGGATTATTTTTAGTTGGATCAAATGTGTCATATCGTGCTACAAATTGTAATTTTTTAGGCAAAGCAAAATAACCTGCTTGCACATACCATCCGTCTCTTACTAAATCTTTTACAGCTCCATTTACTACATAAGAACCTTGTGTAGCTTGTAAATATTCAGCTCTGAAAGTAAAATCATTATAGTTGATAGCCAAATCAGCTCCAATACGGTTTTGAACTTGATCTTTTGCTGCGGTTCCCCAATTGTCAAATCCATTGGAATAAGATAGTCCAAAATCGAAATATTCAGATGGGTGCGCTACAAGTCGAGCTGCAATATCTTTAGCCTCATTTTTATCAGCTATATTGATTCCTTGTCCGTTGAAGTAAGCTAAATAGTAGTCTAAAAGGAATCGTCCAGATTCGGTTTTAAACAAGTTTCCACTCAATTGAACTCCAATATCGCGACCATTTTGATCACCTAGTGCATCTTTATTTCGACCCACTAAACCACTTACTTGTGCTCTGTCAATAACTTCTAAAGTATTGTCAGATGTAGTGCTTTCTAATGAGATTGGAATTATGAATTGCCCACCAGTAATTTTCAAATAATCATACGGTTTGTATGCAAAATAGGCATCAATAATTTTTGGTGAACCTGCAAAATCGGTTTGTAAACGGTATTCCCATTCAGGAGAAAAATTACCTTTTAGGTCAAAACGAACCCTTCTTAAGTCAAATCCGTCAATTTTATTGGCTTCTTGCAAAGATTGATAACGTACTTGTGTGTAACCACCTAGATTAATGTTACGACTTGACAACACATTAAATAGTTTTTGTTTTTCTTTGATTTCTTGTTGTTTGAAAGCGTAATCGGCACGAATTGAATCCGCATCATTTTGTTTTACAATCCCTCTTTGGATTAATAAATTCAATACATCATCAGATGATTGTGCATTAGCGATTCCAAAAGTTAGGAACGCAATAAGTATAGGAAATATATGTTTAGTTTTCATTAGTTTGAATTTTAATTTATGTATATATATGTAATTAGTAGACTTTAAAATTATTTTTTTAGCAACACATTCGCATCATCATGCACATAGAATTGCAATTAGTCTTGTGAGTTGATTTTTTTGCTGAAAAACGAAATTGATTTTGATTTGTTTTCATCTGTTTTTTAATTTTAAAAGTTATTTCGAGTGCAAATATATAATTAATTCTATAAAAATAGTAGAGTTTAAAAAATATTTTTTTATTTTTTTACTAATGAAGCTATAGAAATGTCTTGCATTGCTTTTAAAGTTTCTTCTCGAATAGCAATTAAACCGTGTCTTAATGCGCATTCTGACTCGCTTTTGCAATCAGAACAAGGTTCGTAAAAATTAAGTGAAGCGCATGGAAGTAAAGCAATGGCGCCATCAAATAATCGATGAATATCGGCTAAAGTAATTTCGTTAGACGACTTTATAAGGTAGTAACCACCAAATTTTCCTTGTTTACTACCTACAAAATGAGCGCGTTTTAAATCCAATAAAATTTGCTCTAGAAACTTTTTAGGAATAGAGGCTACTTCAGCAATTTCTATAGTACGCGCTATGTATCCTGGCTCTTGTTGAGCAAGAAACAATAAAGCTTTAAGCGCGTATTTAGTTTTGTGAGATAGCATTTTCTACGATTGTTTTTACAAATATAATGGTCAATTGGTTAGAAATCAAATAAATTACCAACTTCCTCCAGAACCGCCACCAGAGAATCCGCCGCCGCCAAAACCACCACCGAAGCCTCCGCTGCCAAAACCACCACCTGATGAACTTCCAAAACCTCCTCTGTTACCACTACCTAGGCTACTTAATACAAGGATGTCTAATAAACTTGGACCTCCATTAAAACCGCCAGACCCCCCTGAATTGCCTCCCCCTTTTTTATTTCTTGAGAATAGAATCAAAACAATAACGATGATTACTATAAAAGGGAGTAGTGGAAAATCTTCTCCTTTATTTTGTTTGCGGGTTCCTTTGTATTTGCCTTTAAAAACATCAATAATAGCAGTTGTTCCTTTGTCCAATCCGTTAAAGTAGCTCCCTGCTTTAAATTCGGGTATAATGATATTTCTTGTAATTTCTCCGCCAATTCCTGCAGATAATCTATCTTCTAAACCATATCCAGCAGAAATCCAAATTTTCCTTTCTGCTTTCGCTAATAAAATAATTACTCCATTGTCATTTTTTTCGCTACCCCCAATTCCCCATTTGTGTCCCCATTTAGGGGCTAAAATACCTATATCCTCTCCTTTAAGACTTTCAATAGTAATGATAACAATTTGAGTTGTAGTAGAATCCGAATAGTGTACCAGTTTTTCTTCCAGTTGTGCTTTTTCATTGGCACTAAGCACTTGGGCATAATCATAGACTGAAGTTTGAAATGCTGGTTTTTCAGGAATAGTGAATTGAGCAAAACCAATTTGTGTCACCAAAAAACAAACGAATAATTGTAGAAAAGTAGGAGTAGGTAATAGTGCTTTCATTATCCTTTTGAGATTTCGTTTGATAATTCATTGGTGTCGTCGGCTTGCCAAGGAAAATAGGTTTTCAATTGTTCGCCAGCTTGGGTAATTCCGTCAATTAAACCTTGTTTAAAATGGCCTTTTTTGAATTGTGTCGCCATAATTTCTTTGGTACTATCCCAAAAATCAGTAGTTACCACATCATTAATTCCTTTGTCGCCACAGATAACAAATTGTTTGTCGGCACTAGCCATATAAATCAAAACGCCATTTTGCAATTGCGTTTCATTCATTTTTAATTCATAAAAAACTTCCAAAGCCCTGTCAAAAGGAACTTTGGAAGTCGTTTGTTCTATGTGTACTCTTATTTCGCCAGAAGTATTTTTTTCAGCCAATCGAATGGCTTCAACAATTTCGTTTTCTTCTTCTTTGGTTAAAAAAGCGGTTTCTGGTTTCATAAGTTGTCTGTTATTCGTTTAGAATTTTACTTCTACCGGTTTGTCAGCTCCAACAGCTGCTTCAAAATACGGTTTTTCTTTAAATCCAAACATTCCTGCAAAAATTGAATTTGGGAATGTTTTGATATGTGTATTATACGGTTTTACTGCTTCGTTAAAACGAGTTCTTGCTGTTAAAATTTGATTTTCAGTACTCGCTAATTCATCCTGTAATTTCAAGAAGTTTTCGTTGGCTTTTAAGTCAGGGTATTTTTCTACTGAAACTAATAATCTAGATAATGAACTGCTAACACCACTTTGCGCTGAGTTAAATGCTGCCAATTGTTCTGGACTAATATTAGTAGGGTCAACCGTGATTGAAGTCGCTTTGGCCCTAGCCGAAATCACAGCAGTCAAAGTACTTTTTTCAAAGTCAGCAGCACCTTTTACGGTATTAACTAAGTTACCTATCAAATCATTTCTTCTTTGATACGAAGTTTGAACATTACCCCAAGCTTCATGAATGTCTTGTTCGTAAGTCACTGCGGTGTTGTTGATTCCTTTTACCCAACTGTAGATTCCTATTACTACTACAACTGCTATAATCCAAGGTAAGAATTTTTTAAAGTCCATTTTTAATTTAATTTAAGGTTGATTGTTTATTAATAATTTATATTTCATTTTTAATACTCAATAATTGTGCCTTAATAGCTTCTAATTTATTGATGATATCAAATTTGTCTAAAGTTTTCTTTTGGCCTTCTTTCAAGTGTGTCTTAGCCCCTTCTAGAGTAAAGCCTCTTTCTTTTACTAAATGAAAAATTAATTGTAAGTTTTTCACATCTTCGGGAGTGAACATGCGATTGCCTTTGGCATTTTTCTTTGGTTTTAAAATGTCAAATTCACTATCCCAAAAACGAATGAGTGATGCGTTTACTCCAAAAGCTTTGGCTACTTCGCCAATGCTGTAATACCTTTTGTCTGCTGATAAATTAATGTGCATTAGTCTAATGATTGATTTTCTTGATTAGCCAATTTTGAAATGGCCACATATTCCACTGCCGAGATATTTCCGTAATAAAAATTAAGCGGATTCACGACTTTATTGTCTTTATGTACTTCATAATGTAAGTGTGGTGCTTCTGATCTTCCGGTGCTACCCACATACCCAATGATGTCTCCTCTTTTTACTCTTTGTCCCGCACGCGCTTTGTATTTGCTCAAATGGGCATACAAAGTTTCATAACCATAACCGTGCCGAATCACAATATGATTCCCAAAACCGGAAGCTGAATTGTCAGCTCTTGCAACTACACCATCGCCAGTAGCATAGATTGGAGTGCCTGTTTTGGCAGTAAAATCCATTCCTTCGTGCATTTTTCGTGCTTTAGTAAATGGGTCAGAACGATAGCCAAAACCTGACGCCATTCGTCTCAAATTTTCATTTTTGACAGGTTGAATGGCAGGAATAGCACTCAATAAATTATCTTTTGCCTTGGCTAATTTTAAAATTTCATCCAAAGATTTGGATTGAATAGCCAATTCTTTACTTAAAATATCCACGTGTTGTGTGGTGTTTTTTACCAATTCTGAATTGTCAAAACCTTCTAATTCGGCGTAGCGATTTTTTGTTTTAAACCCTGCTTTTCTTTCTTCATCCGAAATAGGAGCCGTATTAAAATACGTACGATATATATTGTTGTCCCGTTCTTCAAGAGCATCTGCCACTGTGTTTAACTCGTCTATTTTTTTATTCAAAATAGCATAATGCAATTTCAAATTGTCAATTTCGCGCGCTTGCAATCGGTCTTTGGGTGTCTCAAAATAGGGTGTATTCAATAAAACTACAAAACTTAAAAATCCGAATAGGGCAGAAGCCAATAAAAACAAGAAAACCACACCTAATTTCGTTGCTTTTTTCGTTTTTATTTTTCGATACGCCAGATTTTCAGAATCGTAATAATATTTTACTTTCGACATATTTTAAAATACCCTATTTTTGCACTTCGTAAAAAAGTTAGACGAACAAATTTAATAAATGTTTCATTGGTTCGCTTCTTTTTTGAGAATAAAAAAGTTGATGTGTTTATTTGGTTATTCGCTGATGCGAGAACCTATTGAACCTTAACTCAATAAACGAATAAAAAATACAGATGAAATCACAAGACGTACGTAAACAATTTTTGGACTTTTTTCAAAGCAAAGGACACTTGATCGTTCCTTCGGCACCTATCGTTCTTAAAGACGACCCCACCCTGATGTTTAACAATTCAGGAATGGCGCAGTTTAAAGAATATTTTTTAGGTAACGGAACGCCTAAAAGTCAACGAATTGCCGATACACAAAAATGTCTTCGTGTTTCTGGAAAACATAACGATTTAGAGGATGTAGGTTTTGATACCTACCACCACACTATGTTTGAAATGTTGGGGAACTGGTCTTTTGGCGATTATTTCAAGAAAGACGCGATCAACTGGGCATGGGAATTATTGACTGAAGTGTATAAAATTCCAAAAGAAAACTTATACGTTTCTGTATTTGAAGGAAACCCTGACGAAAACGTCCCTTTTGACCAAGAAGCTTGGGATTTATGGAAGGAATTGATCGATGAAGATCGCATTATTCTAGGAAATAAAAAAGATAATTTCTGGGAAATGGGTGACCAAGGACCTTGCGGACCTTGTTCTGAAATTCACGTCGATTTGCGTTCAGCAGAAGAGAAAGCGTTAGTTTCGGGTAAATGGTTGGTCAACAATGATCATCCACAAGTGGTGGAAATTTGGAACAATGTATTCATGGAATTCAACCGTAAAGCGGATGGTTCTTTAGAAAAATTACCTGCCCAACACGTCGATACCGGAATGGGATTTGAGCGTTTGTGTATGGCGTTACAAGGAAAAACGTCTAATTATGATACTGATGTTTTTAGTCCGCTAATTGAAAAAGTAGAACAAATTACAGGTTTACAATATACTTCAAACGAAATTCAAAACATTTCAGAAGAACAAAATAAAACGAATATTGCAATTCGTGTAGTGGCTGATCACGTTCGTGCGGTAGCCTTTGCTATTGCAGATGGTCAATTGCCGTCGAATACAGGTGCAGGTTACGTAATTCGTCGTATTTTGCGTCGTGCCATTCGTTATGGATTTACTTTCTTGAACACGAAAGAACCGTTTATTTACGAATTGGTTGCGGTGTTGTCGAATCAAATGAGTGAATTTTTCCCTGAAATCAAATCACAACAAACTTTGGTTACGAATGTAATTCGTGAAGAAGAAGCGTCATTTTTAAGAACTTTGGATCAAGGATTGCAATTGCTTGAAAATGTAATGAATCAAACTGCTGGAAAAGAAATTTCGGGAGAAAAAGCATTTGAATTGTATGATACTTTCGGATTTCCAATTGACTTAACCGCTTTGATTTTAAGAGAAAGAGGGTATCAATTAGACGAAGCTGGTTTTGAAAAAGCCATGCAAGAGCAAAAATCACGTTCGCGTGCTGCTTCAGAAGTGTCAACCGAAGATTGGTCGGTTTTGATTCCTGGAAATGTAGAAACATTTGTGGGCTATGACCAAACTGAAAATGAGGTTAAAATCTCTAGAATCAGAAAAATTGACAGTAAAAAAGATGGGGTTTTGTACCAAATCGTTTTAGATACTACACCGTTTTATCCAGAAGGAGGAGGGCAAGTTGGGGATAAAGGAACTTTAGTTTCTGCCAATGAGTCGATTGAAATCATCGATACTAAAAAAGAAAACAATTTGATTTTGCATTTGGCGAAGCAATTACCTGAAAATGTAACGGCTAGTTTTGTTGCAAAAGTCAATACGGATTTGAGAACTTTATCGTCTCGCAATCACTCGGCTACGCACTTGATGCACCAAGCCTTGAGAAGTATTTTAGGGACACATGTTGAGCAAAAAGGATCTTTGGTTAACCCTAATTATTTGCGTTTTGACTTTTCTCATTTTGCTAAAATGACTGAGGAAGAATTGCAAGCAGTAGAAGATTTTGTAAATGCTCGAATCCAAGAGCAATTGCCTTTGATAGAAAGAAGAAGTATTCCAATTCAACAAGCCTTAGACGAAGGTGCTATGGCTTTGTTTGGCGAAAAATACGGAGATAACGTTCGTGCAATTAAATTTGGCGAAAGCATGGAATTGTGCGGTGGCATCCACGTGAAAAACACGGCTGAAATCTGGCATTTTAAAATTGTTTCAGAAGGTGCTGTTGCGGCGGGAATTCGTCGTATTGAAGCTATTACAAGTGATGCTGTAAAATCGCATTTTGCTTCGTATGAAAACACGCTAAATGAGATTAAAGGAGCTTTGAAAAATCCACAAGATATTTTGAAAGCCGTTCATAATTTACAAGAGGATAATGCGAAATTAGCGAAACAAATCGAAGCTTTGATGAAAGACAAAGTGAAACATTTGAAAGCGAGTTTAGCGGCACAAATTCAAGAGGTTAATGGCGTTCAATTTTTGGCTACTCAGGTTGAATTGAGTCCAGAAGGAGCTAAAGATTTGGCGTATGAATTAGGTAATTTAGGAACTAATTTATTTTTAGTTTTGGCTACTGCCGACGAAGACAAGCCGATGTTAACCTGTTATATTTCGAAAGAATTAGTGGCGGCTAAGAATCTTAATGCCGGACAAGTAGTTCGTGAATTAGGAAAATTTATCCAAGGTGGAGGTGGAGGACAACCATTCTTTGCTACTGCAGGAGGAAAAAATGTTGCAGGAATTGCTGAGGCCTTAACTAAAGCAGTTGATTTTATACAATAAATTTGTCCTAACAATTTGGGGCTGTTTATTTGATTTGTTTAATTGAAATAAATCAAATAAACAGCCTTTAATTTTATGTTAAAATTCAATAAATTGTAATCGCATTATAAAAAAATAGAGTTTATTTGCGGCTTCAATTTATAATGATTATGAATAGCTGCTTTAAATATTTAATCCTTTTTTCGATAACACTTGCTTTAGTGTTCCATGTCGTTTGTGGATTGTTTATTTCAGGGTCAAAAACATATTGCTACGACGTAGAAAAAATAATTTCAACTGCTACTATTAAAAGTGATTCATCCAAAGATCATAATGTGCTTTTTGATTCAAACCAAGAAAGTGACGAAGAAGTAGATGAAATTGAATTTGGTACAAAGCATATAATAAGTGTGTTCTTTGAACATTTTCATAACTTCCTATTAAAATCAATTACTATTAAACCTTTAGTTAATAATTCTTTTTTACATAGTATTAAGTCTTTGATTTCATTAGAAATTATTTCACCACCTCCTCAATTTCAGTAGGGTTCAATATTATTTTGTTTAATGAATTAGTTTGAATTTTCATTAATCATCGTATTGATACCTGCATTTTTTTATTCTAAAAAATCGGTATTTATATTTCAATTTGAATAAGGTTGATATAACTATTTGATTTATTCTTTTAATTATCTAAAATTCAATTTGTCTTTAAATTTAGTAACACTTTAATTGGTATTATTTAGATTAGAATTACTCACTTTTACAATTTGTGTTCGCTTAAAAAAGCGTAAAATAAAAATTGGATTAAGACCTAAAAAATAGTTGCTAAACGAAGATTTGATTCACATTTTAATTATTTATTGAAATCTTTATTAACACTCTGAAAAAACAAAAATGAAAAAAAATATACTACTGATTGGAACATTTGTTTCAATTTGCATGATTTCTTGTATGCAAAAAAAAGACAAAAAATTAGAAGTAAACACCTATAAAGTTACCGCTCCAATTAGTAAAGACACATTGTCAAAAATAGAATATGTAGCAGATATTCAGTCTGTTCAAAATGTTGAGATTAGAAATAAAGTAAAAGGCTATGTCGAAAAAATATATGTTGACGAGGGGCAAATGGTACATTCAGGACAACTACTTTTTAAAATAAATAATAAGTCATTTTGGCATGACTTTTTAAAATCAAAAGCTGCTTTAAAGACAGCTTACGCTGAATCCAAAATTGCAGCTTTAGAGGTTAAAAATATTCGAAATTTATCTAAAAATAAAATTGTTTCTCAATCTGAATTAGAAAAAGCAGAAGCTACTTTAGAGGCAATGAATGCAAAAGTGGAACAAGCAAAATCAGAAGTTGAAATTGCTAAAATGTACCTTGCTTTAACTGAAATTAAGTCGCCATTTTCGGGGGTGATTCATAGGATCCCTTTTAAAAGAGGAAGTTTGATAGACGAAGGAACTTTATTAACAACTATATCAAACAATAAAGAAGTATTTGCCTATTTTAATGTATCAGAAAAAGAATATTTAGAATATAAAAATAGCGCTGTAAAAAGTAGAACGGTTTATTTGTTATTAGCAAATAACGAAACTCATCCGTATGCTGGAAAAATTGAAACTATTGATGGTGAATTTGATAAAAGCACCGGAAATATAGCCTTTAGAGCAAGGTTTGATAATCCGGATTTACTGTTAAAACATAGTTCTAGTGGCAAAATTGTAATTCAAAACGAATTAAAAAAAGCCTTGTTGATTCCTCAAAAATGTGTGTTTGAAATTCAGGACAAATTATTTGTATTTGCTGTTGAAAATGGGGTGGTAAAAACAAAAAATATCTCCATAAAAAACAGATTGAATCATTTGTATGTGATAGAAAAAGGCTTAAACACTAAAGACCAAATCATTTATGAAGGGATTCAAAATTTAAAAGAAGGGGATCGTATTAGGAGTGAATTTGTAACACAAACTAAAATAATTTCTGAGTTAAATTCAAACGATAAGTCAAATTAAAGATTGTAACTATGATATCAAAATTTATTCATAAACCAGTACTCTCAATAGTTATTTCGGTACTTATCGTTTTTTTAGGAATAATTGGGTTGGTACAACTTCCTGTAACTCAATTTCCAGATATTGCACCGCCTGAAGTGACAGTGACTACTAAATATACAGGAGCTAATGCTGAAGCTTGTGTAAAAGCAGTAGTTACACCGCTTGAAAAAGCCATTAATGGTGTGCCTGGAATGGCTTATATGTCTTCAGTTTCTGGAAATGATGGCACAAGTGTTATTCAAATTGTATTCAAATCGGGTTCGGATCCTGAAATTGCAGCAGTAAATGTTCAAAATAGAGTAGCATCTGTACTTGATGAACTTCCTGAAGAAGCTGTAAAAGCAGGGATTATTGTCGAAAAAGTACAAAACAGTATGCTTTTGTATTTGAATGTGTTGAGCAATGATGCTACCATGGATGAAAAATTCTTATTTAATTATGCCGACATTAATATTATACCTGAATTAAAAAGAATTGAAGGTGTAGGTTTTGCTGATTTGATGGGGCAAAGAGAATATGCTATGAGGGTTTGGTTAAACCCAATTAAAATGAATGCTTTTCAAGTTTCTACCTCTGATATTGAACAATGTTTGAAAGAACAAAATATAGAAGCAGCACCAGGAAAAGTTGGTGAAAGTTCAGGAAAAAAAGCCCAGTCGTTGCAATATGTTGTGAAATATTCGGGTAAATTTAATAGCAAAGAACAATATGAAAACATCATTTTAAAAAGTAATCCGGATGGTCAATTGTTAAAGTTAAAAGATGTCGCTGAGATAGAATTTGGGTCACTAGATTATGATGTATTATCTAAAGAAAATGGTAAGCCTTCGGCAGCCATCGTACTCAAACAACGTCCAGGAAGTAATGCGAGCGAAGTAATCCACAACATTAAGGAAAAAATGGAAGAAATTAAAGCTAAAGCACCTGCAGGCTTGAGCTTTACGTATAGTTATGATGTTGCCCATTTTTTAGATGCCTCTATTCATGAAGTACTACGCACTTTGCTTGAAGCATTTATTTTAGTAGCATTGGTTGTTTTTATTTTTTTAGGAGACTTTAGATCAACCATTATACCTGCTATTGCTGTACCCGTCTCCCTCATTGGAACATTTTTCTTTATTCATTTATTTGGGTTCTCCATCAACTTAATTACTCTTTTTGCCTTGGTTTTAGCCATTGGGATTGTGGTTGATGATGCGATTGTAGTGGTCGAAGCGGTACATGCTAAAATGGAAGAAAACCATCTTGAACCTAAAGAAGCTACAATACTTGCCATGAAGGAAATCAGTGGTTCTATAATTGCAATTACTTTGGTTATGGCAGCTGTTTTTATTCCTGTTTCGTTTTTACCAGGACCAACAGGCGTTTTTTACAAACAGTTTTCTATAACTATGGCTACCGCAATTGTACTTTCGGGAGTATGTGCTTTGACCTTAACTCCGGTGCTTTGTGTATTGATGCTAAAAAACAACCATCATGCTCCTGAAAAAGTCAATTTTATATCACGTTTTATCGATTTGTTTAATCAGAAATTCAATATTTTTTCAACTATTTATCAAAATTATTTAGTCAAAATTATTGATAGAAAGAGTTTGATTATCATTATTTTGCTCATTTTTAGTTTTTTAACTTTTGGCTTAACTAAAATTACTCCTTCGGGTTTCATTCCTAATGAAGATCAAGGAACGATTTATGTTAACATTGCAACTCCGTCTGGAGCCACCTTAGAACGATCTGAAAAAGTATTGGATGAGATTCAACAAATTGCCTCAAAAATAGAAGGAGTAGCTTCGGTTTCGACTCTAACAGGCTATAATTTTGTAACAGATGGAACTGGAGCTTCTTTTGGAATGAGTTTGATAAGTTTAAAAAATTGGTCTGATCGAAAACATTCTGATAAGGAGATTATTGAAATAATTAAACAAAAGACAGCACACCTGAAAGATGCAAAAATTGATTTTTTTACGCCTCCACCAGTTCCCGGTTATGGAAATTCAAGTGGTTTTGAATTGCGAATTTTAGACAAAACTGGCAAAGGAGAACTGAATAAATTAGCTGAAGTTTCAGAAAATTTTGCAACAGAATTAAACAAAAATGAAGCTATCAAAAATACTTTTTCATCTTTTGATGTTAGTTTCCCTCAATATTTAATTCATATTGATTACAACAAAGCGGCCCAAAAAGGGGTTGTTGTCAAAGATGTTCTTGCGACTTTACAAACGCTTTTGGGGAGTGATTATGCCACTAATTTTATAAAATTTGGGCAAATGTATAAAGTGATGACTCAGGCTGCCCCAGAGTTTAGAAGTAAACCCGAAGATATTTTAAATCTCCAAACAAAAAACAGGGCAGGAGAAATGGTGGTGCTTTCTTCTTTTTTAACGGTAGAAAAAGTGTATGGGCCTGAACAAATCACGAGATTTAATATGTATCCTTCGGCAATGCTAAATGGTGAACCAAAAGCAGGATATAGTACAGGGCAAGCCATTAGTGCTATTCAACAATTAGCCGATGAAAAATTACCACAAGGATATGACTTTGATTGGGCTGGTTCCACAAGGGATCAAGCGAGTTCTGGGAATGAGAATATACTGATATTTTTAATTTGTTTGACTTTTGTTTATTTGATTCTATCAGCACAATACGAAAGCTTTATTTTACCCTTTACAATATTGTTGTCCTTACCTTTTGGGCTTTTTGGTGCATTTTTATTTTTACAATTGTTTCAATTAGAAAATAATATTTATGCCCAGTTAGCCTTGATTATGCTCATCGGATTGTTAGGTAAAAATGCAGTGCTTATTGTTGAGTTTGCCCTGCAAAAAAGCGAAGAAAATATACCTCCGATAAAGGCTGCTTTGCTCGGTGCAACCATTCGTTTGAGGCCTATCTTGATGACTTCTTTTGCATTTATTGCAGGATTAATACCACTTATGTTAGCTAATGGTGCCGGTGCTATTGGGAATAAAACAATTGGTTCTGCAGCAGCAGGAGGGATGCTAATAGGTACAGTTTTTGGCATTTTTATTGTGCCAGGATTGTATTATATTATGTTTTCTATTTCAACCTATTTTTCTAAAAAAAACAAATAAATGACACTAAAAAATAAACTAATTATATACAGTTTTTGTTCTGTATTGTTTTTGCTAAGCAGTTGTAAAATAACTCAAAATGCAGAAATTAAAAACGTTCAAATTCCCGAATCGTATCATTTCAAAAAAGACTCTTTGAATAGTGGAACGCTAAATTATAGAGATTATTTTAAGGATGAAAAATTGATTCAATTAATTGAAATTGGACTTCAAAATAATTTTGATTTGCTTGAAGCGAGTCAAAATATTACTATTGCCAAAAATAGATTTAAGATACAAGAAAGCAAGTTGTTTCCCATGATTGGAACACAGCTAACAAATGGGCAATCAAGAATTAGTAGTTATACGGCTGAAGGAGCAGGAAATAAAAATACGGAGATTGAAGCAAATCAATTTATTCCAAATCCACTATCCAATTATGGGATGGGATTATATACAAATTGGGAAATCGATATTTGGGGTAAATTGAATAATCAAAAGAAAGCTGCTTTTTCAAGATATTTAGCTCAATATGAATTCAAAAAGTGGATTACGTCGGCAATTGTAGCACAGATTTCTTCTAATTATTATGAATTATTGGCTTTAGATAATGAGTTAAAAGTCATTGAAGAAACCTTACGTTTAGAAGAGGAAGCATTATTTATTTTAAAAGTTCAAAAAGAATCAGCCAAAGCAAATGGATTGGCAGTTAAGCAATTTGAAGCCGAAATATCAAATTCTATAAGTAAAAAGTTTAATGTATTACAAAGAAAAATTGAAATTGAAAATGAACTAAATACGATTTTAGGACGATTCAAGGAACCAATAGATAAAACGAATACTTCATTTTTAGATGAAATTATTATAAAAATAAATATTGGTAAGCCTATGGATTTATTGTTAAATAGGCCGGATATCAAACATGCCGAATACGAACTTTTAGCATCAAAATGTGATGTAAAAGCTGCGCAGAAAGCTTTTTTACCCAGTTTAAATATAGGCGGTCAAATAGGGTTTCAAGCTTATAAATCGTCTTTGGTTTTTAGTACTCCAGAATCTTGGGCATATCATTTTATAGGTAATTTAACAGCGCCTTTATGGAATAAATCAGCAATAAAGAGTCAATTTAGTATTGCTAATTCGGAACAAATGAATGCCTATCTTAATTATCAAAAAAAAATCATTACTGCTTTTCAGGAAGTGGACTCAGAAGTAAATCAACTAATTAATTTGGATCAATTATTTCAAAATAAAAAAAATGAAGTGAGTTTGTTAAATGAATCTATTTTGATTTCAAATGAACTTTTTAAGTCTGGAAAGGCTAATTATATGGAAGTTTTAATGGCACAAAGGAGTGCGTTTAAAGCCAAATTAGAACTTATTGAAACTAAGAAAAGACAATTCCATTCAAAAGTATTTTTATATAAAACATTAGGTGGTGGTTGGCAGTAAATAGTTTTAGAATACTTTTAAAATGAATGAATTGAATGCGAACTGACATTGATTAATTTTGTATTTTTGATATGCTTGAAACTAAATAAATGAAATTCACCACTCCTGTACCTATAGCCAATTCAAATCATCCTATTGACTACAATGCTAAAATTGTGTCTTTGGGTTCTTGCTTTGCTGTAAATATGGGTGATAAGTTGGATTATTTTAAGTTCCAAAATGCAACCAATCCGTTTGGAATTATTTTTAATCCCGTATCTATTAAAAAATTAGTTGCAAGGGCAGTGGATCAAAGAATGTTTACGGAGTCAGATGTTTTCTTTCATAACGAACGTTTTCATTGCTACGAAGTGCATTCTGATTTAAGTCACCAAGACAAAAATGAATTTTTAGAGCGTCTCAACGAAATAGTAGTATCTACACACCAACAAATCAAGGAAGCAACACATGTATTACTTACTTACGGAACTTCCTGGGTGTATCGAGAAAAGGAAAAAAGTGTGATTGTTGCTAATTGCCATAAAATGCCGCAAACTCATTTTGACAAACATATTTTGTCAGTAGCCACCATTGAAACGGCAATCCAAAATACGGTAGATACTATTAGGCAATTGAATCCCAGTTGTGCTTTTGTATTTACGATTTCTCCAGTGCGACATATCAAGGATGGTTTTGTAGAAAATCAAAGAAGTAAAGCCCATTTAATTACTGCGTTGCAAAATCTGCTTTCTGAAAAGCAATTGAGTTATTCGGAATATTTTCCAGCATACGAAATTGTAATAGATGAGTTGCGTGATTATCGTTTTTATAGTGATGATTTATTGCATCCGAGTTCGGTAGCTATTGATTATGTTTGGGAGCGATTTAGAGAGACAACACTTTCGGAAACGACATATTCAACTCTTGAAGAAGTGGATTCGATTCAAAAAGGATTGTTGCACAAACCTTTTCATCCAGCATCTGAAAGTCATCAGAAATTTGTGTCTAAATTACAAGAAAAGATAGCTCAAGTACAAGCTAAATTTCCTTTTATTCAATTTTAACTACCCAATTAACTGGTTGAATAGGTCTTGCTTTTCGTTGATGTAATTGTATTGAAAACCTCTTTCGGTCATTTTGGTTTTAATAGCTTGGATGTCATTTTTATTTTTCAATTCTAGACCAACTACAACGGGTGCCGATTCTCGATTGTTCTTTTTGGTAAATTGAAAATAGGTGATGTCGTCGTCTGGACCTAAAATTTCGTTGACAAATTCTTTTAACGAACCAGGTCTTTGAGGGAATTGAATGATGAAATAATGCATCAAGCCTTCGTACAATAAGGAACGTTCTTTAATTTCGGCAGTACGTTCAATGTCATTATTACTTCCGCTGACGATGCAAACTACTGTTTTGCCTTTGATTTTTTCTTTATAAAAATCCAAAGCGGAAATAGTTAAAGCTCCTGCAGGTTCTACCACCATTGCTTCTTCGTTGTACAATCGCAAAATTGTTGTACATACTTTCCCTTCTGGAACAAGAATGATATCATCTAAAAGATGTCGGCAAATTTCAAAAGTTAGGTTACCTATTTGTTTTACGGCGGCTCCATCTACAAATTTATCAATGGTTTCAAGAGGGGTGTTTTTGCCTACAGCTATGGCAGTTTTCATTGTTGGCGCTCCTTCGGGTTCAACCCCGATGATTTTGGTTGTAGGACTCAGTTCTTTAAAAATGGTTGCTAAACCAGCGGCTAATCCACCTCCACCTATAGGAACGAAAACATAATCAATAGGTTTGTGATACGATTCTAAAATTTCTAATCCCACAGTTGCTTGTCCTGCAATGACTTTCAGATCATCAAATGGGTGAATGAATATTTTATTATTTTCTTTCGCATCGGTTACTGCTTTAGCGTAAGCATCATCAAAAGTGTCTCCAATTAATTCAATCTCCACAAATGATTTTCCGAATAACTGAACTTGTTTTATTTTTTGTTTTGGGGTGGTTTTGGGCATGTATATTTTGCCCTTAATTTGTAATAAATTACAAGAGTAAGCAACGCCTTGGGCATGATTACCCGCACTTGCACAAACAATTCCTTGTTGCTTTTCGGATGCTGAAAGCGAACTTATTTTATTGTAAGCCCCTCTAATTTTATAAGAACGTACAATATGAAGATCTTCTCTTTTTAATAAAATTGTAGCGTCAAATTCAGCAGAAATATTAGTATTTTCTGTCAATGGTGTTGGAGAGACAACACCTTGTAATTGATTCTTGGCAATTATGGCTTCTTTAAAAAGATTCATATTTTATTAATTTTAATTCAAAAATACGAATTGTTTTCATCTGTTGTTTGTCTTATTGATAAAAAAAACCTCCTAAAGAAGGAGGTTTGATTTTTTTATTTTTTAGTGGGAGGGTATTGAGATAGAATTTGGCTGACAAATTCATTAATTCGTTCTTCTTTCCTGTTGGTGTTTTTGGTGAGTACCCCAGTACCTTCTCCTTGCCAAATCATTTCTTTCTTTTTAGCATCAATAAAGTCAATGTATAATGTGCCTTCAGTAGAAGTAGTCACGGTGGTTTGTCTACCTCCCATCATATAAGGATTCCATCCCCAACCCCATCCGTATCCCCAACCTGCATTGAATTGGTTTACATTAACTTGCTCACGGGATTTAGTAAAAAGATTAATTAATAAATCAGGAGTATCGCTTTTGGTAAATCCTTTAGCAAGCATTTGTTGGTCAATAGCATTCAAGATTCTACGTTTGTCTAAATCGGAAATTTCTACTTTGTCAATTCCGGTTTTATAATAGGCATACGTTTTATAAGCCGAAAAGTCTACTTTTTTGTCGTAATCAGAGTTAACGCTTATCATTGAACCGCAAGAAGCAAGTGTTAAAAGGGTTACTAAGGATAAAAATTGAATTGCTTTCATTTTTTTTTAATTTAAGAGTTGGAAATTGAGTGATACAATTTATAAATCAACTACTATACCGAAATTTTATTTTTTACGAATAGTATTGGTCTTTTTGTCAAATCCATAAGGACAATGGCGACAGCCACTTTTACAACAATACCCACGTTTGAGATGGAATTTTTCTGTAAAACATTTATATCCTTCAGGAGTATAATAGAAATCTTCGTCTCCTGTTAATTTATTTTCATTACTTTGCCTATCCATAAATTAGTATTTGAACAGTAACTTGTTCTCTAACAAATTTAGAAATTTAATAGCGTCTATTGTTATTCGTTACTAAATATTTAACACTTTAATATCAACTACGCATTGAATCAAGCGGTTTTTATCGAATTTCCTAAGGGTATTTCTCTAGTAATTAAACGAGAGGATTTAATTCATCCTTTTGTTTCGGGGAATAAATTCAGAAAATTAAAGTACAATTTGCGTCAAGCTAAAATTGAAAATCAAACTACACTATTAACTTTTGGCGGGGCGTATTCGAATCATATTGCAGCAGTGGCTTATGCTGGAAAAGAGAATGATTTTAAAACTATCGGTGTTATTCGAGGTGATGAATTAACAGATAAAATAGATGACAATCCTACCCTGAAATTTGCTCAAGAATGCGGTATGCAATTGGTATTTGTATCAAGAGATAACTATCGCTTAAAAACTGCACCTTCTTTTTTAGAGCAATTGGAACAACAATACGGTTCGTTTTATTTGGTTCCCGAAGGTGGAACGAATGCACTTGCGATTAAAGGTTGCGAAGAAATTCTAACTAATGAGGATACTTTATTTGATTATATAGGATGTGCTGTAGGAACGGGAGGGACCATTTCGGGAATTATAAATAGTGCATTGCCTCATCAAAAAGTTTTAGGATTTCCTGCTTTAAAAGGTGACTTTTTACAAGATGAAATTCGTAATTTTGTACGCAATGATAATTGGGAGTTAATTACCGATTATCATTTTGGAGGTTATGCGAAAGTGAATGATAAATTAATTGATTTTATCAATTGGTTTTTCGAAAAGACTACGATTCCGTTAGATCCTGTTTATACAGGGAAGATGGTTTTTGGAATATTCGATTTAATCGAGAAAAATTATTTCCCAGAGAACTCTAAAATTTTATTAATTCATACTGGTGGATTACAAGGGATTCAAGGGATGAATTTGAAACTGAAAAAGAAAGGTCTACCAACAATAAATACCTTATGATTAAAAAAATTGCGCTTGTTTTTGTAGTATTTCTATTAGTAGGTTGTCACGCCAAAAAATCGGTGATTGTGACCAAAAAAGACGACCGATACAATTCGAGTAAATATAAAAATCAATCTGGGTCAATTGCTACAAAACAACTGTCTACCAATGTAGTAGTCTATGATTATATTGCTAATTACAAAGAAGTTGCCATGAACAATATGAAGAGTTATGGTATTCCTGCGAGTATTATTTTGGCACAAGGCATTTTAGAGTCGGGTGCGGGTAGAGGTACTTTGGCAGTTACGGCAAATAATCATTTCGGGATCAAATGTCATAACGATTGGACAGGAGAAAGCGTTTTACAAGACGATGATGCAGCACAGGAATGTTTTAGAAAATACAATGACCCTGCAGAATCATTTAAAGATCATGCTACATTTTTAACAGGTAGAAATCGCTACGCCAGTCTGTTTGAATTACCCAAAGATGATTATGAAGCCTGGGCAAAAGGATTGCGTTTGGCAGGTTATGCTACTGATCCCAATTATCCTGAAAAGCTGATTTCGTACATAGAACGCTATGAATTGTACCAATACGACAATCAGGTTTTGGGGAAGAAATATGTTATCAATAAAAAGAAAATAGAAACTCCTGAATTGGTCGAAAATCAAATTAAAGGCGATTATGAAGTACAAAAAGGAGATACTTTGTTTTCTATTGCTAAAAAATTCAATTTGAGTTTAGAAGAAGTGAAACAAAAAAATAACATGATAGATAACACACTTTATGTAGGGCAAAAACTTCGCTTAAAGTAATTATAAAATTCAATAACAATGATATACCAAAGAAGCAGTCAGTTATTCGCTGAAGCCGAAAAAGTAATTCCTGGAGGCGTAAATTCGCCGGTAAGAGCCTTCAAAGCCGTAGGAGGAACTCCAATATTTGTTAAAAGTGCAAAAGGTGCCTATTTGTATGACGAAGATGGCAACCGATTAATTGATTATATCAACTCTTGGGGACCGATGGTTTTAGGTCATGCTTTTGAACCTGTGGTAGAAGCGGTTGTAGCGAAAGCTCAATTAGGGACTTCGTTTGGAATGCCAACCGAATTAGAAACGCAAATTGCTGCTTTAGCAGTAGCCATGGTGCCTAATATTGATAAAATTCGTTTTGTAAATTCAGGAACTGAGGCTTGTATGAGTGCCATTCGATTGGCTCGTGGTTATACTAAAAGAGATAAAATTATCAAATTTGCAGGTTGTTATCATGGACATTCTGATTCATTTTTGATTCAGGCGGGAAGTGGAGCTATTACTTTTGGTTCACCAAATAGTCCAGGTGTAACCGCAGGTACAGCAAAAGACACTTTGTTAGCGCGTTACAATGATTTGGAAAACGTAGCGACTTTAATTGAAGCCAACAAAAACGAAATTGCAGCCATCATTGTAGAACCAGTAGCTGGAAATATGGGTTGTATTCCACCTCAAAAGGGATTTTTAGAAGGTCTTCGCCAATTGTGTACCGACAACGGAATTCAATTGATTTTTGACGAAGTAATGACGGGTTTTCGTTTAGCAAAAGGAGGAGTTCAAGAGCTATTCGGAATTCAAGCAGATATCGTTTGTTTCGGAAAAGTAATTGGAGGTGGTTTGCCTGTTGGTGCTTTTGCGGCTCGATCAGAAATTATGAATCATTTGGCGCCATTAGGTCCAGTGTATCAAGCGGGAACTTTATCTGGGAATCCATTGGCTATGGCAGCAGGATTAGCCATGTTGCAAGCGTTGAATAATGATGATGCTGTTTTCCAGCGATTGGAAGAAAAAACAGCCTATTTAGAAGCAGGAATAGATCGTGTTTTAAAAGCTAATAATGTTGTGTTTACAATAAACCGAGTAGGGTCTATGATTTCGGTTCATTTTGATGCTAATCCAGTGGTTGACTTTCAGTCGGCAGCTAAAGGAGATAATGACACTTTCAAGAAATTCTTTCACGGTTTGCTGCAAGAAGGAATTTATATCGCGCCATCTGCGTATGAGACTTGGTTTATTACAGATGCTTTGACCTACGAAGATTTGGATGTTACTATCCAGGCGATTGATAAAGTCTCTAAAACATTCTAATTTATATAAAAAAAACTTCCGGTTCTGCCGGAAGTTTTTTTTTGAATTAATCTCTTTTATGGTCTTTACGTTTTTCTCTCCATTCATCACCCATTCGTTCTTTGGTTTTTTCTTTTAGGGTTTCCCATTTTGCGAATTGATCAGCAGATAGAATGCTTTTCATTTTGTCTTTCATTGCGATTTGTTCGTCTAACAGTTTGTTAGCCATTTCAAATCGGTTGATTTTTCCTTCTTCCATTTTAGCTTTTTGTTCCGCTCTCATAGCTTCTCTTTTAGCACTTTGTTCCGCTATGATTTTAGCCACTTGATCCTGTTGTTTGGCATTCAAATCCAATTCCAAGGTCATTTTCTTTACAAGTAATTGGCTGCGTTGTTCAGGAGTCATTTGTTCCATTTCTCCTCTTGAAGGTCTTTCTTTTCGATCTTGCGCAACACTACTTAAGCTAATAGCTAATAGCGCTACAATAAATACTTTTTTCATGGTTATAATTTTTAAGTTATAGTGATAAGACTTTTGAATAGCAAAAAGGTTTAAGTGTTAACAAAAGTTTGGGATTTGGTTTGATTTAAGTTAATAGAATCAATTTATTTATGATAGAATTGATTAATTTTGCATCGTGAAAAAAATAGTCTTCATAATATTAATCGCATTAATTCTAAAGCCAATTCTTCCGGTTGTAGATTATATTGTTAATTATGAATACATTTCCAAAGTGCTTTGTGTAAACAAGGCAAAGCCAATGATGCATTGTAATGGAAAATGTCACTTGATGAAAGAATTGGCAAAAGCTGCTGATACAGAAAATCCAAAATCTTCGGACAAGAAACAAAATTCGCCAATACAAGAAGTGTTGTTTTTCAAAGAAATAAAATCATTCTCAATAGTATCTTTTAGTTTTTCAACTGAAAGTAAAATCAATTCCTCGTATTTAGAATTGTATTCCTATTTGAATACCAATTCAGTATTTCACCCACCCACCATTATTTCTTAAATCTTTTATTGCACTTTAGTGCTTTTCGATTCATTATTATGAACGAATTTATTCTTGTATGCCTTTTTTAGAAAATTCTAGAATAGGGTGTACACGTATATTATTAATACAATTACATAAAATTTAAAAAATGAAATTTCAATTTAAATATAGTATAGCTGTTATAGCTATCGCATTTGCTTTGTTTTCTTGTACTGATAAAAATGACGAAGTAATTACTGGTGAAGGGAATTTAAAATTAGAATTTGACAATGTGTATAATGCTAATAATTTAGCTTTTGATACACCATATACCAATTCTAATGGTGAAGTAGTCAAGATAAATAAGCTAAAATATATTGTAAGCAATATTGTATTGACAAAAGCAGATGGGACTACATTTACAGTCCCAAAATCACAAAGTTATTTTATTGTTGATGAGTCAACAACTGCAAGTACATTGTTAAATCTTCTAAATATTCCTGCTGCTAATTATACTAAAGTAAGTTTTGGAATTGGAGTAGATCAAGCCCAATTTAATTTAGGAGCTACAGGTCAAGGTGATTTTTTAGCATTAGCGCAAACTGCTGGAATGATGTGGTCTTGGTCGGCAGGATATAAGTTTTTAGCTTTTGAAGGAACTTTTACTTCGTCAACAGTAACTAGTCCTACTAGTTTTATGGTTCACACAGGACAAACAGGAACAGATTATAACTATACTACAGTTACATTGAATTTGCCAACAAATGCATTGGTAAGAACTACCATAACGCCACAAGTCCATATTATGGCAGATATTTCAAAAGTGTTAGATGGAACTAATAAAGTTAGTTTAACGGCAAGTAATGGTATGGGAATGGGAGCAATGATTATGAGTGGGGCAAATCTACCTTTAATTACAGCAAATCTTTCCAACATGTTTAGTGTGGAACATGTTCATAACGACTAAATTTAATCTTGAAGCGGTTGGTTCTATGGCTGACCGCTTTAAAAATATCAGAAAATGAAAACAAATTATTTATTGTTACTCATTTTACCATTGTTGTGGAGTTGTTCCAATGATCAGGATGATGTGTACCAAAACATTCCTTTGGAATTCAAGGTGCCTTCTAATTTTCCACCTTTGGCGTATGATTTGGTAAATAATCCTCCTACGCAAAAAGGATTCGAATTAGGTAAAAAATTATTTTATGAAGGACGCCTAGCTTCAGACGGAATAGTTTCCTGTGGGTTTTGTCACATACAAGAAGATGCTTTTACACATCACGGTCACTCTTTAAGTCATGGGGTGAATGATGCTATTGGAACTAGAAATACACCTTCGATTCAGAATCTTGGGTTTCAAACCAGTTTTATGTATGATGGAGCGACAACTCATTTGGATTTACAACCGATTATACCATTTACAAGTCCAATAGAAATGAATGGTGATTTTAGTAAAGCTATCGCCATGATGAAAGCCGATGCCGAATATCAAAAATTATTTCGTTTAGCTTTTACAGACGGACAAATTAATTCTGAAAACATGCTCAAAGCCTTGGGACAATTTATGTTGATGGTCACTTCGTCCAATTCTCGTTTCGATAAATACCGCCGCAATGAAGCGGGTGGAACTCTAACTCAACAAGAATTAGATGGATATGCTGTTTTTAATCAGAAATGTGCCAGCTGTCATGCTACGGATTTATTTACCGATAATTCGTTCCGAAATAATGGGTTGCCTGTTAATCCTTTAATTAATGATGTCGGACGTTTTCGTGTTACTCAATTAGCTCAAGACTTGCATAAATTTAAAGTACCAAGTTTGCGTAATGTGGAAAAAACAGCACCTTATATGCATGATGGGCGTTTTTTAACTTTAGAAGGAGTTTTAGAACACTATAATTCAGGTGTTGGAAATTCAACCAATTTGGATCCTATTTTAAATACTAATGGACGTTTAGGTATAGCGCTAACACCAACTGAAAAAACGCAGTTGATCGCTTTTTTAAAAACATTAACAGATACACAGTATTTAACCGATAAACGTTTCTCGGAATATTAATTTAATTTTCTAAAACCATTAAGAGATTAAGTAAATTAAGGCTTAATGAAACTTAATTCCTTAATGGTTAAATTTTAAATAGAGGTTTTATTTAAAAACTTGTTCAAACAAAACTTATTAAATGAAAAAAATAACCTTATTGATACTATTTCTTTTTCAATTGGCTAATGCCACTGAAAAAGACAGTTTACAATTCAAAAATCCGTTTACCCAATTTCATCATTTTTTGGATGACGATTGTGATGCTTGTGGCTGCTCTGCTAGTGGAGGAAGTATGGGATTTGCATCCATGTTGAATTCTAATTTCATTGGGATTCGATATTTCAATCAGCAATACCAATCAACAGACGGGTTGTATAGCAATTCGCTTTGGTACAAAGAAAATTTTAATACCACTCAAGTTTGGGCCAGAATTCCTGTAAAGGAAAATGTACAGCTATCCGTTCTGCTACCCTATCATTCGCACAATAGAGCCACGGCTACAGGAGATCAAACGATTAATGGTGTTGGAGATATTACACTTTTGGTTATGTATCGTTTGTACCAAACACACAAAGACAGTACTTTTTTGGTTCATACCCTACAAATGGGAGGTGGTGTAAAAATGCCAACAGGAAAATTCAATGAAGCTAATTCTGGGAACATCAATCCGAGTTTTCAAGTTGGAACGGGGAGTTGGGATTATCTTTTGGCAACCGAATATATTGTAAGAAGAAAACAATTCGGACTCAACACGCTATTGAATTACGTGATAAAAACTGAAAATCAGAAAAATTACCGCTTTGGAAACCAGCTGAATTATGCTGCTACGTTTTTCTATTTGTATGAAAAAGAGGCATACTCCTTTGCCCCTCAAATAGGAATTGCAGGTGAAAATTACGAAAGTAATTACCAACATGGACAAAGATTAAAGAAAACTGCAGGAAATGCCTTGTTTGGTAAATTGGGGTTTGAAGTGGGACGTAATGCTTTTTCTTTTGGAGCCAATGCTATGTTGCCTATTCAGCAAAATTTAACAGGAGGTAATGTAGAAGCCAATTACCGTTGGAGTATTAATTTGAATTATTCTTTATAAAACTAAAAAAGGAGCTTCAATCGAAGCTCCTTTTTTTATAATTGCAGAATTAATTTATCCAATTAATTCCATTATTTTGCTTTCGCCAGCAACGCTTACTTTGATTAGTTTGTGTTGCGATAAACCTTTAGTAGCAGCATCCCATTTTTTACCGCTCAATTCTGATTTGGCTTTCAATTCGCTCAAATCCATTTGGTTATTGTTGGCTTTCAATAAATCTACTACTAATTTTTCTTCGTCAGTCAATTCAATTTGAATTTGTTTTTTCTCCGGACGCATTTGCGGGAAGAACAATACTTCTTGAATTGAGGCATTATTCGTCAAGAACATCATCAATCGGTCCATTCCAATTCCTAATCCAGATGTAGGTGGCATTCCGTATTCTAAAGCTCTCAAGAAGTCTTCGTCAATAACTCCATTCGCTTCATCATCACCTTTTTCAGCCA